>Ga0116223_10000039_pt1 | contig 165324 bp, 129 predicted proteins | sample Sb_taG_3_FD_90092 | JGI IMG/M metagenome (GOLD analysis project Ga0116223, IMG submission 90092) | Peat soil microbial communities from Weissenstadt, Germany - Sb_50d_a_PC metaG | ecosystem: Environmental > Terrestrial > Soil > Wetlands > Peat | place: Germany: Weissenstadt | collected... | reverse complement strand
CCGCCCGTACTTCTCGAACCCCGTCTGCGCCGCCAGAGTTTGCTGTCGCATCCGCCTTTTCTCCTCCACTTACACCTTATACGCTCAGCCTGTGGATCGGAGAGTTCTTCAGAGGTTCCCTAGACTATTTGAGGTGATCGACACTCGCTCAAAGAGAACTGATGCCCGCCGTCGATTTCGCGACATTTTGCGATGTGTGGCGCGACTGGTCCTCGTGTCGATTGCTGGCAGCTGGCTATTCTTATACCTCGACTCGGTCTATCAGCGTCGGAGAGCCGAGGCGTTCTTTGCTGACCTAAGATCTCTTGACTTCGCGACCGCTGGCTTTCCCGAGGTTCGGGACATCATGATTCGTAACGGGGGTACTGCGATGCAGAGGAAATTGCTGCCTCGGGCTCCTGATCCAGACAACCCGAGGGTCGATGACCACGGGAACGTGACCTTCCCACGGAGGCCTCAGACCACGTGCACGCCGCGGGATTGCTGGTTTCTGTTGCAGATCATGACTCAGCTTCCACGGATTCCGCTACTAGACAGAAGGGCAAGATTTTTTTATACGACTCTTCCTTATATCGGGGTCCGTTCGTGGGTTGTCGGTGCGCAGTTTGAAGTTCGAGACGGGAAGCTCTATATGAGCAGCACGGGTGTCTCGGAATATAGGATGGAACGCGTAGACTACAATGCCTATCGGCAGCTAGTTCCCCTCGGATATGGAGTCGAAACCCGCAGAGACGCGGCGAGCGATGAATACAGCTTACCTCCGGCATGTTGGCCAGGTAGAAATCAGGACTACCGCGTATACGTCAGTCACGGTGTTTTCAAGTTTCCCGCCAATGCGCTCGATACCTGTGTGGTGCAGTCCGCCAGGGTGCCCATGAAACGGGCATTTGATGTTCACTTGGGCTGTCTCAACAACCCTTTTCGCAATTGCAGGTTCGACGAACTCGCACCATCGGCATGGGCGGACTACTCCGCGAAGGATGGCGCCGCGGGCTCTCATGATCCGTACGAATAACCGGAATTAGACTGCTAAGACCCGCGTGCCCAATAGCGACTGTCGTTACATCGCCATTACGCTCAAAACCCTCAATGTGCAGTTATCGCCTGCTTACATCAGCGAGCAACAGTGTAGGCTGCTTGGTACGCCATCAAGATGCAGATCACAATTTGGCCGCGAACCCAGACATCGCGCCTGCTCACCCGAACTGGCGATCTAATGGTCGTTATCAACCAAATCGAAGACAGCAGGAACACGACAGCTCCGACGAGAACCCCGAACGGTTGATGCCTTCGCATCCCGGTGATTATGTAAAGCAGGCCTAGGACAGCGTCCATGCTGTACATCAAAAGCGGCCAAAAAGGATCCATCGGTCGCTGGGACTTCTCACGCATGTCTTCTAAGGTCTCAAACATGTTTTTCCTGCAACGGGCGCTACGGAGCACTTCTGTGAGAGCGCCATCGGACCAGCAACCATGCACAAAAACTAGATGATCCTGAACGGCCCGTCCACGTTACTCCGGTTAGCTGTCGTAATATCGCCATTGCACTCATTGCCCAAATTGCGCTAGCCTTATCCTGCTCTCGCGGCTCTTCCACCTCCTTTCCGTCTCCACCCCTTAACCGTCCAAGTGCTGCAATGTGTGTGCAACCCAGCGCGGTCGCTCGTAAGGCCACACCATATATGGTGTTATATTGCTTGACCCCGGCCCGATTTCACCGTTACAGTAGCTTAACTTTGTGCCCGCCCTGTCCAGCCCCGGGTGAGAATTGTTGGCGCGTTAACCGAAGCATGCATCGAATCGACGAGAGGAATCCCGTTGGTAAACACCCATGCCCGAGCCGTCGGCAGTCCGACGCGAGGCCAAACTGGCACCCGGCCGCTGACAACCGGCCACTGGTTCTGAGGAGTTCACGTTGCTCAAACTGAAGAGGCTTCAGATTCTCGGGTTCAAGTCGTTCTGCGACCGCACCGAACTCAAGTTCCACGGGGACGGTGTGGCGGCCATCATCGGGCCCAACGGGTGCGGCAAGTCGAATATTTCCGACGCCATCTCCTGGGTGCTCGGCGAGCAGTCCGCCAAAACCCTGCGCGGATCGCGCATGGAAGACGTGATCTTCGCCGGCACCCGCGACCGCAAGCCCACCGGCATGGCCGAAGTGTCGCTCACGTTGATCGACCCCGAAGCCTACAACGGCGCCGACGCCAACGCCGCTACCGAAGTCGACATCCAGGATGATATGCCGGCACCCGAAAAAGAAGCGGGTGCCCCGTCCTTGTCGCGTTCTCTGCGACAGGGCGGGGATTTTGACTCGGACGCCGACATCTCCGACGATTGGGATGAAGCCTCCATCCGCGCCCGCGCCGCCGCAGACACCGAACAAGCCGTCGAAGACGCTCAGCCCGGCAAGACGGAAGAAGTGGAGATTCCGCGTTCGAAGGTCAACATCCTCGCCGTCGCCTTCCCCGACGATGAGCCGATCTTCGCTCTACCCGCGCACAATGTCACCGCACCCGCGACCGCAGCGTCGGTCGGGACTGCCGCCCCGCACGTTGTTCTGAAAATTCGCCGACGCAAGTTCAACCAGCAGCAATTCCGCCACGGAGAAATCGTGGTCACCCGCCGCCTGTTCCGCTCCGGCGATAGCGAATATCTCTTGAACGGCAAGTTGTGCCGCCTGCGCGACATTCAGGAACTTTTCATGGGAACCGGCCTCGGTCCCGAGTCCTACGCCCTCATCGAGCAGGGACGCATTGGCCAGATCCTCAGCAGCCGCCCCACCGATCGCCGCGCAATTCTCGAAGAAGCAGCGGGCATTACCAAATTCAAAACGAAGAAGCGCCTAGCCGAAGCCCGTCTCGAAGACGCCAAACTGAACTTGGCCCGCGTGAACGACATTTTCGAAGAAGTCACGCGCCAGATGAATTCGCTGAAGCGCCAGGCCTCAAAAGCCGAGCGCTACGCACGACTGCGCGAGGAAATGCGCGCTAAGCTGCGCCTGGTCCTGGCGAGCAAATTCGCCGCCATCGAGCAGGAAAGCGCCGAACTCGATTCCCAGCTCAACACCCTCGCCGACGAAATGCAGCACCGCGCCGAGGCCGTGCAGCAACTCGAATCCGAGCATGCCGAGCGCACGCAGCGCGGCTACACCATCGAGGCCGAACTGCGCGAGAACCGCGACCGCATCAGCCAGATTGCCCTTGCAATTGATCGCGCCCGCGCCCGCCGCCGCCACAACGAAGAACGCTGCGCCGAGTTGCTGGTTCGGACTGCTTCAGCCGAAGCCGAGTTGGCGCAGGCTCGTCATCGCCTCACCGCGCTCGAAGCCGAACGCGAGTCGAATCGCCAGATTCTCGAATCCGCCGCCGCTGACCTGGCCGCCGCGCAGAGCGATCTTGCCCTTTGCCAGCAAGACGCTGCCTCCGCCGCCGCGAGTCTTGCCGAAATCGAGCGCCAGCAGGAAGAATCGCGCGTAGCGATCTTCGACACCGTCTCCTTCGCATCGCGCCTGCGCAATCAACTCGCGCAAGCCGAAGAGCGCCTCGCCGGAGCCGACCGCGAAGCCCGCCGCCTCGAAGCCGAAATTGCCAACGCCAACACTCAAGTCGAGGCCTTCGGCGGACAGCGCGGCCAGCTTGCTCTCGAATTCGAAACCGTCACCCAGCGCGCGAGCGGAATCACCGAAGAAATCAGCCAGCTGCGCCGTCTGATCGAGTCGAAGAAGCTGGAAGAAACGCGCGCCAAGACCAACCTCGACGTTCTCCGCGCCGAATACGCCACTGCTCTCGGCAAAAAAGGCTCACTCGAAGCCGTCATCGCCGAGCACGGATATTCCACCGAATCCGTTCGCCGCCTTTTTCAGTCGGGAGTCATGCAGAGTGGCCTCGCACCCGTAGGCGTCCTCGCCGACTTCCTCGAAGTGGAGCCGCGCTATGAGTGCGTGGTCGAAGATTTCCTCCGCGACGAACTGAACTACGTCGTCGTCAAATCATGGGATGCCGCCGACGAGGGCCTGCGCATGCTGCGCACCGACGTTGACGGTCGTGCCACGTTCCTCGTCCATCCTGAAGACGCGCAAGCCAAGTTCTCCTTCGTTCTCGATGAAGCCGCGCACTGCGCGCCGCCCGCCGCTCAGATCACTCCGCTCAAGCACACTATCCGCGTACTCAACGGCTTCGGCAAATCTCTGGAAGTGATCCTGCCCAAACTTCGCGACGGCTACATCGTCCCCGAAGCTGGCGTAGCACGCGGCCTTGCGCTGGAAAACCCCGACGCATTCTTCCTCTCGCAAGCCGGCGAGTGCTTCCACAACGTCACCGTCACCGGAGGCAAGCAGCGCGCCGAGGGCCCGCTCTCGATGAAGCGCGAGTTACGCGAAGTCCTCCGTCAACTTGAGGATTTGGAGCGCGCCCTGCGCGACGAAGAAATGCGCGTGCTCACCCTGGGCCGAGAAATCAAGGATCTCACTTCCACGCTCGATCGTCTCGACGGTGAGAAGCGCGAGGCCGAGCGCCAGGCAATGACGTCCGGCCACATGCTGCAGCAACTCGACTCCGAGATGACCCGCGTCAGCGAACGCCTCAGCGTCTCTCAACTCGAACTGCAGCGCCTTGCCGCCGAGCGCAGCGAACAGGAAGCCATCGTCTGTGCCCGGCAGTCCGAAATTGCAATTCTGGAAGAGCAGCGCATCGAGCTTGAACAGCAGATCGCTGCCGCCCAGGAATCTCTGACCGCTCTCCGCCTACGCCGCGAAGAATCGGCGCAGACGACGTCTCAGCATGCGGCCCGCGTGGCCACCCTCGAAGAGCGCCACCGCTCAGCCGCGGCCGTATTACAACGCATCGAGTCCCTGTTCTCCGAAATGGGCGAGCGCGTCCACGCGCTGGCCTCGCAAATCGAATCCGCCGCCGCCGAAAAGCTGCAGCGTGAATCCGAAAACGAGCAACTGGCGCAACACGCCGCCGACCTCGAAGCCGAGCGCAATGCCGCGCAAACTCGCGAAGGGCTGCTGCAATTTGAAACCGAACAGCTCCGCGCTCGCCTCACCGAAATCGACGACCTCCTGCGCGACAGCCGCCTGCTTCTTGACCAGGCTCGCGATCGCCGTGGCGAGTTGTCCGCCGCCGCTGCCAAGCTGCAATCCGACGCGCAGTATATGTCCGAAACCTGCCTGAACGAACTCGGCCACGACCGCGCCGCGCTCGTGGCCGACAGCACGCTGGCCGCTGTTACCGGTGAACAACTTGCCGCCGAAGATCAGCTCTACCGCGACATGCGCACCAAACTCGAAGCCATGGGTCCGGTCAACATGATGGCGCTCGAAGAATACAAAGAGACCGCCGAGCGCCACTCGTTCCTCGAAACTCAGCGTAAGGACTTGATCTCCTCCATCGAGAACACTACGGCTACGATCAAGGAGATCGACCAAATCTCGCGGCAGAAATTCGAAGAGGCCTTCACCAAGATCAACGAAAACTTCCAGGCCACGTTCAAAAAGCTATTCGGCGGAGGCCACGCTTTCATGAAGCTGACCGACGAGGAAAACAGCGCCGAGAGCGGCATCGACGTCGTGGCCTCACCTCCGGGCAAGCGCCTGCAAAGTGTGCTCCTGCTCTCCGGTGGCGAAAAGGCGCTCACGGCGCTCGCATTGCTGGTCGGCATCTTCCAGTACGCGCCCAGCCCGTTCTGCATCCTCGACGAAGTCGACGCGCCACTCGACGAAGCCAACATCGGCCGCTTCACCGATCTGGTCAAAGAAATGAGCGTGCAGACCCAGTTCGTACTGATCACCCACAGCAAGAAAACCATGAGCATCGCCCCGGTGCTCTACGGAGTAACCATGCAAGAGCCGGGCGTCTCGAAACTGGTTTCAGTGCGCTTCGGAGCGCCGCAATAGGGCAATACGACCGTTCGTGACCCGCACTAACGGTCGCGCGGATTGGCAGGTGGCACCTGTTTTGCTAGCGATTCACAGTTGCCACCATGAATGACCAAAGCGTACAACGGGTATTCCCAACCATGGCCACGGCGCTTCAACCTCTATCGCATCCCGCCAAAGGCAAGGCGAGCACGGAGAATGATCTCGCCTACGCCCCCTTGGCCTCGGTCTGGTTCGGGGAAGACGCGGAATTGATCGAGCGATTGCTCGACTTTTATCCTCGGAAACGGCCCCGCAGAATTCTCGACGCCACTGTGAATGGAGGACGCTTTTGGCGAGGCAGCAAGCGTCCGGTCATCGGAATGGATATCGACCCGCGCTACCATCCCAGACTTGTGGCCGACAATGTAGCCATGCCGTTTAGAGACGCGTCTCTTGACGTCATCGTATACGATCCGCCGCACATCCCAAACCAGGGGAAAGACAAGAAGAAAGACTTCGGCGCGCGCTTCGGTCTCGTCGTGAAATCTTCGAAAGAGCACCAATATACATTCACGCATACCTTTCCACCCTTTGTGCTAGAAGCATTTCGCGTGCTGAAGGAAGAGGGTATCCTGCTCTGCAAGATCACCGACTATGTGCATCATCACCGTTACCAGTGGGCACATATCGAACTGATCAACGCTGCACGCGCGGTCGGCTTTATACCCTGCGACTGCATAGTGAAAATCCGGAAAGGCCCTATCGTCGACCCCAAGTGGAAAACGGCTCATCACTCCAGGCGGCAGCATTGCTACTGGATCATCTTTCGGAAATCGAAGAAGTGCGAGTAACCTGAGAGACCGTGACGTCACATTCGAATAAAATCGCGACCGCAAAGGAGAAGGAGAATAAGAGCCTTGTCCTAAGCCCGCCCGGTCCAGCTCGCCAGATACGTTTTTACCAATTGCTCTTGGTTGCTCGAAAACAGTGGTTCATGGATGCGCTCTCCGGTGCCCTGAGCCAGTTGAGCCAGGAACTCGTCAAACAGCAGATTCGCGAATACGCGCCGGAGGACGCACAGCAACTTCTCGCGGCAGCAGGACTCCGCGACGAACACGTATTCCCGCTTCCCGCAGTCCTTGAGGCTAAACCTTCTCTAGTCGGATACTACCGCCTGCTCTTGGGCGCCCCACAGAAAGCCTTCTACAAAGGATCGACGAGCATGGGCCGGTTCAAGGGTATGGAAGACACGGGCACGATTTCAAAGAACACGCGGCCTTGGATACCTGCGTTCTGTAAGGCTATGGCGACACCTCTCGCTGAACTCGTACGCCAGATGCCAATGATCACAGACCGCGATCTGCGTGAATTACCGCTGCTCACATTCGGCTCGCAACTGCAAGGATCCCACAACACGCAGATTGGGAAGACCGCAATGCGGGATGTATTCATCGCAATCCAAGAAATTGTCAGCCAGTATGTCGTCGGCAAAACTGACAACAAATTGACTCTAAGGAACTCAGCCAAAAGGAACGTTGTGATTGCCTTGGCACACGACCCTGATGTTCGCATCCAAGAACAAGTTGGCGACCAAGTGCACAACAAGATCGCCATCGAAGTGAAGGGCGGTACGGATGTCAGCAACGTGCACAACCGGGCCGGCGAGGCGGAAAAATCTCATCAGAAAGCGAAAAAATCCGGCTTCCCTGAGTTTTGGACGATCATTTCTAAACAAGGCTTGAACCTCTCTAAGTTGCAGTCCGAATCTCCCACAACGAACCACTGGTTTGATGTTGCAGAGGTGCTGGCTCGAAACGGGCACGATTGGGACGAATTCCGGCAACGACTTGCTGGTGTTTGTGGTATCCCTTTGCGCGATTCCGGTTGAGTCGCTTCCTTTCTCAACTCCCAGCTCGCCGCGTTATCCACTTCCGTCCTCAGCTTTTCCACAAAGCGAAAGCGCTGTATTCCTTGCCCAGCACGGGTTCTCGGGCATCCGCTTACCTGTCAACATTTTTCCTGGGAACGAATTCCTCCACCAACCACGCGGCGTGATCAGAATCGTTGACAAATTTTTTTGACCAGCTAGAATACGCCTCGCTCCTTACCTGTAAACTTTCATCATGAGCCCCGAACTTCTCGACTCCGTCCTATTACAAACTGACTTCCCCGATCTCCAACTTCACGCCAGCGGCAAAGTGCGGGATGTCTACTCCGTGAGCGACCAGCAACTGCTCTTCGTCGCTACCGACCGCATCTCCGCTTTCGACTACATTCTCGCCACCGGCATCCCCCACAAGGGACGCGTCCTCAGTCAGATTTCCTTGTTCTGGTTCGATTACCTTGCCGACATCGTCCCCAACCACCTGATCACCGCGGACGTCGACCAATACTCGCCAGCCGTCCGCAAATACGCGGATCAACTTCGCGGACGCTCGATGCTTGTTCAACGCGCTGAGATGTTCCCCGTGGAATGCGTCGTGCGCGGTTACATCTCCGGCTCCGCCTGGAAGGAATACAAGGCCACCGGCAAGGTGTCGGGCATCGCTCTTCCCTCGGGCCTGAAAGAGTCCGACGCCCTCCCCAACCCGATCTTTACGCCATCGACGAAAGCCACAAGCGGGCACGACGAAAACATTTCCTTCGACCAGATGTGCAACATCGTTGGCGTTGAAACCGCCAGCCATCTCCGCGATCTCACGCTGCGCGTTTACAAGAAGGCCGCCGCCTACGCTCTCCACCGCGGCATCATCATCGCGGACACCAAGTTTGAGTTTGGACGCACCGCCAAGGGCATCACCCTCGCCGACGAGGTCCTCACTCCCGATTCTTCCCGCTTCTGGCCCGCCGACAAGTACGCTCCGGGACGGCCGCAGGATTCGTACGACAAGCAGTACGTTCGCGACTACCTCGAGCAAATTCACTGGAACAAGCAACCGCCCGCGCCGGCTCTGCCGCCGGACGTCGCGCGTCGCACCAGTGAAAAGTATCTCGAGGCCTACTTCCAGCTTACGGGGCACAAGCTGGATGTCTGACCCTGTGTCTGGTACTATCTCCACCCGCAGGAGCACGGGGAGGAGCACAGCATGACCCTAGCGGACTGGATGATTTGCGCGTTGGTGCTCCTCAACGTGATTACAGCCTCCATGCAGGGCTTTTTTTCCGAGGCCCTCACCATGGCTGGACTAGTTATTGGCTACATCGTGGCTGCTTGGCAGTATCGCAGCCTCGCGCAGTGGTTCGAATCGTTCATGAAGAACGAGTGGTTGGCTGAGATTCTCGGCTTCCTCGTCATCTTTTTTGCGATCCTGCTCTTGTTCGGCGTTGCCGCCAGGATCGCGCGCTGGGTGATGAAAGAAGCCGGCCTCAGCGGTTTTGACCGTTTCCTCGGTGCGGTCTTGGGCCTGCTGAAGGGCGGGCTGATGGTAGCAGTGATCCTGATGGGCATGACGGCATTCGCTCCGACTTCGAAGCTGCTGGAGAAATCGCAACTGGCACCCTACTTCCTCGTCGTAGGCCGGGCTGCCATCTGGCTGGCGCCTTCGGAATTGCGCGCTCGTTTCTATCAGGGTATCAATCTGCTCCAACATGCTCCTCAGAAGTTGAACGCGGCCCCTGCTTCCAAGCCGAAATAGTGCAGTACAGTCAAAAAATTCATAAGAAGAGAGAAACACACTGTGAAGGATCAACTGGAAGCACTCGTCCTGCAGATGTACAAGAGCAACATTCTTTATTCCGAAGGCGTGCGTGAATTCAAGAAACGTTTTATTCTGACCGTGCTCCAGGAAAACAAAGGCAACCAATGCCGCGCCGCCCGCGAGTTGGGCATGCACCGCAACACTCTCAGCCGCACCATCGACGAGTTGAAGATCGACGTCCGCCAACTCCGCGACGGCGTCAAGCGCCCACCCCGCAGCGCCCGTCCCGTTACCATGGAAAAGAAAATCGTCCGCTGAAAAACTCTTAAACCACTGTCATCCTGAGCGAAGGAACGGGTTCGCGAAAAGCGAACCCGTTTCGCCGTCGAAGGGACCCCATACCCGCCAGCAGTTCCGCAAGCCCCAAAAGGGCGTTTCAACAGGAAACCCAGCCTCAACCGCAAGCGCACACAAAGCGAAAGGCAGCCCGCAAGGGCTGCCTTTGCACTTCTGACAGTTCTATTACTTATTGCGCTGCCGGCTTATGATGTACGGGCGGCTTCTTCGCCGGGGTTGCTGGCTTTGCATTCAGCAATCGCCCCTTCTCCATAACCATCATGAAGGGGTTCGACGTGTACGACGCCGGTTCTCCCTGGAAGTCGAAGCTGGCTCCGTCTTTCGGAATCATTTTGACCGGAATCTTGTCTTCGAACTTCAGCGTGATGTCCGCCTTCTTCGCGTCGATATCGTCGGAGCTGCCGGCAATCTGGAACTCCGTCGGAGTGGTGCTGATGATCGTGCCGTTCATCTGCACCGCCTTAGCCTTAATCGCATTCCAGACCGTATCCTGGTCTTCCTGCGCACCGTTGGTCAGAACGAATTCCCACTGCGCGAAGTCCATCTTGTCTGGCGCAGTCTCTTGCACCATCTTGTGAGCCTGCTCCGCCGGTGTAGGCGCCGGCTTGATGGGCATTTGTGCGCCGTTAGCCTTCGCCGCCGCCAGCACTTCCGCCCAACCATCCTCGCCAGCATGGAACTTCACATACTGCGAGCGAGCATACTTCTCAATCTGGGCCTGAGCCGCTGGAGGGGCCACCGCCGCCGCCCGCGCCGCAAACCAAATTCCATTTTGATAGTCCGGCGGTGTCTGTCCCAGATACGCCAGGGCCAGCGGATACACTACGCTGAAATCCGCGGGGTTGCCGTCCACCGCGGTCCGCAAGGCTTTTACCGCTGTCGGATAATCTTTATCCGTTACTGCGGCGATGCCGAGAACCGCGTAGAAGATCCCGGTCATCTGATCTTTCGTCTTCTGGAAGTCCGCGTCCGAAGTGCCGTCGGGTTTAGTCCACTTCGGCAAACAATCCAGTCCCTGTTGGCCATACTTCTTGCCATCGACCAGAAGCTGTTTCGCATTCGGATCTCCGCCCTGGGCCAGCACGCGGTCGAAATACGCCAGCAAGGTCAGGGCGCGCACATGGCACGAGTCCAGTGTCACCAGCTTGGTGGCCGTATCCATCGTCTTCTTCGTGTTCCCAGCCTGCTGGTACGTTCCCATCAAAATTTCGAGCGCCTGCGTCTTCATGACGCTGTTGGGATACTGCGCGAGGAACGCCTCCAGTCCGCTGATCTTCGCATTGGCGTCGGTCTGCTGCACTGCGGCGACGTACGCGTTGTACTCCGCTGGATCCTTGATCACCGGCGCTGCAGTCTGCGGCGCGGCGGCCGGTTGTCCCTGTGCTGGCTGCGTAGTACTCTGTGCCCCCGCGGTTACAGCAACCCCAAGCACAACCGTAAGCAGAATCTTTTTCATCAGTAAGGCTCCTTGGACCTTCAGAAAATAATTTTCTGGGAAACGTATTCTCTACAACTAAGCAGTGACTGCATTCCGCCTGGACCGCTCTGCTTTCGGATCCTGCTCTTGGAATGTCGGGCTTCCTGGCAGGGCCCCGGGGGACAAGGGGTGACCCTCTGAAACGCAAAGGCGCCTAACCCTTTTTTCCCGGTTGGCCGGATTATAAGTACCTCTTCTGCCGAAGGCAAGCGACTTCCAATCACCCTACACTTTATTGTTAAGATGCACATGGCGGACGTGGTGGATGTTCCCCACCCGCTCCATCACTATTCAAACCCTCTCGCAGGAGAGCCTCTAATCTTATGGACACCGCTCCCACGGAAACGGTCCACCCCTTAGCCGGGCAGGTCGCAGTCGTCACCGGTGCAGGTCGGGGCATCGGCGCCGCCATTGCCCGCAAACTCGCCAAACTTGGCGCCACCGCCGTCCTCTGCGGACGCACCCAGGCCACTCTCGACTCCACCGCCCGCTCCATCCTCGACGCCGGCGGCAAAACCGAAGTCATCCCCTGCGACGTTACCATCCTGCATCAGCTCGAATACGCCGCCACCCGCGTCGACAGCACCTTCGGCCGAGTCGACATCCTGGTCAACAACGCTGGCGTCGGCGGCTTTAACGAGGTCCTCCACAACGTTCTTCCCGAAGAATGGGACCGCATCCTCAACACCAACCTGCGCGGCGTCTACTTCGCCATTCGCGCCTTCGCCCCCATCATGATTCGCGCCTACGCTGGACACATCATCAACATCTCTTCCCTTGCCGGAAAAAACGCTCTGCCCAACGGCGCCGCCTACGCCGCCTCCAAGTGGGGACTCAACGGCCTCACCTACTCCGTCGCCGAAGAACTGCGCCCTCACAACATCCGAGTATCGGTCGTCTGCCCTGGCTCAACCGAAACAGAGCTAAGCCCCCATGCCGACAAAGACCCCAGCAAGATGCTCCAGCCAGACGACATCGCCCACGCCGTAGCGATGCTGGTAACGCAAGCCCCGCAATCGTTTGTAAGCGAAATCCTGCTGAGACCAACGCAGAAGCCGTAGATGCCTGGAGAACACCGATGTGGGGACAGCCGCCCCCGGCTGTCCGCGGAGCGAAGCTCCGCTCATTTTGCGAGCTCGTGTTGCGATCTGGCGGTTTTGAAAGAGGCGGCTTTGAAAGGGCGCGGCTTCTAGCCGCGCTGAAAGAAACACAAAATCGAACCGGCTTCAGCCGCCGCAGCAATCTTCGTCTATCGCGAGCACATCGCGAATCCACCACCAAATCTCTAGGAATTCCTTCGTGAACCTTCGTGCCCTTCGTGGTTATTGCCCTTGCCGTTCTTACTTCTTGAACAGATTCTCAAACGCCTGCCGCGCATCGTTTGGCCGCAGACTGGCGGGTGTCGACGTTTCCTTCTCCCGCGTCACGCGAATCTCATACGACGCACACTCGTTCCGCGCATCCTTCTTCGCAATCCGCTCCTTCACCGGCTGCATGCACTCGAACCGGCTCCCCGGATCAAAATACGTACACTGCTTGCACGAATGCAGCTCAAACCCGCACTTCGGGCACTGCCCGTCACCCGACACTCCCTGCAGCACCGTTCCGCACTGCGTACACCGTGAAACCGCGTGCGTGCCGGGAAGATTGACGGGCCGCGGACCAAACGTATTGTCCCGCTTCGGCGGCGGCGGCGCCCCGCCAGACTTCTCTCCCGAGCCTTTGCTCGATTCGCGATCGCGGTCCTGATAACCATGCTGACGATATTTTGCTGCCACAAACCCTCCCCAAGCACGCGGCCCGTATTGTCTCCCCGATGCCCCCCGCCCGGCAAGTGTCGCGCGCAACGCAGGAACTCATGTCAACCGAAGGAGTATGTCATTCGCGAACCAGTATGTCACCCCGTCGAGCGAAGCGAGGGACCTAGGTCTTTGCCCGGACGACGTTACCCCAGTCCCGTAGGGACCACCGACAATAGCCCGCCAGTTCCACTGGCGGGTAGGGCGGCAGAAATGAACCCCGCGTCCCGTAGGCGACGCCTGAAACCCTCCACAGATGTGGGTTTTCTAGGTACTAGGTACTAGGTACTAGGTACTGGGTACTGGGTACTGGGTACTCGGTACTGGCAACTGGGTACTGGGTACTGGCAACTAGCTACAATGGAACCCATGATCCACGAAATCCTCCCCGTCGGCCCGCTGCAATGCAACTGCTCGGTCATCGGAGACGAAACCACCCGCGAAGCTATGGTCATCGACCCCGGCGACGACATCGACGACGTCCTTGCCCTCGTCCGCAAACACAATCTGCAGGTGAAGCAGATCGTCATCACCCACGCCCACATCGACCACGTCGGCGGAGCCATGAAACTCCGCGCCGCCACCGGCGCCCCCATCCTGCTCAACCAAAATGACTACGCCCTCCTGAAGATGCTTGACATGCAAGCCGCCTGGATCGGCATGCGCTCCCCCGGCAAAGTCGAAATCGACCGCAGCGTCTCAACCGGAGAAACCGTCGCCGCCGGATCGCTCACCGCCCAAATCCTGCATACGCCCGGCCACACCGAAGGTAGCATCTGCCTCTATTTTTCGGCGGAGAAGAAACTCATCGCCGGCGACACCCTCTTCGCAGGATCCATCGGCCGCACCGACCTCCCCGGCGGCTCGACGCAAAAGATCATGCGCTCGCTGCACGACACGGTTCTGGCGTTGCCAGACGAAACAGTAGTAATCCCCGGCCACGGCCCAGTCACCACAATCGGCGAAGAGCGCGAGAGCAACCCGTTCTTGGTGAGGCGCTAGGACCGATCCAGCCCACGGCGTCGACCTATCGCCCGTAGACGCCTCGAACGGGACCGAAAGGCCGATTACTCCCGTCACAAACCTGCAATGCGCCGAAGATGTTAGAAAGGAAGGTACTCTTGAGCAATTTCCGTCTCTGTCTAACGAACGGGAGACACTATGAACCGGGCGCTCAGTTTCGTCGTCACCACGTTCCTCATCGGGCTGAGTTGCGTAACCCTCAGTGGCGCGTCGCCACAGGATACATGTGGAGATCCTTGCGGAAAACCAACAGCGTGGAACGAGTTCAACAAATTCGAGCTCAAAATGACCACGCCAAAGGAACCCGGTTATTCGTCCTGGAAAGGAACGTTCGACAAGGAGTCCCTCGATATTCAAATCTACGTCGAGGTCTCGGATGGCAAGAGAATCACTAAAGGGCAAATCGTTATGGTTGGTGGACGCGTCCTGGCCACGCGAGGGCCGGTCACCGAACCAGGTTATGAGATCGATGCTCTCGATGCGCCAGTTCTAGAGCAGGAACTCGTATTTCGCCTGCTCGGTGCCGCGCTACCCAATGGTCCCGAAGAAATCAAGGGAGTGCGCAAGATCGACTATAGGAGCGAGAAAACGGGAATTCAGTTTGCCACGCCCAGTGCACAGGGTTTTATTTCAGCCCCGTGGCGCGTGAGCGGGGATGTCAACGTCGTTGCCCCGAACGTAATTGAGTATCAGCTGAGGTTGACTGCGGCAGGTACCGGGAATCCTGCCGGCCAAGGCGGAGAATATGCCGCCAACTTCGACGGCCGCTTGTTTAAGATTGCAAGCGCCAAAATTGACGACTCGATGCCACTTGGCGGCTGGAATCTGTTCGGCGTCGGAGTTCAGACGCGAACGGAGGGCAATGGCACCGCGATTGATTACGGTGCCGCGCCAACTCCCGCGCCATACAAAACGGTTGCTGATATTCGAAAGAAGATTGCCGAAGACGATTACCCCGGCGAACCCGACCCTTCGAAGGATTTCACCGGGTTCTGGAAAGAAGACTGCAACGAAGGTTTTGGCCTCCAGATAATGCCTTATGGAAGAGATGGCAGGTATTCCATCGTCTTCTGCGGGCCCGGTGGCTGTGGAGACCCAGAGCGCGAAGGGCGCACTACCTTCATCACCAAAGACCGAAACTACGAAGTCATCGGCGAGAGTGAAATCAAGGTGCGTAGATCGGACAACTGGGACACCTATCACAGATGCACGAAAGACACCCACCCTGTTTTGAAATACAAAGAAGAGACCAGCACCGCCGTAATCGGAGACAGGTCCCCTGCGACCGAGGTAGACCGCACCACGCCGGATTGGGAAGTCGCACGATCGGTGCCGGACGAATCCGGGGGCACACTGCATTTCGTCGTTATCCCTGGAGCGAAGCAACGAGATGGCGGATACTACAGAGGCATAGGTAACGCGCTGTGCAAAGAACCCCACAATGCAGCGTCAACTTTTGGACGGATCGGGATCACATTCCCCAATCGAAATGGATGTCGGTCGCCGATCTCGCTGTAATGACGGCATCGTACGAACGCCATCCATCTTACGCGGAACCGCATGTCCATCTAGCCTGTTGGCTCTACCCGACCAAAGCAAGCGGAGAGTCCGCGCATTGCGAGTATCAACCCGGCGCCAAGCGGCCACCCGAAGAATAACAATCTACGAATTCAAGTACTGCAATACCCTCTCAATCCCCTCCCCAAACTCCCCCTCCGCCGTAATCAAACTCACCACCAAATACCCATCGCTCGGAAAATCATAGAAATGTCCCGGATGCACCAGCACGCACTTCTCCCGCACCAACTCAATCGCCAACTCCTCATCCGACCGCGTCACCGGAACCCGCAACACCGCGTACCATCCACCCTCGACGAGCAGCCGCTCGCAAGCCTTCTGCCCTGCGAGCTGCCGATCAAGCTCCGCCAGATTTCGCTGAACCCGCTCCATCAACTGCCTCTGAATGTCCTTCCTCTGCTCCAGCAGCACCGGCACCGCCCACTGCATCGGCGAATTCATCGAAAGATAAGTGTCGGCAATCACCTCCAACCGCCCCATCGCCGCCGCCACCAACTCCCGAGGCCCGCTCGTCACCACCCACGCCACCTTCATCTGCGGCAGCGCAGAAATCTTCGACAACCCGCTCAGCGTAACCGTCAGCACATCCTCATTGCTGCAGAACGACTTTGGATATGTGGGGACAGCCGCCCCCGGCTGTCCGGTCGAGCGAAGCTCGACAGCGCCTGAGCTGTCCACGCCGTAGCAATCCAGACCGTAATCCAGAAACACCTCATCCACAATCACCGCCAGCCCACGCGCCTCGCAAAACGCATTCAGCGCCTCCAACTCCCCCGCCGATACATACGACCCCGTCGGATTATTCGGATGCACCACCACCACGCCCCGCGTCCGCTCCGTCACCGCCTTCTCCAGCGACGGAAAATCCATCTGCCACCCGTGGTCATAGATCAGCGGATACGGCACCAGCCGCACATCCTGCAAATCCGCCAGAAACTCAAACAGTGGATAACTCGGCTTCGGCACCAGCAGCTCATCCCCCGCATTGCACAGCAGCCGAAATACGAACGAATATCCCTCGCTCGTACTCGTGGTCAGAACAATCCGCTCCGCGTCCAGATCGCGAACTCCGTGCTCCGAACGGTAATACTCCGCCACCGCCTCCCGCGCCACCAGCAATCCCTTCGACTGCGGATCGTAATCCAGCGCCCGCTCCGAACTCAGCGCCCCCAAAATCGCTCGCGCATCATAAGTCAACCCGGTCCGCGTAGGATTCGACACGGTCAAATCAAGGATGTGCGCCCCGCCCGCGCGCACCTCTTCCACCGCCTGCGTAAACCGGTTCTGCGCCAGCTTCCAGTTCGTGCGTTCAGAAAACTTGGGTTCGGAAAGCATGGATGGATTCTATGCGACGGGCAGATTCTTTCGATAGGAGAGGCTAAAGCGCCGGAGGCGCGCCCGAAAATAGCCCGGCGTTTTCACGCCGGGTCCAGGCGCAAAAACGAACGGCGTCCCGGCGGGACGCCTGAACCTTAACCAACTTCACCGCACTACCTTCGCGGCGCGTGCATCAATTGCAATGACGCTGGAGGCATATCGCGGCTCACGTCGCGTGCCCCGCCCTTCTGCAGGTTCTGCCAATCGAGGCTGGGCCAGTCCCGAATCCCCACCGCCGGGCAAATAAGATTCTTACCCTCCGGTCGCAACAACTGCCGCAGCGTCTGCACACCGTAGAACAATCCCTCACCCGTGTTAGCCGCCACGATCAGGTGCGAGCGATCCGAGAACAGCAGGTATCCCTCTTCCCCTACCACCTGATCGGCCTTAAGCCCGTTCCGCGCCAGAAACCGCCGCACCCGCGAATCCTGCAGCCGCGCCAGCACAATCGCACCCTCTTCGGCCTTGGCCGCAGCTTTCATGCCTATGATGTCGAGCCGCAGCCCCGACTGGTCTGTGATCTCCTCCGCCAGCGTTTCAGCGGCAATACGATCCTCTGTCTGATGCCCCAATTGCACGAAAATCTTCGTTCCAGGACCCACCCGAAACCCACCGTCCCGCAGTCGCACTTCCTTGGGCGCAGGCACCAGCTTCAACGCCGGCTGGCCATCGGTATCCAGCGCCGAGAGCACCGCAGCACATAGCAGCAACAACGGAACCGTCCAGACAAATCGTTTATTCATCCCCAGTCCTTGAACCACAGCCTAAGCCCATATTGTACCCGTAAAGCCGATCCGCCAATGTAATGAAATTGTCTTCGCCTTCCTTCGTAAACCCTTAGTGTCCTTAGTGGTTTCCGCCTTTCCTCCGCCCCGGATCACTTCCCAAACGCTTCCTTATTCACCACATAAGGCATTTTCGTCACATCGCCGCCGTAGTTTCCCTCCAGCACGTCAATCAACCCCTGCGCGCACCGCCCCGCCATGCCTTTGTCCGGATCAGTCGAAAGCCGCGTGATCCGCGCCGCGCTGGCAAAGTGCGGCATCAGCCGGCACCGGTCCGCAATCGCCGGATCGCGCAGCGGAGAATCCGTCGGCAGCGGCTCCTTCTCATAAACATCCAGTGCAGCCCCCGCAATCCAGTTTTCCCGCAGCGCCAGCGCCAGCGCCGCCTCGTCCACCACCGGCCCTCGCGAAGTATTCACCAGATACGCAGTCGATTTCATCAGACTCAAATTCCGCTCATTGAACAAATGATAAGTCGGCGTCGTGCTCTCCCCCGCGCGCAGCAGCGGCACGTGCACACTCACAAAGTCCGCCTCCCGCAGCGCCTCCTCAAACGGAACGTACTTAATCCACGCCCTTTCCTTCGTCAGCCCTCGCGCATGCCGCAGATCGTTGATTTCCTGAATCGTCTTCACGAACGCATGATTCTCATACGCCGGGTCGTAGCACAAAACGTTCATATCGAACCCAACGCATTTCTTGATGAACGCCAATCCAATGCGCCCCGTCCCAATCACCGCCACGGCCTTGCCCGTAACTTCATCGCCCAGAAACGGCAGATATGGATGCCAGTATCCCCACTGGTTCTCGCGCGTGAGATGCTCAGCGGCCCACATTTTCCGCGCCAGCGTCCCCATCATGAAAAACGCGAACTCTGCCGTGGCTTCCGTCAGCACGTCGGCCGTATGCGTGAACGGGACTCTGTATCGGTTCGCGTCGGCCCGGTTGATGTTGTCGAACCCCACCGCAATCTGCGCCACCACTTTGAGCTTGCCCTTGCCGGCCTCAAACACTTCCGCGTCAATCGCATCGCGCAGGGTCGTGATCAGCCCGTCCACACCAGACTTCACTTTGTCGAGAATCAAGCCCTTCGGCGGCGCCTCCGGATGTGGATACACCTCAACCTCATATCCCCGCTTGCGCAGCAGGTCAATGGCTTCTCCAATGTCGCAGGTGGCAAACACGCGAAATTTCTTATCCATGTTTTTTCAGGAAGACCTTTTTGGAAACGACTGCAAAACCCTACTTAAGTTCGCGCCCCACACCGCAACCCTCGAAAATATCATACGACGCCGACCGTACCCATACTGATGCATAGCTAGCCTTCGTGATACTTCGTACACCTTCGTGGTTCACGATTTTTGTTTCCGCGGAAAACGGATCCACTTCCGATGCATAGCGCCTTCATCTAATCTTCAGATTTCCCGCGTGTAATCGTGGTGCCAAGTTGAAGAGGGGTGGCAAAGTCCTTCCCCCCGAAATACCGCCGCCCCTCTTCTTTGGAGAAGCTTGGACACTCCACGACAGCGAACCGCTTCCGCTACTCTCTCTGCACTACGGTGCTACAATCCCTTCGAGAGCACTATTCCAACTGAAGGAGGTTCCTGTGTCCAGATTCACACTGGTTCTTCCCGCGCTTTTACTCTTTGCATCCGCGCTGTGCGCGCAACAAACCCAACCAACTCCAGCCCCGAAGACTCCCTCTTACGCCGCCATACCCGTCGAGGCCGCAAAAGCACCGAATCCGGTGAAGTCCACGCCGGAGTCCCTCGCCCGCGCCAAGAAGTGGTGGACCATCGACTGCGCCATGTGCCACGGCAAAGACGGCAACGGCAAGGGCGAAACCGCCCAAGACATGAAGCTCGCCATCGCCGACTTCACCGATCCCGCTACTCTGAAAGACCGCACCGACGGCGAGATCTTCTACATCATCAAGAACGGCCATGAGGACATGCCGCCCGAAGGACAGCGCGTCAAGACTGAAGAGAACTGGGATCTAGTGAACTACGTCCGCTCCCTCGCCAAGAAGAAAGCCGACGCGGAGCAGAAACCAGAGTAGGGCCTCGCGCTTGTGACGAAGTCCCACTTCGACGGCGGGTGCCCCGCCCTTGTCTCTGCATTCTGTGCAGAGACAGGGCGGGGATTTTGATCTTCGCTCAGGATCTCAAGCACTCCTCACGCCCGACTCCTGCTAAATCCCAATCACATTCCCCACCGGGTCGCGGAGTCTCGCCGTAATCTCGGGAGCAATCCGCGCCGACCGGCTGCACGATCTCGCTCCCGTTCGCGACCATCGCCTCAATCGTCGCAGCCACGCTCTCTGCAAGATCAGCCACTAGACTTGCCGGCATGTCGCCTGTTTGACATATGCTGTGAGTAATGCGGCCAGAGCATGGAATTCTGTAGTAACAATATTCAGATGGTCGCCAGGTACGACCTCGACTTCAAGCTCCGAAGCCAAGTCTCCCCAAACCGCGGCCGGATTCCGAGGGAAAAAGGTCGCCGTCTCGGCTGTCACCAGCTTGATCTTGCCGGGATAAAACCTCGGCCGATAGTTTACGTATGCCCAGAATGCCCTTTGGTTAACCCGGCGAAGAGCTGTTTCTGAGGGCGTCAATCCCAGTGTTTCCGGTGGACGCTCAATCTCGGCCCAAACCCCGGGAATATGCAATTTCCGGGCAAGCCCCTTCGCGAAGTAGGCAAATGCTTTTGGGAGTGACATTTGCCGCATCTGGTCGGCATGCCTTCTCACTCGTTTTATGAACAGCGGCAGGCGCTGGCCAGCAGGCATAAAACGTGGATGCGGGAACGCATCGATAAGGACCAGCAGAGCGATCTGCTCTTGATTTTCCAAAAGGCGCTGCGCCATTTCCAGCGCCACCAGGCCACCGAATGAGTAACCCAACAGAATGTAAGGTCCGTGAGGTTGTAGCTGCTTGAGCCAATCAAGATAAAACTTGGCCATATCTTCGATGCGGTCAAACGGCTCCTCCATCCCGTCGACGCCCTTGGCCTGAATCCCGTAGATCGGATTACCCGTGCGAATGTGCTTTGCGAGTTCAGAGAAACTCGCAACGCCATCCAGTCCATGAGCAATGAGAATCGGTGGATTCTCGCTGCCAGCCTTGAGTTGGACAAATGGAGAGGCCTGTGGACGACTCGACATAAGCTTCCAGCTTGCTAGTCGAAATGTGGCCCGGTTATTTACGTGTAGCGAATCTTGCCGTTACCCAGCGCGGGAGCCATGACCCAGCTATCCCGCCCGCCGCAACCTTACTCGCGTATCCGAAGTCGCGTCCCCCGACCCCAGCAGTCCAACCACGCCTCGTAAGCTCTCCCACGCCGCCTCATTCAAAGAAGGCTCCGCACTCACCAGATCGCGGATCATATTCCACGCCGCCATATTGAGCGCCCCCTCCGGCGGCATCCCCATCGCCAGCGACACCGCACACTGCGGACAAAAACAAATCCGCTGCGCCCCCGACTTCTGCCGCGGCCTCACTCCCACCGTCTGCGCGAACATATACACCGCCACCGACTTGTCTCCCGCCTCAATCTCGCGCCTGCACCGCAGGCACACGATAGATTGCACGTTCCCTCCTGTGGCTGTTTCTTCCATTTACTCTCAGCTACTCGTTCCGCAAGAGACAAGTGATCACGCAGATTCCCACAAAGCGAAACCGAGTCCCGGAGGAGTCTGTGTCATAGCTCAATCGCATCTCAAAAAGCGGGAGAAAGACGCGCTCCAAGCCGCGAAGCGGCGACAGAATGCAGCCCATAGCTTGCCCTGAGCTTGTCGAAGGGGCGTAAGCCATGGGTGGTAAGTGGAAAATGTCCGAGCCCCGGAGGGGCGAAAGAAAGGCTATGACACAGACTCCGCAGGGACTCACGACAATAGCCCGCCAGTTCTACTGGCGGGTCGGATAAAAATCCGAAAGCGCCGCCCCCCTACCGATGAGCCGGCGGCTTGGTGTATTGGAAATCCGCCAGCGCGTCCCGATAATCCAGCCGCACCTTGAGTAGTCCCAGCATGACCATGCCGAGCGTACCGGAGATCTCCGTGCCGGCATTGCGACTAACGCGCGACATGTCGATGGCAACCATGTTGGGCACGGTCTGACGAAGATGCCCAAAATCCAGCACGACCTCATCGGCCACATACACTTTCTTCACCTCGCCGTTGAGCCCGCGCACGTCGAGCCTGGGCGCGCGATGCACCTTTGTGAATTTCTCGGCGGCCTCGGGAGTAATCGTGTTGTCGAACGACCCGGAATCCAGGAGAAACAGTTTCTCGGTACTCTCGTTGATCTTGGTCGGTACCAGCAGCATGTGACCGATGCGGAACGCCTGAACGTAGGAGTGCATCTCAGGAGCGACGTAGCGATCGGAGAATTTTGAGGTCGAAGGCGAAGCTTCCGCCGAACCAGCCCCGGGCACGCCAGCCCCCGGCCCACCAGCCAAAGACGCGCCCGCCGAGTCCGGAGAGGGCTTCGCCTCGGGCTCCGCCGCAGGCTCTTCCTCGCCGGTCTTCAATGCAGCTTTCGACGACTTCTCCCCGGGCCTGGGCGGCAACTGCCTGAGGCGCAGCATGAATGCTGGAAAATCCATTTCGATCAAGAATTGAGAAAAAACATCGGCGCCGATGATTCCGTCCTCCGCCGCCGGCAAACGGTCTACCACATGCACGGGACAGTTCTGGAACTCCAGCTTGCCAATGCGCACGGAGTTCGCGTATGCGATCTGGCCCTGCAGATCGGGCTTGTCTCCGACGCCGCTGATTCGAATATCAGACACCGGCTTCAACCCTGCCTGGCTCGCGACTTTGCTGTTAAGCAGAATTCCCGAAGCCCCCGTATCGAGCAGAAGCTTCGAGTCCTGCCCGTTGATCGTCACCAGCAGCCCGATTCCCTGCACACTCCCGTTACGCGACTGAAGGGGCGTCAGATTCGTTTCGGTCGAGGTCACATCTGAAACCAGGCGGCAGCGGCCCGACTGCGCGAACTGAGACGCTTTGAGAAAGTCCAGACGTTCCTTCAGCGTGCGCCGCGTATCGGCATCGTCATTTGTGGTCTGGCCAAGATAGTCCTCGAGAGACTTGATGCGCTCGGCGGTCGACAGCGTCTGCATCCATTTCTTCCGCACGTCCGGGTCGGACGGATCAATCGCGTGGGCGCGCATGACTAGGATGTGCTCCCGCGCATACATGGCACTCGCCGCCGCCACCCGCGCGGCGCCGAGATAAGCCCGAGCATTGGGCGCAGCATTCGGTTGAGCCGGGGACGGAGGAGTAGCGATGACTTCGTTAAACAGCGCCCCCGCCTCCGGGATTTCACCTTCCCGGAAAAGCAGTTCCCCTTCCGCGACCTTGAGATCCGCGTGGCTGGGATTCGCCTGCAGCCCCTTCTGCAGGGCATCGTCGGCATCGCGGACCTTGTCCTGCTTCAGGTAGCAGCGCACAATCCCGGCGTAAGCATCCCCTGCATGAGGATCCGCCTTCAGGACTTCGTTGTATCTGGCCACTGCCTGATCGAATGAGCCCTTCCGGTACAGGCTCTGCGCGTCCGCCAACATCGCCGCCGGATCAGCCTGCGCGCTCGCCGTCTGCTTCGCCTCCTGAGCCAGCATCCTCGATGCCGACACCGACGGCCCCAGCAGCGCGAAGCAGGCAATCCACCCGCACACCAGAAACCACGATCCCACCCTCACCTTGCACATCATTCAGACTCCACAAAGAGTCTGCCACGCCGCAGTCGCGCACTCAACGACAAACCGCATCCCATAACTACTCACTCGGCCCAAGAACTTTTGGAGCCGTCCGTGTGGAGCGGGCACTCCTGCCCGCCGCTTTTGACCTGAAAACCAGGGGCAGGGAAAACCGGGGACCAGTCCCCATATTTCATCTAAGATCCGAGAATAGAAAACATGCCAGATAACTTGACAACGCGGCGCAATGGACATAACTTAATTGGGCCTTGGCTAGTTATAGCTGTTTGGTGAGTTGTGAATGCATTACCCTCCAATTTAGCTACCCCACCCCCCTCGTCCTCTCCGAGTTCCATTCGCTCCCCCTTAACGCCGTTTCCACGAATCTGGATCGGGTTCGCTATTGCAGCACTCTCGCTCTTACTTGAGTTTAGCGCCGGACTTGTATCATCGGTGGGCGCCCTTCCGGTTGGCGGCGCCATTTTCATAGCGGCGTTCGCCGTATTTCTAGGCGGACTGGTTTACTGGTATTCGTGGCTTTATCGCATTCACAAGATATTGCTGGAGGCGACGAATTCTACTTACTCCGTCGCTCCGCGAAAAGCAATTGGTTATCGTCTCATTCCTTTTTACAACCTGGTGGTCTGGAATTTTCGATGGACTAACCAAATTGCCGACCTTGTGCGCCAGAACTCGAAAGACATTTCTATGCGCAAAGCTTGGGTTGGTGTGTGGTTAATTTTCGCCACTTTATTGTTCTTTGTAGACCGAGGACTCGAGTTAGTCGTTCTTTTCTGCATCAGTGCCTACCTGACACGCAAGATCAAAGGGATTCTTCCGCTAGGATTGACAACCTTTGCCGCCTCACCGCCCAACGTAGAGAGATTCGCGTACGCCGCCAGAGTTGCCACTGACGAAACCGCGCAGCACATCTCCTTTGCCCCCGCCGCTCCTAGAGTGGTTGATGCCTGGGACTTCCATCTAGCCAAGGCGTGGGGGCTTCCAGTAAGTTCCGGCGTGGGCGCCGCATTCGGCTTTCTGATGTGTTATGGCCTGTGGCTGAATATGATGGAGCGGGAGAAGACGATCGGAACCTTAGCGCTGAACGTAGTTGTTGTGGCCATCGTTCTGTATTTCTTCCTGGAACCCCTCGTCGACAAGCTTCTTGAGGGCTTTGACGCTGCTGACCAACATCGTCACAGAACCTTCTGGCAGAGGATGTTCCGGTTTACTGTCTTCGTGTTGATTATTGACGTTGCCCATTCGCTTCTGGAGCGAGCCACGGAACAAGGGGGTGGCTACGAGGTCGCCAAATTCGGAATTCTGTTTACCGCGTTTTTTGGCGGAATGACGTTCCTCTGGATTATCTCTGGTGCACGCACGAAATTGCCGGAAGCTCTAGCACTCGTCGGCGTGGGCACGCTCGTGCTTATGACTTTTGGCATGTTCGCAATGAATAAAGCCCGGGATCTTTCTCAGGAACTCACAGTGCATGAGTTCAAGAATGACGGCGAATTGTTGCGCAAGGCGAAAGACGTCTACAAAGATACCGTTCAGGACTTTCAATCCGGCCAGATACCCAATATCGCAAAATCCTCCGCCGAAAAAGTAGGTGCGGACACTGGCGATCCAAAGGATCGCGAAAAAACTATCCCCGTGGCAATCGAACTGGGTTGTGCCGTGTTCGTGGCACTGGCTGGATTCGTCGCCATGCGCACCACATTTCGGCCTATGGTCGTGGCCAGTACTGTGTTCGGGACTTCAGTCATCGCAGGATTAATCCTTGCCCGGAATTCGTGGATCGAGCCCTACCACATCGTCACCGCTCTCTGGTCTGCATTCTGGTGGTGCCTGGGAATACTCGTTTTTTACGACCATGAGCTTTTCTCCCAATCTTCTGAGCCTTCCTTGCAGCCGCACTCTGAGCCTGGCCCAGACCACGAACTTCCACACGTCGTCTGGCTCGTCTCTTTCATAATTCTTATCAGCCTCATCGCTGCGGCTCTTCTTTATCCACCGCCGGCAACCGCAATCGGTTCTCGGATCCTCACCTTGCAGGCGAACGACACCCAGAGCTACTACGGAGCCAAACCGGCCCTGACTTACTCCGCGAGCGAAGACAAAGATACAGTGGAATCCGTAATCACAAGTGGCGCGCCTAGCCTTTACGCAGCGGCTGGGATGGATAGCCCTCCCGGCACCTATCCCATTTTTGTTGTAGCCGCCGCGAAGGTCGACGAGGAAAAATACGCACTCCGTTCTTTGCCCGGGACACTTACGATCGTCCAGGCCCGTACGCAAACCAAGCTGATGTCGGACGCAGCCAATGCCGTCGGGAACTCGCCGGTTACTTTTACCGCCTCCGTTTCATCTATCGACGGCGCCGGCACTCCCAGCGGAGCTGTAACGTTCAACGCCGGCCCAGCTCAATGTGGGACGAAGGCCCTCTCCAATGGAACTGCGTCGTGCACGGTGAGCGGACTTCCGCTGGGCGACTACTCGATCACCGCCAAGTATTCTGGAGATGCCAATTTTTCTGGCTCGATCTCTCCGCAATGGACACAACGGATTATTGAGCCCGAAATCCATCGTCCGCTCGCTAGAACGGTTGTCATCCCCAAAGGAAAAGAAATCTATATCGTCAACATTCACCCCATCGATTCGAACACCAGTCAGCCATCTCAGCCGCTGATGGCGAGGTTGGCTGTGCCAATTTCGGTGAACGGCCATGTCCTGGCCCAAAAGGACGCAACCGCCATCTTGTGGCTGAGTAATATTGATCGTGAAGGGCACCTGGGCGGCAGACCTTCCCTAATCATCCATCTGATGCAGATCGAAATTGCAGGCCAGAATTATCCATTGCAATCGACCCTCGAAGTCGAAGGCCCGCCGCAAGGCCGCGCCGGGCATGTTTATATCCCGCAAGCCACGATTCTCACGTTCAAGCTGCAGTCTCCTGTCGCGATCGATGTTTCCTCTTTGGACATAAAAGCGAGCCGCTCCGCTACCCACCGGTAGGCCAGTCGCAGATCTTTCGCATGTTTTCCATACAGGGTGGCCCATCCTTTCGCGCAGTTTGCGAAAGGGTGGGCACTCCGGGGCGAGCGCGAACGGCATCCAGCTACGCCGCCGGACGAATCTTCATCACGGCTTTCGGCCACGGATTGATCTTCACCTTTCCGCCTTCCAGCCCCCCGCTGGTTAATAGACACAAGACATAGCGCAACACTCCAGGAGGACTCAGATTCATAAGCAGTGTGCAAAAGAATTCACAACTCAGAAACGTGACCTTGATGTAACCGAGTTACGCTGCCGCGATGTTCTTTTTTCAGTTCAACTTAGATACGAGGAGGGGCAGTTATGAAGTTTTCGCGGCTTGTTTCGATACTAGCCAGCATTGTACTGGCTACGGCTCAATCCTTCGGCGTAGCATCGGTACGCTTTGCCACACCAGTCGTTTACGGGTCAGGGGCTAATGGGGCCAATTCTGTGATTGCGGTGGATCTGAACGGCGATGGTTTCCCGGACATGGTCGTGGCCACCAACGGTGGCGTGAGTGTGGCGTTGAACAAGGGCGACGGAACCTTTGCGCCGTCGGCAACTTATGCGACAGGCGGACAGTTTTCCAACGCGGTGGCGGTGGCGGACGTAAACAAAGACGGCAATCTGGACCTGGTCGTCACCAACATGTGCCTGGACACGACCGGCTGCTCAGGCGTGGCCGTGCTGCTCGGCAACGGTGACGGAACCTTCGCCTCGGCGGTGGGCTATAACAGTGGCGGGCTGGAGACCGGAGCGGTGGCGGTCGGGGACGTAAACGGGGACAGCTTTCCAGATCTGATCCTGACCAGCAATTGCCAACCCCATACCTGCGCCGGCGGAACGTTAACCTTGCTGCTGAACAATGGCGACGGGACGTTCGGAAGCCCCCAGGATCTGTCGGCCACCAAGGGTGGACCGGTAGCGGTCGGGGACGTGAACGGCGACGGGAAATTAGACCTGGTAACGGGCGCGGGCGTGCTGTTGGGCAACGGGGATGGAACCTTCACGTCGCTTGGTCCGAATCTGCCCAGCGGAGCGGTTGCGATTGCCCTGGCGGATATCAATGGCGACGGCAAGCTGGACGTGGTGGTGGTGGATGCCTCGGGAGTCGCAGTGCAACTGGGTAACGGCGACGGGACATTCCAGCCCGCTATTAATCTCAGGACGGGCGGGTTGAATCCGCTGTCGGTCGCAGTTGCGGATTTCAACGGCGACGGCAAGCTGGATCTGGCGGTGTCCAACGAGTGCACCACGATGGTAAAGGGTACGTGTGGAAATAACCCTTCGGTGGGAGTCCTGGCGGGCAACGGCGACGGCACCTTCAAGACAGCCGCCACTTTCCGTACGGGCGGGGTGTTGGCCACTTCGGTGGCTGCGGCGGATGCTGACCAGGATGGCAAGATCGATCTGTGGGTTGCGAATGCCTGTGCCAGCGGCATCGATTGCAACAACGGCTCGGTCGGAATCCTGCTGAACAACTTCGTCGCGACGACCATGACGAAAATCGTGTCGTCGCTGAACCCGGTGGTGCTCGGCCAGCCGGTGACCTTCACGGCTACGATCACTTCCAGCAGTGCGGTCCCGGATGGATCGAGTGTGACCTTCACCGATGGCGCAACGACGCTGGGCACGTCGACCACCGCAGGCGGGGTTGCTTCCTTGACCACATCGCTCAGCACCGCCGGAAACCAAAAGATCACAGCGGCTTACAGCGGCGATCTGTATCACAATCCCAGTTCGAAGTATTTGATCGAGATGGTCAGTAAGTATCCTTCGACCACGACGGTGACTTCCAGTCCCAATCCGTCGACAAACAAGCAGCCTGTGACGCTCACCGCAACCGTGACTTCCCCCGAAGTCAGCGGGCCGACGGGCATGGTGACGTTCAATAACGGCGGTCTCGTTGTAGGAACTGCGACGTTGAGCGGAGGAGTGGCCACGCTCACCACAACGAGGTTGCCGGTGGGCACGCTGACCATCAACGCCGTCTATCACGGGGATTCTCAGTCGGCGGCCAGTACAGGCTCGACGACGCAGACGGTCAACCCCTAGGCAGCAACAACCCGGGAACGGGGGACGTGGCAAGTTTCGCCACGTCCCCACCAACCCCACCGACACTAGAAGACCTTGGACGAGACAACCGGGGACAGACCCCACTTTTTTCCCAAAATGGCCTAGCCTAGTTTCGTGGGAAGCGAGCAACACCCGTCTGTTCCCAGATTTCATCCCGGATTTCCCCTAAGGTCGGACAATAGAAAACATCCGTCCGCATCCGCTTGACAAATCCCTCCGATCACTTCTACAATTAGCACTCGATAGGCGTAACTGCTAACAACAGTGCCTAACCCATCTAAATCATAGGTTTACGCGGATCAACCGAAGCAAACCAATCTCTAACGAACTGAAAGGAGTTACAAACCATGGCGAAATTTTCACCACTCCATGACCGTATTCTGGTCCGTCGTGTGGAGGAAGCCTCTACCACCCGTGGCGGCATCATCATCCCCGACTCGGCCAAGGACAAGCCCCAGGAAGGCGAAGTCCTCTCCACCGGCAAAGGCCGCACCAACGACGAGGGCAAGACCTTCCCTCTGGCTGTCAAAGAAGGTGACCGCATCCTGTTCGGCAAGTACTCGGGCACCGAGATCAAGATTGATGGCGAAGAGTTCATCATCATGAAAGAAGAGGAAGTCCTCGGCATCCTCACCGGCGCCTCCACCCCGGCCAAGAAAGAACTCGCCGGGTCGAAGAAGTAACGAAGCATTGTCATCCTGAGCGCGTTCTTTGCGCGAAGGAGCTATGCAGTTCGCGGTTTAGCTAAGAGCCAAAAGCTAATAGCCAAGAGCCGCTAAAGAAACCCGCAGGCCAGTCCTGCTAAGAAATTATCGAAGGAGATAAAAGCAATGGCAAAGCAAATCATTCACGGAGAAGAGTCACGGCAGGCGATTCTCCGGGGCGTTAATGTCCTAGCCGATGCCGTGAAGGTCACCCTCGGCCCCAAGGGCCGCAACGTAGTCATCGAAAAGAAATTCGGTTCGCCGACCATTACCAAAGACGGCGTCACCGTCGCCAAAGAAATCGAACTGAGAGACGGCCTCGAGAACATGGGCGCTCAGATGGTTCGTGAAGTCGCTTCCAAGACTTCCGACATCGCCGGCGACGGCACCACCACCGCCACCGTTCTAGCGCAAGCGATCTATCGCGAAGGCGTAAAGACCGTTGCTGCCGGCGCCAATCCAATGGCCCTGAAGCGCGGCATCGAGAAGGCCGTCACCATCATCGCCGGCAAGCTCGACAAAGAAGGCAACCGCGTCAACGGCGAACTCGACAAACTAAGCAAACCCGTAACGGGAGAAATGATCGCTCAGGTGGGCACGATTTCGGCTAATAATGACGAGACCATCGGCAAGATCATCGCCGAGGCCATGAAGAAGGTTGGCAAAGACGGCGTCATCACTGTTGAAGAGTCGAAGACGCTGGAGACCCAGCTCGAAGTCGTCGAAGGGATGCAGTTTGATCGTGGATATCTGTCTCCTTACTTCGTCACTGATCCCGAGCGGATGGAAGTTGCGATCGAGAACGCCTACATCCTGATCAACGAAAAGAAGATCAGCTCGATGAAAGACCTGCTCCCGCTGCTCGAGCAGATCGCGAAGTCCGGCAAGCCGCTGCTGATCATCGCGGAAGACGTCGAAGGTGAAGCGCTCGCCACACTCGTTGTCAACAAGCTGCGTGGCACGCTGCAAGTCGCGGCCGTCAAGGCTCCTGGCTTCGGCGATCGTCGCAAGGCGATGCTGCAGGATATCGCTATCCTGACCGGCGGCAAGGCCATCACAGAAGATCTCGGGATCAAACTCGAGAACGTGCAGATCTCGGACCTCGGCCAGGCCAAGAAGATCACCATCGACAAGGACAACACCACGGTGGTCGAAGGCAAGGGCAAGCACGCTGAGATCGAAGGCCGCGTGAAGGAAATTCGCAGCCAGATCGACAAGACCACCAGCGACTACGACCGCGAGAAACTGCAAGAGCGGTTGGCGAAGCTGGTCGGCGGCGTAGCCGTGATCAAAGTCGGCGCCGCAACCGAAACCGAAATGAAGGAAAAGAAAGCCCGTGTGGAAGACGCGATGCACGCCACCCGCGCAGCCGTGGAAGAAGGCATTGTCCCCGGCGGCGGAGTTGCTCTGGCCCGTTGCGCCGCAGCGCTCGACAAGGTGAAGGCCGACGGCGATGAGCAGATCGGCATCAACATCGTGAAGCGCGCCATCACCGAGCCCCTGCGCCAGATCGTCGAGAACGCCGGCGAAGAAGGTGCAGTGATCCTGGGCAAGGTGCTGGAATCGAAGGAAACCAACTTCGGCTTCAACGCCTTCACCAACGAGTACGAAGACCTGGTCAAGGCCGGCGTGCTCGATCCCACCAAGGTCGTGCGCACCGCGCTGCAGAATGCGGGATCGATCGCGTCGTTGATGCTGACGACCGAGGCTCTGGTGGCGGAGATTCCTGAAAAGAAGGAAGCTCCAATGCCAGGCGGCGGCCACGGCGGCGGCATGGGAGACATGTACTAAAACCCAGCTATTAGCTTTTGGCTCTTAGCTGTTAGCTTGAATCGAAGCCCCGCTCGCGAGAGCGGGGCTTTTTGCTTGGATTTCGAGGTTCGGAAACACCCGGCACGAAATGCGAAGTAAAATAGCGTCAGAACACTTATACGCGATCTTTATTTCGACGACATCGAAGACAGGTCCTACACGGACGAAATGATCCTGGCGGACGTGGAAGCGCTCGTAAAGTCTGGCCAACGCGAGGGGACTGTTATCGATTACAAAAGTGACGTCTCCGAACAGGACAATTGGCCACAAACGGTCGCGGCATTCGCCAATAGCTTTGGGGGGCTCATTGTGTTTGGCGTCGAAGGGAAGAACGACCAGCCGAGGCGAGTCACGGGTTTCGGTCCAAAGGGCGTAGAGATCAAAACGAGGCTCACAAGCATGGTGATAGATCGTATTCAGCCCCGTCCCGACTTTTCCGTTAGGGTTGTGACTCTTGACAGCGACACCACAAAGGAGATTGCGTTGCTGCGTGTTGCCGAAGGAAGAAATCCCCCGTACATGCACTCCAAGGATCAGCAACACAGGGTCTACACGCGGATTGGAGCGCAGAAGGCAGAGGCGGACTACCTTCAACTTTCGAGCTTATTCGAAAAGCGACAGAAACTCGCCTCGCAAGCCGGCGCTTCGTCGGCGCAGCGTTTCGGTGAACGGTCGCAGTTCATCGTGTCGAGGACGGATAGCTCCAATGAAGCAAGCCCGCGAGTTTTCCAGTTTTTGGCGATCCCGCGAAACGAGCCTGTGCTATTACTTCTTGGCGGGGAGACGGAGCGCAGGTTTACTCAATGCATCAGCGACATTCGGGGTCCCTCCGGCGGCACACCGTTGCGGTCCCGAGATGAGACGGTGTTCCGCGTCTCGGAATCGGGGTATCAGGAGCAGCGTTTTGGATTGTTAGCGAGCGGAACAACTGGTTTTATTTCCTACCCTGGCATTCAAACGGAGCGTGGACTCATGTTCGTGCCCGAGCACTTTTGTAAATACCTGCTCGACTTCTTGTGCATCGCATCCCTGTTTTACCAGCGGTCTGCGCGCTTTTACGGCGCCCTCCAACTGTACGTGACGATGTCGATTGCTGGTGGGGCCGATATTTTTGACGGGCCCCCAGGCCAACAGCGATTAGGAGGGGCCTACCTCTTCGACCCGCCGCTCAATCACATCTTCCGGGACGTGCGAACCGAAATTGAGGTTTCTATGCATCCACTGTTGACGAGCCGCATGCACGAATACCTGAAGGCTGTTCTGACCGCGATAGCGCGACCGCATGGCAGCGTCCTGAGTGCGGGCTTCAACGACAGCATGAAAGAGGAAGTAGATAGGGCCATAGCACGACTGTTATCCGCGCGGGGCCATTGAAACTCGGCAGCCCCGATTCGCTACAAGTTCAGGTGTCCCTACGGGACACGGCCGTTTTCTTGGGTTACGCGGTCCCGCCAGTGGAACTGGCGGGCTATTTTCACTGGTCCCTCCGGGACCGGAGCGTCGCTCAGCCGCGAATCTTTCAACGGCGGGTGGCCCACACAACGCGGTTTTCGTTGTGTGGGAACCGATGCTGCCGATATCTCTGGTTTGGTTCAGGCGTCCCTCCGGGACGCGGTTGATTCTTTGGGTTGCGCGTTCCCGCCAGTGAACTGGCGGGCTATTGTCGGTGGTCCCTCCGGGACCTACGCTCGCTGGCGCGTGGCCCACACATCTGCATCGGATTCACCGCCGCTACGGGATTTCCTCTTCGGCGGTCAGCGGAATCTTGAGAAGACGGTACTGCAGGTCCCGGAGGGACCATTGATAATAGCCCGGCGTTTCTAACGCCGGGTTGCCTGCGCAACGACGGCGTCGCGTCCCGGAGGGACGCCTGAAACCCATCCACAACCTTGCGGTCCGCGCGAATCCCGACAATGCGGTGGAGACGAGAGGTTCAGGTGTCCCTACGGGACGCGGTTGATTCTTTGGGTTGCGCGTTCCCGCCAGTGAACTGGCGGGCTATTGTCAGTGGTCCCTCCGGGACCTACGCTCGCTGGCGCATGGCCCACACATCTGCATCGTATTCACCGCCGCTACGGGATTTCCTTTTTGGCGGTCAGCGGAATTTTGAGAACACGGGTACTGCAGGTCCCGGAGGGACCGTCTGACAATAGCCCGGCGTTTCTAACGCCGGGTCAGTGCGGAAGAAATGGAACCGCGTGCCGGAGGCACGCCTGAAACGCACCCATTCAGGCGGGGACGCGCGAAATCATTCGCCCGAATCGTCCTCCCACAACACTCGCGCTGAATCATCCCCACACGTATTGCGGGTCGTATTCCACGCCGTGCTTCTTCAAAAATGCGATGAACTCCTCTTCGAAACTCCGCTTGCGATGGTGCTCGGCCTGAGATCGGATGTACGCGATCGTATGGTCCCTCTGCGCGATTCCGACGGTGAACGCGCCGTATCCCTCCTGCCACGCGAAATCATGGGTATGTTTCTCGCTCATCCATCGCGACGATGCCCCCTTCACGAGCTGCATGGCCTTGGCAAGTGGCATCGTTGCCGGCAACGACAAGAGGATGTGCACGTGATTTTCCGTGCCCCCGACAATCAAGGCTTTGAATCCATTCTTGCGGGCGACGCCTCCGAGGAAGGACCAGAGCTCGGATTGGATTTCCGGTTTGATCAGGTTGCAGCGGTTCTTGGTGGAGAATACGCAATGGACGAGATCGGAGATGTAGGTATGCGCCACGGAGACTCTACGCGTCCTGGTCGACACGTCTTGATCATCTCCAGCCTACGCGCGGTTGGATTGTGGGGCTACGATTTAGCCATCCTGGAAGATTGCGGCATTCCACATTCGGGAAAATGACGACGTGGCAGGTTTTCAGGTGTCCCTCCGGGACACGGTTGTTCGTTTGGTTACGCGTTCCCGCCAGTGAACTGGCGGGCTATTGTCAGTGGTCCCTACGGGGCCGGGCGATACTCTCTCGCGCTTGCGTGCTTGAATCAAAAGTCAACATCTCCACCCTGACGTCGCAAACTGTGCGACGTTAGAATGGCGCACCCGGCGCTTGCGAGCTGGGATCAAAGGTCAAAATCCCCACCCTCTTTCGCGAAGAACGCGAAAGAAGGATGGGGCACCCTCGCGGTCTGATTGCGGGCGGCGCGTTGATTCCTGTTTTGGGAATGATGGCGCGAAAGTTTTGTGATTTTGCTTGACTTGCGTTGGGTGATCTTGCAGGCTGAGAGATAGTCGGAAAGTGTCTGACTGAGCCTCCACGGACTTAGGGTCCGGTGGGGGCTTTGTATTTGGGGAAAGGCAAAGGCGAGAAGCGGGCAGGAGTGCCCGCTCCACATGGGGCGGGAGCGGCTGCTCCACATGGGGCCCGAGCGACTGTCCCAGATGGCTGTTCTTGATCTTTGACAATCCGACAGAGGGAAAAGGCCCTGCCCTTCGCTGACGCGCGAGGGGTGGGGTGGGCGGAGTGTGTCTGAAAAGAAAGATGAGTCTAGTGAGAGTGGAAATTCTTCAGAGAGGATTCTTCATTGTTGTTTCAAGCAGGGAGAACAAAGGTGAGATATGGAATCGGGGATAGTGATTGATCGGATCATGGCGGTGGCGGATGAGGGTTTTGAGTTCAGTTGCAAGCGGGGGGATCGGAGGAGTGCAGGCAAGAATCCGCATTTCTCCCAAAATCGGGGAGAAGTGGGACATCCGGCTAAGGATGCGGTGACGCTGACGCGGAAGCAGCGGGGAGAGATGGCGGAGGCGGCGTTCCTGGCGAAGGCGGCGGCACTGGGATTTCGGGTTTCGAAGCCGTGGGGAGAGAGTTCGCGGTACGACCTGATTGTGGACAACGGAGAGAGGCTGTTGCGGGTGCAGGTGAAATCGGCGCACCGCGCGGGAGAGTACGGGGGATATACGTTTCACGCGCATGGAAATACTGCGCGGGTATACCGGTCGAGCGAGATCGACTTGCTGGTGGCGTATGTGGTTCCCGTGGAGGCGTGGTATCTGTTTCCGGTGGAGGAATTTCGAAAATACAAAGCGATGAAACTGTTCCCCGCTAGCCGAAGGAGGAGGTCGAAATTTGAGCAGTTTCGGGAGGCGTGGTGGTTCGTGAAGAGGTGACGGTGGGCGGGTAAGCGCAACTTCTCGAATTTTCAAACGAGCCCCGTCCAACCTGCGCTTGGATGGGGTCTTCGTTTGGGGATCGGAGGTCAGAATCCCGCTTTCGGCTCGGACAGTCTTTCTCGGACTTCCCTTCTTCGCCCGAATGCCATATAGTGGGCAACCGTTTTGTAGTTCGCATCTCCTTTGCAGTCGAGGTAACACATGGCCGCTTCCGCTCCTCCGCCTCCTGGCACGCCGACATCAGTGCCCGCGCCCGGTATTGCCGCGCCATCCGCTGGCGCACGAGACGTCAGCCAGCAACTCGATGGGATCGAGGATCGCGTGCAGAGACTGGGGCAATCGGGAGGGTGCTACGCCGACCTTGAGAGTCAGATTGCGAGCGCCCGCTCTCAACTGGCGAGCGGAAAACTGGCGGACGCGCAGACGACCTGCGACAAGGTTGCCGCGTCCGTATGCCGCGCGGAAGCCAGCGCCCACGCCGAGCCTCTGGCGTGGAAGCTTTTGTGGATTGAGGCTGGGTATCTTGTTGCAATCCTCGCGCTCGGATACTTCGTCAAACGATATCCGGATTACTGGTTGTGGGAGGGCATGGTCGGACTCTACGCCCATGCCGCGTGGTTTGGATCGGTTGGCGGAGTCACGATTGGCATCTACGGACTCTACACTCATATTTCCGCGAAGGATTTCGATCCGACGTTTCGATTGTGGTACATCTGCAAGCCGGTCATGGGCGCGATCTTCGGGTGGTTCGTGGTCGTGGCGTTCTATGTAGGATTGGTTTCTGCGCAGGGATCGACCGTACACGTGAACGTCCCGCAGGTAACCTACGCCATCGCCTTCCTGGCCGGCTTCAGTGAGCGATTCACCATCAAGACGATTGACCGCCTCATGACGGTCCTCACCGCTGGCGACGACAAGGACAAGAATAAGGACAAGGCTAAGGACAAGCCGGGCGGGGCTCCGCACTAAGGGTGGCGGAAAGTCAGGGGGAATCTCGTTATGACCTGGACGCCCGGACTCTCGGAAAAGGCCCAATCGTGCGAAGGAATAATCCGGCGGTCCGCGAAATCCAGCGTATGATGAGAGAGATGCCTTATATCACGGAACATCTCTCCAGCCTCCGCCAGGAAATCGCCGATTTGCGCAACCTGAACGCCCGCTTCACAGAGAAGGGCGGCCACACGGCCGTCGACCAGACGGCTCTTGAGCTGCGCACCACTCGCCTGCGAGAGATCAAGCAGGAACTATCGCAGATGCTCAATCGTCCGGACGATCCTAAGGTCTGGTGGGAGCGGTCGCGCAGGGCGCATCAGTCGGCTTAGGTCGTAAGCACCTCGACATAGATCGTTCAACCGTGGAGGATGGCCCAAGTCTCGCGTTTCCGGCGAGGGGTGGGCCGCCTACCCTTTTCCCTTCTCGCCGAGCGTCGCCGCGACGGCATTGAGAGCGGCATCGATTCCTTCCGCATTTGCCACGCCACCCTGCGCCATGTCTTTGCTGCCGCCGCCGCGGCCGCCGAGTTTCGCCATCGTTTCTTTCAGTAAGGCACCCATGTCGAAGGGCTGGCCTGCGGACTGCGCAAACACAAGCGACGGCTGGGGCGAGGTCGTCGCGAGCAGCGCGACCGCGTTGGGCGACAGGCGAGTGAGCTTCTGCGCCAGCAGCTTTATGAAGTTCAGCTCGCGATCGGCGAAAGAACGGACTACGAGCTTGCGTCCGTTGGTTTCCGGAGTCTCTGCCAGCAGCGCCGCGGCTTGGGCGGCGGCGAGTTCCTCCAGCGATTGTTCAGCCTGCTTGCGCAGCGACCTGATCTCGTCGAGCGACTTGCGCACCTGCTGCGGCACGTCGTAGATGTGCGCGGAGAAGAGTCCCGCAGATTCGGTCAAGGTGGTGAAGTCGCGGCGAGCGGTGGCGACGGCGCGCTGTCCGGCGATGAATTCCACGCGCCATCCCTGGCGGACTCTCTCCACCTTCCGAAGGAGGACGCAGCCGATCTGTCCGGTCTGGCGCACGTGCGTGCCGCCGCAGGCGCTGAGATCGAAATCTCGGATGTCGATGATGCGCAGCTCATCCCGATCGGCGACCGGAACTTTTCGTAGGCCTAGCTTCCCTGCTTCGTCGCGCGTGACGTAGCGAACGTCAACGGCGCGGTTCTCGAGGATGATGTCGTTGGCAAGCTTCTCGGCAGATTCCACTTGCTCTTTGGTCAGAGACGGCGTGTCGAGATCAATGGAGCAGTAGTCGTCGGCCATGTGAAAAGAAACTGTATGCAAGTTGTGAAGTCGGACGAAGGCAGCGGAGAGGACGTGCTGGGCGGAGTGCTGCTGCATATGGTCGCGGCGACGCGTGGCGTCGATCTGGCCCCGGACGCGGGTTCCCGGCTTCAGCTTTTTCTGCGAGTCGCCCGGTGGGGCTTCGAGGTAGTGCACGATTCGGCCGTCTTCTGTGTCGGCAACCTCTGTGACGCGGAATTTGGCGTCGCCATCGGAAGTGATCCAGCCAGTATCGAAAACCTGTCCACCGCTTGTGGGATAGAACGCGGTGCGGTCGAGAATCAGGGCGGGGCACGGGCTTTCGGTCACCTCGCGGACTTCAGCTTCGAAGTCGTAGAGGAAGGAGTCGTGGTAGTAGAGACGATCGGTCATGGAGAAGTTTATTTAACCACACGCGACGTTTCCGAGAACTCCCGGCAACGACATCGTTCTCGCCCGGTAGACGCGCGATCCTTCGACTGCGCGGTTGCATTCGCTTCGCTCAGGATGACATCGTGCATGAGAGGTTGGAGTTGTCCGGAATTTCTTTAGTACGGGCCGATGATGCCGCCGATTTGTCTTGCGGCCGGCTTGGCCGACTGCGTCGGCTGCGCGGGCGAGTCGCCCGCGCCCACACTTGCACTTGCATCTGCACTTGCATCCAGAACATCCAGATACTTTAGGCCCGTGCCGGTATTGAAGAGGACTACTGTGTCTTCGGGCTTGAAGAAATTGCTGGCGCGGAGTTTGCGGTAGGCTACCAACGACGCGGCACCTTCGGGGGCGGCGAAGATACCTTCGACTTTAGCCCAGTGGCGCGTGGCTTCGAGAATCTCTTCGTCGGTGGCGGCGATGGCTGTGCCTTTGCTCTTCATTAATATGTTGAGAATCAGGTAGTCGCCGTAGGGTTTGGGGACGCGCAGACCAGAGGCTAGGGTTGCGGCGTTGGGCCACATTTCCGCGGTGGAGCGGCGTTCGTCCCAGGCTTTCACGATGGGCGCGCAACCGGAGGCTTGCACGGTGATCATTCTTGGGCGTTCGGGTCCGATCCAGCCTAGCGCTTCCATTTCATCGAAGGCCTTCCACATGCCGAGCAAGCCGACTCCGCCGCCGGTGGGATAGATGATGCCTTGGGGCATCCTCCAGCCGAGTTGTTCGGCAACTTCGTAGCCCATGGTTTTCTTGCCTTCGACGCGGTAGGGCTCTTTCGTTGTGGAGACGTCGAACCATCCGTCTTTTTTCCAAACCTCGCTATCTTTGAGCTCGGCTACTTTGCGGGCGCAGTCGCTGATGAGGCCGTCGACCAGCGTGACCTTTGCGCCGTAGTAATCGCACTCGATGCGATTGGCCATAGGGACATCTTTAGGCATGAAGATGTGGGCTTCGAGGCCTGCGGCGGCGGCATACGCGGCGAGAGCTCCGGCAGCATTTCCTGCCGATGGAATCGCGAGCTTCTTCAGGCCGTAGTGCCGAGCCATGGTCACGCAGGCGGAGAGGCCGCGGGCTTTGAACGAGCCGGTGGGATTGAGGCCTTCGTCCTTAATGAAGACGTTGGGATACTCGCGGCTGGGCAGCATGGGGGTGAAGCCCTCGCCGAGGGAAACAGGATCGGCTGCGGGAAGGATGGCGTCGTAGCGCCACATGGTGGGAGCGCGTCCGGCGAGACGCGCGGAAGAAAACGTGCGCTTGATCGTGGGCAGATCGTAGCGAGCATAGAGGATGCCGCCGTCCTTGGGGCAGACGGATTGCGGGCGGTCCGCTGGATAGTGCTCGGCGCAGCGGGTGCATTCGAGATGAGTCAGCATCGACTGCGAGTTTAGCAGAGGAGGGAGAGCAGTTCTCAGTTCTCAGTTCTCAGTTCTCAGTTCTCAGTTCTCAGTTCTCAGTTCTCAGTTCTCAGTTCTCAGTTCTCAGTTCTCAGTTCTCGGCCGGCGGATTTGGAGTTATCGCATCTCCTTTTGTTGGTGCGGGCTTTGCATCTTCTTTGGCGGCCATGGCGGATTTGAAGCCGCGGATGCTTTCGCCGAGTCCCTTGCCGAGTTCGGGGAGTTTCTTGGGTCCGAAGACCAGCAGGGCGATTCCGAAGACAACGAGCATGTGCATGGGTTGAAACAATCCTTCAAACAATTTGCGCCTCCTCTATTTGATCGAAACTGGCTGAACCATTTCGCATCGGTTGCGGCTACCACCTCGGTGGGTGAAAGCCGATTTCATCAGAATGCAGGCGCCGTGACCGTTGGTTTTCGGCACAGCGCCTGCCTGCGAGCCGCATGGAATCCCCTTCCCATGAGGTGCTTTCACGCGACTACGAACTCGTTACACTCCACGCTCGGCAGCATCGGCGGCCTCGGCGAGGGCTTTGAACGCGTTGAAGAAGTCGGGCGATTGTCCGATGAACAGGCCGTCATCGGTGAGACCCTTGACAGCTCCCATCGCCACTCCTTTGGTATTGGTGGGCCGGATGATCGAGCAAGGCGGGAACTTCCGGCTGAGGAACGGGCTTGGTTCGGGCATGATGAGATTCGCCTGCAACGACTCGGGCTGATTGGTCGAGAGTTGACGGAATGTGACTTTGGAACCAGTCATGGGATCGACATCGCTGACCGTCAGCACATTGCCCGCTTTGTCATGCCAGGTTTGAAAGTGTGAGGTCTCGGTGGGACCAATGCTGAGCAGAATGCGCAGCACGTCGACATTGGTGACGCGCTGAGCGAGCGAAGGATAGAGACTGCTGCCGCCTTGTTCGATGGCGCAGAAGTGGAATCCTGCGGTGAAGGCAATGGCTTTGAGATGGTCGGGAATGTTGAAAGGCGCGATGTGAGCGGGGCCGTTAAGGTCATCATCGGTGCGAGGAATCGCGGTACGGTTGACAATCTTTTCGGCCTGCCCGAAGGCGAAATTCGGATCGAGATCAGGGTTGTGGGTGGCGCTGCGATAGCGTGTCCAGAAACTGGTGTCGACGTTGAGGTTCATCAGATTCGTCAGCCGCCCGACATCGCGCGCTCCGGTGGCCTTGCTGCTGGGCAGGTTGGCAAACTGGGAGAGGTCGACCGGCTCACCGCCGACGGATTCGAGAAAGGCATTAATGAAGGCGAAGTGGCTCTTTTCGTCGTCGGTGTTGTCGTGAATGTATTGCGGCATGTCGCCGTCGAGAATTTGCAGCGCGGACATGTAGAGCGGACTGCCGCCATTAACTCCAGATTCTTCGTTATCCTGCACGCCGCCGAGTTCGGTGTACTGCACCCAGAGGTCGGTTTCAAGGATTTCCGCTGCGGCGAGGAAGCGCAGAATGTCGATGTCACCCTTGGTGACGGCGGGACCGCTGCTATCGCTGGCGAAAGCGGGGATGCCTTTCGCAAGGATTCCGGCTCCCATGGTGGCTGCTGCTCCAGCGACCATGGTGTTCTTCAGAAACGAGCGGCGATTGAACGAACTGCCAGGCGCCGCGGTCGTCTCTGGAGTTGAAGATTGAGTTGTGGCTGATGCGGTTGAGCGGACTGCTTCGTTGCTCATGATTCCCACTCCAAAGTCATTGAATTGAATTCCGCGAATTCTGCAGGGATTCGAGTCACGGTGAATGCAGAGTAGGACAGGACGGAAGTGGGCTTGTCATGCTTGCGTCGGAGACTTGTAAAAGAATCGTCTCGTCGGCCTTCGGCTTATGGGTCTCCGTCATGTGCTGGCGCTCGGGAGTTAACCGCCGAGCACGCAGAGACCGCCGAGAAACATCAAGAGATTGAGGTTCACCGATCTTCGTTGTCCTGTTCTCCCTACCGACCGGATCAGACTTGCCGTCCTAATACTGGCGCCAACACTTTTGCGATGATGCAGATGCCAGACCGCGCCGGAGAGCTTCAAGGCGCTCCACCCGCCAAACTAGGCGGGGAGCGCCATGTTTGGCTTGCACGATTGACCGGCTAAGAGCACAATCTACAGTGATGTAAACCGCCCATCAGGCTGGAGTGGAGCCTGAATGCTCGCCACTCGGAGGAACGTCGAAATGAAGAATCGCATATTCGTAGCGCTGCTCTTATCCACCGTGCTGGCGCTTCCAGGGTTCGCACAGCAAGCCGACACAAGTGGTCAGGCTGCTCCGGCATCGCAGAGCGCGGGGCCGAGAGATCCGCTGCCGGCTCAGACGCCCACCGACTTCTGGGACGGTGACGACCCTAACCTGATCAATCTGATCACGCATCCGTTTGCCAGTAAGAAGTACGTCCAGAGAATGACTCGGCCCATCAAGGACCGGCTCAACGAGTTGGATGAGATTACGGAATCCAACCGAGGCGCGATCAAGGACATAGACACTCGCGCCCAGCAAGGCATCCAGTTGGCTTCGGAGAAGACCAGCCTGGCGGATCAGCACGCGACCGACGCTGCCACCAAGGCACAACTGGCGCAGACAACCGCGACCCAAGCCTCGACCCGCGTTTCGAATGCGGAGCAGGTGGTGGGAAATCTCGACCAATACAAGGGTGGCGCGCAGACCGAAATTCGCTTCCGTCCCGGCCAGAGCGTTCTGAGCAAGCCGGCAAAGGATGCGCTGGACGAAATGGCCGCTCCGCTGAAGGATCAGCGCAACTACATCATCGAAGTGCACGGGTTCTCCTCGGGTCACGGTCAGGCCGCGATTACCGCGTCGCAGAAGATGGCGGACTCGGTGGTGCGCTATCTGGTGCTGAACCACCAGATTCCGGTCTACCGCATCTACGCGGTGAGCATGGGCAACGCGCCGACGGCCGCCGAAGGAACCGCGGCCAAGCACGTCAGCGGCGGGCGAGTCGAAATCAACGTGATGAAGAACGATCTGGTGAGTTCAGCGCAGTAAGTGATGGCATTTGAGGAGGCCACATCAGGTTGTGGTGTGGCCATCTCGTTCTTCCCGGAAGGTTTCTTCGGCTTACACGACTTGCCACATTCCAACCTTGTTACCTCGCTTCCGCGTCCCGTAGCACGAGCCTGCCGCTGAGGCCGCCGATTATGGCTCCAACTACGATTGTGGCTATGAGGGTATAGCTGGCCTCGATCAGGAGCAGGTCACGGGAGAGGCTCATCATTGAGGGCAGGGTCACAAGCATGAGCGCAGCCCACAGCATCGTAGAGGAGAGAATTCCCTGCCAGACGCCTTTGCGCGAGAGCCACGTCTGAAGCCAGGCGACTCCGTAGGCGAAGAGCAGGCAGGCGGCGATGCTGAGCAGATGCGGAGAGTACCAGGCGATCATCTGCTTCAACTGGGTCGGAGTCAGACCGAGGGCGGTCATCCAGCGGGCACGGAACAGGTAAGGCGAGTGCCAGACCATGCCGACATACCAGGCGGCGAAGGCGGCGAGCAGCGCCGGCAGATGGAAGATCTGGCGGTGCGTCTTGGGAATGTGAACCTCGCCGAGCGTGTAAGGCTGGCTGCGCAGGGCTTCGGGCAGACACTCCTGTGCGCACTTGATGCGCGCGGGCCAGCGGGTGCAGTCGGAAAGGCGGAAGTCGGGAGCGCCGCGGAGTCCAGTGGTGGCGGCGTGCCTGGCGTCGATGGAGACGGCGACTTGCTGGTGAGTCTCAGGACAAGTGACAACACGAGGGCCGGAGTATTGATGGTGGATTTCGCGTCCCAGGAGCGCGGGCATGAGAAGGATAGCGGCGGCGCTGAAAGTGACCAGAAGGAACCCGAATAGGAGCAGCATGATTGCACCTCCTAGCAACGATGGTCGTCAAAGAGCGGGGCGTTCTTCTGAGTGCATGGTAGGGCGGGTGCCGGACGGAGTCTGTGAGCAGGATCACGCGCTGAAAACCCTTCGAATTCAGCCTCGGCAAATGTTCTTCGCGCGATCAGCCTTGAGTTAGTATCAATGTGCGGCACAGAGGAGAACGGGCATGAGAAGGTTTGTCATTGGACTAATCCTAGGAATAGTCGCAGTTCCAGTGGTGGTCTACCTGTATTTCGCTTCGGGCAGCGCGCCGGTGGCAACGTCGGCGCCACCCATGCCGTTTGAGAAAACGCTGGCTCGCAAGGCGCTGCATGCGCGCATGGAGAAGGAGATGCCAAAGTCGGTGCCGATCAGCGCGGATGAATCCGCGTATGCGGCGGGGGCACAAATCTACAAAGATCATTGCGCCGTGTGTCATGGGCTGCCGGGGCAGGCGCAGACTGCCATTGCCAAGGGGATGTTTCCCATCCCTCCAAAGCTGATGGAAGGGACCGGCGTGACGGACGATCCTCCGGCGGAGACGTACTGGAAGGTTGCCGGCGGGATTCGCATGACCGGGATGCCGGGTTTCGAGAAATCGCTCTCGACCACTCAGATGTGGCAGGTGAGCTTGTTACTGGCGAATGCGGACAAGCTGCCGAAGACGGTGAAGGATAGTCTGAGCGGAGTGGCCGCGCCGATGCCGGTTACGCAAGAATTGAAGAAGTAGGCTGGCATTTCAGTCCACGGAAGATATCCCGCACAGTTTCAGGCGTCCCCTTCGACAAGCTCAGGGCAGGCTCTGCGGGGCGCGGTTCCATTGGTTATCGCTTACCCGGCGCTGGAAACGCCGGGCTATTTTCAGTGGTCCCTCCGGGACGTAGCGGCCCGGCCCTAGGCTCTAACTTCCCGCATGCTATAGTGCGATTTCACGATGGGATCCTTTCTCTTTTATGCCTTTTCGTGGTGGGCCATTGCGCTGCGGATTGTGGCTATCGTCCACTTCATCCGGCGGCGTCCCGACTTCTTTTGGATATGGGTGATCCTGATTCACCCGATCGGGGCGCTGGCTTATATCGTGGTCGAAGTGATTCCGGATGCGGGGCTGCTGCGGAGTTCATTCCAGGTTTTTCCGCGGCGGCGACGGATTCATGAGTTGGAACGGATCGTCCTCGACAATCCTGCTGCGGGCAACTACGAAGAACTGGGGCTGCTCTATCTCGACGATGGCAACTTCGCCCAGGCCCGGGCCGCGTACGATAAGGCGATCTCCTCAAGGACGGACCATCCGGACCCGTTCTACCGACGGGGCGTGGCAGAGATCGAATTGGGGGATTTTGCGGCGGCTTTGCCGGACCTCGAACGCGCCGTCAGCTCCGATCCCGATTACGACTTCCACCGCGCCAAGGGGCTGCTGGCCTGGGCCTACGCGCAGACTGGACAGGCGGAGAAGGCAAACGCGATGTTCCGCGAGGCGACGAGGATTTCTACTATCTCGGAAACGTATTACCATTACGCGCTGTTTCTTCAGTCGCAGGGACGCATGGCGGAGGCGCGCGAGTGGACGCAGAAGATTCTCGACAAGAAGCCGACCATGCCGGGATATTTGCGGCGAAGGGAACGGCCGTGGTTTCGGAAGGCTAGCGCGTTGCTGGGGAAGCTGCGGGCGTAGGGCGTTTCGTGTGCCGGCGAAAATCCCCACGTCTCGCGAAGAACGCGAGACATCGGGCACCCGACGCTGGCCGCGATCAACCGAACAGTCGAGCTTCGCTCGACCGGACAGCCGAGGGCGGCTGTCCCTACATCGACCCGATGGTAAACTTGCGGGTGGTGAAGATTTCCAGGCCTTCCATTCGGCTGCTGGCGACGGATATCGACGGCACGCTGCTCAATCCACAATTTCAAATTTCTGAGGGCGATCTGCTGGCGCTGCGGCGTGCGCATGCGGCGGGGATCGAGATCGTGCTTGTCACCGGGCGGCGGCATACGTTCGCGTTGCCCATCGCGAAGCAGCTTGGGTTTGATTTGTGGCTGATCAGTTCGAACGGGGCGGTGACGCGTTCGCTGGCGGGGGAGACATTTCATCGCGACATGATGCCGGCGGAAACCTGCGTCCGGCTGTGCGGCGCGATGCAAGAATTCCGCGGCAACACCGTTCTGACGTTTGATCAGGAAACGAAGGGCGCGATTGTACTCGAGCGGCTGGACGAACTGGGGGCGAGCATCCGGCGCTGGCTCGAAAAGAATATGGAGTACATCGAATTTGTGATTCCGATCGAGAAGGCGCTGGTGCACGATCCGGTGCAGGCGATGTTTTGTGGGACGATGGCGCGGATGACCGAGGCGCTGCGGGCTCTCGACGGTGCGGGGATGGATGGGACGGTGACCGTGCTGCGGACGGAGTATCCGGCGCGAGATTTGTCGATGATCGACGTGCTCAATACGGGATGTTCGAAGGGACATGCGCTGGAGCGCTGGGCGGCGCACCGGGGCTACCGGCGCGAGGAGGTCATGGCCGTCGGTGACAATCACAATGACGTAGAGATGCTTGAGTTTGCGGGGCATCCGGTTATCATGGGGAATGCCTGCGCGGAATTGCGCGGGCGCGGATGGACGGTGACCCGCGCGAACGACGATTGCGGAGTGGCGGCGGCGGTGGAGCTGGCGCTGGGGCGATCGTAGGTCGTTAGGGGTTAGTGGTTAGGGGTCAGTGGTCAGCAAGTGCGAATGAGATTCTTGCGTTTATTTCGGTTGCGGGTTGCGGTTCTCGTGATGCTTGCGGGGATGGTGCTTCCCTGCTTTGGCGGCGAAGTGGCGGTGCTGAAGAACGGGTTCTCCATTCGACACGAGCGGCGAGAAGTGGTGGGCGACGTCACTCGGTTGTATGTGAGCGCGGATGGATCGAGTTTCGTGGATGTGCCTACGGCTAACATCGAGCATTTTGAACCCGCGCCGGAGATGCCGGCTTCCAGTCCTTTTGGGACGGAATCAAAGGCCCCACTTCTCGCAAACTACGCGAGAAATGGGGCACCCAGGGCATCGGTCTTCCCTACAGCGAGTTCGGTGGATTTGGATGAGGTGGTCAACACCGCGAGCGGGCGGTACCGACTGGATCCGGACCTGGTCACGAGCGTGATCAAGGCGGAGAGCGGGTTTAATGTGCGGGCAGTGTCGCCCAAGGGCGCGCAGGGGCTGATGCAGTTGATGCCAGGGACGGCATCGAAGCTGGGCGTACCGAACGCGTTCGATCCGCAGGCGAACGTCGAGGGTGGGACGAAGTATCTGCGCGAACTGCTGGAGCGCTATAACTTCGATCTGGTGAAGGCGCTGGCGGCCTACAATGCGGGGCCGCAGCGGGTAGAACAGTTTGGCGGCGTGCCTCCTTATTACGAAACGCGAGCGTATGTGGCGCGGGTAGTGAGGGATTTCAATAAGAAGAAGGCGGCGCAGAAGACCGCCGCCACGACGACGAGCGCGAAGCAGGGCAAGTCGCACCACGCCGGCACTGTGACGCAGGCGAAGGCTGGTTCTGGGCAGGTTAGCGAGTAGGTCAGGTCAAGAACAATATCCAAGAACAAGATCAGAGTCAAAAGCAGCGGGCAGGAGTGCCCGCTCCACACGATCCACTCCACACGATCGACGTTTGACCCCTTTGGCTGGCTCATTTACCTTTGGAACTGCCGTTTCCCGCTTCGCGTTGCGAGGGCCGCGGCGCGGAGTTTTGCCCCTTCATGGACAAGAAGCGCGTTCTGGCCAGTGCGGTGGTGTTCCTCATCCTGGCCATTCTCTTTTACCTGCAATACCGGCACTGGCGGACGTTCGATTGGGCGACATTCTGGAGCCAGACGCACCGGATCAAGAAAATGCACGTGTTGCACGGGATCGCACTGATCTATTTGGCGTATGTGATGCGGGCCGTGCGTTGGAAGATCTTTCTGAAGCCGGTGCGGCCGAAGACCACGGTTAGCGAACTGGTGGCGCCCACGCTGGTCGGGTTCGCGGGGCTGGCACTGTTGGGGCGTGCGGGAGAATTTATTCGCCCGTATCTGATCGCGCGGCGAACGGGCCTTCCCTTCTCTTCGCAACTGGCGGTGTGGGCGGTGGAACGCATCTTTGACGTGGGAGCGTTCGCCGTCCTGATTGCGCTGGCGATTTTTTTGCCGAGCGCTCTGCCTTCCATTCCGCATCCGGAATACTACGCGCGCTTTCGCGAAGCAGGCTTCCTTCTCATTGCGATTGTGGCGGCGACCGCGGTGGCAGCGGTGATCATCGGCCGGAACGGCGAGTCGGCGGCGCGATGGGTGGAGCAACGGTTCTCGCATCTCTCGTCGAACCTGGGGCATAAGCTGGCGCTGAAGGTGCGAGAGTTCGGCATGGGACTGAACACGATTCACGGGCCGCTGTCGATGCTGTGGCTGACTGCTGTATCGGTGGGGATGTGGTACGTGATCGCGTTGGCGTATCAGGAAGTGACGCATTCTTACGGGATGGATGCTCTGGAGATTCCGGTTTCGCAACTATTGATTCTGATCTTTGCCAGCATGGTGGGCTCGCTGCTGCAGCTGCCAGCAGTGGGTGGCGGGTCGCAGATGGCAACGATTGCGATTCTGTCGAGCGTATTCGATGTGCCTCCGGAGATGGCCGCAAGTTGTGGGATTCTGCTGTGGCTGGTGACGTTCGCGGCGGTCGTGCCGGTGGGGTTGGTGCTGGCGCACCGGGAACGATTGTCGTTACGGAAGTTGTCGGTGGAGAGCCATCGGGCGGAAGAAGCGGAGATCGCGTCGCCGCCTGGGTAGAACTTTGAGCGCGAATCGTGCTGCTGTCTTCGCGGGCTCCTTCTACTCGCCCCAAGGTCACAATCACAACAGAGCGAAGAACTAGAACACTCCGGCAGCCGAGCCTTACTCGGCATGTCCGGGTCAAAGAACCGGACCCACATTGAACTGGATCACATCGAGCCGGACCCATAGACGCTCGGACCCGCATGGAATGGGCCTATATCATTCCCGTTTTTGCACTGTGTGAAAATCTGTTCATCTTGACAAACATTTGACCTGGGCAGAGAATTGCGCCCGGCCCGGAGACGCGCGCTGTGGCGTATCTCTCGTGAGGTCGTCGGCCCCCCAAAAGACGACGACTGAGATGTGGTCCAATGCGTTCCAGTTAAAAAGACAAGTTGTTGGCAGTTGGGTGTAGCAGGTATTTCTCGTTCCTGACCAAGAATATTTAAAGAAGAAAAACGGTTCCTGGCAGAGGACCGGCTGCGCAGCGCGCGGCTCGCCTCGGCTGGAAGCGAAAGAACCAATGCGACTCAAGGAGGATCTTATGCAGTCTCTGCGTCTTTCCCGAGCATGGCTGGTGTGCGCCCTGCTCACTGCCCTGATGTTGGCAACAGTCGCCGCTACCGCCAAGAGCGGGGGCGAGTTTACCGGGTACTTCGACTTTAGTGGAGTGCAAGAGCAAGGCGAACTCGTGCAGGTAACCCTTCACTTGAAGCTATTCAACCACGGCGACGCGGACCTAAAGGGCGTGATTGTGACTTTGCTGGACTCGTCCCCCACCATGACTCTGCGCGGCAACTTTCAGCCCGTGAAGGTGTGGAAGAAACAGCAGTTCATCGAGATGAGCCAGGAGTTCACGGTGACCAAGCGCGAATTCGTGGAGTGGACGGCGGCGCCGGCCCAACCCAATCTGGTCATCCTGTTCCAGGACAGCAAAGGACAGAGTTGGCAGAAGGGCGCCCAGATCAGCCGCCGCCCGTTGCTTCAATAACGGAGTCCGACATGTCGCGACCGGCTGAGCGTGCCCACCAAGAACAACGACTTTTCGAGGAGAAAAATTCATGCGTCGCTTGACGATTTTTGCTGCTCTACTGCTGACCGCACTTCTGGTGAGTCTTCCCGGACTGGCGCAGCAGGATGTGATGACCACCGTGATCGGCGGCGGGCCGAACGGTATTCCCGCCCTCGATGGCGACCTCTACAACCCGTACGGAGTTGCCGTGGATGGTTCGGGCAACTTCTACATTGCCAGTTTCAACCAGAATCGTGTGTTCAAGGTGAACTCGACCGGGACTATCACCGTAGTCGCCGGCAGCGGAGCGCAGGGCTACGCCGGCGATGGCATTACTGGCGGAGCGGGGAATGCCGACCTCTACCGTCCCGTCGCGGTTGCGGTTGATGGTACAGGAAATGTCTACATTGCCGACCAATACAACTGCGTTGTGCGTAAGGTGGACACGACCAACACCATCACGACCGTTGCTGGAACCTCTGGACAATGCAACAACACCGGCAATGATTTGAGCTATCCCGCAGGCGTCGCCCTCGACAGTTCGGGCAACCTCTTCATCGGCGACGAGAATAATTGCGTCGTGCGCAAATTAGTGTTATCTACCGGCGCGTTGAGCACCTACGCCGGCAACGGCACGTGCGGCTTCAGCGGGGACACCGGGCCGGCCGTCAACGCGGAACTCAACCAGCCGAGCGGAGTAGCGACCGATGCTGCGGGTAACCTGTACCTCGCAGATACGGCGAACTGTGTGATTCGCGAAGTGACGAAGTCCAACGGAAAGATCAACACCATCGGTGGGAACCACACCTGCGGATTCCTGGGAGATGGCAACAAGGCCACGAGCGCCGAGATCAGTACGGTGTACGGCCTCGCGGTCGATAGCGCTGGCACGACCGTAACCTTCGCCGAGTACGCCAACCAGCGCATTCGCCAATTTACGTTGGGCGGGAATATCAACACCGTCGCTGGGAACGGCACGGCGTGCAGTGGCACCTGCGGCGAGGGCGGAGCGGCAACCAGCGCAGAAACCTACTACCCCGTGGGAGTGGCCGTTAGTGGCGGTACGGTGTACTTCGCCGATAACGACAACTATGTGGTCGACAGCTTCACCGTCGGGGGAAACCTCAACGCCGTAGCCGGCAATCACACTTGCTGCACGGAGACGCTGACTAACGCAACTCCGGCGGCAGGCGTAGTTTTGGCCTACCCCTTCGGAATCACGAACGATTCCTCGGGCAACGTGTACATCGCCGACAGTCATAACTACATGGTTCGCGAGATGGTGAAGTCCACTGGCTTGGTGAACTTCTTTGCTGGGACCGGCACCTACGGCTACAGCGGAGACGGCGGAGCAGCCACAAGCGCGAAAATGACCTATACGTGGGGCGTAGGCAAGGACAGCACCGGAAACATCTATATCGCGGACGGCAGCAACTGCCTGGTGCGTGAGGTGAACACGGCGGGCAATATCAGCACCTTCGCAGGACTGGTGTTAAGCGGAACAAGTCCGCAGTGCGGCTACTCCGGTGACGGTGGTCCAGCGACCAGCGCCAAACTCTACCAACCGTATGGCATAGCGCTGGACAAGAAAGGCGCAGTCTATATCGCGGACTACAGCGAGCACGTTGTGCGCAAGGTGTCGGGTGGAACCATCAACACAATCGCCGGTATCGGCGGACTCGCTGGCTACTCCGGCGACGGCGGCCCGGCGACCAGTGCGCTCCTTTATGCTCCGGAGGCCGTAGCTGTTGATCCGGCGGGGAACGTGTTCATCGCCGACACCAACAATTGCCGGGTACGCGAGATCAACGCCTCGACCGGCGTCATCACAACGATTGCCGGAACCGGTGTTTGCGGCTTCACCGGCGACGGTCTGGCCGTCAGCAATGGCGTGGAGTATCCCCAAGGCCTCGCAGTCGACGCCAACGACAACCTGTTCATCGGCGATTACAGCGACCGCATACGCTGGGTGGCCCCGAACGGGTTCATGACGACGATCGCGGGAACGGGTGCCGGAGGCTTTAACGGAGATGGAGGCCTGGCCACGGCCGCGGTACTCAATGAGCCGACGGGAGTCGCTCTCGATTCCGCGGGTAACATTCTCGTGTCGGACTACAACAACTTCCGGGTGCGCAAAATCACAGCGTTCTCGGCTCTCAGTACCAGCACCGGCAACCTGGCTTTTGGGCTGACCAGTGTAGGGTCGACCAGCTCACCGCAGACGCTCACGCTGAGCGCCTTCGGGCCGGTGACCATCAGCAACATTTCGACCAGCGCCAACTACAGCGAGGCGGACAACTGCCCGGCCAGCCTGAGCAACGGCAACACGTGTTCGATGTATGTGTACTTTGTGCCGACTGCTTCGGGAAGTCTCAACGGCAATGTGACGGTAAACAGCAACGGCTTCTTCAACCAGACCAACACCGTCAGTCTGACCGGGGTGGGCAGCGCGATTTCATTGACCGGCGCGCCGCTGACCTTCGGCAGCCAGTTGGTGAAGACCACCAGCGCGGCCAAAACCGTAACCGTGAAGAACAACGGCACGACCGCGATCACGATGGGCGCGATCACATCAACGAACACAACGGATTACACCATCTCGACCAACACTTGCCCGGCGTCGGGTAGCACGCTGGCTGGCGGCGCCAGTTGCGCGATCGGCGTGACCTTCGGGCCGCAATCCACCGGAACGAAACGAGGCACGGTGGTGATCAACGACAGCGATCCGTCCACACCGCAACTCATCGGTTTGAACGGAACCGGCAGCAGCAACGTAGTGCTCAGCCCCAACGCGATCACGTTTGCGACAACCGCGGTGGGCGTACTGAGCCATGCAACGACCGTCACGCTAACCAACAACACGGGCGTTTCCATCACTCTGGGCGCGACGCCCATCACCGTGACTGGGCCGTTCGTCAACGCGAGCACCACGACCTGTACCGCCGACCTCGTCATAGCGGCCAGCGGAACCTGCGTCATCAACGTGGAATTCAAGCCCACCAAGGTCGGCTATGCTTCGGGCTCGATTGCCGTTACCGACAGCGATGCGACCAGCCCGCAGTCCGTGGCCCTGCAGGGATACGGGACCGGCGTCAAGTTCACACCTGCTTCGGTGAACTTCGGCACCGTCACCCGCGGAACCCAGGTTGCCTCGACGGTGACCATCACCAACGTCGGGACTACCAACGTGTTCTTTACGGGCGCGGAACTCTCGGGCACCAACAGCGCGGATTTTGCCGTCAACTACGGTGACAATGCTCCGTGCGGTAACACCTCCACCAGTCCACTTCTTCCGGGCAAGACGTGCCAGATCACGGTTTACTTTGATCCGACCATCGTCGGCACGGAAAACGCAAGCTATAAGGTGTTCGACAACAGCGTCGGCAGCCCACAGAGTTTGGCGCTGACCGGCAAGGGGCAGTAAGGGCGCGAGCTCTTCTGCTTTCTCAACTCGGCCGCCGGGTTTCACACCCGGCGGCCTTTTTGTTCTGGACGGAATACAGCGTGAGGACGGCCTCGGGCGTTTGGCGTTGGGATGGAATTGGGGAGGCGGAGACTTTGGCAAGTCTAACGAACTGGTAGCCCCGGGCAGAGTCGAACTGCCGACCTTCGGTTTAGGAAACCGCTGCTCTATCCATCTGAGCTACGGGGCCACGGTAACCTGAGGCCATTATCTCATGTCAGATTACAGAGGCCGGCGCCGTGCCAGTTGCACATCTCAGTGTTCCGTGTCGAAGTTCGTGCGACCGCCCATCCATTCTGTGGAATGGGTAAGCATTGACGAAAGAGCCTCGGCGACCGTAGAAACGTGTTCATGACTCAGGCAGACCCCGCGCACAGAATGACGAAACGATGCTGGTATCTGGCAGTAGTGGCAGCCGTTTTCACCAGCGCGGCCGCGTTGCCCCTGTTGGTCCAGGCGGAGAACGGGGCTGAAGCATGGCTGCGGTACTCCCCATTAGGTCCTCAAGCTGCGAAGAGCTACGAGCGATTGCCAGCTCAAACGGTGTTGCTCGGCGACTCCCCGATACTCAAAACCGCACAGCAGGAATTGGCAGTGGGCGTTGCGCGGATGCTGGGCCGGACTTTACGCATCGGCACCGCCTCACCGTCGGAGAATGCGATCATCCTGGGAACGCTCGCGGAACTTCACGCCTTAGCCCCGGCGTTGAACCCGCCTCAAGAACTGCGAACCGACGGATACTGGCTGAAGAGTGCGAAGATCGGGGGATTTGAATGTCTCGTCGTCACTGCCGCCACGGACCGCGGCGTTCTGTATGGCGTGTTTGCGCTGCTGAGCAAGGTCGCCCGAGCGGAAAGTGTCGCAGCGATCGATGAAGTGCAACGGACGTATGCTCCGATCCGTTGGGTAAACCAGTGGGACAATCTCAATGGCCGAGTCGAGCGCGGATACGGCGGGCCTTCGATATTCTTTGCCGACGGAAAAGTGCGCGACGACCTTACTCGCGCTGGCCAGTACGCTCGCCTGCTGGCTTCGATTGGAATCAACGGATGCACCGTTAACAACGTGAATGCCGACCTCGGCATTCTCGACGATGCGATGATCGCGCAAATCAGCCGCATCGCGGATGTGTTTCGCCCGTGGGGAGTTCGGCTCTCGCTCTCGGTCGATCTGAGCAGTCCGAAGGGCATTGGCGGTCTGGACACGTTTGATCCGATGGATCCGCGGGTCGCGGAGTGGTGGCGCAAGAAGGTCGACGAAATCTACCGTCAGATACCGGACTTCGGCGGCTTTGTCGTCAAAGCAGATTCGGAGGGACGGCTTGGTCCGTCCACCTACGGACGGACTCATGCCGATGCGGCGAACGTGATTGCGCGTGCACTCAAGCCTCATGGCGGAGTCGTGTTCTATCGTGCCTTCGTCTACAACCACCATCTCGATTGGCACGATTTTAAAAACGATCGCGCGAAAGCCGCGTACGACAATCTTCATCCCCTGGACGGTGCGTTCGACGACAACGCTATCGTTCAGATCAAGAATGGGCCGATCGATTTCCAGGTGCGCGAACCAGTGTCTCCGCTTTTCGGCGGGCTGCGACGCACTAATGAAGCGATCGAACTGCAAATCACGCAGGAATATACCGGACAGCAGCGGCATCTTTGTTTTCTGGTGCCGATGTGGAAGGAAGTGCTGGACTTTGATATGCGCCTCGAAGGCACGTGGCGAGACGCCGAGCCCACTACCGTCAAGAATCTGGTCGCTGGCCGCGTTTTCCATCGCCCCACCGGCGGTTTCGTTGGCGTTGCGAATGTTGGCACGGATGCGAATTGGATGGGAAGTCCTTTGGCCATGGCGAATCTCTACGGCTTCGGACGCCTGGCGTGGAATCCCGATCTCAGTGCGGAGATGATTGTTGACGAGTGGACGCGACTCACGTTCGGCAGTGATCCGCTCGTGGTGCGCACTGTCGACGCCATGCAACTTGGCTCATGGCACGTCTATGAAAGTTATACGGGGCCGCTGGGTGCAGGAACGCTCACGAACATTACGGGCAATCACTACGACCCAGGTCCCGAGTCCTCGGAGGAGAATGGGTGGGGACAATGGCACCGTGCCGATCGTGCCGGAATCGGCATGGACCGCACCGTCGCGACCGGCACCGGGTTTATCGGGCAATATCCAGCGGCGGCGCAGAAGATTTACGAATCGCTGGCGGAATGTCCCGACAGCTTGCTTTTGTTTTTCCACCACGTGCCCTACACCTATATGCTGCACTCGGGAAAGACCGTTATTCAGCACGTCTACGACTCACACTACGAGGGCGCCGAGCGTGCCACGGATTTCGTTTCGCAATGGAAGCTGATCGAGGGGCACATCGATGAAGAACGTTATCGTGACGTTCTGGCGCGACTGCAGTATCAGGCGGGAGAGGCGGCGGTGTGGCGCGATGCCATCTGCAATTGGATTTATCGGCTCTCGGGGATTGCGGATGCGAAGGGGCGTATTGGTGAGCCTCGTCGATGAGCTTTTTGAGTGTTCGTAGAATTGGTGCGTCGCGAGTGCCGTTGCGCCTCTTTCGCCGCTCCGCGGCTGGAGCTTGGGAGACTCATACTGTACCGCGCTCCCGGACGTCTAAGCTCAAGCACACTCTTTAGTGTTTAGGCGCCAACTCGTCTAGAGCGAGATTCAGTTCCAACACGTTCACGCGCGCTTCGCCGAGAAGGCCAAGATCGCGCTGCGCGGTGTGCTTCTGGACCAGATCGCGGATCGCCGATTCCTGCATGCCGCGCTCATGAGCCACGCGCGGAATCTGAAACTCCGCGGCTGCCGGAGTGATGTCCGGATCCAGGCCCGATGCGGACGTCGTAATGAGATCCACGGGAACAAATTGGGCGGGATTCTCGTCGTGAAGACTCTTGGCGTCGGACTGAATGCGGTCAATCAGTTTCTGGTTGGTAGGAGCGAAGTTTGTGCCTCCGGAATTGGCGGCATCATATCCGTTGCCGGCGGCCGAGGGGCGAGAGTGGAAATACTTCGCCGACGTGAAGGGCTGGCCGATGATGCGCGATCCGATAGCTTCGCCGTTGCGAGTGATGATCTGGCCATTCGCCTTGTCTTTGAAAAGAACCTGCGCCAGCGCGGTAATCAGCAGCGGATAGAGCACGCCCAGCAGGATGGTCGTGACGATGGTCATCAGGAATGCGGTGATGAGATGCTTTTTCATAAGAGTCCTCAGGCCAGCCGGGCCGCCGTGATGAGCATGTCGATGAGTTTGATGCCCACGAAGGGCGCGATCAATCCACCCACGCCGTAGATGAAAAGATTGCGGCGCAGCAAGGCCTCGGCGTTCATGGCGCGATATTTCACGCCGCGCAGCGCCAGCGGAATCAGCGCAATGATGATCAGGGCATTGAAAATGACGGCGGAGAGCACCGCCGATTGCGGCGTTTTGAGATGCATGATGTTCAGCGCATTGAGTACCGGGAAGGTGGCGGCGAACATCGCCGGGATGATGGCAAAATACTTGGCGACGTCGTTGGCGATGGAGAACGTAGTGAGGGCGCCGCGCGTCATCAGCAACTGCTTGCCGATTTCGACGACCTCAATCAGCTTTGTGGGATTGGAATCGAGATCGACCATGTTTCCGGCTTCTTTGGCGGCTTGTGTGCCGGTGTTCATGGCGACACCTACATCGGCCTGGGCGAGCGCTGGAGCGTCGTTCGTACCGTCACCGGTCATGGCGACTAGTTTGCCGCCCGCTTGCTCGCTGCGAATGAGCTTCAACTTATCCTCAGGAGTGGCCTGGGCGAGAAAATCATCGACCCCCGCTTCGCGTGCGATGGCGGCGGCAGTGAGTGGGTTGTCGCCGGTGATCATAACGGTACGAATTCCCATAGCGCGCAACTGCGCGAAGCGATCGCGAATTCCTCCCTTGACCACATCTTTGAGGTGAATGACGCCCATGGCCCGTCGATTCTCCGAGACCACCAGAGGCGTTCCGCCGGAAGACGCGATGCGCTCGACAGCGATGCGAACTTCCTGGGGCATGGTCCCATTATTCAGTTCGAGATGATGAGTGATGGACTCGGCAGCGCCTTTGCGAATCTCCCGGCCATCGAGATTCACGCCAGACATGCGCGTCTGCGCGGTGAACGGGATGAACTCGGCTTCGTGCGTGGCGAACTCGCGACCCCGCAGTTTGTACTTTTCCTTGGCGAGCACCACAATGGAGCGGCCCTCCGGAGTTTCATCGGCCAGCGAGGAAAGTTGCGCGGCGTCGGCCATTTCGGCTTCGGTCACGCCGGGAGCGGGAAGAAACTCGGTGGCCTGGCGATTGCCGAAAGTGATCGTGCCAGTCTTGTCGAGAAGCAACGTGTTCACGTCGCCCGCGGCTTCGACGGCGCGTCCGGACATTGCGAGAACATTGTGCTGCACCAATCGGTCCATACCGGCAATGCCGATGGCCGACAATAAACCGCCGATCGTGGTGGGAATGAGGCAGACAAGCAGGGAGACCAGCACGAAGACGGTCTGCGGCGATCCGGAATAAATTGCAAACGGTTGCAGCGTGACAACGGCGAGCAAGAAGATGATGGTCAGTCCAGCGAGCAAGATGTTGAGCGCGATTTCATTCGGAGTCTTCTGGCGCGACGCACCTTCCACCAGCGCAATCATGCGGTCGAGAAAAGTTTCGCCGGGATTCGAAGTGATCTTCACCTTGATGTGATCGCTGAGAACACGAGTGCCGCCCGTCACCGCCGAGCGATCGCCACCCGCCTCGCGGATCACCGGCGCAGATTCTCCAGTGATGGCCGATTCGTCCACCGAGGCGACGCCCTCAACAATCTCTCCGTCGCCGGGAATGAGTTCGCCGGCAGACACGGAAACCAGATCGCCGGCGCGCAGCTTGGCGCTGGGAATTTCCTCGAGCTTGCCCTCGGAGATGATTCGCTTGGCGATAGTTTCCGACCGGGCGCGCCGCAGCGTCTCGGCCTGGGCTTTTCCGCGGCCTTCCGCCATGGCTTCGGCGAAGTTGGCGAACAAAACGGTGAACCACAGCCACAAGGTGATCTGGAGGTTGAAGCGAAAAGCTTCGTGCGGATGAAGAATCAAGAGCACGGTCGTGATCACGCTACCGATTTCGACCACGAACATGACGGGATTCCCCATCATGTTGCGCGGGTCGAGCTTCAGCAGCGAGCTCCAGGCGGCGCTGCGCACGAGACTCAAATCCCAAACAGATTTGCGATGGCTTGCCATAGGCTCCCTAGAAGGTTTTCCCCACGTGCATCAGTAGGTGCTCGAGAATCGGTCCCAGGCTCAGCGCCGGGAAGAACGTCAATGCGCCGAGGATCAGGATGACGCTGATGAGCAGCAGCGTGAACAACGGCGTTGTGACCGGAAACGTGCCTAGTGACGGTGGCACATACTTCTTCTGCGCCAGGTTTCCGGCGATGGCCAGCATGGGAATAATCATCAGAAAGCGGCCAACCAGGGTCGTGATTCCTGTCGCAGCGTCATACCAAAGCGTGTTGGGGATAAGGCCTGCGAAGGCGGAGCCGTTGTTTCCGGCGGACGAGGTAAAAGCGTAGAGAATCTGGCTGAGGCCGTGAGGGCCGGGATTCGTGATACCTGCGGTTCCGAAGCCCTTGACCACAGAGAGTCCGGTGAGTGTAAGAATGATGAGCGGGAAAACCAGCGAGACCAGCATCGCCATCTTGACGTCGTAAGCTTCGATCTTTTTGCCCAGATATTCCGGCGTGCGGCCCACCATGAGGCCCGCAATGAACACGGCCAGCACGATGTAGACCAAAATGCCGTACATGCCGGAGCCGACCCCACCGAAAATAACTTCGCTCAACATGATGTTGACGAGCGGCACCATGCCGCCCAGCGGAGTGAAGGAATCATGCCAGCCATTGATGGCGCCACAGCTTGCGTCGGTCGTTACCGTGGCAAACAGCGCCGAGTTGGCAATGCCGAAGCGAACTTCCTTGCCTTCCATGTTTCCGCCCGGCTGCAAGGACGTAGCGTGCTGCGCGATGGTGGATGGATACAGTGGATTGCCCTGCGCCTCCGCCCAGTAGGCAACTGTAACGCCAGCGAGAAAGAGAATAGCCATCGCAGACCAGACCGCCCATCCGTGAGCTGATGAGCCGGTCATTCGTCCGAGCGTGTAGGTGAGACCACCACCGATGGCGAAGATGGAAAATAGTTCGAACAGGTTCGTGATCGGCGTGGGATTCTCGAACGGGTGGGCGCTGTTGGCATTGAAGAATCCTCCGCCGTTCGTGCCCCATTCCTTGATGATTTCCTGTGACGCCACCGGGCCCTGCGCGATGGTCTGCGTCGTGACCGTGTCCATGACTGGCTTGCCAGCGGCATCCACGACCGGTTTGCCGTCCGCACTCACGCGCTGCACCTGTTGCGGTTCGACCAGTTTCACCGTGTCGTAGGGTTTGAGGTTCTGCACGACTCCCTGCGAGACCAGAAACAGAGATCCCACAACACAAAATGGCAGCAGAACCCATAAGCAGCAGCGAACGAAGTCAACCCAGAAATTTCCAAGGGTGTTCATCTGCCGGCGGGCGATTCCACGAATGAAGGCGATTCCCAGCACGATGCCGGTTGCCGCTGAGGCGAAGTTGTGAAACGCGAGCCCGGCCATTTGCGTGAAGTAACTCATGGTCGTCTCGCCGGAGTACGCCTGCCAGTTGGTGTTGGTGGTAAACGACGCGGCCGTATTGAAGGCGAGATGCTCGGGCATGACTGCCCCAAAGTGCTGCGGATTGAAAGGCAGCACACCCTGGATGCGCTGGATCAGATAGAGGACGAGCATCGACACCGCGCTGAACAGCAGCATGGTGGTTGCGTATTCGGTCCAGCGCATTTCATGGGTTTCATCGACGCCGGTAACGCGATAGAGCAGGCGCTCGATGGGCCGCAATACGGGGTCAAGAAACGTTCGCTCGCGCGCGAACACGCGCGTCATGAAAACGCCAAGCGGCTTGGTCACGGCGAAAATCAGCCCCAGAAATACAATGATCTGCAACCATCCATTGAGGGTCATTTCAGAATTTCTCCGGGCGTAAGAGCGCGTAGAACAGGTAGACCGTCGTCACGGCGCTGATGATGAGCATGATCAGAGATTGTGTGTCCATGAATTCCTCCTACTTCACGCGGTCGCAGAAATGCACGTAGGCAATGGAGGCCGCGAAGAACGCTATGGTGACCACTGTCCAAAGAACGTCCTGCATGAATAATCTCCCGGGTTGAATTCGTGCTGCGCGTGAGTCAGAGCGCCATCCGCTCGCCGTCTCTGGTTGCGAATCCGCGTCTCTGAGGTTCAGGATTCATCACGATGAGTTCTCCTCGCTGCTTTAACGGACTGAATCTCGCGAAGTAGAACTTCGCCGTGTGGGGTGGCGCCTGCATCCACTCCCTCACCAGAGCTACGAGTACGCGCAGCAAAAAGGTTACCGCGCCGATACACAATGCTGCCAGAGCAATTCTCATAACGTCACCGGCACACTTCTCGCGTAAGGTTCTAGGGACAATTTGACAACGCTACGCGTAAGAGTGGGATCAACAGTTCATAAAGAATTCGTAAAGGGCCTCGTTTTGGGCACTCCGGCGAGTGCCTCACCCAGCGTCCAGATTTCGTCGTGGGAAACGTTTCAGCAGCCCCAGTCTGCCTCGCCCGGCTTGGCGAAATACTTGCGGCTTGGGCTGGCCTGCGCCGGAGCCGTAGCCAATTCGAGCAGCGCCAAACGGGCCGCCGCGACCATTAACTTGCGTTCCTGCTGGGGAGCGCGATCCCAGGAAGACGCTTCTTCCTCGTTGTGCTGCCCGCCGAAGTCGTGCGCCAAAGCTCCGCGATAGTGATGCAACAGCTTCGCCAGTTGTTCTGCAGAGACATCCTCAATCGACCACATAGATTCTTAGCCTTTCTGCGATTCGGTAAATCACCGTTCGCGGGCAGAAGCTACGTTGGTCTCTTCCGCCCTTGATCGATTGGATAACCAAGAACGTAAGGATTGAATAAAAGATTCGTAGAATGTTTGTAAGAGAACTGAAAGGTTACGCCGCTACGATGTGACGGGAATCGCTTTACTCCCCGGGTTCAAACCGATATCCAACCCAGGGTTCGGTGACGATGTAGCGCGGCGACGATGCGTCTGGCTCCAGCTTCTTGCGCAACTGGCCCACAAAGACGCGAAGATACTCCACTTGCTCGGTACTCTGTCCACCCCAAATGGCGCCGAGAAGAGTGCGGTGGTTCACAACCTTGCCGGGACGGCGTGCGAGGTAAACCAGCAGGTCGAATTCCTTGGGAGTAAGGCGCACCTCGCTGTGGCGGACGGTCACTTTGTGCGCGCCGGTATCGATGCGGAAATCGCCGATCTCGATCACCGCCTCAGGTTCGTTGTCCGCCGGGACGCGTCGAAGATTGGCCCGAACCCTTGCGAGCAGTTCGTTCATGCCGAAAGGCTTGGTGACGTAGTCGTCGGCGCCGGCGTCGAGGGCCTCGACTTTCTGCTGCTCCTTATCGCGAACCGAAAGAACCACGATGGGAACCTGGGACACAGCGCGAACTCTGCGGCAAAGCTCGACGCCATCGATCGACGGCATCGACAGATCCGTAATGATGAGATGAGGCACCCAGTCCTTCATGATCTCGAGCGCCATCTCGCCGGAGTTGGCGATCCGGATGTCATATCCCTGCGCGGAAAGACTGGTGCGCAACACGCGAGTGATCTGCGATTCGTCATCCACCACGAGAATGTGGGGCCGGTCCACCATCACCGGGCCTCCTGCGTAACGATGTGCACATCGACCGAGGGCGAGTCGCGGAGAAACCGCTGGATTGCCGACAGGTACAGATACCGTTGCCAGCCGGTGCGCGCCGACCGGCCAAAAATGACTTGGGTGATGTGATGCTCCCGCACGAGTTGGGCAAGGCCTTCGGCGATGCTTCGGCCGGCCCCGCGCACAACCCGGGCGCCCAAGTTCTCAGCAAAGCGAATGTTCTCGGCGAGCGTTTTTTGATCCTCGGGACGCGTATCGCGGCCGACATCCACGTAGAACACGTAGAACTCGCCGCCCATGGCCTGCGCCATACGGGAACCGCGCGCGATCAAATATTGCGCCGCTGGATTCGAGCTGACACAGACGCCGATGCGCTCGCGCACCGTGTGCGCCGGTTGCGCGCCGTCCTTGTCAAGATATGCGTCAAGGCTGCGATCGACCACGCCTGTGACCTGCCGCAGCGCCAGCTCGCGCAACGCGATCAGGTTGCCGGGCCGGAAAAAATGTGAGAGCGCGCGCTGGGCGCGGTCTACGGGATAAATGTCACCTCGCTCCATGCGCTTCTGCAAGGCCTGGGGTGTAAGGTCGGCGAGCACGATCTCGTCAACACGCTGCATCACCCAGTCGGGCACCGTCTCGCGCACCTGCACGCCGGTGATTTGCTGAACGGTGGGGCCGACGCTCTCGACGTGTTGCACGTTCATGGTGGAGAGCACATCGATCTTGGCTTCCAGCAGTTCCATGACGTCTTCGTAGCGTTTCGCGTGTTTGCTGCCCTCGATATTGGTGTGCGCCAGTTCGTCGACTACGACGACCGCCGGTTTGCGGGCCAGGATGGCGTCCACATCCATTTCTTCAAAAACCGTGCCCTTGTATTCGAGTTTACGGGGCGGAATGCGGTCGAGTTTCGCGGCCAACTCGGCGGTGGCTTTGCGACCGTGGCTCTCGACCACGCCGGCCGCGACATCTTCTCCGCGGCTGGCGCGGCGGATGGCCTCGCTCAGCATGTTGTAGGTCTTGCCGACGCCGGGAGCGTAGCCGAGAAACAACTTGAAAATTCCCCGCGGCTTTTCTGGGGAAACTTCATTGAGCCACTCCTCGGGCGTTTTGGTCATCGCAGCTATTGTCTTTCCCAGCGTTGGAATTGTCACGTCCATCGTACAATGCGGGAGTGAGAATCGGGGTTCCGAAGCAAGTTCGGGCGCAAGCGGTACGCTATGTGTTGGTGGTCGCGGCCGTCGGCGCGATTACCGCAGTCGATTTCAAGCTGCACGTGAATCACACGACCGTCGCGTTGATGTTCCTGGTGGCGGTGCTCCTGACCTCGGCCTACTGGGGCCTGCGCTACGCAGTCGTACTGGCTGTGGGAGCGACCGCAGCCTTCAATTTCTTCTTTCTACCTCCCGTCGGAACATTCACGATCGCCGATCCCCAGAATTGGGTAGCCTTATTCGCCTTTCTCGTAACCGCGCTCGTGGCCAGCAATCTGGCCGAGAGTGCGCGTCGCGAGGCGGAACAGTCAAAGCAGCGCCGCCACGATGTCGAGCGTCTGTACGGTCTGAGTCAGCGGTTGCTGGCTTCGGAAAATGTCCTCGAACTGCTCAACGCTTTGCCGCTTTATGTGCAGGAAACTTTTGCGGTTCAGAGCGTCGCGGTCATGGCGGCCGACCACCCCACGGTCTATCGTTCGTCGCTCGATGCCGGGTTTGACGAGACCGTACTGCGTTCGACCCTGTTGCGCGGCGAACCCATCACCCAGGGAGGCGTGTCCTACGTACCTCTGCGCCTGGGAATGCGCACGGTAGGAGCTCTGGGAGTCACCGGAGCTGAGCTGTCGAGAGAAGCTCTCGACGCGCTGGGAGGCCTGGCAGGGCTGGCGATCGAGCGAGCCCGCGCTCTTGAAGCGCTCAGTAAGCACCGGGCGGAACAGGAGCACGAGCGGTTGCGATCCGCATTGCTCGATTCCGTCACGCACGAGTTTCGTACTCCGCTGACTTCCATCAAGGCCAGCGTTACGACGTTATTGTCGGGAGCTACGCTGGACGACCAAGGGAGAAGCGAGCTGCTGACCGTGATCGACGAAGAGACTGACCGCCTGAACCGTTTAGTGGGTGAAGCCGCGGAGATGGCGCAACTCGATGCCGGCATGTTCAAACTCGATCTGCAGTCTCATTCGATCCGAGATGCGCTCGAACCGGCGCTGCAGGACGCCAAGGCATCACTCGAAAGTCACTCGGTAGAAGTCATCGTTGCTCCGGATTTGCCGAAGGTGCCGATGGATGTGCAGCGGATTCGCGAAGTGCTGATGCACCTGCTGGAGAATGCAGGGAAGTATTCCGGTCCGGGAGTGCCGATCAAGGTGACGAGTGAGGTGAAGGACGACCGGCTGGTGACCAGCGTTGCCGACCGCGGCCCCGGCATTGATTCGTTCGAGCAGACATTGATCTTCGAAAAGTTCTACCGCGGCCAGCACCAGCGTTACACTGCGCCCGGGACGGGCATGGGCCTGGCCATCGCGAAGGTCATCGTCGAGGCGCACGGTGGAACGGTAGGCGTAGTCAGCCAGTTGGGAAGCGGCTCGGTATTCTCGTTCAGCCTGCCCCTGGAAAAGATCCACTGACGTTCGGCATTCACGGCTTCTTGATGTAAAAGGCGGCTTCCTCGGGGCGCATCACGCGCGGGATCCACAGCGGCCGTCGCAACCCGCCGGGCCCCGGAGCCGGACGCGTCAGGGCTTTCCATCTCTGATAAACGGCGAAGGAAAGATTCGTGTCGACGAATATGTCTCCGTAGCGGTCGTCGGGACCGGCCTTTTCCACGCGCACCATCTGATGCCAGCAGTGCATTCCGCTGATGGGGTCGGGATGCACGGGAAACGTGATGTCCTGATGCACGCCCGCGTCGCTCCACCAGACTCGCTTGGTGTCAGGGTCGGTGCTCTCGTAGGGTAAGACGCTTTCGATCTGGCGCATCTTCCACTGGCCCTTGCCGACTTCCTTCAAGTCAACCCACGCGCTCGACATGCGTTCCACCTGATCTTCTTTGTTGATGCGCCAGCGCCCGAGATGGTGAGAGCACGCGACAACTCCCGGCGTCAGGCCTTCCGTGACCCACGCGTGCAAAACAAAGAAGCCAATCTCGGTGTGAACTTTCATCAGGTCGCCGGTGCGCACGAGCCCGAGCTTCTTCGCGTCTATAGGATTTATCCAAAGAGGATTCTTGTGCGAAATCTCATAAAGCAGTTTTGCATTGCCCGAGCGCGTATGAATGAGATTCGGCAAACGGAAAATCGGGAGTAGTGTGTACACCCCGCCACGCGCGTCTTTCGGCCACTCCACCACCGGCGTGTACTTCGGATCGAAGTCTCCCGCAAGCTCTCCCAGCGAAGCCGCATGCGCCGAGCGATGGATGTGGCTGCGGTAGTACTCGGGCAGCGTAAACTCCGGCCACTTCCAGTCAGCCATGGTTTTCGAGAACAGTTCGAGCTTTCGCGAAGGAGTGTTGTAGCCAACGACGGGCTTGTCTTCGACCATCACGCCAACCGGCTCACCTTCCTTTGTCACGACGCCGTTCGGCTCGATTTTCGAACCCGTGAGATCGGTGGCTGACACGGGCCTCTCGTTCAGCTTGTAAACATCTTTTGTCACTTCGAACGCGCCGTATTTGCGCATGTACTGCAGCGGCGTGAGTCCCTCTTTCTTGGCGGTTTCAGGCAGACCGGGGACGGAGTTGTCGAAGATCCACCCGTAGTATTCGTCGACGGTGAGTTTTTCTCCGGGCCGGTAGGGCGATTCGAAGTATTGCCGGATGCCCATCGATCCATCGGGATCAATCGCCCACGACAAGTTGATCCAGAACTCGTCTTCTTCCCAAACTTCGCCGGGATTTGCCTGGTAGGTGTGCTCGAACTTCTCTCCGGCCCTTTCGCGCAGCACGCGATGTACCGGCTGGCGGAAACCGATCCACTTTCCGGCGTAGGATTCCTGGCTCATCAGGTCGTGTCGTTCAGAGCTGAATCCCATCGGCAAAACGTAATCGGCGAACCACGCGGTCTCACTCCATGTTGGCGTCAGGGCCGCGTGCAGTCCGACTTTCTCCTCGTCGCGCAGCATCTCAATCCAGGAAAAGCCGTCCGGATACGTCCACACCGGATTGAACACGCGCGTGAAGTAGGCCTCGATGCACCCGCGGCCTTCCTTCAGGAAATGCGGCAGCAGAAACGACATTTCATGCGTGCACAGCGGCCATTCCTGCGGATAGAGCAACTCGTTCCAGCGTTTCTGCGGCGGTGGAATCTTGAATGGCTTTGGAACGAATTTATTCCACGCATTCAGATTGTGTCCGCCCTCAGTTCCTACGGAGCCAGTCAGCACGTGCAGTAGCATCAATGCCCGCGCCGGTTGCCATCCACCCAGGTTTCCGGAGGCGCTGCCGCGCCACAAATGCGAGGCAAAGCGGCTTCCTGCGGTCGCAATCTCACGCGCGGTCTTGACGATGACCTCCGCCTTGACTCCGCTTTCCTTCTCGGCAAACTGCGGAGTGAACTGCGCGTAGTGCTTCTTCAACGCCTCGATCAGCGCCTCGAAGCTCTGTCCCTTCGCTCGAAATCCATCGACTTCCAGTTCTTCCCAGTTGGTCCAGTTCTTCACGAACGTGGCGTCGAAGCGGTTCTCGTCGAGGATCACCTTCGCCATCGCAAGCAGGACCGCCGCCTCGGTGCCGGGATAGGTTGGCATCCAGTAATCCGCCATGCTCGCGGTGTTCGAGAGACGCGGGTCCATCACCGCCAGCTTCGCGCCGGCCATTTTGCCGTCGATGATGCGCTGCGCGTGCGGATTGAAGTAGTGCCCCGACTCCAGATGCGCCGAAAGCAGAAGAATGAAGCGCGCGTTCGCGTGGTCAGGCGAGGGGCGATCGGCGCAGTGCCACAGCAAATAACCGAGCCGCGCGGACGACGAGCAGACATTCGTGTGCGAATTGTGCCCGTCGATGCCCCACGCCTGCAGCGTCCGCTCCATGATGAAGTCGTGCCCCGGACGTCCAACGTGGTACATCACCTCTTCGCCGCGCTCCTCCTGAAACGCTTTTCGAATACGCGTGCCAAATGTTTCCAGCACTTCGTCCCATGAAGTGCGCGTCCACTTCCCTCCCCCTCGCGGCCCGCTGCGCTTCATGGGATAGAGAATGCGATCGGGATCGTGAATCTGATTAATGGTCGCGGGCCCCTTGGCGCACAACCGGCCGCGGCTCGCCGGATGCATGGGATTACCTTCGAACTTCGCGACCTGCCCAGTTTCCTTGTCGACGTAGGCCAGCAGCCCGCAAGCCGATTCGCAATTGAAGCAAATCGTGGGAACGAGATCGTAATGCTTCTCAACGCGGCGCGGCCAGGCCTCGGGATCGAGCTCCATCCAGTTGTTCCATTTCTCCACCGGAGGACAATAGGCCAGATGGCTGCCGTCGCGCTTGAAATCGGTCATGAATCCTTCTCCATAAGCAACGAGAAAACGAGTGCCCCATGTCTTGCGTCCTTTGCGAGACGTGGGGACTTTTGTGCCCTGCTCAACTGTTGGGTACGCTCTGCCCAGCCATGACGAAGCACCACTCAAAAATCAGCAGCCCTACAAGCGCGAATATCCCCGCGAGCGCGGTGTTGTAGAAATCGAAGGGCACCAGCCACATCAACGCCAGCGGCAGGACTCCGCCAAGCGCGACCGTGCCTCCCCAGAACCAGTTCTTGAATGGTCCGTGCGTGATCAACCGCGCCGCGTACGCGGAATTGTCGGTCGCGTGCGGCATCATGAATTCAGCCGCAACAATCAGCAGATGCAAAACGAGAGTGAACCCGAGGGTTTCCTTTGCGACCGCGAAGACCTGCGCCGAGCCTCCGCCACCGGACGGCAGCAAGGTCAACACTGCTGCGCCACACATCAATGTCTGCACAATCAAATGCACCGGCAGCAGCGGAGTCTGCCACAGGTCGCGACCTTCACATTGTCCAAAAAGAAACGCGGTGTAGGCCGCAGCCAAGAATCCAATCACCACGGTGGGCCACAACAGGGCAGTCGTTACTGATGAGAATCCCAGCACGGCTCCGAGCCAGAACAGCCCGCTGAGCCCGCTATATGCGATCAGGATGAATGCTCCCCGTGCGAGCCACGACTTGCTTTGCGGAGTGAACACCACGCGCAGAAAGCGCTTCTTGTGCTTGAGATCCCAAACCAGCAGTACTGTCGTTAGCGCCGTGAAGACAAGCGCGATGGTTGAGAGCACCACGTCGCGTACACGATCGGCTCCCAAACACCCGAGCAGCATGGCAATTGCAGGGATGGCCAGCGCTCCCGAGCCGATCGCTTTCGTCCAGCAATAGGCCGGAACCTGCCATCCCCACGGACGCGCGTGCGAAACGTCATACGCGGCCAAAGCATTCTTCTGCAGCAACGGACTGTCCGGTGGATAGAGCGCCCCGCCGCCGTGGACGCTGTGGTTGCGCTCCGCCCACATGTAGATCGACTCATGCCGCGCTGCCGTGGGCACGATCGCGCTCTCGTCCGCGTCGATGTAGTAGAGCTTGGGTCGCGTGCCCTGCTCCGGCTTGCGCACGCGCACCGGCTCGCGGGCTAGCAATTGCGCGATCTCGCCATCGCACGCGTCGAGATCTCCCGCAATGATGGCGTGCTCAGGGCAGACGACCACGCAGGAAGGTTCCAGGCCAACCTCGGTACGATGCGCGCAGAAGTGACACTTCGCCGCGGTGCCTTCCTCGGGATCGATATAGATGGAATCGTACGGACAAGCCTGCATGCATGCCTTGCAGCCGATGCACCGCTCGGAGCTGAAATCGACGATGCCGTCCTTGCGCTGGTACATCGCGGTGACCGGGCAGATGGTCACGCAAGGCGGGTTCTCGCAGTGATTGCAGCGCGTCACCTGAAAGACGCGGCGAGTGTTAGGAAACATCCCCTTCTCGACATACTTGACCCAAGTGCGGTTCACGGTGAGTGGAACGTGGTTCTCGGTCTTGCAGGCCACAGTACACGCATGGCAGCCGATGCACTTGCGGTTATCGATGATGAATCCGTATCTCATGCAGGGCGAAGTACCGTGGCGTTCGATGAAAACCTGGTGCGCAGCTTGGGTATTGTAGCTGACTGCTGAACCCATGTGAGTGACGGCCTTGAGGCATCGGCGTAAACGTTCTCAGTACCATGCACCAGCAATATTCCCGGCACAGAGCGCGGCTACGCTACAATCGTGCGTTCGAGAAATATCAGGCACCGAAGACTCGGTATCCGATTCGAAGAAAATAACCCATGACCGCTGATTCCACCAGTACGACTACCATTCTCGACGACAAGAAGATTTTTTATAACCGTTTCCTCCTGATCGTGGCCGGACTCGGCGGCCTGCTCTACGGCGTGGATGTCGGCATCATTGCCGGCGCACTGCCGTATCTGGAAGCGACCTCTCACTTGAGCAGAGGCCAACTCTCCATCGTCGTCGCGGCCGTCTTGCTGGGCAGCGTGATCTCCACTCTGTTCGCCGGCCTGCTGGCGGACTGGATGGGCCGCAAACCACTCATGTCGCTCAGCGGAGTCATGTTCGTCATCAGCATTCCCATGATTGCCCTGTCACACGGATATGGACCGTTGGTCTTTGGCCGCCTGCTGCAGGGCGTGAGTGGCGGGCTAATCGGGGTGGTCGTTCCGCTTTATCTGGCTGAGTGCTTGACAGCATCGAACCGGGGCAAAGGTACCGGTATTTTCCAATGGCTGCTGACATTAGGAATCGCAGCCGCGGCCATCGTGGGCTTCTACTTCAGTTTCCGCGTTGACCAAGTGGCAAAGCTCGGCGACGCGGCCAGACTCTTCGCCTTCAAGGACACGGCTTGGCGCGGAATTTTCTGGGTTTCGCTGCCTCCGGGCATCTTGTTCGTGATCGGCAGTCTCATGGTGGCGGAGTCTCCCCGCTGGCTGCTTCGTCGCGGAAAGAAAGACGCTGCCTATGCCGCGCTACTGCGCTCCCGCACAACTGCCCAGGCGGATCTCGAAGTGAGGGAGATGCAAGAAACTGCGGCCGCGGAAAAAAGCAAATCCTCGGCCGGAGCAAACGAATCTCTTTTGCACCGCAAGTACGTGATTCCCTTCGTGCTGGCTTGCATCATCCTCGCCTGCAACCAGGCTACCGGCATCAACTCGATCATCGCCTACAACACCGACATTCTGTTGCAGAGCGGGCTGTCCGACTTTGCTGCCCACCTGGGTTACGTCCTATTCACCATTGTGAACTTTGCCGTGACCTTCGGCGGCGTCGTCCTGGTAGACCGTAAGGGCCGAAAGTTCCTTCTTAGCCTGGGCACCGCAGGCATCATCGCATCGGTCATTTGCACGGGCACGCTCTTTCTCAGAACCGAACGCCTGCGCTTGGACGCCAAAAGCGCCGTCCAGTCCATGGTTACCGCGGAACAGAAACTGATCTTACCCTATAACGGAGAACTGGCCTCCAAGCTAACGGACGGCAAAGCGGGACCTGCTCGGCCCACGTCGCTTGTAGTCATCTATTCGTGCGGCGACTTTCGGGCGGCGAGCCCGGCGGTTCGTTCCGACGATCCGGCGGCCAAGCCCATCGAGATCACGCGCGAAAGCTGTGTGCCCGCGAACAGAGTCAACGCGTTCTTCTCAAATCCGTTCGGCAACCTGGAAACGTCACGGCAGGCGCCATTGCGAATTGACAACGCACTCATCACTCCCGTACCGAGCAACGGAAATGGTTGGCTGGTGGCGATCACACTGTTTGTGTTCATGGCGTTCTATGCCGTCGGTCCCGGCGTCTGCGTGTGGCTGGCGCTCTCGGAGTTGATGCCGACGCGGATTCGCTCTAACGGAATGAGTATCGCGCTCGTGCTCAACCAGGCGGTGTCCACGACGATCGCGGCGGTTTTTCTGCCCACGGTCGGCAAGTATGGTTACTCGACTATGTTTTTCGGATTCGCCGCGTGCACGGTAATCTATTTCGTCACAGCGGCTTGGTTCTTGCCGGAAACCAAGGGGAAAACGTTGGAGGAGATTGAGGCGCACTTTGAGGGTGCCTGAGTTTGTGGAGTCCCGGAATTTGCGGAGCCCCGGACGCCCTCGTCCTGGGTTGACTAGCCACGAAGCGTCCTCTCGATTCCAGCGCGCTGCGCGCGGGGACGGACGAGGCGTCCGCCCCTCCACTTTCCGCAGTTTGCTCGCAACAAGGAAGATGATTTACTCTGCCCAATCACGATGACTCCTACAAATCGAAAGAAGAACGCGCCCAACCAGCCGCATTCCCACGCCATGCGGCGGGAAATCTACGAGCAGCCTCAGGCCATTGCGAAGACAGTCGAGAAACACTTAAAGGACGACCTGATCTTCCCCGGAGCGTTGCATGCGATCGAGAGTGCGCTGCTAACCTTTGGGAAACTGATCATCGCGGCCAGCGGATCAAGCCGGCACGCGGGTCTCGCGGGCGAAATTATGATCGAGGATCTTTCTGGCGTAGCGGTCGACGTCGAGTACGCCAGCGAATATTGCTACCGCTCGACCCACGCGGCGGTGGATCCGATTGTGATGGTCATTACCCAGTCGGGCGAGACTGCAGACACGATCGCAGCGCAGCGCGAGGCCCTGACGCGCGGGGTAAAGACCATCGCGATCTCGAACGTGCCCGATACTACGATTGTGCGCGAGGCCGGCGCTGCATTGATCTCGGGAGCTGGGCCGGAGCTGTCGATCCCTGCGACAAAAAGTTTTACCACGCAACTCACGATTCTCTACCTGATGGCGTTGTTCCTGGCACGCAAGCGCGGACGGATGACATCGGAAGTAACCCGGTCGTATTTGCAGCGTTTGTCGCGTCTTCCGGACGCGATCGAGAAGAACCTGCGCACCTGGGACGATCTGGCCGAAGAGTTTGGAGGCAAGCACTTCAAAGCGGAAAAGTTTCTCTATCTTGGCCGAGGCGTGCACTACGCAATCGCGCGCGAGGGCGCGCTGAAGCTCAAGGAAATCTCCTACGCCCACGCGGAGGGATATCCCGCAGGCGAACTCAAACATGGGCCCAACGCGCTGGTAGATGAGACTTTGCCTGTGGTGGTGCTGGCGACGTGCGACTACAGCGATCCGGACTCCGTGTTGCGCTACCGGCGTACGCTCGAGGTCATGAAGGAAGTGAGATCGCGCCGTGGGCCTCTGGTGACGGTTGCGACTGAAGGAGACAAGGAAGTCGCGGCGATCGCCGATCACGTATTCTATGTGCCGTCGGCTCCCGAGTTGCTTCTGCCGATTGTTGAGGTGATTCCGTTGCAGCTTTTCGCCTATCATGTGGCGGTGAACAAGGGATACGACGTGGATCATCCGCGGAATCTAGTGAAGGCAGTCGTCACGGAGTAATTCGCGAATCGATTTGGATTGTCATCTTGAGCGAAGCGAAAGACCTCTGTAGTTTGACCGCGCGAGTGCACAGGTCCTTCGCTTCGCTCAGGATGACAGGGTGGACCTTTTGTCGCGAACTTGGCGGACAACACCCTAATAGCTCAGCAAGATTCTTAGGTCGCGCAGATTATTGCCGGTTGGCCCGATCTCGATGGTATCGTCCAGCGTTTTGAAGAACGGGTGGGCATCGAACTTTTCGAGCGCGGTGCGCGCACCCAGTCCTCGCCCGTGTGCTCGCTTCATCGTGCTGCCATCCACAATCGCTCCGGCCGCTGGACTGTTTCCGTCAACTCCGTCCGTTCCAGCGCTGAGCAGCGTAATGTCCTCGCCTGCAATTTTCGTCGCACACGCCAGTGCGAACTGCTGGTTGCGGCCACCAACACCGCCGTTTGTGACCTTCACTGTGACTTCGCCACCGGAAATCAGGCACACGGGCGAAAACTGCTTTCTTAAGTCGCGAACTCTCTGCAGCAAATAGTCAGCAGCCTTGTTGTAATCCCAATCGTCACAAGAGTTGTCGACATGAACGATGAAGCCCGCACGCTCAGCTGCAACGCTCGCCTCTTCAATCGCAGACTGGTTCGACAATACCGGCCACCAGCGAGCGCGGTGAAACGCCGGATCGTCCGACTTCGGCGTCTCTTCCAGGGCATGACGCTCGAACAACTCCCGAGTTGACTGGGGAAGCTGTCGCAGCAGGTCATATTTCTCCGCGATACGGAAACAGTCATCTACGCTAGTCGAATCCGCCATCGTCGGGCCGGAAGCCAGCGCGTCGGGCGTGTTGTCAGGGACGTCGGACACGAGCAGCGAGACTTGCTGTGCAGGAAACGCCGCTTGCGCCAGGCGTCCACCTTTCACCGCCGAAAGATGCTTACGCACAGCATTGATCTCGGCAATGGGAGCGCCTGAATGCACCAGCGCGCGGTACGTTGCGATGAGATTGTCGAGGGAAATCTCGTCGTCGATGGGCTTCTCGACGATCGACGATCCTCCCCCACTGAGCAGGAAGATGACCAACGCCGAAGCCGGCTGCGTCTCCAGTGCGCGCAGCATCGCGCTGGCTGCCTGAATCGATTCCGCATTTGGCGTGGGATGCCCGCCGCAAAAATACCGGAATCCGTGAACCTGAGCAGGTGGTTGCACGGAACTTGCCACGATGCCTTCCAACGATGCTCCCACTTGGTCGGCTAGCGCCTCGACCATCGTGTGTCCTGCTTTGCCCAGCGAAACGACCAGAACCCGCGAGTACGACTGCAGATCGTACAGGTCCTCGCGAACGCGCAGCACGCCCCGATCGCAATTCACATGTCGAGCAAATGCCTTGGGAATCGAGGCCTCAGCCAGCGCATGCCGGAAAATCTCGCGCACCGCATCGCGCATCTGGCGGAACTGGGATTCGCGGGCGGGATCGGACATGGTGTGGATTATAAAGACAGCGGAGAGCTGGCAGTTCTCAGTTCTCGCTTTCAGCTTTCAGCTGTCAGCCAAGCCACGTCGTGCTGATGCTTCGGCGGTCGAGCGCTGCGAGGTTTAACTGAGAGCTGACGGCTGAAAGCTGACAGCTGGTTTTCAAGCTGACGCCTGCGAGGTAATCGCTTGCTTCACCCACGACTCGATCGCTTCGCGCAGTTCACGGAGTCTGCCTTCGAAGAAATGATCGGCGCCTTCGATCAGGACGAGTTTTTTTGGCTCCGAAACGGAAGCTACCAACTCCTCCAACCTGCTCCGCGGACCGAACTGGTCGCGGGCTCCGCTGATAAACAGCTTGGGCTTGGCGCAATCCTGCAGGAAATCGTACGTGTAGACTCGCGGCGCTTCGCTGTCGGCGGCAACCGGGACCACTGGCGTTCCGACGCCGATGACGGCACGAACCCGCGCGTCCGGGCATGCCGCACGTAACCCGACGGCTGCGCCGAAGGAGAATCCGGAGAAGATCAGCGGCAGATGATACTCCGCATCCAGCCAATCGAGCGCGATGCGAACATCCTCGACTTCTCCATTACCGTGATCGTGTTCTCCCTGGCTTAGTCCGGTGCCGCGGAAGTTGAAACGCAACACAGGAAAGCCAAAACTGTTCAGCGCTTTCATGGTGTGGAAGACAACCTTGTTGTGCAGCGTTCCGCCGAACAGAGGGTGCGGATGACAGACTACTGCGGCATGAGTCGCACTGGCATCGCCGGCGTTGAGCAGGGCTTCCAGGCGTCCAACGGGACCGTCGAGAAAGAGCGAGCGGATGGTCGAGTTCGAAGAAAGCACCTCGTCAGATTACACGGGAGGAGCGGCAGAATAGAAGTCAGGGGTCAGGGGTCAGGGGGTATCGAGGGAGGGGTCTGGGGTCTGAGGTCTGAGGTCCGAGGTCTGAGGCCTGACGTCCATTTGCTGTCTGCTATTCTCTCCTCCATGGACGCTGTTACGCTGACGCGGCAACTCGTGGATATCGAATCGATCACGGGCAACGAAGCTGCGGTCGGGAACTACCTTTGCGGAGAACTTCGCCGTCTGGGCTATCAAACAGAGAAGATGCCGGTCGAGGGCGATCGCTTTAACGTGTATGCGATTTCACCAGATCGACCGGAACCGGCGGTCGTGTTCTCGACGCACATGGATACGGTGCCTCCATTCATTCCGTCATCGGAAGATGCGGGGCGCATTTACGGACGCGGATCGTGCGACGCCAAGGGTATCATCGCCGCGCAGATCGCGGCCTCGGAACGTCTGCGCCAGCAAGGAATCTACGTCGGACTGCTGTTCGTGGCGGGCGAGGAGCGCGATAGCCTGGGTGCGCAGATCGCGAATGAAAATGCGGCTTCAGGGTGCCGATTTCTGGTCAATGGCGAGCCGACTGAGAATCGCATCGCGCTGGCGTCGAAAGGGACGCTGCGCGTTGAGGTCACGGCTACGGGACGCATGGCGCACTCGGCGTATCCAGAACTGGGGGAGTCTGCGATTGACAAGCTGATTCCCGCGCTGGCGCGGCTGCGCATGATGGCGCTGCCTTCCGATCCACAGGTTGGTCCTTGCACGCTGAATATCGGGTTGATCGAGGGCGGGCGAGCCCCTAACGTGATTCCTGATTACGCCCACGCGGATTTGCTCTACCGGCTCGTCGGTCCGTCTGAGGAATTGCGTCGACAAATTGTTTCGAGTGCGGGCGACCAAGTGCAAGTGACGTTTCCGCTGGAGCTTCCCTTTCTTCGGTTGCGTACGGTAGATGGCGTTCCTACGATGATCGCTGCATTCACAACAGACATTCCCAAGCTCACTAAATGGGGAGAACCGCTGCTGATCGGTCCGGGATCGATTCACGTGGCCCACACCGATGGTGAGTACATCGAGAAGCGCCAACTCGCGGAGGCGATCGAGTTGTATTGCAGGATCGCGAAGCAGTTGCTGGAGTGACGCCGATGGATAGGGCGCTCGATGCTGTTCCGCATGGCTGCGGGGCTTGTGGATTTCTCTACTGCGGGCTCCAGGTCATCTCCACCTTCACCGGGATTTCGTTTTTCACGGGGAGGGTGAGGAGCGACGGGGGGGCAATCTTGAAATCGGTGAGCGTCGTGGGAATGGTGCCCGAGATTCGTGTCTCGTTAGCTTGCGTGACGACTTCAAAGGCGACCTGCTGGTAGTGGGCAGTCTGGCCGGCAAACTGGACCTCGATGTCAGCCTTGATGGTCGCTGATCCTGACGCCGACTCAGGCAGGTGTGTGCGCACCGTGACCATGGGGAATTCTGCGCCGCGGGTGACCTGGATCATGTGCAGGTCGCGGTTGCTGTCGCCGGAGTCAAACGTTTTGACAGGGACTGCGATAAGGAAGTCGCACTGTCCGTCGTGGCAGACGCCCTTGCCGCGGGCGGCGTGGCTTACGCCGTCCGTTTGGTGCAGCGGGTGAGAGACGTGGTAGGTCAGAGTGCTCTGCTTGAGAACCCATTGGTGATCGGCCGCGAAAAGGTTGGGGAGCGCGAGCAGCAGGAACAGCGGGAGGATCTTCTTGTTCATAGAGTCTATTTGAATGCGTGACGAGCTGTGCCGCCCTCGGCAGTCTGGGTCGTCAGCTTTTCTTTCGCCCCTCCGGGGCTTTGCGCATTTTTCTAATCCTCCCACGGCTTACGCCCCTTCGGCAGTTCAGGGCAGGCTGTGGGCTGCATTCTATCGCCGCTTCGCGGCTGAGCTTTCGCTCGTTAGAACTTCATCGAGACCGACAGAAGAGCCGCGCCGAAGGCTCCCGCTGTTACGATCGCTACCGGGCCATGGGCGGCGGCGATGCCGTGAACCTTTTCTCCGTTGTTCTTTTGCTGGAAGGCCATCGCTCCAAGAATGGGAGTGAGGATCATGCCGGGGCCATGAATCCAGGCCAGGGCCTTGTGCAGGCGGATTGGGCCGCGTGTCTCGGTGCCCGGTATCTTCGGGGCGCGGATGGCGTAGTAAGCGGTGATGCCGTACAAGTCGCCGGTAAGTGCGCCGAGCGCAACGTGCAGGTCGCGGGAAGTCGTGCTGGTGTTTTTGCCACCGGCGTTGACCGAGGTGATCAGCGTGGCCAGCAGAGGAACGGTCGTGATCAGTCCCATGCGCTGGTGCATCTTCAGCATGTGGGTGCGCTTATCGAGGAGCGCCTGCTGCGCGGCGTTGCTTTGCGTCTCAGTCTTGGAGAAACCAAGGTCTTCGAGCGAAGGCTCGGTCTTGCTGCTGGAAGGAGCGTTAGGCAGGGTGTTGGCTGGCGCCGACGTTGGGGTGCCGACTTGGACTTCCGTCGAAGGCGACACGACGTCCAGAACCAGATCCAGCTTTTGCGCGGCTCCGGCCGTTAGCGTCACCTGTGAAACCCTTGCGCCCTCCGCCGCCGACACGGAAACCTCGTAATCCCCGGGAGCGAGATTGGACACGGTGTAGAGTCCGTCCGAGTTGGTCTGGGTGTCTGCCGACTGACCGGTGTTCAAATTCTTGACGGAGACTTTCACATCTGACAGGGCGCGGCCGGTGTGATCCGTGACGGTGCCGGAGAGCGTCGCGTTTGCTTCCTGCGCCCGCAACGATTGAGAGTGCAGTACAAAAATTAGTACAAGCCCCAAGACGAGCTTCGCCGCTTTCGGGTTCATTTTCAGTTTCCTCTGGAATCGGTGAGACTGACGGCTATTGTATTTGTTGAGAGATGCGGCGAGAAATGCAGAGGATGTATCACGTTCTTTGAGTGTCATCCTGGGGGGAGGCTAGCCCGATAGTCGCGCGCCCTTGGCGCACGATAGACTGTGATTCATCATGACCACAACGACCCTTAACTCCCTCGCGCGCGCTTCGTCCGCATATTTGCGCTCTGCCATGCATCAGCCGATTCAGTGGCATGAGTGGGGAGCGGAGGCCTTCGAGGCCGCGCAGCGCGAGAACAAGCCGATATTGCTCGACATTGGGGCGGTGTGGTGCCACTGGTGCCATGTGATGGATCGGGAGTCGTATGACGATCCGGCGATTGCGGCGATTGTGAATGAGCACTTCATCGCGGTGAAGGTGGATCGGGACGAGCGTCCGGACATTGACAGCCGGTATCAGGCAGCGGTGCAGGCGGTCAGTGGGCAGGGCGGGTGGCCGCTAACGGCGTTTCTTACGCCGGACGGCAAGCCGTTCTATGGCGGGACCTATTTTCCGCCGAGCGACGGGTATGGGCGTCCGAGCTTTCGGCGGGTGCTGCTGAGTATTGCCAATGCTTACAAAGAGAAGAATGGGGACGTAGTCGAACAGGCGAAGATGGTGGAGAGCGCAATTGCGCAGTCGGAATCCTTTGCGGGGAAGGACGGGCGGGTTTCCGCTGCGGTGATTGCGGCGATTGAGACTTCGGCGTTGCGGATGTTCGATCCGCAGCATGGAGGGTTTGGACAGGCGCCGAAGTTCCCGCATCCGTCGGCGCTGGATCTGTTGATTGAGCGGTATGCGCGCGGAGCTTCGCTCCGCGGACAGCCGGGGGCGGCTGTCCCCACACAAGCTTCTCCGCACGACGATGCACTGCGCCATTTGATTGTCATTACTCTCGAGCACATGGCTCGCGGCGGCGTGTATGACCAACTGGCTGGGGGCTTTCATCGCTATTCGGTGGATGAGCGGTGGGTGGTGCCGCACTTCGAGAAGATGTGCTACGACAACTCGGAACTGCTGAAGAACTATGTGCATGCTTACCAGGCCACGGGGGAGGAATTTTTTGCGAGCGTGGCGCGGGACATCATTCGCTGGATGGATGAGTGGCTTAGCGATCGCGAGCGGGGCGGGTTCTACGCGTCGCAGGATGCCGACATTTCCATGGAGGACGACGGCGATTACTTTACCTGGACTCTCGACGAGGCTCGCGCTGTTCTGACCGAAGAAGAGGCGGAGGTGGCGGCGCTGCACTATGACATCAACGAAGTCGGAGCGATGCATCACAATCCAGCGAAGAATGTGCTGTATGTGCGGGCTTTGGTGGAGGAGATTGCGCGGCGGATGAACCTGGCGCCAGAACGAACTCAGGAACTGCTGGAGTCGGCAAAGAAGAAGATGTATGCGGCACGGTTGCAGCGTCCGACGCCTTACGTCGATAAAACCGTCTACGTCGGCTGGAACAGCTTGTGCGTTTCGGCCTATCTCGAAGCGGCCAAGGTGCTTAAGCTGGCGGACGCGCGGCGGTTCGCCTTGCGGTCGCTGGATCGGGTGCTAGCGGAGGCGTGGAGGACGGCGTCTCACGTGCCCGAAGAAGCGGGCAGGAGTGCCCGCTCCACACAAGCTGGCTCACCACAAGCTGCCTCCCCACAGGCCGGGCTGCTGCTGCATGTTGTCTCTTACTCCGATCCGAAGGCTGAGCACCGCGACGTTGCGGGGTTGCTCGATGACTATGCTTTCACCGCACTGGCCTGCCTGGATGCTTACGAGGCCACGGCCGACCTCAGCTATTTCAAGTTCGCGCATGCGATCACCGATGCGATGATCGCGCGATTTTTTGACGCAACTTCAGGAGGGTTCTTCGACAGTGAGCCGGCTGCCGAGGGGAAAAGCCTGGGCGTGCTGGCGACACGGCGCAAGCCGCTGCAGGATTCGCCGACACCGGCGGGCAATCCGATGGCGGCGATTGCGCTGGCGCGGATGTATCACTACACGAGCGACTCCGGTTACCACGACAAGGCAGAACAGACGCTGGAGACGTTTGCCGGCGTGGCGGAGCAGTTTGGCATTTTCGCCGCGACGTACGGGATCGCGGTCGTTCATTTGTTGGAGAGTCCGGTACAAGTGGTGGTGATTGCCGGAGACGAAGCAGGCGACACGGCGAGTGCCCTGCATGCCGCGGCGGTGGCCCCTTTTGCCTTCAACAAGAGCACAGTGCTGCTGGCAGGCAATCAGGCGGTAGCGGAGAATCTTCCACCCGCGCTGGCGGCTACTATTCCTAACCTTCCCCAACTGCGTTCGGGTAAGTCTTTTGCGGTTCTCTGCTCGGGATCGGCTTGCCAACCGCCCGTTACGGATCCTGCGGAATTGCAGCGCGCGCTGGACTCGGCATTCACGCAGTCTCGTTGAGGGTCCACGGACTTCGCTGGATGCAACGCGAAAAAAACCAGCCCCCGGCTCCGCTCAGGGTAGGCCGTCTCGCTAAGGACGCGAGACATGGGGCGCGGCCGGATCGTCCCGTTTCGGAACTGATGCCCCACATTCCGAACTCTTCGATACAAAAAAGAGGGGGCTGACGGGTTAGTATGAGTCCCGTCAGCCCAAAGATAGCGAGCCCCAGTTTTCGGCCCAAGTTACGAACTACGTTACGACTAGGTTACTTTGGTGACCTTGCTGTAACGCGCTGCCTCCGGTCTACTGCGGGGGCAGGTTGATTTGGCAGTTGCCTCTTGGTGGGCACACTAGAATCGGGCCTCCGTCCGGGGCGGGAACCTGTTGGACGGCTGCTGCGACATAGGTGCCCACTAGTCCGACCATCAGGATGGAAATCCTGATTGCACGTTTCATGGGTTCGTCTCCTATTATCCGCGTAAGGCTTTCCCGGGGGGAAACTTAGCGCGGACAGGAATTATAAGACATGTGTCAAGCTGGGCATGCAAGAACTTTCACTCCACTGCATCGCCCTGCTCCACAGGGGCCTTCTCACACCGCAGTCTGCATCTAATTTTTCCCTTCTAATGCAGTATGTTTCCGTAAATATTTAAAGTGATTATTGAGAAATAGGCGGGGGTTCGCTGCGGCGGGGCTCTGTCCTCCGGCGTTTACAATTCCAGAACAGAGAGGGCAAGGATGAGAGAAATCGGAGAGACAACGTCAAGAATTCTGCACGTCCAAACTGCTGGACGAAAAGCGCCTTAGGTCTTGGAACTCGCCCGAACGGCGGGAAGGCGGAACCCGCCTGGTGAGGATTGCACATCCCAAGGGGCAGCAGTCGCCACGCGCTGCTCGCGCACGACGGGCGTCTCGGGTTGGGTGCGGGAGAGAGCTCGGTCCACCATTCCTTCAAACATGGGAATGAGCGAGTCGGAGGGCAGTTGGCGATGAATATCGGAGAGGCTCTGTTCCCAGCGCTGAGGCTTCAGGAGCGACCGTGAAGTGTCGCGCGCCGGACTCTTCATTGTGCAATAGCCGAGCCACACCAGCAGGCTGGCGTTGTAGGCCGTCATGTTGACCATGCTCATCCAGGGATTGCCCAGGTGGTTGCCGACCCAGGAGGCGATCAGAACCAGCTCGACGACGGCGAAAGAACCGAAACCCAGGGCAATGCCAAAGCTGTGCTGGCGGCGGCTGACGCCCATGTATTGGGCAAAGAAAAGCAGGAACAGGACCATGCCGACCTGGATGATGCGCACGCAGCGTTGCGTGGTGATGATGGCTTGCATCCACGGCGCCATCTCGGTCGAGTTGGTGGAAACCGAAACCACACCGGCCACCAGCAGCATCACCAGGCCCGCCCACTTAAAGAGGACGGTGCCCAGATCGCGCAGAGTGTGGAACGAGCGGAAGACATCGACGAAGACTTCGTGAATCACGCCAAAGCCGAAAGCTACGCTGACCACGTTGCAGCCCCAGTAGAGGTAGAAGCAGACCGCATAGTTCTGCCGGTGCCAGTAGGCGGGAAAGACCACGGCGAAGGTGAGGAGCTGAGTGAGGATGTAGCCGAAGAAGAAGGGAAACTTGCGATGCAGCCCACGGCGGACCATGAGCGCAGCGATTCCCATTTGGAGTATGGGATGCACGATCCAGAGCGCGTAATAGAGAAGTCGAATTTTCTCGCTCATGGGCAAGGCACCCTGGATCTTGGGCTACCGCCCCAAGACACCCAGTCTTTGGTCCACATCCAGAAGAAACTTTTCGGCTTAGACAAGGCTAACGTTACCTCGTCCTAACCCAGTGTTCAATGCACTGAAGTAATCCAAAGTAACGTTACCGTGGTGGGTACTCGAGCGCAATGTTACTTTCGTGCTAGTGGGAGTAGGACTGGTGGGTAGGGCCAGCTTTCGTACTTGAAAAGTCTTAAACGGTAGAGTACGCGCGAGGCTGCGCGGAGGGGCACCGGGAAGATCTGGCCGTTCCTTCGCGTTCGCCTGAAATGCGGCCTGCGCGAGCCCTTCGCAGTCAGGTTTAAGCGTCGGGCATGGAGTGGATGTAGGCGCGCATCATGCGGACCTCGTCATCCTTCTCGTCCAAATCATGTAGCAGGATGTCGCGTAGCGACACCATGCCGATCAAGTGTCCTTCGTGGCACACGGGCAAGTGGCGAAAGCTGTGACGGCGCATCAGGGCCATGCAGGTTTCGAGGTCTTCGTTCATGCTGATGGTGAGGGGATCGTCGGTCATGACCTCGGCCATGCAGGTGCTGCGGGGATCGTGGCCTTCGGCGACGACACGCTTCATGAGGTCGCGTTCGGAAAAAATTCCGACCACCTTGCCGTTGTGCAGGATCGGGACGGCGCCGATGTTGCGCTCGACCATGGCTTGGACGGTTTCGAGGACGGTGTGTCCCAGTTCCGCCTGGTACGTTTCCTGACACTTGATCAGGTCGCAGATACGCATTTCGACACCTCCCGGCTACAGAAGTTCCGAGTAATCCAAAAGCATCTATCGGGGCGCGAGTATATGCCTGAAGAGTGACGGAAAGAAAGAGGAAAACGTGGAGGGGAGAAGAAATCTCGCCCGAATCGGGCGCCAGAGTCGCTATTGGGAAGTGCTCTTGCGCGCTGTCTCGTCGCCCACGAAGACAAAGTAGGAGGAGTTCCACAGAGCTGCGGGCAAACTGCCGCGCGAACGGGCGGTGATCACGATGTTGTAGTCGTCGGTGTTGCCCAGGTTCATTTCGCGCAATGCATCGCCAGAGGAGGCACCGGTCCCCGCCCCGCTGATTCCGCGCCGGCCTGCGTTCGGTTCGATCATCCCCGGCTCGATCACGGCAAGCCAACCCAGAAACTCGTGGAGATCGCGGGTGCGGGGATGGCCGGGAACGGCAAAGGAAACTTCCGCGTCCTGCGTTGAAAAGTGCCAAGCCAGAGAGGCCGTGAGATCGACCGCTTTCTCGTAGGCGCGTTCGGAGATCAGCGCGGGCTCGGGATTGTCGAAGGCGATGCACAGTCTACGCTCGTCTTCACGGGCGAACTCGCGCACTTTCAGCGAGCCAGACTTGGCGGTCGCTTTCCAATCGACGTGGCGGGCGGAGTCTTCGGGCATGTATTCGCGAATGCGGTATAGTTCGGCGCCACGGCCGCGGACGAAACTCTCCCACTCCCCGCGCACCCGCGGCAGAATCGCGACTAGTTCGTCGGTGGGCTCGATGCGCGGATAGACCAGCACCTCCCTGGGTAACGAGACGTGGCGCGTCTTGGTGAGAAAGGCGAAGGGGAAGCGGGTGGCCAGACCGAAGCTGTCTTCGCGATAACGCCCGCGCTGGTCGAACCTTAATTCCAGATCGGCCGACAACTCGGCCTGCGGCGGGATGAAGGGGAAGTAGGCCATCCCCTGAAAAATGCCCGGAGGCGGCGGGAGAACTGTGACCCGGCGCAGACGGCGGTCGGGCAGGCGCAGCCACTGTTGCTCGGGCGGACGGTTGAAGGGAAACGTGAATGTCGTCGATTCCCACTGCCACTGTTTGACTGGCTTCTTTCTCTTCTTGCGGGTGGAAACGACGCGGATCGAAAACGACGGCAGGAAGCGCCGCGGGTTGTTCAGTACGATCCGGCCCAGCACCGGACGCCCAGCGAAGAGATGCTCGGGCAGACGGACATCGAGTTCCAGATAGCGCAACACCCAGGCGGAGACGACTCCGGAAACCAGAATCGCCGCGAGCATGGCCGCGACCACGATGTACAAAAGATTGTTGCCAGTATTGAGCGCGGCAATGCCGATCACCAGTGTGACCAGCACATACACGATGCCCGCGCGGGTTACATCGTAGTCGAAGGATTCGCGCAAGCGCTCCACGGCGACGCGGCGCGCGAGGTAGGGCACGGTCACTAATCCAACCAACGTGGCCAGCACCAGAGATGTCGAAGCAAGAATTACAGTGGCCCAGACGTTACCGGCATCGCGCGAAACAGTGGAGAACAACGCCGAGGCGAACGCAAGCGCCAGGCCCACGAGCGCCAGCAGGAATTTGACCCAGACTTCCGCCGAGGCTGATTGCAGCCAGTGGGCCAGGCGGCTGGGTACGCTCCGGCTGGGCACGGAGGGATTGGATTTCAACGGATTGGCGTACGCAGAACCCACTGCTTTGGAGCCTAGCATTCCCCGGCAGAACGGACAATCGGGATCGGATTGCAGGGAAAGCGTTCGTAACCGCGGGAATTGACAGGCATACAAGGCTGGAAAATGCAGGAACCGTGGAGGACACGAAGTTGCATAAAGGAGCGCCACACGGTTCCTATTCCGTTTCTGATTCTCGCGATTCTGTGCTACCCTGCCTCGCGAGAATCAGTCCCGACAATAGAAGCAATTCCTATCCGTAAAGTTAAGGAGATCCCCCATGCCAATCGGTAAGCGTGCAGCAGCGGAATTCTTTGGAACCTTCTGGCTGGTGTTTGGCGGATGCGGCTCGGCCGTACTCGCCGCAGCCTTTCCCGCCCTCGGCATCGGATTCGCCGGCGTCGCTTTAGCGTTCGGGCTCACCGTTCTGACCATGGCGTATGCCATCGGACACATCTCCGGCTGCCACTTGAATCCGGCGGTGAGTCTGGGACTCGTCGTCGGGAAGCGTTTCCCTGCTTCCGAATTGTTGCCCTACGTAATCGCGCAGGTTGTGGGTGCGATTGCGGCGGCGGGCGTGCTCTACATCATTGCCAGCGGATCGGCCAGTTTCGATGTGCATGCCGGATTCGCCTCCAACGGATATGGCGCGAACTCGCCTGGCGGCTATTCCCTGCTGGCAGGTTTCGTGGCCGAAGTAGTGTTAACGGCGTTCTTCCTGATCGTGATCATGGGCGCTACCGACAACCGCGCGCCGAAGGGATTCGCGTCCATCGCCATCGGGCTCTGCCTGACCCTGATTCACCTGGTCTGCATTCCGGTCACGAATACGTCCGTAAACCCCGCACGCAGCACCGGGCCCGCTATCTTCGTGGGCGGATGGGCGCTGCAGGAGCTGTGGATGTTCTGGGTGGCTCCGCTGATCGGCGGCGCGCTCGGCGGAGGGATCTACAGCATGTTGTTCGGGGAATGAGTCGCATAAGCGCTAACTTAAGCAGGACGGGCTAGAATTTGGCCCTGGCCGGTCTCTGAGCGGTAACTTCCGAGTAGCCGACTACACGCTCAGAATGAGAAAGCTGGCTCTCGGAGTTCTCTGGTTTTGCTGCCCACTGGATGCTCAGTAATAGAACGGGTGGCAATCAATGACTAATTGCAGTGAAGAACAACCTGTCTGATTTCGGGTTCGGCCGACTGCGGTCAGGATCGATTACTCGCACTTTCACATAATGAGCACGCAGAGCTGCCACAACCTGTCGTAGTGGGAAAGAAACCTCGACGATGTCTTCTTCATGGAGAGCATAGCGGCTACCATTCAGGTGTTCGAACACTTTGACATTCCAGTTTGATCCGCCACTCGGAAGCGCGGTCACGTCGATGATCAACAGGTTCCTTCCGAACCGATGCACCCAAGGTGGTCCGGCGATGAGGCGTTCGAGCTTCCGCTGTGTGTTGATGTCAAAGATAAAGCAGCCACCTGGCGATAAATGGCGGCGCACTGCGGCAAATACTTTCTTCCAGTCGGAGAAGCGCCTTACGTGGTTAATCGAATCGAATACACAGAAAATCACGTCAAATCGGCCATCGATTCGAAAATCGACCATATCCTGCCGGAAGAGTTTTGATCGAGGTATTTTCTTGCGTGCAACGGAAAGCATCTTCCCCGAAATATCCAGCCCTGATACTTCGTAAGCATCCTGCAAACGCTTCAGGATTGATCCGGTTCCGCACCCAAGCTCAAGTACGTTCTTTGCGTTTGGTTTCGCCGCTCGAATAAGTTCCATAACTTGCTCAGCAGCTGCCCAGCGGTCTCCCATTACGGCGTCGTAGAATTCTCCGAAGCGTTCATACGGTGTCATGTGGTCATTTTATGAGAGAAAGTCCAGAGCTGGCGGTCGTTCCGCCGACTTCTTGTGCCTAGATATGTAAGCGGACCGGAATTCGGAGCGTGTGACGGGCAACCCGGAAGGAATTCTTAAGTTAGCCCTTACGGGAGCAAGTCCCCACGTCTTGCAGGAAAACGCGAGAAATGGGGCACCCGCACACTCTTAGTACCCTGCCAGTTCCTTCATCGCCAGGAACAGATCGTTGGGCTGGGGAAGGATCGCATCTTCCAGGATGGGCTGGTAGGCGACGAAGACGTCTTTGGCGGCCACGCGGCGGACCGGGGCGTCGAGGCGATCGAAAAGCTGGTCGGCGATGCGGGCGGAGATTTCGGCTCCGTATCCCCAGCTGAGCGTGTCTTCGTAGGCCACGAGCACGCGATTCGTCTTCTGCACCGACGCCGCGATCGTCTCCCAGTCAAATGGATTCAGACAGCGGAGGTCGATGAGTTCGACCTTCACGCCCTGCTCGCGCTCGATCTTCTGCGCGGCCTGCAAGGCGCGGGGTACGACGGCGCCGTAGGTGATGACGGTGAGATCCGTGCCGGGATGAACGATCTTCGCCTTGCCGAACGGGATCATGTAGTCCGGTCCGGGATAGGGGGCGCGGCCAAACGCTTCGCGATACAAGCGCTTGTGTTCGAGGAACAGCACCGGGTCGTCGCAACGGATGGCGGTGCGCAGAAGGCCGGCGGCATCCTGCGCGTTCGAAGGAAAGACCACGCGCAGACCGGGGATGTGGGTGAACACGCTCTCGCCGCACTGCGAGTGATAGATCGCCCCGCCGGTAAGATAGCCGCCAATCGCGACGCGAATCACGACCGGGCAGGAAAATCCGTTGTTCGAGCGCCAGCGGATGACGCTGAGCTCGTCGCGAATCTGCATCATCGCGGGCCAGATGTAATCGAAGAATTGAATCTCGACGACTGGCTTCAGGCCGCGGGTGGCCATGCCGGTAGCACGGCCCACGATGGCCGCCTCGGCTAACGGCGAGTTGAAGACACGGTCGCTGCCGAATTCATTCTGCAGGCCGAAGGTGAGTTTGAAGACGCCGCCCTTGCCTTTGACCAGCTTGCGTTTCAAATACTCTTCGCGGCTGACGTCGGCCACGTCTTCGCCGAAGATTACGATGCGCTCGTCGCGCTTCATCTCGTCACGTAGCGTGGCGGTGATCAGGTCGGCCATGGTCTTGGCGGGAATCTTTTTGCCATCGGCCGGAACTTCGGGCGCAACCGGTTGCGTGTCGAACGCGGACGATGCCGGATCGATATCCGGCGAATACACATACTTCAGGATGCTTTCGGGAGCCGGTGGCAGGGCTTCGAGAGCCAGGTCAACTGCGACCTGCAACTCGGCTTCGACTTCTTTCTCGAGCTGGTTGATGCCCTTCTCGTCGAGAATTCCTTCGCGCAGCAGGAACATCTGCGTGCGGGTGACCGGGTCGCGGGCGGCATCGCGCTCGCGCTCGGCGTCGGCACGATACAGGCGTTCGTCGTCAGACAGCGAGTGCGAATACGGACGGGTCACATGCGCGTGCACGAATGCGGGGCCGTGTCCGGCACGGCAGTGGCGCACGGCACGATCAAAGGCGGCATAACTGGCAATGGGATCGGTGCCGTCAACTTCTTCGAAATGGAAATCGGGAAAACCGGAGACCAGCCGCGAAATGCTCCCGCCTGCGGTTTGCACTTCGACCGGCACGGAGATGGCGTAGCCGTTGTCTTCGACGCAGAAAATGACTGGCAGCTTGCCGAGAGCAGCCGCGTTCATGGCCTCCCAGAACTCTCCCTCGCTGGAAGTGCCGTCGCCGAGCGAGACGTAGGAGATTTCATCGCCCTGGAAGGTGACGTTCTTGAACTGGCGGTAGTCGTAGAACTTTGAATCAGGGACCGGCGCCGCCTTCGCGTGGCGCGTGAAATAGCGTCCGCCTTCGGCGCAGCCGACCGCCTGCAGAATCTGCGAGCCCGTGGGCGACGATTGCGTCACGATGTGCAGATTGGGATAGCTCCAGTGCGAGGGCATCTGGCGTCCGCCGGAGCTGGGATCGTTGGCCGCACCCACGCCCTGCAGGAACATTTCGTAGGGCTTCACGCCGAGCGCGAGACACAGGGCGCGATCGCGGTAGTAAGGATAGAACCAGTCGTAGCCCGGCTTGAGCGCCAGGCCGGCAGCTACGCCGATCGCTTCATGCCCTGCGCCCGACATCTGGAAGTAGATTTTCTGCTGGCGTTTGAGAAGGATCTCCCGGTCGTCGATGCGCCGGGAGGTGTACATGAAGCGATAGGCCTGGATGAGCTGCTCGCGCGTAAGTCCTTCATAAACCTTGTTCTTCTTCGCGCCGTTGGCCGCAAGGGCCAGCTTGGGGTCGGTTTTTGTCGTCGCCATCCGGTTCCCTGATCCTGCCTATGTTAGATTTCTGGCGGCTGTGCTGCGATTCCAACGTCTTGGCCTCCCGCGATTTTGCGGTTGGGAGGCCTGGGTGCGTTGGAACCTGTTGCATTGTAAATGGTCGCTGGAAATTGGAAATAGGGAAGTTTGTGTGTGGGGGGAAGGTCGGGCGGTCGGACCATGTGACCGACATCACTACGGCCTGTGATGTGAGTCACGGCTTCGTCCTGGGCAGCCGTTCTAAAGTGCATGCCCACTAGCACGTTTCACCTTGTTGCCCTCCCACCGAACGAGCTCACGTACCAAGTGACTTTGCAGACCCGGCGACCGCAGTCCCGGGTCTGTAATGTTCTGGAGACCCTTGTGACCTTGCAAACTGTCGCCCACAGCGAAACTGCGTCCACCTGGACCGAGAAGCCACTCAGCCTTTATCACCTGCTCGAGCCGGAAGTTCTGGCCGATCCCTACCCGCTCTACGAGCGGCTGCGCCGAGAGGATCCCGTACTTTGGGACCCCTACCTGCACGCCTGGGTGGTGACGCGGTATGACGACGTCGTCCGCGTGCTGCGCGATTTCACTTCGGCGCGCACGCCCACGCCCGAGCGACTCGCCGAACTGGGCCTTTCTCACCTGAGCCCGATCGCCGAAGCGCTCGTCAAACTGATGCTGTTCATGGACGGAAGCCAGCACGGCCGCCTGCGCGGCATCTTTTCCCAAGCCTTCACGCCCGTCCGCATGGAGCGTTTGCGCAGCCATATCCAGGATATCGCCAACCGCTTGCTCGACAAGGTTCTGCCGACCGGAAAGATGGACATGCTCGACGACTTCGCCGCTCCGCTTCCCTCCATCGTCACCGCGGAGTTCCTCGGCGTGCCAGTCACGGACCATCGCAAGCTGAAGATCTGGTCCGAGGACTTCGCACAGTTGCTGGGCAATTTTCAGCACAACCCCGAAGGTGCCGCGCGCGCCCGCAAGACCCTCGACGAAATGGTCGTTTATTTCCAGGACGCGATCCGCGCCCAGCGCGAGCATCCCACCGACGGCCTGGTTCATTCCGTCATGAACGCGGAGTTCAACGGGGAGAAGTTCACCGAGGAAGAGCTCATTCCAAATCTCATCGCCACCATGGTGGGCGGCCAGGAAACCACCATGAACCTGATCTGCAATGGAGTCCTCACCCTGCTGCGCAATCCCGAAGTCATGGAAGATCTGCGGCAGCATCCCGAGGTGATTCCCAGCGCAGTCGAGGAACTGCTCCGCTATGAAAGCCCCAGCCAGCACACCGCCCGGCTGGCGCCCGCCGACATGGAAATCGGTGGCCACCACATCCACAAGGGGCAGGCGGTTATGGCCGTGATGGGTGCGGCCAATCGCGATCCAGAGCGCTTCCCCGATCCCGACCGGCTCGACATCCGGCGGCAGGACAACAAACATGTCGCCTTCGGCTTTGGCGCCCACTTCTGCTTTGGAGCGCCGCTGGCGCGGCTGGAGGCACAAGTGGCATTCGCTACATTGCTCCGACGCCTGCACAACCTGAAGCTGATCCCCGGTCCCATCCAGTGGCGGAACAATCTCGGGCTGCGCGGACTGACGGCATTGCCGCTTACGTTTGATGGGGTGAGAGCGTAGAGAAGTAATTGCCGCTTCGTTGTCGGCGGGGGAAAGAGACATCGCCAGCAACGTCTCTTCTGGCGGGATCATTTATCCTGAGAGTGCATGATCCAGACCCGCCGCGCCTTCGACCCGCATTCCATTAAGCTGGTGATCTTCGACCTGGACGGTACGCTGATCGATTCGCGCCTCGACTTGGTGCACTCGGTCAATGCCGCACTGCGCCACATCGGGCGTCCCGAGTTGCCCGATAACGTGATCGCCAGTTACGTGGGCGACGGCGCGCCGATTCTGATTCAGCGCGCGCTTGGGGGCGAGGCCATCGACGAGGCGCTGGTGCGGAAGGGGCTGGAGTACTTTCTCTCTTACTACCGGGAGCACAAGCTCGATCACACGACGGTTTATCCGGGAATTGCGGAAGCGCTGGCGGCGATTCAGAAGACCGCGAACGGGGCGCCGCGGAAGATGGCTGTGCTCTCGAATAAGCCGGTCGTTCCATCGCGGGCGATTGTTGAGGCGCTGGGATTGGGTCCTTTCTTTTCGCAGGTGTACGGCGGAAACAGCTTTGCGACCAAGAAGCCCGATCCGGAGGGCGCGAGCAAGTTGCTCGAAGAAAGCGGCGTGCGTCCGGAGCAGGCTGTGATCGTCGGCGACTCTCATGTGGACGTGCGCACGGGGCGCAACGCTGGCCTGTGGACGGTCGGCGTCACCTACGGATTCGCGACACATACGCTGGAGGACGAGCCGCCGGACATGCTTGTGGACAAGCCGCAGGAACTGGGCGTTATCTTTTCGGGGCAGGATCGAAGAGCTTAGCCGCGAAACGCGAAGAGAATATCCGGAAAGGACGCGGAGGGACCTCTGGCGGTTCGTAGACTACACTTCTGCACGACGAAGGAACAGCTGAACGACAAACTCTGAACAACAAACCATGACCGCTGACAACTCTGGTCTCACCCCCGGCTTCACGGGAAAGGAACTGCGCAAGCTGCGCAGCATGAAGAATCCCTACGGCATCCAGAAGTTTCTCGATGCCATGCCGTATCACCTGGAAGACACGGCATGGTCGCCGCGACGGGTGCTGGCCGAAGAATCTTCGCACTGCCTGGAGGGAGCGATTTTCGCCGCGGCCGCGCTACGAGCTAACGGATATCCTCCGCTGCTGCTGGATTTTGAGGCCGATCACGACACCGACCACGTGATCGCGATCTACCGCGAACATGGCTGCTGGGGCGCGGTGGCCAAGTCGAATTACACCGGATGCCGCTGGCGGGAGCCTGTCTATCGGACACTGCGCGAGCTGGCGCTGAGCTATTTCAATTCCTATTTCAACCTGCGGCGGGAACGGACTCTGCGGCGCTACTCGATTCCGGTGAATTTGAAACGGTTCGACCGGCAGAACTGGATGACCACCGACCAGCCTGTGTGGTTCATCGTGTATCACCTGTTCGACATCAAGCACTACCCGCTGCTGACAAAGGCCCAGGAACGGCGGTTGCATCGCGTCGATGAACGGTTGTTTCAGGCGGAGTGTTTGGGGAAGGCATACAAAGAGAGGGACTAGCGCGGTCGCCCGGAGCGGACTAAACCGTTTGCTGAAAAACTTCTTGCTCGGCGACGGCAGCAGCGGCTGAAGCCAAGGCTGATTTCTTCGGCACTTTACGGCATCGCCGAACCGATACCCTGATACGAATCGTAATTCCACTAAAGATCCGAGCCCGGTTTGCCGACTCTCCTAATAAGGACCTTTGCGCTTGCTTTCGAGTCGCAGTTGGACGCAATCTTGATGGCGGGTCGAACCCGGAGTTCAGGTCCGGCATAAATTCAAGGCCGAGAGAAAATCGAATTGGTAGTGAGCAGGCAATTCGAGACGGATCCGACTCACGACTTCGTGGAAGCCCGGCGCCATCCCCGCTTCAAGTTGGAGATCGACATCCGCGTCTACCCTCGTAACTCCAGCGTGGTCCGGGGACAGACGGTCGACATCAGCAAGTCCGGGATTTCCGCCATGCTGCGGGTGGAAGTTCCGATTGGCGAGGTCGTTCGCCTGGAGTTCGAACTGCCCCTGGGGCCGGTCGAGGTTCATGCTCTCGTACGCCAAAGAAGTGCGTTCCGCTATGGTCTGCAGTTCGTGGAGTCGATTTCGGCGCAGGAAGTGATTGGGCGCACCTGCCGCGAGCTGGCGATGGAACAGTCCTTGCGGGAAGCGAAGCTCCCGTGATCCCCGCCAACAACCTTGGCCGGGCGCCTAAACCGAGGGCATAGCTGGCTGCCGGAAGCCGCCGACCGGCAAACTGGATGCATCCCGCCGAAACTTCTCATGCTCTAATGCGTTAAGGTGAAGCATGAGAGTACGACTGCTGGTTTTTTTCCTTCTTGTTTCTTGCCTGCTGGCGTTCGGTCAGGGGAACACGCCAACTTCCACTCCCTCCGGCACTTCGGCCCCGTCCGATCCGGGAACGTCTGGTCCAAAACCGTCCGGTCCGGGAAGCGGAGTTATGCCTGGAGCCGATGCCAAGGCGGCTTCCCTGCCCGACTTGACGCCGGATGCCAGTGGCGCGCTTTCGCAGCAGCAGATGCAGCAATTGTTCCGCGTCGTAGCCGACAAGGACACCGAGAACAACAAACGGCTGCGCGACTACACCTACATCGAACGCGAAACCCAGAACAAGCTGGATGGCAAGGGGAAAACCAAATCGACGGAGGTCAGGACTTACGAGATTCTCGAGATTTACGGCGAGCAGGTACAGCGGCTGATCGAAAAAGACGAAAAGCCGCTTTCGGAAAAAGACGCAGCGAAGGAAGAAGAGAAGATCCAGAAGATTATCGACAAACGCAAGAACGAGTCGGAGGAAGAACGCAGGAAGCGCGAAGAGAAAGAAAACAAGGAACGCGAGGACGAGCGCAAATTCGTGCACGAGATTGCCGACGCCTACAACTTCAAACTGGTGGGGACAGAGCAGGTCGGCGGGCGCGAGGCATGGGTGATTGACGGCGAGCCGCGTCCCGGATATGAACCGCAAATGAAAGAGGCGAAGTTCCTTCCCAAGTTCCACGGGCGGGTGTGGATCGACAAGGACGATCTGCAACTGGCCAAGATGAATGTCGAATGCCTGGACACAATTTCCTGGGGATTGTTCCTGGCCCGATTCCACAAAGGTTCGCGCGTCATGCTGGAACAGACGCGCGTGAACGATGAAGTATGGTTACCGCTTCGCGTCACGGCAAAGATCGACGTGCGTCTCGCCCTGCTCAAGAACTTCAATGCCGACATCGACCAGACCTACCGCGACTACAAGAAGTTCCGCACGTCGTCGAAGATTGTGGGCATGGGGGTAGTGAAGGAACAGAATTAGGGACGAGCGCGCTTCGTTCGGCGGCTTGTCATCCCGCAGTGTGTCCTGCCGTAGCGTCATCCAGCTGTTTGTCGTCCAGCAGTTTGTCATCCCAACATGTATGTCATCCTGAACAAAGCGAAGGACCTATGCATTCTGTTGGCGGCGTCGTTGCTCCCGACGACTCCACAGATCCTTCGGCCCGCAAACAACGCGGGCCTCAGGATGACAACGTGGCGGAGGCACGCATTATCTTCCCTTCGAGGTCGGCGGGCTTATAATGCGAGGTCCCCTGTGCACAGGCGCTGGCGCGGAGCTGTGTTGGACTGTCGCGTGGGACTGGAGTCCAATTTTCGCTCTCATCCGTGAGGCACAGAATGACTTCTCTTACCCGTCGTGATCTTCTTCGTTCAGGGTTGGCGCTCTCCGCCTCGACGTTGGTCGTGGGCTCGGTGGGCCGCGCCCACGCTCTGCTCGCAGGCTATCCGGGTGTGGCATCGGGAGAGGCTCTGGCCGCCGTGGCTCCGCGCGAGCATCTGCTGTTCGACTTTGGCTGGAAGTTCTTTCAGGGACACGCAAGCGACCCGTTGCGCGATCTGGGATTCGGCAACGGCCAGGGGGATTTCGCTAAGAGCGGCGAGTTCGAATTTGCGCGGGAGAAGTTTGACGACTCCAAATGGCGGCCATTGAACCTGCCGCATGACTGGGCGGTCGAGCTGCCGTTTGTGCGCGACGAGGAGCAGAACTCGCACGGATACAAGCCACTCGGCCGCCGATATCCGGAGACCAGCGTGGGCTGGTACCGGCGCACGTTCGATATTCCGAAGGAGGATCAGGGACGACGCATCACGGTTGAGTTTGACGGCGCGTTTCGCAGCGCACTGATCTTCCTGAACGGATACTTCATCGGACGCAACGATAACGGCTATGCGCCGTTCCGCTTCGATGTGACGGACTTTTTGAACTACGGCGGGAAGAATTATCTGGTCGTGCGCATGGACGCCAGCTTTGGTGATGGCTGGTTCTACGAGGGCGCGGGCATCTACCGGCACGTGTGGCTCACCAAGACCGACGCGCTGCACCTCGGACATTGGGACAGCTATGTTCGGACTGCGGTGAAAGGCAGCGCAGCCACGCTGAGCCTGGGAACCGTGGTGCAGAACCAAGGCACGCAGGCGGAGACTTGCCGCGTGCGCTGGCAGATCTTCGATGCTGCGGGAAAAGTGGTGGCCACGACGGATTCTGCACCGCAGTCCTTGGCTGCCGATGGATCAGCCACCTTTATTGCGAGCGCGAACTTGGCGAATCCTGCGCTGTGGTCGCCCGAAACACCGAACATGTATTCGGCTGTCGTGACGGTTGAGTCTGGCGGGAAGTCGCGCGACGCCGAGCGCGTCACCTTCGGCGTACGCGACTTGAAATGGGACGCCGACAAGGGATTCTTCCTCAACGGCAAATCAGTAAAGATCAAAGGCACCTGCAATCACCACGACCACGCGGGCGTGGGTGCCGCTCTGCCTGACCGGTTGCAGTGGTATCGAGTCGGGATCCTGAAAGACATGGGCGGCAATGCCGTGCGTACGTCGCACAACATGCCCACGCCAGAGTGGGTCGAGGCCTGCGACCGCCTGGGCATGATGATGATGTGCGAGACGCGGCTGATGAGTGCGAATCCCGAGGGCATGGCGCAACTGGAGACGATGGTGAAGCGTTATCGCAACTCGCCGTCGATCGTTTTGTGGTCCATGGGCAACGAAGAGTGGACGATGATGCCGCAGGAGCAGGGGCCGCGCGTGGTCGCCGATATGGTGGCGCGAACTCACGAACTCGACCCCACGCGGCTGTGCTCGGCGGCCGTGAACACGGCCTTCGGAACTCACTTCCCGGAACAGCTTGACGTGATGGGCTTCAACTACAACCTGCCGGAGCACGACGGATATCACAAGGCACATCCCAAGCAGCCCAGCGTCGGCTCTGAGACCGCCAGCACCGTCAGCACGCGCGGCATTTACGAGACCCACAAGTTGCGCAACTGGGTGAGCGCCTACGACCTGAACCACACAGAGTGGTCCCAGCTCGCCGAAGAGTGGTGGAAGTTCTACGCCGCGCGCGAATGGCTCTCCGGAGGATTTGCCTGGACCGGCTTCGACTATCGCGGTGAGCCAACGCCCTACGGTTGGCCCTCGATCAATTCGCAGTTCGGCATTGTCGACATGTGCGGCTTTCCCAAGGACAATTTTTACTACTACAAGGCGTGGTGGGGATCCGAGCCGGTGCTGCATTTGTTTCCGCACTGGAACTGGGACGAACGTCTCGGGGAGCCAATCTCGGTGTGGGTGCATTCGAATCTCGACTCGGTGGAAGTGTTCTTGAATGGCAACAGTCAGGGTTCTCAGAAAGTCCAGCCGCTGACACATCTGGAGTGGAAGGTCAAATACGAGCCGGGCGTGCTGGAGGCGCGCGGCACGAAGGACGGCAAAGTCGTGCTGGTGGAGAAGCGCGAAACCACCGGTAAACCGGAGTCGATCAAGCTGACGGCCGACCGAACCGAGATCAACGCGGATGGCGAGGACGTAGCTGTGCTACGCGTGGAAGTGTTGGACAAAGAAGGCCGCGCGATTCCTACGGCGGATAACCTGATCAGCTTCAAGGTCACCGGCGAAGGCGCGCTGATCGGCGTAGGCAACGGCGATCCGAATTGCCAGGAGTCCGACAAGGAACCGAAACGCAGCCTGTTCAACGGCTTGGCGCAGGCGATCGTGCAGTCCAGCAAGACTCCGGGGACGATCACGGTTGAGGCTTTCACCGGGGATTGGCCGCCGCCGAAGTTGCCCGCCACGCAAATCACCATCACAACTAGGAAAGTTGAGTTGCGGCCGACGGTGGCGTAGAGGTCCTTCGTACTTCGAACGTATCGAGCCTTGCGGGCGCCAGCCTGCCCTGCCTTTCCCTGCGTTTATAATAGAGAGATTCTCTGGCGGCGAAATTCGGTTCTGTAGTGCTGCCGGCGAAAAACCTGGCCTCGCTGCGCTTGGCCGGACGGGCGAAGGCGCCCGTCCCCACACGATCTTATTACATTGAGGACAGGCTTTTTCCTCGATTGGGTTTAGGGTTTTAGGCTAAGAGCCAAGAGCTAACAGCTAAAAGCGTTCTTCCATGGATTTCAAACTCGTTTCTGACTACAAGCCGCAGGGGGACCAGGGGCGCGCCATTGAGCAACTGCTGCGCGGGATTTATGACCGCGAGCAGCATCAGGTTTTGCTCGGGGTCACCGGATCGGGCAAAACGTTCACCATGGCTAAGGTGATCGAGGCGACGAACCGTCCGGCGCTGGTCATGGCGCACAACAAGACGCTGGCGGCGCAGCTTTACCATGAGTTCAAGAATTTCTTTCCGCACAATGCGGTCGAATATTTTGTTTCGTATTACGACTACTACCAGCCTGAGGCCTACGTCCCGGCCGCCGATCTCTACATTGAAAAAGAAGCGACCATCAACGATGAACTCGACAAACTGCGGTTGTCGGCTACCCGGTCGCTGTTTGAGCGCCGCGACGCGCTGATTGTGGCTTCGGTGAGCTGTATTTACGGTCTCGGTTCGCCGGAAGCGTACTACGGGATGATGATGTTTCTGGAAAAGGGACAGAAGATCAAGCGGGAGGACATCACACGTCGTCTGGTTGACATCCTCTACGAGCGCACCAACGGCGACTTCCGGCGTGGGACGTTTCGCGTGCGCGGCGACGTGATCGAGGTATTCCCTACTTACGACGACATGGCGTACCGCATCGAATTGTGGGGAGACGAGATTTCGTCGCTCACCCAGATCGATCCGCTGTTTGGCACGGTGAAGCAGAAGTACATGCGGTTGCCGATTTATCCTAAGACGCACTATGTGATGAAAGAAGAAACGCGCGCGTCGGCGGTCGATTCGATCAAGAAAGAACTCGCGTGGTGGGAAGTCGAACTCGAGAAGCAGGGACGGTTGGTGGAGTCTCAGCGCATTCATCAGCGGACCATGTTTGATCTGGAAATGATCAAGGCCATGGGCTTCTGCCACGGGATTGAAAATTATTCGCGGCACTTTACCGGCAGGCTGCCGGGCGAGCCTCCGCCCACGCTGCTGGATTATTTTCCGCGGGACTTTCTGATGTTCATCGACGAGTCGCACCAGACGGTGCCGCAGTTGCGCGGGATGTATGCGGGCGACCGCTCGCGCAAGGAGACTTTGGTCGAGTACGGCTTCCGCATGCCTTCGGCGCTGGACAACCGCCCGCTGACGTTCGAAGAATTTGAGCACCGTACGAATCAACTCGTCTATGTCTCGGCAACGCCGGGACCGTACGAGTTGACGAAGTCGGCGGGCGTGGTGGTGGAACAGATTATCCGGCCTACGGGATTGATTGATCCGCCGGTTGAAGTGCGCCCGGTGAAGGGGCAGATTGACGATCTGCTGCACGAGATTCGCGCGCGCGTGGAACTCGGACAGCGTGTGCTGGTGACGACGTTGACTAAACGCATGTCGGAGGATCTCGCCGAGTACTACGCCGAAGTCGGTGTGAAGTGCCGCTACATGCATTCGGAGATCGAAACGCTGGAGCGGGTGAAGATTCTGCGCGACCTGCGCAAGGGTGAGTTCGATGTATTGATCGGCATCAATCTGCTGCGCGAGGGGCTGGATTTGCCCGAGGTATCGCTGGTGGCCATTCTGGACGCGGACAAGGAAGGATTCCTGCGGTCGACAGGCTCGCTGATTCAGACCATCGGCCGCTGCGCGCGGCATTTGAACGGCCGGGCGATTCTGTACGCCGACCGCCAAACGGACTCGATGAAGCGCGCCATGGACGAGACTCTGCGGCGCCGCGCCATCCAGACCGCGTACAACGAAGAGAACGGAATCACACCGGAATCGATCGTGCGCCCGCTGGATATGACGCTGGCCGGAATCGTGGCCGCCGACTACGCCGATCTGACCGCGGGCGAGTCCGAAGGCATGCCGGAATTCAAGTCGCAGGAGGACGTGGACGGGTACATCGCGAAGCTAGAGAGCGACATGCGCGAAGCGGCGAAGAAGTTTGAATTCGAGAAGGCAGCGAGGCTGCGTGACACGATCAAGGAGTTACGGACCAAGGAGTTTCTGTTCGCGTGAGGGAGACGGCTGAGCACCCCAGCCATCCAAATGCGGGCTGGCCGGGGGCCCCGCTGTCGCCGCCAGTCTACTCCCGTTCTTGGGTGAACTGAACCTTTAATAGGGATTTACGTCGAGGTTCCCTTCTCCCTGTGAACTGGCTGGCGTAAGAAAAGAGCGCCATTTCAACGTCCGCGCATTCCCAGACTCCTTGCTTCCTGAGGCCAGCCATTACGAATGATGCCGGGTGAGGGCAGTCGCCGGGCAATCGCATGGCGAAGTAGCGCAGTATATTGACCCATGTCGCGTATTCTTTCGGCCACGCACTTTGGGTCGTGGGGATGGACCAGCCGTCACCATAATTACGGGCCGAGAGTTCAACCCAATCGTGCCGTCGGACGTCGGAGTCTCCTCGGCCGAAGACACGAACGCAGCGAGTGTCAACAGCCCCGTACTCCTGGGGCAGAGCGAACCTTAGTACTTTACTGAGGTACGTTGGTCCGACGCCTCCAGTGATGTTCGCTTGCAACACCCGAACCGGTGTCAGCGGGTGGTTGCCCAGATCAGCAACAGCAACTCCCTCGGGCGTGTGGAGAGAGCGGGGGGGCAAAACAACTTCCGCGCCAGCGATCCGTCCCTGGTTGCGCATCGCAACCCATTCCGCCACACGCTCGACAGCTGAGAGGGTTATCCCGCCTTTCTGGTCCATCATCACCAGCTGTGATTCCAGGCGACAGATGTCGGGAAAGGCATTCTCGAACCTGTCGTTCCGCCAAGCGTAAGCCCTGTAAAGGTCAGGAAAGCTCTGCACCTGCAAAAACGTATCCAGGTCTTGCGTGACGACCGGATTCAGAGTTTGCGCTTGGAAGGTCATGTTTGCCGGCCGAGAGCAGCGCTCACGTTCGTTTCGAATCGCCCGGGGCGCTCTTCGCGAGTCTCGGAGATCAGGCGGGGGACGTCAGCCTCGGTCAAGCCCCGCTGCTCGGCCAGTGCGCGGTTCTCGGCCACAAAGGCCCGCAGTTCTTTGAGGTTGGCCTGGCTCTGGGCCACTTCTTCAGCGGTCGGCTCTTCGTTCAATATCTGATTGAGGATTTCTTCGGTAAGGCCACGCGTTTGGGCCTCGGCGCCTATTCGATCGCAGAGTCGATCGAGTTCGTCCGCGGCCTGCTTGCGGATTCGCGCCCGTTGGTCCTCCGGAGCAACTGGCCCGCCCTCATTCCCGATCGTCCCTTCGCTCATCAATTAAGAATACAGCAGTGGCGGGGCTGCCGGGCTTGGCCCGGCTGGACAGCCGGGGGCGGCTGTCCCCACATGGTCCGTATTAGCAATAACACTGATTTCGTGTTACACTGTTTTCGTGTCTCCTAGAACTCAACTCCGCAATGTCACCGTGACCTTGGAAGAGGACGTGGCCCGGTGGGCTCGCATCGAGGCGGCGCGGCGGGACACCAGCGTTTCGCGTTTGCTGGGAGATTTCTTGAAAGAACGCATGACCGCTCAGAACGGCTATGAACGGGCTATGCGGAGGGCACTGGGACGCAAGCCTTTTCTTCAGGGCACCGGCCGGTACCTGACGCGCGAGGAAGCGCATGACCGCTCCCGTCTTCGTTGATTCCAACATGTTCCTCTACGCGGTGGACGACGCCGACCCGCGCAAGCAGCGAGTTGCCAGGGATTGGCACGCGGAGCTGTGGAAGAGCCGGCTGGGACGGGTCAGCTTTCAGGTGTTGAACGAATTCTATGTCAATGCATTGCGGCTGAAGCCCGCTGCCCGCGACGAGGCTCGCGCGGAAGTTCGGGATCTGCTGGCGTGGAATCCTGTGGTGGTCGATGCGGCTGTGATTGAGCGCGGCTGGAAGCTGCAAGACCGGTATCAGCTTTCGTTCTGGGACTCGCTTATCGTCGCAGCGGCTAAGACCGTGTCCTGCGGATTTCTCCTCAGCGAAGATTTTCAGGACGGGCAGAAGTTGGACGGAGTGGAAGTGGTGAATCCGTTTCTGCGCGGGCCTGCGTCGATGCGGTAACTTGCTTTCCTCCTGCGGACATCTAGAGAAGGGCCGCCGGGCTTTGTCCGTCTGGACAGCCGAGGGCGGCTGTCCCCACATCTGCTCGGATGCTTGCTTATCGTCCGTACGCCGCGCTCGCGGCCAGCGGTTTCCGGTGGAAGGTGTAGCCGTCGAAGGTTTCGGGGCGGAAGTTCAGGTTGGCGGCGCAGAGTTTTTCGGTCTGGCTCAGGAAGAGATATCCGCCGGGTTCGAGGTAGAGGTGCAGGCGTTCCATGAGGGCGGTACGCTGGGCGCGGGAGAGGTGCGGCAGCACGTCCATACAGAAGATGCAGTCGAAGCGGCCAATGTACACCGGCTTGGTCAGGTTCATGGTGTTAAAGGTGACCAGACTGCGCAGGCGCGGCTTCACCAGCAGATGCGCACCGTTGGACGACCGGTTCGCTGAGCCGCTGTTCAATCCATTAATCGGCGCATTATTCGGTATGAGCGTCGATCCGTTTTGTGATCCTTCTTGCGTCCCGTTCTGCCCGCCGTTGGCGTTTCCGATCCTAGAGAAGCAGGCGCGGATCGTGGCCGGCGGCAGACCAGCCAGAGCGGACTGCGGGTAAAGTCCGCGCTCCGCGACTTGAATCGCGGAAGGCAGAAGATCGCTGCCAACGATGTGGACCGACCAGTCTTTCGTGACTTGCGGAATTTGAGCCGGCGCGGAATTCTCAGCGATGCCCCCGTTCCGGCTGGCTGCATTTTTCTCTTTGATGTCCTTGCCGTTCCCGTTACTCGAGCCATTGCTGCTGACGCCGTTTGTGTTTCCGCTGGGCTGCGCTTCGCACAACGCCATGGCGATCGAGTAAGCTTCTTCGCCGGTGCCACAGCCGGCGCTCCAGATGCGGAGCGTGCACGGGCCATCGTCCGATTTGCGGGCGTAGAGTTGCGGAATCACCTGCCGGGCCAGCGCATTCATTGCCCCGGGATGGCGGAAGAAACCAGTATTCACATTGAGCACGCCATCCAGAAATCCGGGCAGCGCAGAGGGGTCCTGATCCGAAGCGCGCAGGCGATCAAGCACGGCAGCGGTGGACTCCAGCTCTTTACTCTCAAGATATTCGGCCACATGTGCGGCTAAAGCGCTGTTGGGGCAGTCGAGCAGGATCCCCGTCTGGCGCTCGACCAGCAGGCGCAGTTCGGAAAGTTCGTGCTCGAGGATGGTGTGGCCCGCCATCAATTTATGCATAAATCCTTCCCTTAATGGGGCGCGCGACATTCATTCGCCGAGCCTTTCGGATCGGCACCGTACCAGGGGAGGATCAGTTCTCAACTCACAACTCGCTTACATTCAGCTGCCCGCGGCTGCCGCCGCGTACGACTTGCCTGAATCGTTTTCTGCCTGCTGCGCGACCACGTTCATTTCCTTTTCCAGCGACGAGAAACGCTGCATGATCTCGTGGATGCGGAGCGTCATGTTGCGGATCGTCTCGATCTGAGCGCGGGTCTGGGCGGAGAGGCTGCCGGGTTCCAGCAGCAGCAGGTCCGAGTTCCCTAGCACCGATGTCAGCGCGTTATTCAGACTGTGGCGCATCTCTAGCATGTAGCGGCCGAGAGTCGCGTGGCGCTCGAGCGCGGCGCAGGAGGACTCTGCGGCACGCGCGCGGGCTTCAGCTCGCGAACGGTGGACGGCTTCACTGGCGGCCAGCACCAGTGTTTCAAGCCAATGCGGCGTTTCCAGGGAATCGCCCGGCCGCAGAATGGAAATGCGTGGCCAGCGCTCGCGCATCAGCTGTGCGGTCGCGGCATCTTGGCTTACGCAAAAAATCGGTTGCCCGGTGGAATGCAGTGGCTCGAGCACGACCGACAGCAGGTCGCGCCGCAACTGCCCGACAATGGCCACGTCAAACACATCCACCGCGAAGCGAGGCCACAACTCACCGCTCAACAGGGTGAAGGTGGGGACGTGGCGCTCCATCTGCCAGCGGGCCGTGACCCGCCGCGAGAAATCGACTTCGTCGGAGATGATCAGTACGGTCGGCGTTTCCACGTGTAAGCGTTCCTCGTCGACTTCTTGCGGTTTGCGATCCTTAGTCGGTCTGCGATTTACAGAAACTCCGCGAACGGTTCAGTTCTTCCTATCCGAGGTGGAATCCGGATCCCAGCCGGGTGTGCTTGTAACTTCGAACTCGGGAGCATCACTCGGCGCTGCGGCCTTGGCTTTAGGCTTCGCGGCCACCGCGGATTTCTGCGCAGGTTTGGGTGCGCTGGAAGCTGCGTTTCCCGCAGCGGCGGCCCCTTTGGCGGCACCGGGTGTGAGCTTGGCAGGGGCTGCCGGCTTCGGGGCAGTAGCTGCCGGCTTGGGGACAGCGGGTTTCGCAGCCGCAGCAGGTTTCACGGCGGCGGCTGGCTTGGCGGCGACTGGTACAGGGACCGCCTTGGCTACCGCTTCGGGAGCCTTGCCGCGGCCGAGAGCGTACTCAACCGATGCCCGCAGGTCGACCAGCATGCGCAACGGCGATCCCGAGGAGTACTCCGCCTGAAACATCACCTTCCACGACTGGCAAATCATGCGCAGCCGGATAATGGGTTCCTGAGCCGAAAACTGGGCGCGACGGCAGTCGATGGTCTGGATACCCTTGTCTTCGAGTTCGGTCAGACCATCGAGAATGACATTGAGATCGCCCAGCATGAGGCGAAAGAACGCACGCCGCATGAGGTATCCGAAACGCGTGAAGGCGGTTAGCGCGACGGGCATGTAGAACAAGTCCCCGGCTTGGGCCTTGGCCTTGCGCCCCTGTTCCAGGACTCCGCCATGCAGGAGTTCGTCGAGCGAACGGCAGCGACGCGCGGCTTCGAGCACGCGGTCCAGTGCGTTCAGCCAAACCGGCGGCTTCAGATCCACCTGGCCAACCACTGGCTCCAACGCCTGCGCCACGTAGGCGAGATCGACCTCCGCGTCGTCCACGCCAGCGGGCGCCAGTTGGCTGAAATACTGCACCAGAAGAAAATCAATCTTGTCGCGGATTGCGTCGGTTTTGGGCGTCTTCCCCAGGAAATGCTCCAGCAGATTCAGCACGCCTTCCGCATTGACCGCTGAGCTGGTTTGCAGGAACTGGCGCAACTGATGCACCTGGATGCGCTGGTCCATCTCCTCGAGCCAGTGCTTGGCCTGTTCAACCGTCTCTTTGCCGGGCGTGTCGACTCCGGCCTCGAGGTCGGGGCAGGCTTGCACGTCGAGGGCGAACTCGCGAGCCAGTTCGAAGTAAATGGGATACAACCGGCAGGCGAACTTCCATTGGGTTGCGAGGTCTTGTGCAGGCGTTGAAGGAGTCATGATTTCACGATCCAGTTGGGCACCTCTCCCCGAAAACGCGCGGCCACGATGGTTTGGCCGGGATGATACTGCACCGCGACCACCGACGCTTCGATATCGAGCGAACCGTCAGAGTTCCGCAGCCGAAGAACATCGGCAAACTCCAGCGGGGTATTGCAGGCGAAGAGAACTTCACGGGGAGTGCCAAATTCGATGACGGTACTCTCGGTAAAACTGGCGGCGGACGAGTCGCCAGGCTGTAGCGTGCGGGCGAGTTGAACCGGGATCCGCACCGGTGTAGCTTCGGGGAAAAAACGGGCGAGTCCCGCCACGGTGCTGGCGGTTTGCGCTGCGCGTCCCGTTGCTGTGGCTTGTTGCGCCAAACGATGAAAAACCTCTTACCCCGACTGGTTAGCCCAGACTCGCTGCCTTGAATTGCCGACCCGATTCAAATGCGGTTGGGCTCCCCCTCTTCCCGGTTAGGAAGAGCTGTGGGGAGCCGAAATCCGCGGTTCGCAGAAGTAAGGAGCAACGCGGCAGCCATCTCTGGGAACGGAAGGACTAGCACTCAGGTGAGTGCATTTTCAGTGGGTTAGGGCTCGCTCCGCATGCAGGGGACGAGGCTTCAATGGACTTGGCGTCTCAGCGTGAGACAGAAGTCTCAAATCAAGTGGCTGGTGCGCACGCTACCAGTTCGGTTCAAGCTCTCCTTGACGTTCTAGGAGAGTCCTGTTATCGTCTCTCCTAGACGCACAAGGAGAGTCATGGGAAACCCAATCGATCTACTGCAGGGCACCCTGGACATGCTGATCCTCAAAGCTGTCTCCCTCGGCCCTCTGCATGGCTACGGGGTTTTGCTGCGCATCCAGCAGATCTCCGGCGAGCAATTAGAGATCCAGCAGGGGTCGTTGTACCCCGCTCTCTACCGACTGGAACATCAAGGCCTGATCGCCAGCGAGTGGGGAGAGTCCGACAACAAGCGCAAAGCGAAGTTCTACAGCCTGACCGCAGCCGGTCGTCGTGAACTCCACTCTGAGACAGAGAAGTGGAACCGGATGGCATCGCTGATCGCCAGCATTCTGCATACCACGTCGGAGGAACTATGAGACTGTTTGCCCGACTTCGTTCCTGGATGAAGTCGATTGTAAAACGCGCTCTGCTCGAAACCGCGATGGAGGCGGAGGTTCGCTTCCATATCGAGAGTTATGCCGAGGACCTGGTCCGCAGCGGTGTTCGTGAGGAGGAAGCGATGCGACGGGCACGGATTGAGTTTGGCGGCATCGAGTCGCATAAGAGTGCGATGCGGGCGTCGCTGGGCTTGCGCTGGTGGGATGAGCTATGGATCGATCTTCGCTATGCAGCGCGGAAGTTGCATAAGTCGCCCGGTTTCGCGCTGACGGCGGTACTGGTGCTGGCGATCGGGATTGGCGTGAATGTGACCGCGTTCAGCTTTTTCAACATGGTGGTGCTGAAGCTAATGCCGGTGCACGATCCGGATTCCCTGGTACGGCTGCAGCGGCGTTCTCCCGAGATCATAACGCCCGTCGTGCCGTATCCGACGGTGGTTTTCTACCGCGAGCACGCACGAACGCTGTCGGCGGTCATGGCTATGATGGGCGCCCGGATGGAGATCGAAAGCGATGTGCAACCTGTAAAGGCAGACTTCGTGACCGTGAACTACTTCAGGGAATTGGGATCGTTAGCGGCCTGTGGACGGCTGTTGGATCCTGCGCGAGACGACGCCTCTGATGCGGTTCCAGTTGTGGTGTTGAGTTTTGGATTCTGGCAGCGCCGCTTCGGAGCAGATCCATCCATCGTTGGCCGAGTCATCCGGCTCAACAAAAAGACGGCGACGGTTATTGGTGTGACGTCGAATACATTCTCGAGTCTTGGTGGCCAATACCCGGACATCTGGCTGCCGATTACGGAACAGCCCTACTTCGTGGACGGCAGCAAAGTGTTGACCGATACCTCAGGCGGGAATGTCGAGATGTGGGGACGGCTCGCTCCCGGGATGACAGCCAAAATGGCTGAGCAGGAGCTGCTGGCGCTGACCAATGAACTGCGCAAGCAGTATCCCAAGGATATCTGGGACCACGAGTTCATCAAGAGCGATCCCGCCGGACACATCCAGGTCATAAAGCCGGAAATGTACCAGGTGATGGCGATGGTCAGCACCTTGACGCTGCTGATTCTCGCCGTCGCATGCGCGAACCTGGGTGGACTGTTGTTGGCCCGTGGCGTCCAGCGCGAGCGCGAGATCGGAATTCGCTTCGCCATCGGGGCGAGCAAGGCGCGCATTTTTCGGCAGTTGTTTACCGAAAGTCTTCTGCTGGCGCTCCTGGGCGCAGTAGCGGGGCTGATTGCGGGCTACTTCGTGCTGCGGGTGACTCTGCCAAGGTTCGAAGCGCCGGCGTGGACGAGTGCGGCTCCAGATTGGCGGGTGATTCTGTTCGCGGTAGGGATGGCGCTGGCGGCGGCGATCTTCTTCGGGCTGGCGCCGGCATGGCAGATCGCCTGGCGACGGCAGCGGCAGCGAAAAACCATTGCGCGCCAGGTGCTGGTAGGCGCGCAGGTGGCGGCAAGTTGCGTGCTGTTGATTGTAGCCGGACTGCTAGTGCGGGCGGTCCATCACGTCATGTTCACTGATCCTGGCTTCGGATATGAGCAAGTACTCTCAATTGATCCGGGGATTGGCAGCCATGGTTACACCCCGGCAGCAGCGCAATCGTTCCTGAATGAGTTGCAGAACCGATTGCGTGCGCTTCCGGGCGTGACGTCGGTATCGCTGGTTAAGGTGTCTCTACTGGGGCACAGCATTTCGCGCATGGGAACCGACATCGGAGGACACCCGGTGGACGTTTACCCGAATTGGGTGACTCCGGAATTCTTTCAGACAATGGATATTCCGTTGTTGCGCGGGCGGAGTCTACTGGCGGGCGAGAAAAACGCCGTCATTGTAAGCGAATCACTGGCACGACAGCAGTGGCCGGGAGAAGACCCGATCGGCAAGCAGTTCTGGCAGAAAGACACAGTGGTGGGCGTGGCCGGCAACGCGCACATTAATGCTGTGAACGATGGTGACACCGTGGAGGTGTACTGGGCCGCTCAGGCAGAGGATATGCCGGGGATGACGCTTCTGGTGAAGACGGCGGGGGCGCCGGAGGGTCTTCCAGCTATGGTGAAGCCTATCGCCGAGAGCATTGATCCGAAGCTGTTTCCGGAGATCTACCTGCTGAAGGCTGCGTTTCATCAGAACGTGCTGAATTTCGAACTGGCCGCCGCGGCGGTAAGCATGCTGGGCATAGCGGCTGCATTGTTGGCGGCGATGGGCCTGCTTGGGCTGGTGGTCTATACGGTTTCGGAACGGACAAAAGAGATCGCGATCCGGATTGCACTGGGTGCGAAGCCGGCTCACGTATTGTCCGCGATTCTGCGGCAGTTCGTGTGGCCCATCGCCATTGGCCTGCTGACTGGAGTGGCTGGAACTGCGGCGCTGTCGCAGGTGCTACGCAAAGTGCTTTTCGGCGTCAGCAATCTGGATCCACTTAGCTACGCGGGCGCGATGGGTGTGTTGCTGATGATCGCCACGGCAGCGGCGCTGTTGCCGGCGAGACAGGCATTGCGCGTCGACCCGATGCGCGCCCTTCGTTGTGACTAGAAGGGCTTTCGCACCCGACGCATTTGCATTGCGAGATGATCCGCCTCACTGCAGCGTATGGCTCGACGGCGCACCAGACGACCTTCCGCCGATGTTGTAGCGCTTCAGCTTGCGGTACAGCGTGGCGCGGCTGATGCCGAGCATGCGTCCGGCGAGGGCTTTGTCGCCTTTCACCTGCTCGAAGACGCGCTGGATGGTGGCGCGTTCGATGTCTTCGAGATCCGTTGTCGACTGAGGAGCATGCGCCGGCGCAGCCGCCGCTTCCGCAGCAGCGAGGTCAGGATCAAGCACGGCCGTCCTTGGTGCTGGCTGAACGGCAGGCGCCCCCGACGCCGTTGCCCCCGTTGCAATAGCAGGGGGAAGGTCGCCGAGGTCGATGACGTGTCCGTTGCCCAGCGCGACCGCGCGCTCAACGCAGTTTTCCAGCTCGCGCACGTTACCCGGCCAGTCGTATTGCATCAGAGCCTTCATGGCAGCGCTGGAAACGTGCACCTCCGAACCGGGTGCATAACGTTCGAGAAACCAGTGCACGAGCATAGGAGTATCGCTGCGGCGCTCGCGCAATGCGGGAACATACAAGGTGACGACATTCAGGCGGAAATAAAGGTCTTTGCGAAAGGTTCCGTTCTTGTAGGCCGCTTCGAGGTCGCGGTTGGTGGCTGCGATCACGCGCACATCAACTTTGATCCGCTGATTGCTGCCTACCGGACGCACTTCTTTTTCCTGCAGCACGCGCAGCAGCTTGGCCTGCAATTCCAGAGGCAGTTCGCCAACTTCGTCAAGAAAAATGGTGCCGCCATCGGCGGCCTGGAACAGTCCCTGCTTCGATTTCAGCGCCCCGGTAAAGGCTCCCTTCTCGTAGCCGAACAGTTCGCTCTCAATCAGCGTGGGCACGAGCGATCCGCAGTCGACCGCAACAAACGGGCGGCCGGCAAAGGCCCCGCGGAAGTGCATGGCGCGGGCCACCAATTCCTTGCCCGTTCCGCTTTCTCCGTAGATGAGCACGGGCGTCCGCGTGTCTTTCAGGCGAGCGACCATGCGGAGAACATCCTGGATCTTGGCGGACGATCCGACGATGCCGTGCACCGCGGTTTCCGAATCCATGCGCTGACGCAGAAATTCATTTTCCTCGACCAGGCGAACTTTTTCCGCCATGCGCCGCAAGAACAGCCGCAGTTCTTCAAGCGGAGAAAATGGCTTGGTAATGTAGTCGTACGCGCCCAGTTTCATGGCCTGCACGGCGGTCTCAATGGAACCGTGTCCGGTCATGACAGCTACTTCGATACGGGGGAGAAATTTCTTTACCTTCTCCAGGAATTCGAGGCCCGACATGTGGGGCATCACCATATCAGTAAGGACCATGTGTGCCGACTGCTCTTCAAGCAGAGCCAGGGCGGAGTCGCCGCTGTCCGCCTCGAGGCAGACGAAACCCAGCGCTTCGCCGACGGTGACACAGAGTTTGCGAATGGTCTGCTCGTCGTCGACGATCAGCAGCCGGATGCGAAGATCATCTTTATTGCCTACGCCGCTCACTGAACCTTCCCCATTGTCTTAGAGACGACATCGATAAACTGCTGCACGCGAAAGGGCTTCTCCACGCAGGGAGCGCCGGTTTCACGCAGGGTGGCGACGGTCTCCTCGTTGGCAATGTCCCCTGTAATAAAAACGACCCGCGACGCGAGGTCGGGGCGGTGGACCTTAATCCAGGCATGCACCTGGCCTCCGTCGACGCCGCCGGGCGTGCGCATGTCGGACACAACCCCGAGAAAAGAACCGTTCTCGAGCAGGCGGAGAGCTGCCACGCCAGATTCGCAGCAAACTACGGGATATCCGCTGCGCTCGAGAGCGGCCTGCACATATGCCATGACGGCGGGCTCATCCTCGATGAGCAGCACTGGCAAGGGAGTTGGTTTGAGGGCGTGTAGGCTCATTTCTGTATCACTCCTGCGGCCACACTCCGGGAAGCCGTGTGTGAGGTTGCGGGGAGGCGGACAATGAATGTGGCTCCTGGTCCACCAGTGTTGTTATGACAGTGAATTTCGCCGCCGTGCTCCTGGACGATGCCGTAGCAGATGCTGAGGCCGAGGCCGGTTCCCTTGCCAACCTCTTTCGTAGTGAAAAACGGGTCAAAGACTTTGTCGGGATGGGAAATCCCGCTGCCGTTGTCGCAGAACGAGACTTCGACCCAGTTTCCGGCTTTGGTCGACATGATCTCGATCTTCGCAGGACGGCCCATTTCGTGGACGGCGTCGTAGGCGTTGTTCAGAATGTTGAGGAAGACCTGCTGCAATTGGTGGGCGTCGCCCATAACCTCGGGCAATTCTTCGTCGAGATGCTCGATTACCTCGATACCATGGCTGTGGAAGTCGTAAGAACGCAGCTGCATGGTTCGCCGCAGGATCGAATTCAATTGCACGGCATTGCGCTGCGGGGGCATCTGGCGGGCAAAACTGAGCAGGTTCTGCACGATCTGCTTGGTACGCTGGGCTTCCTGCAGAATCACGCGCAGATCCTTGCGGGCAGCCTCGGGCAGATCGGTACTCTCGATCAACAGGTCGGCGAACCCGAGAATCGCGGTTAGCGGGTTGTTGACTTCGTGGGCGACGCCAGCGACCAACTGCCCGACCGCCGCCATTTTCTCGGCATGAACCAGCTTGTCGCGCAGAACCGCGGAATCGGTAATGTCGGTGAGGACCACCACAATGCTGGTTACAGTTCCGTGCTCGTCGCGCATGGGGCTGAGGTTGGCCGAGAACTTTCCGGCCGCGCCATTGCCCCGCACGATCTGCAACTCCAGATTGTCGACCTGCTGGCCGTTCAGGGTATTCTGCAGCGCGTCGGCAAGCGTACGGACAAGGCCAGGCGCGGCTAACTCGAGCAAAGGACGCCCCAGCAAGTCTCGCTGCTCGAACCCGGCGTCATACCAGCGGCGATTCGCGTAACTGATCAGACCCGCGGTATCCGCGACCAGAATCAGGCTCTGCGTATTGCTGAGAATCTTTTCTGAGAAATCGCGCTCGCGGTGGAGTTCGGACTGGTAGGTGCGCAGCCCGGTGACATCCAGCATCAATCCCCGAATTTGCAGTACGCGGCCCAGATTGTCGTACATTCCGAAGGCATTGATCAGAACGTGAATGGGAGAGCCGTCCTTGCGCCGAAGCGTCGCCTCGAAGTTGCGCAAGTGGCCGTTCTCCTTCATAACGTCGGAGTGGTGCTCGCGCTGCTCGGGTGAAAAATAGAGCTGCGTGGGGATGTCGATCTGCAACAGTTCCTCGCGGCTGGTGTATCCGAGCATCCGCACCATGGCGTCGTTCACTTCCACAAAACGGCCACCCGGCGTGCTGAAGAAGAGGCCTTCCTGAATGTTGTCGAACAGTTCCCGGTAGCGTCGTTCGGCCTCGCGCCGGTCAGAAATATCTTTCAATACGTGGATGGTCTGCAGACCTTCGTCGTGCGCCCCATGCACCCGCGACGTGGAGACCAGATAGGTGCGGTCGAACACAGGATGCACGAACTCGTCGGAGTCGTCGGCCATGGCCCGGCAGAACGGGCAAGAGTACGGTGCAACCTCGCTGTTCAGCGCCAGCAGTGCGCGCATGTTGACGCCGATCAACTCCGCCGGCGGCACGCCGATCATCGTCGCCAGCGAGCGATTCACCCGAAGAACTTTTCCGGCGTGGTCGTGCACCACGATGAAATCGGTGATGGCGTCGAAGATCTCCATCCAGTGCCGGTTGGCCTGCTCGATGCGGGTGAAAAGGCTGGCGTTTTCGAGGGCCATGGCGGCGTGACCCGCCATGGTTTCGAGGAAGACACGATCTTCCTGACTGAGAGGATGAGAACGTCCAGAGAGAGCGAGCAGTCCGGCCAGTTCCCCGCTTGCGCCGGGCAGCCGTACCAGTGTGCAGTCCGCCCAGCCCAAGCCAGACGCGGATGGCGCGCCTAGCAACGCTTCTGCGGAGCCGGAGACCACGGTCCCTGCATGCCGCGTCACAAATTCGCCAAGAGCTGCCGTCAGAGTGCGGTCAAGCCCGCGCTCGATCGGGGGATGAGTGACAACAGGAGCCTTCTTCCTTGGGCCCGACTCAACCGGCCCTGCGCCTCGAAGTTCTGCACTCGGCGAAGCTTGGGCGCCGCTGTCCACGGAGGAAGGCACAGCAAGAGCCTCCCGCTGGAGATGCAACGCCACCACCTGCATGATCCCCTCCTGCCGCACAGCGAGTAACCCGGCACGGGAACCGGTGAGTTCAGTCGCACGGCACACGAAGCGGCGGGCGAACTCGGGCAGGCGCAAGGAGCCGTCAATTTCGCGAGCAAGTTCGATCAGCGCTTCAGCCCGGCGGCGGTGCTGCTCCGAGAGATGCAGGTTACGCGCGACTTCCAGTGCCACCGCAGCTTGATTAGAGAGAGCCCGCGCGCGGCGAATGTCCTCCGGCGAGATTCCCGTACCGTCCAGACGATCGAGCACTCCGAACATTCCCAGAACCTGTCCGCCCGATCCCAGCAACGGCACGGCCAGAACCTGGTGGACCTGATATTTAGCTACGACGTCGAGATTGACTCCGGGAGTCCGGGTGGCTTCGTCGGTCCAGAAAACTTCTTTCGCGCGCAGGGCGCGAGTGGCCACACCTTCAGGGAACAGCGTTTCCACACGCTTCGGTTCGCCTCTCTCAACCCCGTAGCGAATCCGGAACTGGTCATCCTCGAGCAGCGCGATGAAGCAGCGCCCGAACCCAAGGAAATCGGAGGCGCGCACCACAAAAGCCTGGAGAAAATGGTCCAGATCGCTGCTGGAACTGAGCGCGGAAGAAATCTCCAGTAACTGGTGCAGTTCGTGCGCCTGGGCATGAGCGGTGGCGTGGAGTTCCGCATGCGCCACCGCGACCGCGCCGAAGCCGGCAATCGCCGACACCAGCGCCTTTTCCTCCGCGGTGAAAACGGAATCCTGGCGAGGGTAGACAAGGATCGCACCCTGAGTACGCGAGGTTCGAAACGGAGCAGCAATCAGCATCCCGGGAGAAACCAGATTGCCCAGGGAGTGCACCTCCGCCCCAATTGAAACTGTGATCGGCTCTCCTGCGGTGACCGAGCGTTGCGCCAAGTCCGCGGCGAATCGGATGGTCTGCCGGTCATGGCGGGCACGGGCCGCGTTGGCCAGTTGCAGCGTCTCGGCCGAGACGGCCCGCAGTTCGAACGGTCCCTCGCGCCGCAGCAATACGCAAACCAACCGGGTCCGCAAAAGCAGGCGCAGGCGGTCGGCCAGGGCCTCGATCACCGCCGAGACATCGGGTGTTCCGTGCAACACGTGGGCGACCTCCGCCAAAATTTCGGCGCGGCGGTGCTCCTCGCGGGAAGCGTCGCTGAGCCGGGTGGCTTCCAGCAGGCTGCCCAGTTGGCCGGCCAAGATCGTGGCCTTGGCCGAAAGATCTTCGTTAAAAAAATCGTCGATGGAATCGTGCAGAAACGTAACCGCACCGATCACTTCGTTGGAGACCAACAACGGCGCGGCCAAAAGCGAGCGGGCGCCGTATTCCTCGGCCGCAGGGAACGCCGCGGACTGCACGCGATTGCCAAAAATTGTACGCCGCTGGCGCACTGCTTCGGCGGTTACGGCACTCTGCTCCGGACGCACGCGCAGACCGACAAAATGATCCGCCATCTTTCCATCGGCTTGCTCTCCGACCAACTCGTCCCCCGCGTGGCAGCGCCAGAAGTACACGCCCGAAACCTGAAAGAAATCGCGAGTGGCGCGGCAGAATAACTGAATCAGGGACTTGGCGTCAGACCGTTCTCCTGCCCGGGCGGCAATACGCAACAGCAACTTCTGGAAGGCCTCATCGGAGCCCGGAATGAAACTGGTCTCCCGGGAAACGATTGGGCCAGGGCCAGAAATGCTCAGCGCGCCAGCGACCGTCGAGGGGAAGTGTTCGCGATTCACAAGTGCTTGAATCTAAATGGAAACTATCTGTCATCTCAATTTGAGTCAAGGGAAATGGGTGGGAGGGTGCCTTGGTGTGAAATCCCGAGACGGGATGAGACTGCGTCTCAAGCTGAGAAAGATTAGTAGGGTCCAAGAGTGGAATGAGACTAGCCACGCCCAGCAGGTGTCTGTTCAAGAATTTCCGGTCCTAAGTAACAACATTGTTTACTTATACATACCTTCCATTACTTTGGTTTTGGCTGCACGGCGCGGGTGGCCCGGCTGTTGCACGCTTAGGGGCGCCAGCTTCTACTAGCAGGAGGGATTGTGTCCAAAAGAACCGCAGCAGTATTGCTGGCGGTGGTGACCCTAGCCATGATGCTGGGCCCCGTCATTGTCGGCGCTCAGCAGACCCAGAACGAGGAACTTGTTCGCAGGGCGAAGAACAAAGTACAGCCAGTGTATCCCGAACTGGCCCGGAAGATGAACATCGCGGGCACGGTCAAGATTGAGGTTGTGGTCTCGCCCAACGGCTCGGTGAAAGATGCCCGGGTCGTCGGTGGGCATCCGGTGCTAGCCAGTGCGGCACTGGATGCAGCCAGGAAGTGGCGCTTTGAACCAGCGGCAGGAGAGAGCACAGGGATCATCGATTTTAGGTTCGAGCCGCGGTAGGGGCACTTCACCGCGGAGGAGAAACGGCATGACGATTGGCAAAAAGCTTTATTGGAGTTTCGGATTCATCCTGGGAATGGTCCTGCTGCTGTTCATCGTGAACTACGCGGCGGTTCATCGCGAACACGCCGCCAAGGATGCCGCTGCCGCATCGCTGAAACTCACCGACACGACCAACTCCGTCCGCTTCCAGATGATGCAGAACCGCCTCTACCTTAGCAACTATCTGCTGAGCGGCGACACGCGCGAAGTGGACCGGATGAACGAAGGGCTGCGCACTCTGAACGAGAAACTGGAAGAAGCCAAGGCGCTGGCCAGCTCCGATCAGGTGAAGACGTCCCTGACCAAGGTGCAGCAACTGGAGCAGGCGTGGTGCAAAGAGTTCTCGTAGCCGCTGATCGAGAAGCGGAAGGATGTCGACTCCGGCAACGCGACCGTCGCCGAACTGCAAATCTATTATCTGCAAAAAGACGCGTCCGCCTGGGTAAAGAACTCGACCGACGCCCTGGACGTCGCCGACGGTGAGAACCACAAAACGGTGGATGAACGCACAAAGTCCGACCAGAGCGCCGCCACCTGGACCATTATTGTCTCGGCGATTTTTACCTTCGTCGCTCTCTTCGTAGGTGCAGGAATCGCCTACCGTACGGCCCAGTCGATCACCCATCCGCTCACCAACCTGATGAATGTGGCTCGCGGCATCGGCAATACCGGCGATCTCGAACACAACATTGACGTAAACCGCAACGACGAAATCGGCGAACTGGCCCGGACCTTCCAGAAGATGGTCATTTACCTCAAGGAGATGGCGGGCGTTTCCGAATCCATCGCCGGAGGCGACCTGACGGTGGAAGTCAAACCGCGCTCCTCGCATGACACTCTAGGCAACGCCTTCGTGCGCATGGTGGAAGGATTGGCGGGCCTGGTGCGCAGCGTTCGCGACGCTTCGTCGCAGGTCGCGAGCGCCTCCGGGCAAGTTGCCGGCGCTTCCGACGATTCCGCCAAGATCGGATTGCAGGCCTCCTCGGCCATCGATGAAGTCACCAGCACCATGCACGAGATGAGCGTCAACGTGCAGAACATGGTGAAGAGCACGCAGGTGCAAGCCTCCAGCGTGAGCGAGACTTCCGCTTCCATCGATCAGATGGTGGCCTCGATTCAACGCGTGGCCGACACGGCCAAAGTGCTGCTCGATATCTCCAACCGTTCGCGCGAGGAAGTACACAGCGGCATCGCCACCATGGAGAAGGCCACCGACGGCCTCACCCGCATCAACACCACCATCAACTCTTCGGGCGAAATCATTGGAGCCCTCGGACAACGTGCTGACGACATCGGAAAGATCATCGAAGTCATCGACGATCTGGCCGAGCAGACCAACCTGCTGGCGCTGAACGCCGCCATCGAAGCGGCGCGCGCCGGCGAGCATGGCCTGGGCTTTGCCGTGGTCGCCGACGAAGTGCGTAAGCTGGCGGAAAAATCGGCGCAGTCGACCAAGGAAATTTCCGAACTGATCCAGAGCATTCAGAAGGAAGCGCGCAAGGCGGTCGAGAACATGGATCGCTCGACCACCATCGTCAACGAAGGACTGGAACTGGGCGGAGAGCTGAACGGCGCACTGCGCAAGATTTCGAACGTAGTCACCGAGGTCTACAAGTTCGCCCAGGAAATCGGCGCAGCCACCAACGAACAGTCGCACGGCTCGTCGCAGATTGCGCGCGCCACCACGCGGCTCAACGAAATCACGCACGAAATCAATTCGGCGGTGGAGGAGCAGGCTTCCGGTGCCCAGGCGGTAGTCAAGGCTATGGAGCGGATGCGCGAACTGGTGCAGCAATCCACTTCCGGATCGACCGAGCTGGCGGCTTCATCGGAGCAGATGTCAAAAATGTCGCGCGGCCTGCTGGAATCGCTGGACCGCTTCTCCCTGGAACAATCTTCGCGCTCCACGGGTGGAGATTTCTCCGGGCGTAGCGCAAAACGCGCCGCGGCCGGATCGCAATACTGAGGCCAGCCCTCGGGGGAGCCTGAAATCAGGGTTTGAAAACAGGGTTTGAAACTATGAGCCGTGAACTCCATATCGTGGGCTTTAAGGTGGGACGCGAGACCTATGGCGTGCCCATCACTTCCCTGCACGAAATCGTGCGGGTGCCCGAGATCACTGCCGTGCCCGACGCGCCCGAATATCTGGAGGGCGTGATTAACCTGCGCGGCAAAATTGTCTCTGTGATGGACCTGCGCAAGCGCTTCGGAGAAAAGTCGGCGGCGCTCAAGAAACAGAATCGCATTCTGGTCGTCGAGCACAGCGGACGGCTTGCAGGGTTGATTGTGGATTCGGCTTCCGAGGTGCTGAAGATTCCCTCTGACGCCGTGGAAGCTCCGCCAGCGGTGTTTCAGGAAGGCGGCCTGAACTGTGTGACTGGACTGGGCAAGGTTGGCGGACGACTGGTGGTGCTGCTCGACATGAGCAAACTGCTGGCTCCGGGCAGCCTGCAGCAAGTCAAGAGCGAGGCCAGCGAAAAGAAGACGACGGCGAAACCCGAGGCGCGGGGCGCCGCGGCGCGGTGACAGTTCCACGGGCCAGGTTGTTGGCGGTTTGCGAATTCAGCGTCAGGCGAGAACGAGAACAAGCATGAGTACATCCGGAGCGGCACCTGCTCCCATACTGACGGAAGCGGAACTGAAGTTGCTGCAGGCGCTGGTCTACCAGGAGTGCGGCATGCACTTCGACGAGCGCCGCACGCATTTTCTTCAGGACCGGCTGCTGCGCCGGCTGAAGGAGTGCCGCGTCGACTCTTTCTATGCCTACTACCGGTTGCTGATCAGCCAGCAAGGCAAGGACGAACTGGCTAAGCTGCTGGAAAACCTTACGGTCAACGAGACCAGTTTCTTCCGCCACAAGGCGCAACTGGATCTGTTCCAGAAAGGCGTGCTGGAAGAGTTGTTCAAGCAGAAGAGTTCGCGCCGCGAGTATTCGATCCGCATCTGGAGCGCAGGCTGCTCCACCGGGCAGGAGGCCTACACGCTGGCCATGCTGGTCACCGACGCGCTGGCGTATTACTACCTGCGCAATCCGTTGCCCATGGAACTGCCGCTGCCCAAGCCGCTGGTGCCGCCGCCGTGGCGGGTAGAGATTCTGGCCAGCGACATCAGCTACTCGGTGCTGCGGACCGGGCAGGAAGGCACCTATAGCGAGAACCAGATGTCGATGGTCGACTACGGCTACCGCCTGCGCTACTTCGACAAGGTGGGCGAGCGCTACGCCATCAAGAAACCGGTGAAGGAAATGGTGCACTTCGACTTTCACAATCTGAAGACGGAGTACCTGCCCCAGCGCAATGATGTCATCTTCTGCCGCAACGTGATGATGTACTTCGACGAGGCCGAGCAGAAACGGCTGATCGAAAAGTTCTACCGCTGCTTGAACACCAACGGCTATCTGTTTGTGGGACATGCGGAGAGCCTGCTGGGTCTGACCAAGAAGTTCCAGATGGTTCACAAAGACAGTGGCACGGCGTACCAGCGGGTTGAGGTGAGGGATTAACGCATGACGAATTCGCCCGATGAGCGTGGCGCGGAACTGCGGGAGCTCTTCTTTGAGACTTCCCAGGAACTGCTGCAGGCGCTGAACGAAGAAGCACTGAAGCTGGAGAAGAACCCGGGTGACGAGGAAATCGTGCGCGGGATCCGGCGGACGGTGCACACCTTGAAGGGCGACTCCGCCGCCTGCGGGCTGCGCGAGTTGAGCGAACTGGCCCATCAGTTCGAAGATGCCCTGTCGCTCGAAGCCGCCGCTACGCAAGCGGCTGTGGCCGAGATTGCCTTTGCGGCCGCCGACGTCTTTGTGGAAATGATCGCGGCCTACCGCAGCGGCGGCAAGCTGCCCTCCACCAAGAGCCTGAGCAAGAAGATCCAGGATCTGACCGCCGTACCAGTAGCCGCAAAAACGCGGCGCACGAAGAAGACTGCGGGCAAAAGTTCTGCAGCCAGACCATCGGAAGCCAAGGCCACCGTGAAAGCCGCACTGTGGACCGAGTACGAAAAGCTGGCTATGACCAAGGCTCAATCCGCTGGCATGGCCGTGTATCACGTGGTGGTCAAGATTGATCCGCATTGCGCCATGCCCATCGCCGGACGCCAGTTGATTTACAACGCCCTGGGCGGCGTGGGCCAGGTTGTGGCGGCGCGTCCCGATGCGAAGTCGCCGGCGGCCTCGAAGCAAGTTGAATTCGTGCTGGCAAGTGCGAAGACGGTCGAGCAGATCGCGGCCAAGGGACGCATTCCAACCATTGCCGAAGAAGTAACCGTAGAGTTGATGCTCGCGCCCAGCGCGGCCCCGCAGCAGCCTGCGGCGGAAGCCGAACTCACGCCAGAAATCCCCGCCGGCGAAATTCTGCCGGAAGTGGAAGCGAGCGTCGTTCCGCCCCCGCCGATGGCCGCTCCTGGAATCGAGCCGGCCGCGACCCACGCCGCACAGGAGAACATCCTGCGCGTGGAAGCGGGACGCATCGACAACGTGCTCAACCTCGTGGGCGAACTGATTATCGGCAAGTCGATGCTGCAACAGGCCCTCATCGAATTCTCCAAGCGCTATCCCAAAGAGCTGCTGCGCGGAAAGTTTGCCGACGCCATGGCCTTCCAGGCGCGCGTGCTCAACGATTTGCAGCGCTCGGTGATGAAAATCCGGATGGTGCCGGTCGAGCAGTTGTTCCGGCGCTTTCCCCGCATGGTGCGCGATGTGTCGCGGCAGTGCGGGCGCGAGGTCGAACTGGTTGTCAGCGGGCTTGACACCGATCTCGACAAAGGAATTCTCGACGCCATCGCCGAGCCCCTGACGCACCTGGTGCGCAACGCCGTAAGTCACGGCATTGAGACACCTGACGAACGCCGCAAGCTGGGCAAGGCACCGCAGGGAACGATCCGGTTGAACGCGTATCACCACGGCAACCAGGTCGTGGTCGAGGTCTCCGACGACGGACGAGGTATTGACGCGCAGAAGATTCGAGCCAAGGCCATCGAACTTGGACTGACAACGCCAGAAGAGGCGGCGCACCTGACCGAAGCCGAAACCCTCGATTTCATCTTCCGCCCCGGCTTCAGCACCGCCGAACAAGTCACCGAAGTCTCCGGGCGCGGCGTCGGCATGGACGTGGTGCAGAGCGTGCTGCATCGTTTGAAAGCCTCCGTCAGCGTGGAGACACATCCTGGCAAAGGCACTACCTTCCGGCTGAAGTTGCCCCTGACCCTGGCCATCATCAAGGCACTGCTGTTCTGGGTGGAGCAGCGCTTGTATGCCATCCCGCTCAATGCGGTCGTAGAGATTTCGCGCACTTTCGAGTCGGAAGTCCACCAGGTCGACAACTATGAAGTATTGCAGTTGCGCAACCAGGTGCTGCCCCTGCTGCGATTGGGCCGTCCGATGGCCGACGGAGACGAGCGAAAGTCCAAGCTCTTTGTGCTGGTCATTATGGTCGGAGAGAGGAAGTACGGCTTGATTGTCGACGCGCTGGAAGGTGAAGAGGAACTGGTGATCAAAGCATTGGACGACCAGACATTCTCGACCGATCTGGTTTCCGGCGCTTCCATTTTGGGCGACGGACGGGTCGTATTGATTCTCAATCTGCCCGCCGTGGTGGAGCATGTTGCCCGGTGGCGCCCCCAGGAAACGGGCCAGTCGAATTCCGGTTTGTTACTGACCCACGCCGATCGCGCGCGGTTGATCCTGAGTACCGCCGTCGGAGGCCGCATATGAAGAAGAACTCCGTACGCGTGCTCGTGGTCGACGATTCGGCGCTCATGCGCAAGCTGATTCCACAGATGCTGGCCGCCGACGAGTCTATCGACGTTGTGGGCACCGCGATGGACGGCACGTTCTGCCTGAAGAAGATCGAGGATTTGAAGCCCAACGTGGTCACGCTCGACCTCGAAATGCCGGGCATGAACGGCATCGATGCATTGAAAGAAATCATGCGGCGGCAGCCGGTGCCGGTGATCGTGTTCAGTTCTCACAGCACCGAAGGCGCGTCGGTCACGATGAAGGCTCTCGGGCTGGGCGCATTCGACTTCGTCACCAAACCCAAAGACGCCTCCGCCCACATGGCCGAGACGGCCAAGGAGTTGATCGCCAAGGTAAAGGCAGCGGCCGAGTGCAAGCTGAAACCGCGAATGTTGTCGGGAATTCCGCCCAAGCCCGAGAAGGTCAAAATTTCCGCTGTGGCTCCGACCAAGGTTGTGGCCATTGGCGTTTCCACCGGCGGCCCGCAGGCCATGGAATATCTGCTGTCGCAGTTACCTGGAGATTTTCCCGGAGTGATTGCGGTGGTGCAGCACATGCCGGATGGATTCACCGAAATGTTTGCGCGCCGACTGGATGAAGTGTGCCCGCTGCGCGTGAAAGAAGCACAGTCCGGAGACCTGTTGCAGCCGGGGCGCGTGCTGATCTGTCCCGGAAACCGCCACATGAAAGCGAAGCGGCTGCCTCTGGGCGACATCGTGGTACTCAGCGACGATCCGCACGTGAACGGGCACCGTCCCAGCGCGGACGTGCTGTTGCGCAGTGTCGCCGAGGAGTTCAAAAGCCAGGCAGTCGGAGTTCTGATGACCGGCATGGGAGACGACGGGGCCGAGGGTTTGGGAGCAGTGAGAAAAGAGGGCGGCATGACCATCGCGCAGAACGAAGAGTCCTGCGTGGTGTACGGCATGCCGAAAGCGGCAATTGAGCGCGGGTATGCCATCCGCGTGGTCGGGTTGGATGTGATGGGGGCGACACTGCAGGCCATTTGCGGCCGGAACACCGCAGTGCGCGCCGGAAAGTAGAGATCGGGCGCGGCCAGTACCCATGACCAGCGTGATCTGGCCAGGGCAAGCCGGGCGTGATATGCAGTTGAAAGGGGAGGACTGTATGGAGCAGTTTGCACCAGTGAAACGCAGCAAAGACGGGCAGCCGGTCCGCTACTTGATCGTGGACGACTCCGTGTTTGCACGCAAGAACCTGGCCCGCATGATCGAAACGTTCGGCGGGCAGGTGGCGGCTGAAGCCGGGGACGGCTTGACTGCCATCAGCGAGTTCGACCGCACGCATCCCGACATCGTGCTCATGGATATCACCATGCCGCAGATGGAAGGGATCGAGGCGGCCGAACGGATTGTGCAGTCGCATCCCGAAGCCCGCATCGTGATGGTGTCGTCGGTGGGCTACCAGGAAAACATTGTGGCGGCCCTGCAACGAGGCGCGCGCCATTTCGTGCAGAAGCCGGTGAAGCCGGAAGTCCTGTACGAAGTCATCAAGTACGTGCTGGGCGAAGACGGCGCCGTCGCGAATGCGGCCGGAGCGGGAGTCTAGGTCAATCGGAGTCTAAATCAATGAAGATGGAATTGATCCAGCCTTTCATCAATGCGGCTGACGCCGTGTTGTCGCAGGGCCTGCAGGGCAACACCAAGGTGGGAAACCTCACCATGGAAGAGGATGCTTACCGCCGAAAAGGCGTGGCGGGCATGATTGCGCTGACGGGCGACATCGAGGGCCGGATCATTCTCGATCTCGAACCGCAGACCGCGGTGCGGGTGGCCAGCCATTACGCCGGCGCCGAACTGCCCGAGTCCGACGCGCTGATCAAGGAAACCATCTTCGAGCTGGCCAACCAGGTCGTGGGCAACGCCATCTCCGCCCTCAATGACCAAGGCTTCCATTTCCGGGTCCATCCCCCGCTCCTTCTTACCGCCCATGAAGGAGACAAGACCAGCGAAGACACGGAAGCGCTGATGATCTGCTTTGAGACCCCAATGGGCAGCGTCTTCATGAACGTCGCCCTTCGCTACAACAAGCGGCGGCTGGCCGATCACGCGGCAATGGGGGCTTAAGGACAATTATCAGTCGTCAGTTACCAGATATCGGTGCTGACATCGCGCGCCAGAACGTCTCGGACGAATTCCGTCCGTCTCCTCCCTTCGTAGTCCCATCTTTCCGACTAGCGTCTGCATTCACGCAAGCAGTGGGAATTGGTCGCCGGACTCTGCGTCCTCGGCGGGATCGGCAAACCGTCTCAACTCCGGATACTTCTGAATCAGCGTGGGTGGCGCCATCACCCGCTTCCCCGTGACCATGGCCTTCAACTCCAGCGCGTTGACTCCCGCCTTACTCTCGAAGTGGTTGTTGGTGATCACGTAGGTAGTCTGGGCCTTCTCGGCGACGTTTTCGATTCTCTCTTTCCAGCCTTCGAGTTCGTGCTGCTTGTAGAGATAGTTGTAGCGGTCGTTGCGATTGTCGGAGTCGAACCACTGGTCGTAGTTGCGCCCGTGCAGGCGCACGTATGCAATCGGCGCGGTGACGTGTTCGGTGGGGCCAAGCGATTTTCCGAGAACGGGCTGATCGATATTGCAGAAGGCGACATTCTTCTGCGTGAATGCCGCCAGCGTCTCTCCGTTGTTCCAGCTGGAGTCGCGCACTTCGACAACGCGCGGGTACTCAATGAACTGCCGCAACAGGCGGTCGAGATATTCGCGGTTCAGCGAAGTATTCTTGAAGGACACAGGAAACTGGATGAGCAGCGCGCCCAGCCGTCCTTCGGTAGCAAGCGCGTCGAGGCCTTCGCGGGTGCGCATTTCGTCTTCGTCCGTGGGGCGGATCGTCGCCGCCGAAGTCGGTTCCATCACCGCGAGTGGCGAGTGCGTGAACGCGCGATAGAGTTTTGCGGTGAAGAGGAATTCCGGATTCACGGCCGAGACCTTGCGGGACCAGAGCTTGGCCAGTTCGGGCTTCAGCGGCCCGTAGAACGAAGTATTGATCTCGGTGGTATCGAAGAACCGCGCCAAATACTCGAGGGGATGCGTCTTGCGGTGCTGCATTCCCGAAGGATAGAAGATTCCGTCCCAGTCTTTGTAAGACCAGCCAGCCGTGCCGAAGCGAACATTAGCCGTGCTGACCTGCGGGCGGACTTGAGCCGAGGATTCCATGAACGGAAACCGCAGACGAAGAGCAGGGCAAGAGTAGCACAGGGGGAGGAGAATCAGTTCTTAGTTGGCACTCCGTCAAGCCGGCCGAACCCTTAGTGCCGAAACGCGACCCGACAGCTCACTGTGGGCGCTTCGACAGTTGTGGCACTGTTCCCTGCGCCGGCACTCCCTGCGCTGACAATGCCTGATTCAGCTGGCTCGCCAACTGGGTTGCCTGCTCGTTGGAGATTTCGATCTGGCCATCCAGCACAACGCTCAAACCACCTACTCCCACATCCTGAAATCTGGCGCTTTGGATGATGGCGGAATTCTGTATCGCTGGCGGCAAGGCAGTCTTGAAATCCGACCCGGCTCGCGCCGCAGCCAGAACCGACTTGGCGGCTTTATCACGCAAATCTTCGCCCAGATCTCCCGAGCGTAGAGCTTCACCCATCATGCCCGCGGCGTCGATGCGCCCGAACGCAGCAGCAACCTTCAAGGTGTTTGGCTTTTCCAACGCCGCCGTTAGCTTGATCTCGACCGTGCCATCTCCTTCCGCCAGTTCATTCGACGTTTGCTGACCATACGTTCGAGTACAGGTCCAGCGCTCAAAGTGCAACTGCACCACCAGAAGGCTCGCCGGAGTAGTGGGAGTCAGCGTTGCCCGCTGGATCGCGACCCGCTGCCCACAGGTCGGCGATGCGTCGAGTTGCGCTCGTAAGAGCTCGGTAATGTTTTGTTGCAGGTCTGACAGATCAGAGATCAGTTCGAGCTTGAATGTGCGCTGCCCGCCCTGCGCCGCGGTCTGCGAAAGCACGCCAGAAACCGTGACCGCGATCGTGCGATTTTCAATGTTGACCGGGCTCTTCACCTGCGGAAGCGTGAAAGCCAAATCCTCGCCGGTGGCCAGCACGATGCTCATTTCTCTTCCGAGCGCAAGCTGTTGGTCGCGGAAATCCGCTAGTACCTTGTCGAGACTCTCGGCGTGTGCCGCGACCTCAGGACGCGCGGCCTTGACATCCACACTTTGATCCAGCCTCTTCTCTGCTTGTTCAAGGTCGGAATCCGCTTTGGTCAGCCTCTTGACGATATCTTTCAGGCCGGACTTCTGCGCAGAGGAGAATCCCTCCTGGAATTTCTTGCTCCGATCCCTCGCAGTCTCCAGCGCCTTGTCCAGGGCCTCTCGACCGACAGCTTCCGCCGCACCGTTTTCCTTGCGCAACGGTTGCAGAAACGCTTGCAGTTCGGATTGCGCTGCCTCTGTATATTTCATCAGGGTCCCAAACTCGGCAATCTGTTGGCTGGTCGCCTGCATCGCCAGAGCCTGGTGAAAATCTTTTAAGCTATCCTTTTCGTCAAGTCCCGTGGGCCGGTTGGAACCGCCGGGAACACTTCCGCCCATTCCGTGCCCGCCGTGGTGCTGAGCGATCGCCATGGTTGGAACCATCAGCAACGCCACTCCCAGAATCACCGCGACGGCAACAGCGAAAGAAACCCTTCTTTGAAGCATGACGCAAATCTCCGAACCATCACGTGTAGGGCTTGTTGCGAAACTGCCAGTACGGAAGGAACACCACGACCACGCGTCAATCGGGCCAAAACTGGCGACCTGACCAAACTGGCGACGTGGCTTAGCTTGTCTCACGCGACGAAAAAAAGCCACAGACTTTACAGTTCTTTGCAAAGGAGAAAAGGATTCCGACGGCCGCACACCTTCAATAGTACGGTTTGTAGACTGCGGGCGCGCAGAGATATGCTTGGACTCGTCCGCAGGAATGTTTCGGCGGTTGTCGGACACGATCACTTCTCCTCCAGTTTGTCGCGGTCGCGCTTGCCTCCCCAACTGAAACGTCGGCCGAGGATGAACTTCACCATCATGTGATCGCTGGAGTGATTGGGATCCCAGCCGACACCGAAATTCACTTCCCACTTCGGCGAGAGATCAAGATCTACCGAGGGGAAGAACTGGTGATACTGGTGCGCCAGCGCAATGAACTCAGTGGCAGGACCGAGTGAGCCGTAATACTCCAGGCCTCCGGCGATCTTCTTGGTGAAGTCGAAACTGACCTTGGCGTTGGGCGAGAACTCCCATCCACGATGCACGTCGGCGCCGTGCAGTGCGCGGTCGAAGGTGGGATTGAACGCCACGTACCAGCGGCCGACCTTCTTGTCGAGGATCGGCTGTAGCTCGTAGGTCCACGTGTTCTCCGAAAACTGACGGCGCTGGTAACCGATCTCCTGGCCAAGGCTCAAGCCTAGAGGCCAGTGCCACGCCTCGGGAACGGTGACGCGCGGACGAATGTGGCTCCCTACAAAATGCCAACCGCCGTCCGATTGCACCGTGCTGAAAAGGTAGATGCCCGTCTCAAACGAATCGCTGAAAGCGTGGGCGACCTCGATCGTTTCGTGGAGAGCGTGGTTTGTGGGAACGACTCCTTCGCGGGAGGTGGTACGCCCCTGCGCCGTGAAATTGCTGTGCAGCTCTAAGGTGGTTGTGCCTGGAGGGTCTATTTCCGAGCCGTAGACTTGGATCTCGTAGTTGTCCTGAGCGTGGGAGACAAGCACAGCGAGGCCGACCAGCACGACCAGCATCGCCAGGCGTCGATAGTCCATGATGTGGTTTCCCGTAACTCTTGCGGAGGTTGAGTGCCGGACAGCCGATTTCAGTTACAACCTCCCTCCTCGCTTCCGAATTATCATTATCCTGCAGCAAGATGGATGCTCGATGAAAACCTCTCCTGTACTTAGTTCCTGAGTGCGCGCTTGGATGTACAGGAATCCGAACAGCTCGCCAATTTCCTGTACAGATGTTCAGTTCTTTTTGTACAAGTCTTGTACAAGTCGGCACGACAACCGCGTGTAGAGAAAGACATCAGCAAACCGAGGACCTCTTAGGAAGAAACACGCGCGGGGAGAGCAGGAGAGGGGAAAAATCCCGGAGCCGGTGGGGCGGCTCCGGGTGCGAGTGCTCGGGGGGAGAATAGTGGAAGCTCGTTCCGGCACGCCGGACTTCGCCGCGCTGGGACGGCCGTGGAGGCCGTCCCAGCGCCGGCGCAGCCTAGCCTCCGATGATCGCGACGGCCGATCCCGTGTCGACCGCGTTTAACGCCATCTGCTCCGCCTGCGGCCTTGGCATCAGACTGCCTCTGACGGGCGACAGCGGCTGCGTAATGACCTTGAGGATTGCGCCCGTGTGAGCATCAACCCAAACTTCGTACTCGTGCGTGGAACCGACAACGTCGACCGACCAGATCTTCCTGCCGAGCTCGCTTTCGAGAACGGCCAGGGTCACCGTGCCACCGCCGACGGCTTTGAGTGCGTCTTTTTCAGCTTGTGCTTTGGTGATGAGTGTGGCCGCCATCGCTTGGATAGCGCCGGCGACTAGGATTACTGCCAACAAACTTGCGAATCGCGTTTTCATTTTCAGTCTCCTGAGAGAAACGGTTTTTTGTAGGCTCCTCGACTTGCTGACGCCGTGGCTTAGTTGTTTTGTACTAGGGCATGCCGCGTGCCACTTCGTAGATTGCACAAAACAAAAGAGTTGGCCTTAGGGCGGGGGGATGATCGTCCAGAAGTTTTCTCAACGGGGAAAGAGTTTGTCCAGAGTTCTTGCGGAAGAGCAATTACCGAACTCAGTCCAGCGACACCACCACCCAATACACTCCCGTAGGGTACGTGTCAGTGCGGCCATAGCAGGCGCCAACCGAGAAACTGTGCAGATTGCGGCTGGCGATAGCATGGGCCGCTCCGTTCGGCAGCGTTTCCGGATGCAGGCTGGTGTAGGTGAGCACGGTGAAGCGTTCGGCAAGCTTGCGAACGGGGGAGGTTCCGAGCTTGTCGGATTGCGCCATGGAGCAGGCTGCATCGTCGGCAACGAGCAGGTCGCGGCGCTGCAATTCGGGCTGGCTGGCCACGTGGCGAGTCTGATTCACCGTGGCAGCAACGCGGTCTTTCACTTCGGCAGAAGAATAGTTGGGGAGGGTGTGACCGAAGTCCTGCACGATGAACAACCGGTCTCCGCTTCGAACCACGCCCAACCCGACCACGTTATAGGCCGGGTTGAGCAGGTTCGCGCGATGCGGGGGTGAAAGCATGAGATGTTGATGTCCGCCCTCGGCGCTGTAGTCGAGCGCAACGTTTTCTCCCTCCTGATCCAGCTGGAGGTTGGTCGTGGCTGCCAGGCGTTTGGGTAGGGAGGGCTCGCCGTCAAATTGATGCGAAAGTTGTCCCGCTTCCAGCATGGCCTGCGCGTGCGTGCGGGCCGCTTGAGAAAGTCCGGAGTCGAGCGCGAGCGGAGGCGCTCCGGCCTGATGGCGCGACTGGTTGGCGAGCGCAAGAAGTTGCTGCTCGGCTTGCAGTTCGGAATCGTTGAACGGGATGTTGGGCGAAGTCGCCGCCGCAGGCTTCAGCGTCGCTCTCTGGGTGCTTTGGCCGGGAGTTCCCGGGCCTTCTGCCGAGGAAGCCAGCAGGCGGGCTGCCGGTTGCACCGTGGCAACGCCGGTACCCATCACGAACGCTAACAATAGTCTGGGAGCTCTGCGCATCAATTTGGCCTACGCAACGAGATCCTGGGAGGGATCAGTTCCGCTCAAGCCACTTCTGGCTCAAGCCCGTCAGGCGCAAACTTTGTTGCTGGTGCTAGGCTAGGGGTTGGACCCGAGAGAGAGTAGTTACCTGTGTCTATAGAACTAGGGATCAGTGGGGTCATTGGCCTGTTGTTTGGCGGCCTGCTTGCTTGGCTTGTGCTGCGCACGCGGACAGCCTCGCTGCAAGCTCGCTTGTCGTTGATGGAAAAGGAATTAGCGGCCGCAAAGGCCGATCTGACGCGGCTTTTGCAGGATCAGAGACAACTGGTGGAGGGCCGCGCCCGGTTCGAATCCGCCCTGGAATTGGAACGAAAGACCAGCAACGAAAAGATCGAGTTGCTCACAAAAGCTGGGGATCGCGCCGCAACCGACTTGCAGAATGCATTCAAGGCTCTCGCTGCGGACGCGCTCAAGAGCAACAACTCTTCGTTCCTCCAGATCGCGCAAGAAACTCTGAAGCGATTTCAGAGCGAGGCCAAGGGCGATCTCGACGCCCGGCAGAAGGCAGTCGCCGATCTCGTCACTCCCGTGCGCGAGTCGCTGAGCAAGGTAGACGCGCAGATTCAGCAGATGGAAATCGCGCGCGGCGAAGCCTACGGCGATCTCAAGGCCCAGGTGCAATCTCTGATCACTACGCAAAAGGAACTGCAGTCGGAAACCGGAAATCTGGTGCGCGCCTTGCGCACTCCCAATGTGCGTGGGCGCTGGGGAGAAATCCAACTGCGGCGCGTGGTCGAGATTGCCGGCATGCTTCCCTACTGCGACTTTGCCGAGCAGGAAACCGTAACCGGCGAAAGCGGTCGGCTGCGTCCAGATCTCGTCGTGAAGTTGCCCGGTGGCAAGAACGTGGTGGTCGATGCGAAGACTCCCCTGCAAGCCTTTCTCGACGCCTTCGAGACGACTGATGAAGAAGCGCGGCGCACGTGCCTGGCGAATCATGCCCGCCAAGTGCGCGATCACATGAAGACGCTGAGCGGCAAGAATTATTGGGAGCAGTTCGACGCCACGCCCGAGTTCGTCGTGATGTTCCTTCCCGGCGAAACATTTTTCAGCGCGGCGTTGGAGCAAGATCCCAGCCTGATCGAGCAGGGCGTGCTGCAACGCGTGATTCCAGCGTCGCCAACTACTCTGATCGCGCTTCTCAAAGCTGTCGCGTACGGATGGAACCAGGAAAAGCTCGCGCGCAATGCGCAGCAGATCAGTGCTCTCGGCAAAGAGCTGCACGACCGCCTTCGAAAACTCGCCGGACACATCACCGGAGTCGGCGCCAACCTCGACCGCGCCGTCGAAGCCTACAACCAGGCCGTGGGATCGCTCGAAAACCGCGTGCTGGTCTCGGCCCGCAAGTTCGCCGAGTTGGGCGCATCAGTCGCAGAAGACATTCCAGAACTCGAACCCATCGAGACCACGGCCCGGGCGCTGTCGTTTGAGTGGGATGACGACCCCGTGCCCGAAGCGTCGAAGAAAGACGAATGCAAAGCGGGTTAGCTACTGCGGCAGACGATTCTCTTTCATGAACTTCCACGCATCCGCGTTGATCTCGTCCGCCCGCGCGTAATAGTTGTGGTCGTGATGATCTAACTCCACATAGTGAACGGGGAACCCTGCTTTGCGCAGCAGGTCTCGCGTCTTGCGCACGCTGTCCTGCGAAAAAAACTGGTCGTGGTCGCCGATGTAGATCGCAATTGGCGTTTTGCGCCGTGCCTTGGTGACGATCCATTCATAATCATCGGCAATCCGCATGGCGTGAACCGCGACGGCAGCGAAGTATTCCGATTCGAACATGGCGCCGTCATAGGCCAGATAGCCTCCCATGGAATTCCCAAACAGATAGACACGCTGCGAGTCGATGCCGACGAACTGCTTGGCGTCCTCGACGACACACCGAAACACCTGCGGAGCTGCGTCCTCGAACTTCGGGTCACGGGGCAACTCCGGAGCCAGCAGAACAATTTTCTGTTTCTCCGCGAAACGCTTCCAGGCGTCGACCATGTTTGCCGCTCGGTCGCCCGCTCCGTGGAGCAGCACCACAGCCGGCAGGCGCTGGCCTTTGTCAGGCGAGGAGTAGAAGTAGACCTGCTCAACGTTGCCCGCACAACGAACCGTCCTGGAGTTCACGTCCGAAGCCGTGGCCAACGCGCCCACGAGTGGGGACAACATGACCAAGACAGATAGTAGAATCTTCCCGTGATTCAACACTTGCCCTCCCGAAATCACTCTTACCTCCAACATCCCGTAGAGGCTCTGGATCATCATATTTCCTGCGGGCGACCAATCCATCAAACAAATTGGCGTCGCTAACCCCAAGAATCTCAAGGAAAAGGGGATACGGAATCCCACAGAAACATCCAAAAAAGCATAGGTTGCGTTCGAAATTGCATCTATAATCTTGGAAGTGTCTTTATCTGCTGGACTTAGCCTTCCAGGAAACGGGACCCGACATGGCAGCGAAGTTGCTCATTGAGGAGAGGCGAGACATCGTTTCCTCGCCTCTCCAGCCCCCTACGAATTCGGGGCCAGTGCCGAAGCCCATGAATCGGGAAAGCCAAGCTCGCTTTGTCGCGGTTCTGTTGTTCTTACTGACCGTGGCTGCAGTGGTCTTCGCCGGCTTCAACCTCCAGAAAGAACGTGACTCAGCTGTCCCTGATGATGGCGTCTGGTGGGTGGAGCATGACGGCCGCCTGATCGCGGACCGCGTTGACCCCAACGGACCCGGTGCCAAGGCGGGCATCAAGGCAGACGACCAGTTGCTCTCCGTTAATGGCCAGGAAATCAAGAACACTCCGGGATTGGTTCGCCAACTTTATCACACGGGTGTTTGGTCGAAAGCGTCCTACTCTCTGGTCCGTCACTCGGTCACGCTCGATTCCAGCGTGATCCTGGTTCCCGCGGACCGCTCCCTGAATAACTGGCTGCGTCTGATTGCTCTGATCTATCTGGGAATTGGGGTGTACGTTCTTCTGCGCCGCTGGACCGCGCTCGGGTCCACGCATTTCTACATATTCTGCCTGGTTTCCTTCGTCGCCTATTCCTTCAAGTACACGGGCAAACTGAACGACTTCGACTGGACTATCTACTGGAGCAATATCGTCGCCTGGGTGTTGCAGCCGGCGCTGTTTCTGCACTTTGTCCTCACGTTTCCGGAGAAGCGGCAGTTTGTACGCCAGCGTCCGTGGCTGCTGGCCCTGCCATACCTGCCGGGAGCAATCCTGCTTGGACGGCATATCGTAGCTCTGCGACTGGCGCAAGCCAGTGGTCACCTGCGCTGGGACATGGACCGCCAGGAAATGGCCTACGGCGCGCTCCTGTTCATTGCCGCCGCCGCAGTCCTCGGGTACAGTTATCGCCTGGCCAGCACAACGATCCTGCGCCAGCAGTTGAAATGGGTCACTCGCGGCACGGTTCTGGCCATCGTTCCCTACACTCTGTTCTACGTTGTCCCTTACCTGATGGGTTCTCTCCCCGGTACTGGGATGAAACTCTCGGTCCTATCGTTGGGTTTGCTGCCGCTGACTTTCGGCTATGCCATCTTCCGCTATCGCCTGATGGACGTGGACCTGATCTTCAAGCGCGGTGTCGTTTACACGTTGGCTGCGGCGGCCGTGGTGGGCATGTATTTTGCGATGGTGGCCGGTGTAGCCGAACTGGTGCACATGCAAAAGCCGGGGACGGGGCCGGTGGGGCTCATTCTGGCCGTGGTCGTAACCGCCCTGCTCTTTGACCCGGTACGCAAGTGGATTCAGGACCGCGTTGATCAATTCTTCTACCGCACGGTCTATGACTACCGTCGAACGCTGATTGAGTTCGGCCGTGAACTCGGTTCCGAGACGGATCTGAACGCGCTTCTCTCCTCCGTCTTGGACCGGCTGGCGCGCACCCTGGCCGTCGACAGAATTGCGATTTTCCTGCGCTCTGGCGAAGAGGCTGAGCAGTTCGTCCTTTCCAAGTCCATCGGTATGAATCCCCCGGGAAAGCTTGACCTGACTTTCCTGAGTGCGCCTCGGCCGGAACCCGCCGGGCACATGTTCCTTGAGAACACGCACCAAGTGCCGCGCGAGACCTACGGATCGCAGGAAACGATCGCGCGCCTGGATCTGAATTACTACATCCCCTGCCGCGCTCAGCAGAAGACCGTCGCCGTGCTCGGCCTCGGCAAAACGACGAAGGGTGACTTCCTTTCCAGCGAAGATGTCGAACTGCTGGAGACGCTCGGCGGATATCTCGGCATCGCCATCCAGAATGGCCGGCTCTACGCATCGCTGCAGCAGAAAGTAGCCGAGTATGAACGCCTCAAGGACTTCAACGAAAACATCGTGGAGTCTATCAACGTGGGCGTCATGGCCCTCGATATGGAAGACCGCATCGAGAGCTGGAACGCGCAGATGGAAGTCATGTACGCGCTGCCGCGCTGGCAGGCTCTCACTCAGCCCGTGCGCACGATCTTTCCGGCGGAATTTGTCGAGGAGTTCTACCGTGTACGGCAAAACTCTGGCATCAACAACCTGTACAAGTTCAGACTGAAGACGCCTGCGGGCGAAACACGGACCGTCAACGTGGCGATCGCTCCACTGGTCACGCGCAAATTCCAGGTGATCGGCCGCCTCGTCATCATGGACGACATCACCGAACGCGTCGAGCTCGAAGGCCAGCTTTCGCAGGCCGACAAACTCTCATCCATCGGATTGCTGGCTGCGGGCGTAGCGCACGAAGTGAACACGCCGTTGGCCGTGATCTCGTCCTACACCCAGATGCTCGCCAAGCAACTGCAGGGCGATCCGCAAAAATCCGGTCTGCTGGAGAAGATCACGCGGCAAACGTTCCGCGCCTCAGAGATCGTCAACAACCTACTGAACTTCTCCCGCACCAGCGGCAGTGAGTTCGCCGACCTTGATGTCAACAAGGTCATCATCGACACGCTGGCGCTGCTAGAGCACCAGTTCAAGACCGCGAAGATCCAGGTGCATTCTGAGTTGACTCCGGCGATTTCCTCGATTCAGGGAAATCCCGGGAGACTACAGCAGGTGTTCCTGAACCTGTTTCTCAACGCTAAGGACGCCATGCCCGGCGGCGGCACACTGAACGTAGCGACGACCAACGGCGACATGGTGAGCGTGCGAGTCTCCGACACCGGCTCCGGGATTTCGCCGGAGCACGTACATCGCATCTACGATCCATTCTTCACCACGAAGACTGCGCCCAAAGAAGGCCAGAGTCGCGGAACCGGGCTGGGACTCTCCGTCACTTACGGCATCATCCAGGAACACGCCGGCAAGATTCGCGTCGAAAGCCATCCCGGCTCCGGGACGACGTTCGCCCTCGACTTTCCGCTGAGCAGGAAGGCTGTCCATGTCTGAGGCCGCTGTCATTTCGCGCAGCACGGTGAACGGCAATCCTTCGCCAGCCGGCTCGGTGCTCATCATCGATGATGAGGCGGAGATTCGCGAATCTCTGCAGACCCTGCTCGAAATGGAAGGCTTCGAAGTCGAGACCGCGGTCAGCGGCGAAGAGGGCTTGTTGCAGGTCGGAGATCGCCCGTTTGATCTAGTGCTCCTCGATCTTGCGCTTCCCGGCCGCGATGGGATGGAAATCCTGTCTGAGATTCGCTCCCACGATTCGCATCTGCCCGTGATCATGATTACGGCCTATGGCACGGTGGAAAACGCAGTGCGTGCCATGCAATCGGGAGCGGCCAACTTCATCCAGAAGCCCTGGGACAACGAGAAACTTCTCGCCGATGTGCGCGCCGCCGTGGGATGGCGCAGGGCCGAAGAAGAAAACGTTCAACTCAAGCGCGCCCTCAAACAGCGCTACAACTTTGAAAACATCGTGGGCAAGAGCGAGCCCATGCTCAAGATTTTTGATCTAGTCGCGCAGGTCGCGAACAGCCGCTCGACCGTGCTGCTGCAGGGCGAAAGCGGCACCGGCAAGGAAGTCATTGCCAAGGCCGTTCACCTGAACTCTCCGCGGCGCGACAAGCCCTTCGTGCCGGTGAATACCGGGTCGATGCCCACGGACTTGCTCGAGTCCACTCTCTTCGGCCACGTCAAGGGAGCGTTCACCAGCGCCATCGCTTCGAAGAAAGGCCTGTTCGAGGTCGCGGACAAGGGCACGCTCTTCCTCGACGAAATCGCCACCATGGGTCTGGAGACCCAGGCCAAGATTCTGCGTGTGCTGCAGGACCGCCGGTTCATGCATCTGGGCGGAATTCAGGAAATCCAGGTGGACGTGCGCATCATCGCCGCCACCAACATCGACCTGCGGCAGATGGTGCGCGAAGGCCGGTTCCGCGAAGATCTGTTCTATCGCCTCAACGTCATCACCGTCGAACTTCCGCCGCTGCGCCAGCGCAAGGAAGACATCCCGCTGCTGGTGGAATTCTTCCTGAGGAAGTATGCCGAAGAAAATGGACGCCCCGCCCCGCGCATCACTCCGGAAGCCTTGCGCCCACTGATGGCCTACTCCTGGCCGGGCAACGTGCGCGAACTGGAGAACGTAATCGAACGCGCCGTCGTGCTCTCCTCCGGGCCGGAGATCAGCATGGACCTGCTGCCCGACTTTATGATGGGCCGCGGCTCTTCGCTCACCATGCACGATCCACCCTCCGATGCGTCGCTGTTTGAAATCATCGGCGATGTCGAGCGCCGAGTCATCACCGACATGCTCGAACGCTGCAACTGGAACCAAACCGAAGCCGCCGAACGCTTCCACGTCCCGCTGTCCACGCTGAACCAAAAGATCCGCCGGCACAACATCGAGATCAAGAAGAAGCTCCGAGGGTAGGAGCGTTCTCAGTCGCACCTGCACCATTCCCAATTCCTGAGGACCTCGATTCCAAACGAGCCGGCGAAGTCCCACGACCCGGTCAATGAGCGAAATGGCGATCTTTCACAACCCACGAACAAACGCTCCCGATCTCCAGTTTGCCGACGATCCATTCCCGATGCGGTATCTCCAGCGTGCACCGGCGGCGCTCACTCATCGGGGGGATGCTCGACCAGTTGTCGTGGTGCGTGGAGGACGCTACGGGGATCGATCCGGGGCGAGCGCCCTCGCGGACGCAAATTTGCTTGCCCTAATGCCGACGAGGCGGTCTTTAAGGGCCTTCTTGAGATCGTTGATCCTTTCACGGTTGTAGATGATGTGCGGATAGTGACGGAGATCGAACGGGATTTCATCAACCGACTCTGCGAGCGGAATTGTTGCTTTACCGAGCGCATGAGAATAGCCGGTTTCGTAGAACACGTTCGGGTTCTTGTCAGTCATCACTGAGACTACTATGTCGGCCTGCGCAATGCACTGGTAGAGTCTGCGCATAATATCTCCGGTAAAGTGGACGAGGTCGATTCTCTCGCATCGCATTCCTACCTCGAGAATAGCCGGCCTGATGCCACATTCAAAAACGTTGTTGAATTTCTCCTGGAACGGCATCAGAACGAATACATACAAACGGCCCAAAGCCGACATCAATATGACGTTCGACTCGATTACGTGTGAGATCGCTCTTACGAAGATGCTCAGACTCTCCGTATCAGCGTCGGTAAAAGGCGTCCACTTCTTACCCTGATGCTTGTTTTCGACCTTGATCAGACCATGCACTTCCTCGCCCATTTTCAAGGGTACGGCCACCATCGAGTGGCATTGATGCTCGTCACCTCCCCAGATTTCCTTGTCGTACTTACCCAAATGGTGTCGGTCTGACGTTATTTCATCACGTGAGTTCGCTCTGTAGGCGTTACCGAGCGCAACCCACCCTGTGATGCCCTCGCCGGGTTGGTACCGAGCGTGATGGATGAGCGTGTGGTTATATCCGTACGCAGCTCGCATCACGAAAACGTTTTCATCAGCTTCCTTCAGGAACACGGACGACGCCTGCGCGTGTAGGAGCTCGGTTGCGTCCTGGCAGATCTTATCCAGGAGGCGGGAGAACTCATCAAGAAAGGGGGCAGGATTGACGTCCACAACGACTCCAGTGCAATTCGCCCTATATTAGACCAAAAATGCTCGACGCGATGCACGTGTCCGTCTGGGCCAGTCGGACGGGGGTCGATCAGCATCGAGGTCGTCCCTCGGCAGAGATCCAGAATGTGAAGTCCAGCAGGGTAGAACACCGACTGCCGCAGTCGCGCTTGCCCTTGCAATCAGCAAGAGCTGTCGGCAAGCTCACAATTCGGTAGTGATGGTCGGGATGACGGGCAATTCGGAAGTAACTATCGCTAACAGAAGGCCATGGCACGCATTGACGCGAGGCCGCGGCGAACCGACGGCTGATAGCTGACAGCCTTCTCTGTTATAGTTCGGTCAAGCCGGCAATGCACCCGCACGACGCGCCGGTTCTCCGAATCGCATGGAACTGACCTCGCCCACGGAGTTCGCCAAGCAGAAAGTCCAGGCGGTTCAGGATTACACTCTGCTGGCGGCCCAATCCGTAGCCAATCTTTTCCGCAAGCCTCTGTATTTCGGAGACATGGTCCAGCAGGCAGACGTGATTGGCGTGGGATCGCTCCCCATCGTAGTACTGACCGGTTTCTTCACCGGCGGCGTCCTCGCCCTGCAGACCGCCAACACTCTGCAGCGCTTCGGCTCAATCACGTTGATCGGCCAACTCGTTTCGACTTCCATGGTGCGCGAACTGGGCCCGGTGCTCACCGGCCTGATGGTCGCCGGACGCAATTCTTCGGGTATGGCCAGCGAGCTAGGTTCCATGGTGGTGACCGAGCAGATCGACGCCATGCGCGCGCTCGGCACCGATCCCGTCAAGAAACTGGTAACCCCGCGCGTGACCGCAACCGTGTTCATGCTGTTCTTTCTCAGCATCATTTCCGATCTCGTAGGACTCGCGGGCGGACTCATGGTCGCCAAGTTATTCCTGAGCCTGGACGCCCGCCAGTACTGGAGCAACGCCTGGGAAGTACTGGTTTTTCAGGACGTGTTCATGGGATTGCTCAAGCCAGTCATGTTCGGCTTCATCATCGCGACGGTCGGCTGCTATTACGGCATGACGGCGCGCGGTGGCACGCAGGGAGTAGGCCGGGCGACAACCCAGGCGGTAGTGGCCGCCTCTGTGCTGATCCTGGTTACCGATTTCTTTGTGACCAAGCTGCTGATCTCCGTGCTGTCTTACAAGTGATTGCATGTCCACGCCTACCCTTCCCATCGACCGCGCCGCCGACGCTACACAGCAGCCGTCTGGGTCCGCCATTGTGTTTGAAGATGTGCATCTCTCGTTTGAAGAGAATGCGGTCTTGCGTGGCGTTTCGTTCCAACTTCCTTTCGGAGAGACCAAAGCCCTGTTCGGCGTGGCCGGAGCCGGCAAGAGCACAATCCTGAAACTCGCGCTCGGTCTGATGCAGCCGGACTCCGGACGAATCACCGTGCTGGGCAACGAAGTCACCCGAATGCACGAGCGGGATCTCTTCCCCATGCGCGGCCGGCTGGGCATGGTGTTCCAGGAGAGCGCGCTGTTCGACTCGCTCACAGTGCGCGAAAACGTCGCCTACCGGCTCACGGAGGAGCACGGCATTTACGACGATGACATCGACCGCCGCGTGCGTGAGGCGCTGCGCTTTGTCGAACTGGAACACACCCTCGACCTGTTCCCCTCAGAGTTGTCCGGAGGCATGCGGCGGCGCGTGGCCATCGCCCGCGCCATCATCACGCAGCCGGAACTGCTTCTCTACGATTCGCCGACCGGAGGTCTCGATCCGGTTACTTCCAACACCATCGTGGAATTGATCGTGAAGCAGCGGGACGTTTACAAGACCAGTTCCCTGCTCGTCTCGCACCGTCTGCAGGACGCCTTCACCATGGCGACACATCAATTCGACAAGCAAACCAATCAGCTGCGCGCCCTGCCGCGCGGGCAGTACTGCGACGTGCCGATGAGTTTCCTGGTCCTGCGCGACGGCAAAGTGATCTTCGACGGCGATGTCCGCCAGTTGACGCACTCCCACGACGAGTACATTCGCGAATACATTTCGTAGGAACTTAGAGCTGCACCTTCACTGCGGAACCGAGGTCAAACTCTTCCCCGCTTGCACGAAGGCGTCGACGTTGCTCTTGTCGATCAGAGCCGAGCCCGTGTCTACGAAGCTCGGGATCGGCGCAAAGCTGTCCTTTGCCCAATCCTTATCCAACGAAGAAGGCTTGTGGTGATACAGACTGTCGAGCATCTGGATGCCGACGAAAGCCATGGTGTAGGGCTTCTGTCCGATGGTTGCTGCAATTCCGCCCTTCTGAATCCACTCCAGCGTCTCCGGGTCGGTGTCCATCGCCATCACGACTTTCCCGGTCACGTGATAGCTATTCAGCACGCCCGCGACCTCTTTGCCGGACTGCGCTTCCAGACAGACGAAGGCGTCGACCTTGTCGCGCTCTTTGCCAATGATCTGCGTGGTGGTGTCGAATGCGATGCGCGGATCGCCCTGAATGTCGACGACGCGAGTGATCTTGATGTCAGGTGTCCGGCCCAGGCCCTCCTTGTAGCCGCGCAGTCGATCCTGCAGGTTCGACTGGTCCGGCATCGTGAAGACGACTACATTGCCTTTGCCCTTCAGTTCCTGCGCCAGGCGCTGCCCGCCCGTGAACCCCGCCTGATAGTTGTTGGTGCCAATGAAGAACAGCCGCTTGCTCGCAGGCGCATCCGAGTCGATCGTGATCACGGGGATGCCCGCAGCCACAGCCTTGTCAATGCTGTCTTTGAGCAGCGCGGGATCGGTTACAGCCAACAAGATGCCGGTCGCCTTCTTCTGCACCGCCTGATCCAGCGCATCGCGCTCGGCCTTGGGGTCATACGTCTGCGGCCCCACGAAATCGGAGCGCACCTTGAACTGCGTCGCGGCGTTCGCGAAGCCCGCTCCTGCGGTCTTCCAGTAAGGAACCTGAAGATTCGCAGAAACCAGGACATAAAACTCGTCGGAATCATGGGCAGAACCGCAACTGAGAAGAACTACCAGTGAGACTGCGAGCGCAGCAGAGTGGAAAATCCTACGCGAGAGGAACATTGCATCCTCCTTCGAACGACTCGCGTCGGGACGATACCCCACCATCCCGGACGCTAGCCTTCAGCGACTGGATTGTAAACGACAGGTCAAGCGAAGGCCAGCCACTCAGCGCAACGCCTTGTCGAGAAGTCCCGAGATCACAGCCTCGTCAACCTCGCCGGACGAGTTGTAGAGCGCAGATCCGGCCCCGTCGAGCACCACGACGTGTGGAATGTAGCCGCGGTAATACTTCTTCTGAATCTGCTGCTGGGCCGGCGTGAGCGGATGGTCGAGATCGATCACCACAAACTGCACACGTCCCATGTACTTTTCGTAGAGACTGACGGTCCGCCACGCCTGTCGCTTGGAGTTGTAGCAGCCCTCTCCATACAAAATGACATAAGCGGGTTTGCCAGGCACGACGCCGGCCTCCATGCTGTCCCCCGTGATAAGCGGCCCATCCTGGCTGTCGCTGGTGTAGTCAAGTTTGGGATTCAGCTTGAGATTCTCTCCCGCGAAGCTGGGCACAGCCACCACCAACAACATCACAACCGAGATCGTGAACCATCGCATGGAAACTCCGTGTGAACATTCCGTAGAAACGTAGCTTCCTACGTCTCCCTCGACGAATGAGACGGGCGAGGCAAGGAAAAGTTACGGAGAGACATCGGGAAGAAGATTTCAGACTCCCACCGGGAACGGTTTTGTATGCGCGGTCGTGCTCAGACCCGCCCCGCCGAACCGTCCCTGCAGCAACGACATCAACCCGGTGTACCAATACCCCACAACAAAAAGCAGCAAAAACGGCACGGTGATGTAGTTTTCGTTGTCCACGGCGTAATAGACTGTGGTCGCGAAATAGGTTCCGATCACCAATTCGACCCACGGCACCCATCCCAGCCGCTTGCGGTACTTGGTGGCGCCCACTTTGTCCTGCTTCGAGACGACGCGGTACTTCGGCGTCCGCGCGAATGCACTCTGCTTGCCGATCAGCGCCTCTATCACTGCCTTCGTGTTAGTGACCGTCAACCCGATACCCAGCGCCATGAGAAACGGCAGATACAGCAGCGCCCGAGGCCAGCTTCGAGGAAACAGTTCACGCTGCGAAACCAGATAAAAACTCGAGATCGAGAACGTCGAAGCCATGAACAGCGGCAGATCAATGTAGAGCATCTGAAACCAGCCCTGATAGAACCGGATAACCATGGCCGGCAGCAGCAGCACCGACAGCATAATCATGAGCGGATAGCTGATGTTCGCGGTCAGGTGATACCAAGCTTCAATCTTGGTGTGCAGCGGCGCGTCGCTGCGCAGCACGCGTGGCAGAATCTTTTTTCCCGTCTGGATCAGTCCCTTGGCCCAGCGCGCTTGTTGCGTTTTGAACGCGGTCATCTCCACCGGCAGTTCGGCGGGACATTCCACATCCTGCAGATAAATGAACTTCCATCCCTTGAGCTGGGCGCGATACGAGAGATCGGTGTCTTCGGTGAGCGTATCGTGCTGCCACCCTCCGGCCTCCTCGATTGTTGTGCGGCGCCACATTCCCGCGGTCCCATTGAAGTTGAAGAAGAGCCCAGTGCGCGCCCGCCCCGAGTGTTCGAGTACAAAGTGGCCATCGAGCAGGATCGCCTCCACCTCAGTCAGAAAGGAATAATGGCGATTGAGGTGTGTCCAGCGCGTCTGCACCATGCCGATCTTGGGATCGCTAAAGTGATGGACGGTGCGCAGCAGAAAATCTTCCGGCGGCGTGAAGTCCGCGTCGAAGATGGCGATGAACTCCCCTTTCGCCGTCTTCATCCCCTCAGCCAGCGCGCCAGCCTTATAGCCCTCGCGATTCGTCCGGTGGTGGTAGCTGATGGGATTGCCCAGGGCCGCGTAGCGCTCCACCAGACCACGCGCCACGTCGACGGTTTCGTCGGTAGAGTCGTCCAGCACCTGGATGTCAAGTTTCTCTCGCGGATAACTCAGCTTGCAGATGGCCTCGAGCAGTCGCTCTATTACGTACTGCTCATTGAAAATCGGAAGTTGCACCGTCACCCGCGGCAGGTCTTTGAAACGCGCAGCCGGCTCGGTCGTGCGGTTCTGCTTGTGCTTGTAATAGAGGTAGACCAGTACATACCGGTGCGCACCGTAGCCAGCCAGCAGAATGAGAACAATAAAATACGGAATCAGCAGCGCCAGATCGAATCCGTTCGCGTGGTAGAGCCCGCGAAACGTAGTGTCGAGAAAATGCTGGCGGATGTAGGGCCCAATCCCTTTGGGGGCAGCCCCTACCGCCAGATTTGCAGTCAGGATGAAATCAGAGTTCAACAGAGAGTCCGGTGAAAGCCTTCATTTTACCGGATTGGGGATGTCACGCGGGTAACCCATTTCTCGCCGGGCGAGGGGTGCTCCATCCTTATCGCGTCTTTTGCGAAAGGGTCGGGATGCTTCAAATACGATCTCACCGCACTTCCGCCACCTCCACGCCGTCAGGCACAATGAATGCGTCCACCCTCAACCCGTCAGGCAGTTGCGATCCCGGATCGAGTTCCACCAAAGTTTCCAGAATCTTGGTGTCCACCTTTTCCGTGGGCTCGTCCGTGCGGACATTCTTCGGCCCGAGTTGTTGTCCCACGCGCACCACGTGCCCCCAGAACTTCTGCTTCCCGAAGGCATCGGCCGTGACGTAAGCCTTCTGTCCCACGCGCACTTTGCTGACGTCGGTCTCATCCACGTCCACTCGCACGCGTAACGTCTTCCGATCGCCAATCGTCAGAATGGGATCGGGCACCGTGGAGGAATTCGATACGCTCTCTCCGCTCCGATGATGCTTGCGCAGTATGTTTCCATCGATCGGCGATCGAATAAACGTCTTCCCGTACCTCGCCTCCGCTTCCTCAAGCTGTGCCTGTGCCAGTTGCAGGTCCGCTTCGGCCAGCGACCGGTCTTCCTCGCGCGCGTGATCGTCCACTAGAGCATGCTGCTGCACTGCCGCCTCATACTTGGCCTTAGCCACGTCGGCTTCGCGCCCGTAGCGGTCCAACTCCTCGCGCGAAACCACGCCCGCGGAAAATAGTTCCTGCCGCCGGTGAAGCTCCGACTGCGCGTTCTCCATGACCGCCTTGGCTTCGTTCACCGACGACCACGCCTCGTCGCGTTCCTGCCGCCGCGCTCCGTTGATTACTTTCCGCAACACCGCCTGCTTGGCTACAACATTGGCCCGCGAAGACTGGACTTGCGCGCGGTAGTCAGTATTCTCCAGTTCGGCCAGCACCTGCCCACGGTGGATCTCGTCTCCCTCGTCGGCATTCACCGATTTCAGACGTCCGCTCAGCTCCGACCCAATCTTGATATCTTCCGAATACGGCTCCACTCGCCCCGGCCCGGCGATCAGCGACGGCCCCAAGTTACCCCCCGCGATCCTGGCGGCCGCCGCCGCGGATTCGTGCGAGCGTTTCGAAGCCACTACCAAGGATGCCGTCAGCAAAAACACGCCCAGACCGACTACCAACATGGTCCGGTTCTTCAGCAGATTTCCAATCGAGAATTTCTCACTCATAAAGAACATCTCCACTTTTCGCTCGTTTCACCAACACCGGGTGCCCCATTTCTCGCGTTCTTCGCGAGAAGTGGGGCCTTTCGAACTTCAAGCCAACCCAACCGCGGTGGCACCCATGCCATGCATCAACAACCTCGCCGGCACCGTCTCCGCGTCCGGCACCCGTGCAATCGCTCCGTCTTCAATCTTCACAATCCGATCCGCAAAACTCAGCACGCGCGAATCATGCGTCACGATCACCACCGCGCGCCCGCGCTTATGCGCCAACTCGCTCATCATCTCCATCACATTGCGGCCAGTGTGTGAATCAAGCGCCGCCGTTGGCTCGTCCGCCAGAATGATTCCCGGATCTCCCGCCAGCGCCCGCGCAATCGCGACCCGCTGCTTCTGCCCACCGCTCAGGTCCGCCGGGAAACTCTCGTACTTGTCGCCGAGCCCCACCTGATCCAGTAACTCCTCTGCCCGCCGCTTCGCCTTCGCGGTCGAAACGCCCTTGAGATCGAGCATCAGCTCGACGTTTTCGCCCGCCGTCAACGTAGGAAACAGATTGAATCCCTGAAATACGAACCCGATGTGCTCCAGCCGCAGCGCTGGCAATTCCTTCTCCCGCAGCCCTACCACTTCCCTGCCCGCCACCTGCACGCTTCCTGACGTCGCCGTGAGGATGCACCCCATAATCGACAGCAACGTAGTCTTGCCGCTCCCCGAGGGCCCCATCAGCATGAGCAGTTCCCCGGCATGCGCATCCAGATCAACGCCGCGCAACGCAAGCGTCCCAGTCGCGCCTTCCTCGTAGTTCTTCGTAAGCTCTCGAACAGCAATTGCGGCCCGCATTCTCATCTCCTAACCTTCACCTGTAATTCCGAGCCCTCAGCGCTTGTCATTCCGAGGAGCGAGGCAACGAGGAACCTCGGTTTCCGCCGGGACCAAGGAGAACCCAGGTTCCTCGCTTCGCTCGGAATGACAACAAAGACAACTCACCCCTTAAACACCATCGCCGGATCAATCCTCGTCACCTTGTTGATCGAAACCAGCGCCGCCCCTACACACATCAGCAGCGTCAGAAAGAACATCCCTACCGCCATCGACGGCGGCATCAGGATCGCCGCCCCACCCGCCTGGCTCCCACGCACCACAAACACGCTGACGATCATTCCCAGCACGTAACCAATCACTGCGCTGATCGCCGCCTGCTGCATGATCACTTTGTAGACGTAGCTGTTCGGCGCGCCCATGGCCTTCAACGTTCCGTATTCGCGAATGTGATCCATGGTCGTCGCGTAAATCGTCTGCGCCACCACCACGAATCCCACCACCAGCCCCAGCACCGCCGCGATCAGCACCGCCACTCCCGCCCCCGTGGTAAACATCCAATAAAAGCGCGTAGCACGGCTGAACTCCGACGTCGTATAAACATCGACATCTTTCACGGTGCTAAGGATCGCCCTCCGCACTGCCTCCACACGCGCTCCCGGCGCCGTTTTCACCAGAATGTACGTCGTCTGGTCCTCCCTCGTTCCGCCGAAATCCTGCGCGTGCTTGAATGTCGAAAACACATACGGAGACGTCGTGAACGATCGAATCCCGCGCGTAAAACCGACCACCCGCGCCCGATGCGACCGCACTTCGAAGACTTCCCCAACGTGTGTCACTCCCAGCTTCTGCTTGTACAGTTCGTCGAGAATCACCGCATCCGGGTCTTTCAAATCTCCGATGCGCCCCTCCACCAGATTCCACGGCCGCGCCAGCGACGAGTCCGGATTGATCCCAATAATCTGCACCGATTCCTTCGCGCCATCGGGACGCTTCCACTGCGTCCATTGGGAAATCAATTTCTGCGCGTCAACTACGCCCGGCACAGCACGCACCTGATTCAGCTTGCGCTCGCTGAACGCCACTCCCATCTCGACATAAGGAACTTTCGGTGAACTGACCCACAAATCCGCGTTCGAATGATCGATCAAGTTCGACGTGGTCACCGTGAATCCGACGAACAGCCCCAGTTCGACCACGATCAGAACCACAGCAAACACAATTCCCGTTACCGTGACCGCCAGCCGCACTTTGTCGTGAAATAAATTTCGTCGCGCCAGAGGAGGCATAGTTATTTCCCTTCCTCGTCCCCGAGTGCCCCATTTGTCGCGTCTTCTGCGAGAAGTGGGGATTTTCCCTGCGTGAGAGCGGAGGCCTTCTCCCGCATCAACCCGCGCATCGTCACATCGAGCATCACTTCTGCCCGCTCTTGCAGCGGACGCCACTTCACCCACTCATCCTTCTGCCGTGCAATGTGCAGCGCAATCACTCCATGCACCGTCGCCCACAGCGTCTGCGCCACCAGATCCGCATCGCGCAACTCCTCCCGAAAGCATCCCGCGTTGATTGCTTCCTGCACCGCCCATTTCAAAAAGGCGTACGCATCGACCTCCGGATCGCCATGCATTTCCCGTTCTTCCTCGGTCAGTTCGTCCGGCGGATGCGACGCCATAAACATGAATCGGTAGTGATTGGGATAGTGGGTACCGAAGCCGATGTAGGTTCGGCCAATCTGCTTCAGCCGCTCGATCGGATCCGAAGGCATCGCCGAACTCTGGAAAACTTCCGCCAGCCGCGAATACTCCCGGTGACACACCTCGTGAAACAGCTCATTCTTGTCGGCAAAATGAACGTAGATGGCCGTGGGCGAGTATTCAATCTTCTCCGCCACCGCGCGCATAGACACCCCCTCATACCCCTCGGTGGCAAACAGCTCGCGAGCCGCGTCCAGAATCTTGTCGCGCGTCTCCGACTTCTCCCGCTCGCGTCTTTCTCTTATTCCCATAACGTCGATCCCTTGGTTAACGCTGTTCAGTTAACATCGTTAATCTACATCTCGCAGTTCATTATTGTCAAGAAGATTTTCGCAGAAAATGTGTGGACAATCCGTAAGTTATTGCACTAACAAGACATATCATCTTTTATTGACCCTTTGTCGGCGGTCTCAATCCTCAAACTCATCCGCGGCCTCGGGGAAGGGAAATCCTTCTCCTCCCGTCATGCGTCTTTTCGTAGCCCTCGCACGTATGTACCGGTAGCATGAACGCGATTCGCGCGTTTTGCGAAAGGTGGGAAGCTGTGTCCCATTCCTCGCGTTCCCGAGAAGCACGGGTTCAGGGTGCTCGACCTCCACCGCGTTTCCTGCGAGGCCGCTGCTCGCAGGTTCCAAAACGGGAAAGAAATCCACAGGCCGTGACCTGTCAAGCAAAAAGATTCGCCCCATCCCAACCCATTCTTTTCAAAGCGCATAAACGACCGCCCAGTTCGTGCCGATCTCCGTCAACCTGCTAAAATAGAAGTAGTCGTGTTTAGCCGTAGGCAATACCGCCACATCGCTCCAAGCAAGGCTCGCATCCTCCAGCCTAACTCCTTATTCCACAATATTTTAGCTCTAAGCCCTGTGCGCTCAAGATTCTACCGGGATGGCGCCATATCTCGCGATCGTACGTCTGAGAAAACAAAGAATTTAGCTCAAAAGGAATAAAAAATAGTTAGGCGTAGATCCCCGCTCGCACCCGGACCGCAGGAACCAAGTTGCCCGCACCGATTCCCTCAGCTACAAATAGAACCACTCATGGAATCAAGTTCAGAGGCGGCCGCGATCCACAGTTCCGGTCCGCTCTCCGAAGCATGGGCGCGCATCCGGACGTCTCCGTTTTGGATCGTCGCGATTGCCTCGCTTCTGCGCGTCGGCTGGATCGTCATCGGCCACACTTACAAATTCAGGAGCTCGGATGACAACTTCGGCTTCGGCTGGGAGATGGGACGCATCGGCGCATCGCTCGCCGCAGGTCGGGGTTTCAGCCATCCGTTCGGTCCGCCGACCGGACCCACCGCGTGGGAGCCGCCTCTCTATCCGTACTTGGTCGCCGGCGTGTTCCAAGTGTTCGGCATTTATTCGCGAGCCTCGGCATTTGCGTTGCTCGCGATCAACAGCGTCTTTTCGGCGCTGACTTGCGTTCCAATCTTCTTGATCGCGAAGCGGATCTTCTCGGAGAAGGTTGCGGTCGGATCGGCGTGGGCATGGGCGTTGCTGCCTAACGTCATGTTCTGGTGCACGCGCGCAGTGTGGGAAACGAGTTTGGCGGCGCTGCTGCTCGCCCTGATTTTCTGGCTCGCGCTGACCATGGAAGATCGCGACGGTTGGCTCCCGTGGCTTCAGTTTGGACTGCTCTGGGGCATCACCGCGTTGAGCAGCACGTCGCTGCTCTCGTTTCTTCCCGCTGCAGGATTATGGGCTTGGTATCGTCGCGCAAAACGCGGCAAACGATCCTTCGCCCGTGTTCTGCTGGCCTCGGTCGTCTTCTTTGCATGCATCACGCCGTGGCTGATCCGCAATGAGCGGACGTTTGGCAAGTTCATTTTCGTTCGCGACAACTTCGGTGCGGAGCTTCGCCTGGGCAACGGCCCCGGCGCGGACGGAACTCTGATGCTGTATCTGGACACGACGCATGATGTCTACGCGATGCGCCAGTTTCAGGCGATGGGCGAACTGCCGTACATCGCGATGCGCAAGCGGCAGGCCGTCGACTACATCAAAGCGGACTACGCGCGATTCGCCGGTCTCTCGGTAAAGCGATTCATCTATTACTGGGCCGGTCCGCCGAAGGAGACGCAACCGTGGTGGCTGAGCCCGGCCAAGAACTCGCTGTTCCTGCTGTCGTCGGCGCTGATGTTCTGGGGATTGGGGCGTGCGCTGCGACTACGCAAACCGGGCGCGTGGCTGCTGTTCTGGCTGATTCTGCTCCTTCCGGCGGTGTACTACGTCGTGTATCCCGGCGAGCGTTACCGCGTTCCCATCGAGCCGGAGATGACGATCCTGTGCGTGTTTCTCCTGACCGAGACGCGCGCGAAGACTGCGTCTTTGGGAACATCAGTCGGGTAGATTTCGTATCTCACAGTGCGGAATGGGGACTTTGTTCTAGTCTGGCCCCCTCACCAATTCCGGGTGGCCACGTCTAACGCATTGAAACGGAGGGAGTCATGAACCGCCATCGTCAATCTGCCACCTGGTTGGGAGCCGTCCTCGGAACCGTTTGTGCCCTGTTCGTCTTTGCGTTCGTAGCACACGCGTCAGACCACCGCGGCGCGCTTACCGAGGAACTCCATAAGACCTACGAACTGACTGCCGATGGCCGCGTCGAACTCGACAACATCAACGGCGCCGTGCACATCTCCAGTTGGGACCGGAATGAGGTAAAGGTAGATGCGGTCAAGTACGCCGACACGAAAGAACGGCTCGACCAGGCACAGATTGAGATTGATTCGGGTAAGGATTATCTCTCGATTCGCACCAAGTACCACGACCATGACCAGACGTGGAACTCGGGCTCACACAATAACCCGGCCGGCGTGGAGTACACGCTGACGGTTCCACGCACGGCGCGCCTGGATGAAATCAAGCTGATCAACGGCGCCCTCGACGTGACCGGAGTGAGCGGCGAAGTGCATGCCTCCTGCATCAACGGACGGCTAGAGGCGCACAACCTGGCCGGACGCGCCAACCTGTCGACGATCAACGGTCGCCTGGAAGCGCGCTTTGACGAGTTGTCCGGATCGCGAGTGGAACTGAATTCTGTGAACGGCTCGGTGGAGCTGACAATTCCTTCCGACTCCAAGGCGGAGCTCGAAGCCAGCACGGTTTCCGGCGGCATCAACAATGATTTTGGCCTGCACGTAAACAATCACCGTTTTGTGGGCCATGACCTGCGCGGGGAATTGGGCAGTGGCGGAACGCATATCAAGCTGGCTAACGTGAACGGCAGAATCGAGATTCGTCACGCCCAGGATGGCCGCACCTTGAGCCCGGCGAAAGATCTGAATCACTCTGACAAGGACGATGACGACGACAGCGAAATTTAGTGAATAGGGATCAGGGGCTAGGGGTCAGAGGCCAGTTACAGTCTGCTCTGGCTCTGATCTCTGACCCCTAGCCCCTCGTTCAGTAGATCGTGTATCCGGGAGCGGGGGTGCGGAGATCAGGCTTCGTGGCCGTCAAGAGCAATGCGCCCTCGCGCTTGAATGCCCGCAGATCCTCCAGGCTATTGAATGACTTTGTTTTGTAGTCAGCCGGAGTGGGCGTGTCGTCGGGGATGCGGCGGGCTTCTACGTTTTCAAACGCATGCTTCTGGAGCAGTTCGACGTATTCGGCCGCGGACCGCACGTGAACCGGGACTTTCAGCTTGTCGACCCACTGCAGGGAATACGGATTATCTTTATAGAGATTGATCAGGATAAACACCTTGCCGCGAGGCGCTACGACCCGAAACAGTTCCATCAGCGCGCGGTCCTGATCTGGGTAGTAGTAGAACGATTCCACCGACAGGACTTTGTCAAAGAAGTTTTCCTCCCACGGAATCTGCTGCGCCGATCCCCACACGTAGAGAATATTTTCGAAATCTTTTGAGGCTTCGCGGGCCTGACGCACCATTTCGTCAGAGACATCGAGGCCGATGACCTGGCCGAATCCTTCGGGGCCTTCGCCTACAAGCCGTGCGAGCAGGCGCGTGGCCCATCCGGAACCGCAGCCGAGGTCGAGCACGCGCTCTCCGGGACGCAGATTCATGAGGCGAATCGTCTTTTCGGTGATATCGAGATGATGGCTCTCCATCTTCTCGCCTTCGCCGGCGGCGGCCCAGCGGTTGAATTCGTATTGCAGTTTTTCGTCGGGAGTTTGGGGCTTGTCGGGCATGTTTATCCTCGGCCGAATTCCCACGCTGCGAGCCTAGGTGTGCACCAATTGTAACAAGCCCGTAATGACGGGATGCTAGAGTCTCCGACACTCGGAACGTGGGGCGTGGTGCAGCACAACTCTATTTGGAGGAACTCACTATGCTAGGAAAAGCTTCGAACAAACGTCTTTCCATTTCGTTGAGGAAGACGATTGCAGCACTCTCCTTCGGCGCACTCGTTGCCACCATCCCAGCCACCGCGCAAAACTCCAGGGCCGATCACGATAGGTTCTTCTTTTGGCCCGGCAACCTGGTGGTCAGCCGCAGTGTGTATGACAACAATTCCAACAACGTGCAGGTGGGCGAAATCCTGCCACCCAATTGCGCCAGCACCCAGGGCGGATGTGCCGCGGCCAGTGGCGCCCCCTCCAACGGCAGCTATCCTTTAGTCTGGAACAACAACCTTTACGACGGCAGCTTCGGCATCACGTCGAAAATCTTTCTCGACCAGATGTTTCCGTTTGGCTTCGTGATTAACAGCCTCGAAGTGCCCAACAGCTCGCAGCGCGGAATCGGCAGCACGAGCGATCAGCTGGTCACCAGTTTCAGCTCGAAGTCGGAATTGGCGCTGCATCTCTCGACCGACGGACAGTTCCTGACGTTCGGCGGCTATGTCACGCCCATCGACCAGATCGATGTATCGAACTCCAACACGCCGGGAGCGGTCGACTTGACAAATCCCGTCGGGGAGAGTGTCTACCGCGCGGCGGCCGTGGTGGATCGCCGTGGGCGATTCCAGTTCACCGAAACCAACGCCTATAGCGGCAATAACGGACGTGCGGTCATCTTGAACAACAGCAATGGCGCGAACTTCTTCTATACCGCCGGCAATGCGGGTAACGGCAGCAATCCTCAGCCGGATGGCGTCATCCTTGGGGCTGGCACGCAGATCATCAGTCCCGCGAATGAGCCGGAAAGTGCGCAGACTCCATCTACTCCGACTCCCGTGGGCAGCTTCTCGGTGACGGAACTCGGAGTGAAAGCGGACAAGATCGGTAAAGACGACAACTTCCGCGGCATTACCGTTTTCAACAACGTGCTGTACTACTCGAAGGGAAGCGGCGGCAATGGCGTGAACACCGTCTACTTCCTCGATACGACGGCAACCGCGTGTCCGAATGGCGTCGGCCTGCCTTCGAGTTCGGCCACGCTGCCGACAACTGCACTCTCTTATAATCTTGCGACCCTTCAGACCAACGGCCTTCCCAGCAACATGTGCATCCTGGCGGGTTTCCCTCAGGTTCCGAACAAGACCGCGACGACCTTGGCTTTTCCGTTCGGTCTTTGGTTCGCTAACGCCACGACCCTCTATGTTGCGGACGAAGGCGATGGCTTCGCTGGTGGAACGGATCTCTACACTCATGCCGCTGGTCAAACCACAGCGGGATTGCAGAAGTGGGTTTTCAATTCGTCGACCAACACCTGGAATCTGGCCTACACTCTGCAAGCCGGGCTCGGTCTGGGCGTGCCTTATACGGTGCGGCACTATCCGACTGGAAACAACGTGGCGACCGGGCTTCCCTGGGCACCCGCGACGGACGGTCTCCGCAACATTACGGGCATAGCGGGCCACGACGGTTATGCGGCCATCTGGGGGATCACGTCCACGATAAGCGGAAACGGCGATCAAGGCGCAGACCCCAATCAGCTTGTGGTGGTGTTCGATTCTTTGGCCAACACAGACCCGACAGTCGCCTTGAACGAGGGCTTCTTCACTGTTCGCCAAGCTGGTTTCGGAGAAGTCTTGCGCGGCGTTTCCTTCACGCCCGGAACGGACAGCAGCCGGTAGCGCGGTGCAACCGATGCGAAACTGGCAGGACGAGCGATAAGCAGGACATACACGCGGCGGGAGCCTGGCTACGGACTCCCGCCGCTTTTCGTTCACTCATTTGTTTGATCGATTCTTCTGCGCGGCCGCGTGGGATGACGTCAGCGAGCTGGTGAGACGGGCGGGACTTCTGTGGTACAGTTCTCCTCCTCATGGCGACACGCCCTCAGAATCCACCGCCGGAGCCTGGCCCGGGATCGCTTTATTGCCCAAATTGTGCTGAAGAAGTGACGGATCCACTGACCTGCGGAGACTGCTCGGCAGTGATTTGCCGGCGGTGTGGCACGGCGCTGGAATCCTCCGACGAACTCGGAATCGGATAATGGAACCCTCCCCGGTCGTGCCTGCCGCCGATTCGCTGTTGTCTGGGGCGACGCCTGGCTTGAAGCCGTCGGACGCGAAGCCCACGTTGGTGCGCGGGCTCGGGCTGCTTGATTCCGTACTGCTGCTGGTCAGCGGCATTATCGGGTCATCGATTTTTCTGACTGCGAAGGACATCGCCGGACCGCTGCCGCAGCCCGTGTTGTTTCTGCTGGTGTGGGTGTTGGGAGCTCTGATTTCGCTTTGCGCCTGCTTCGCCTTTGCCGAGTTGGGCTCGATGTTCCCGGATTCTGGCGGACAATACATCTATCTGCGTGAGGCATACGGTGACCTGATCGCGTTTCTCTATGGATGGATGTTGTTCAGCGTGGCCAATGGCGGGACCATCGCCGCCCTTTCGGTGGCGTCGGCGGCGTATGTAGGGCAGGTGTTTCCTGTTGTGTCGCAAGATCACGTGGTGGTGGCGTTCGCTGGGATTGCGATAACGCGCGCGCATTTGCTGGGGCTCGTGCTGATCGCTGTTCTGACTTACGTGAACGTCGTTGGGCTGCGCTGGGGCACGCTGCTGCAAAACGTTTCCACCTGGACGAAGTTCACAGCGATGGCGGCATTTGTTGTTCTGGGATTCGCCATCGGCAAAGGAAACTGGTCTAACTTTCAGGCGCACGGAGTTGGCTTGACGATGGGACTTGGGCCAGCGCAATTGATCTCGGCGCTGGGAGTGGGATTGATCGCCGTCTTCTGGGCTTACGATGGATGGGTGTACATCACCTGGGTCGCGGGCGAAGTAAAGGAACCGCGACGAAACGTTCCGTTGGCCATGGTGCTGGGAGTGCTTGCTGTGGGCGTGATCTACGTCGCGATGAATCTGACTTACATGTACGCGCTGCCATTGAAGGAGATCGCCGCGCACGAAACCATTGCCCATGCGGCTGCGGCGGCGCTGTTCTCGCCGCGGGCGGCGGTGTGGCTGTCGCTGATGATTGCCATTTCTTGCTTCAGCGCGGCGGCCACATGCACGCTCTCGGGCGCACGAGTTTATATGGCAATGGCGCAGGATGGCGTCTTCTTCAAGCGCATGGCGGTGATTCATCCCGAGTGGCGGACGCCGGCTTTCAGTCTGATCGGGCAGGGAGTGTGGGCGGCGGCGCTTACGCTCAGCGGGCGCTACGACCAGCTTTACACGTACGTGATCTATGGCATGGTGTTGTCTTACACGTTGACGGTTATCGGCATGTTCCTGCTGCGACGGAAACGGCCGGAGATTCCGCGCCCTTACCGGTGCACGGGATATCCGTGGCTGCCAGCGATCTATGTACTGATCGGGACGGCGTGGACTCTGAACACGATTATCACGCGGCCCACCGAAGCGTTCTGGGGAACGGCGATCGTGCTAATTGGCGTTCCTGGATATTTGTATTGGAAGCGCAGCAACCGGAAGGCTGCGGCTGTGGAGTAGACGATGTTTGAGCGGTACACAGAGAAAGCGCGGCGCGCAATTTTCTTCGCGCGCTATGAGGCGAGCCAGTATGGCTCACCACTGATTGAATCGGAGCATATCCTGCTCGCCATCCTGCGCGAGACTGCTCAGATCAGAAAGATGCTTCCTCTGGGCGCAGCAGAAGCTATCCGAGCACAGATCGAGGCGCGAACTCAGATTCGCGAGAAAGTTCAGACGAGCGTCGATCTTCCTCTGAGCGACGCTTCAAAGCGAATCCTGGCATACGGCGCGGAAGAAGCGGACCGCTTGAACCACCGCCGCATTGGTTCGGAGCATCTGTTTCTCGGCCTGCTGCGCGAGAAAGGCTGCCTCGCTGCCGAGTTGCTCGAACCATTCGGTGTGAAGCTGGAAGAGTTCAGAACAAAAATCGAAGTCATGGGAGCGTACGAGGCAGCCGAAGGGGTCTTGTCATCGCGCGATCGGGCGCTGGCTACGACGCCCAGGATCATAATCACAATCCACGGTTTGCCCTTTAAGGTGGACGACGTGCTTGGCGAAGTTAGACGGTGCCGACTCCACAAGTGGCACTGGCACAGGGCGTCATGGAAGCCTCGGGATTGCGTCACCGCGCGGCAGTCGGGCAAGGTCTCTCTGGACATCACCCTCGCCGAGGATTCCACGAATTTCGAGGTGATCAAGGGCGGGTGGAAGAAGGATCATTGCACGATCTGCTGCTGGGAGCTGTTCGAATCGCAGGACGACCATGGCACCGGATACACCAATGGCCGCGACTGGCTGTGTCTGGAGTGCTATGACAAATTCTGGGCGCGGCCGGATTTTATCTCAGGTTCGTACTCGGATATCACCTGAACTTCACTTTCGCCTTGCCGCGCATCCGCGCAAATGTTATTCCTCCTTCTTGCTCACGTTAGCTTGACTGCGGGACGCACTCTTGTCAGAACCCAATCCGAACCGGCCAGCGGACAACATCGCCTTTCTCGCACCCGGCGTTTCCATCGCCGAAGTCGAAGACCCCAACCGCCCGCGGCAGGTCATGGGATTCCGCGACTTGGTTCTGTTCTATGTGATCACCGGCATCAGCCTGCGCTGGATCGCGACCGCAGCGGCAGCGGGGCCGAGTTCCATCGTTATCTGGATCGGTGCGTGGCTGTGCTTCTACACTCCGCTGGCGCTTTCGGTGCTGGAGCTTTCGTCGCGCTATCCGAATGAAGGCGGCCTCTACGTGTGGAGCAAGCGGGCGTTTGGAGATTTCTCCGGCTTCATGTCGGCGTGGACGTACTGGACCAGTAATCTGCCCTACTTCCCTGCCGTGCTCTATTTTGCCGCCAGTAACGTGCTGTTCATGCGGCAAGCGGCCTGGGAGCATCTTTCGAGCAATGCGACCTTCTATATTGCGTTTTCCCTGCTTACGCTGAGCGCGGCGACGCTTCTGAACGTGGTCGGACTAGATGTCGGGAAGTGGCTGCACAACGTTGGTGCGATCGCGATGTGGATTCCGGTGGGCATCGTCATCGTGATGGGGTTTGTGGCGTGGCATCGCTATGGCTCGGCGACTTCGTTCACGTTGCACTCCATGATTCCGAGCACGCACCTCAACGACCTGATTTTCTGGTCGGTGCTGACGTTTGCATTTGGCGGGTGTGAGACAGCTTCCTTCATGGGAGAAGAGATCAGGAATGCGCGGCGCACGATTCCTTTGGCACTGCTGTCTGGAGGCGTGACGGTTACGACCTGCTACATCCTGGGGACGGTTTGCGTTTTGCTCGCGCTGCCTTCGACCGAGGTCAACAGTCTGCAGGGACTGGTGCAGGCTGTATCGAAGACCGCGTCGCGCGTGGGATTTCCCGGGGTGTTGCCGCTGGCAGCGTTTCTGATTGCACTGAGCAACGTTGGCGCGGCGGGGGCTTACCTGGCGGCTGTGGCGCGGCTTCCTTTTGTCGCGGGGCTGGACCGCTTTCTGCCGCCAGCTTTTGGCGCCCTGCATCCAAGATGGAAAACACCATGGATTGCGTTGCTCACGCAGTTTGTCCTCGGCGTGGTGTTCATTTTTCTCGGCCAGGCCGGAACCAGCGTCAAGGGCGCGTACGACGTCCTGGTCAGCATGGGAGTGATTACGTACTTCATCCCCTACTTGTACCTGTTCGCGGCAATGATCAAATTGCAGGGCGAGCCTGCGGGTCCGGACGTGATTCGAGTGCCAGGAGGAAAGACGGTGGCGAGACTGGTCGCGACCTTAGGATTTCTCACCACGGCAATGACGATCGCGCTGTCGCTGATTCCGCAGCCGGATGAACCGAACAAGCCGCTGGCGCTGTTCAAAGTTGTCGGCGGGTGTGGGGCACTGGTGTTGATTGGGGTCTGGATTTACCGGGCAGGACGGAAGCGGGCAATAGCTACCTAGGCGCGCAGCCGGGCTTTGCCCGGCGGACGGGCGGGGCGCCCGTCCCTCCACGAGCGGCTACACCGGCGTTGCGGTTTTCCGCGGAGGATTGAAGAACGGCAGGTTCGTCACTTTCACGTTCGTCTTGAGACGGATGGCTTCGATCGTAATTTCCATCTGGAGTGAGGTTCCCGGTTTCGCGTACTCGGTTTCGACGCTCGCCAGCGCGACCAATTTCTTCAGGATTGGAGACCAACTTGTGGTGGTCGCTTTGCCGGCCTGCTTCTCGCCCGCGTACACGGGGACCGCAACGCGCGACGCCTGCGCCGGAGCCGCGGGGGTAAGGCCGTAGCGCTCGTAGAGTTGCTCGACATCGGTCCAATCGACTTCGAGGCCCACCAGTTGCCGGGAAACGCCCTTCTTCGCGTCTTGCTCGAGGGCGCGCTTGCCGATGAAGTTCTCTTTTTCGAGGTGGACCATCTTGGCGAAGCCCAGTTCGTAGGGTGAAAACTTCTGCGATGGGATCAGCGCCTTCTTGGAACTTGTGTAATCGACTTCGATGAGGAGCAGGCCGGCTTCGACGCGGGCAACGTCGAGCGCCAGCATCCCCGCGGCGTGCAGATCGAATTGCTTACCTTCTTCCGCGAGCGCGTCCCAGACCTTTACGGCGTCATTCCATGGGATCCAGATTTCGTAGCCGAGGTCGCCGGTGTAGCCGGTGCGTGAGATGTCGACTGGGACTCCGGCGATTTTGCCGCGAGTGACGCGGAAATATTTCAGGTTGGCGATATCGGCCTCTGCAACGGCCTTCAGCAGCTTGGCTGAGGTTGCCCCTTGCAGCGCGAGTGCAGCAACTTTCTCGGAAATGTCTTCGATCTGCACGTCCATGTTCAGGCCGTTCTGGCGAAACCAGCGTAGGCTGGGGTCGGCGGCCGTCCAGCGATAGACGTTTTCTTCGAGACGCGAAATCGTTCCGTCGTCGATGACCTTGCCCTCTTCGTCGCACCAGCAGCAATAAATCACCTGACCTACTTTGACCTTGTTGATGTCACGCGTGATGACGCGGTTCACCAAGCGGGTCGCGTCCTTGCCGGTGATCAGATACTTGTAGAGCGGAGAGATGTCGATGAGCGCAGCCGCGTTGCGAATGGCGTTGTACTCGTGCTCGTGATGAACTTCATACACGCTGACGGTGTAATAGCCGGACCACTCGCGGTAGTTGAGGCTCTGGCAGAGCGGGAACGTTCTCTCGTGAAATGCGGTTCCGATGGGCAAGGGAGTTCCTCGTTGTGACGATTTCGCTTCGCACTCTCCAGGGGAAAACCAATAATCACTAAGGACACGAAGGAGCACGAAGGAAATGCCGTCGTCGGATTATATTCACCTGTAGCTCACGCGGCAACAACGTCGCTGCATGACTTACGGTCAGCGGGCGCAAATCGAGGAGACAAAAACACTGCTTCCCGATAGAATGTCGATTCGACTTCCGGTCCCCTATGCGCATGTTCATGCCAATGTTGTGGAGTGTCCTCAGAAGCTGGACCGTCCTTCCCAGCGGGCTCTAATCCTCTCTACCGCCTGCTTCCCTTCGCGAGTATTATTGCGTTTCCCTACACCCGAACGTCAAAGCTGAGAGCTAGGAGCTAAGAGCTAATGGCTGGTTCGAACTCTTACGATGTAATCGTCATCGGCGGCGGCCACAACGGGCTGGTCAACGCCGCGTATCTGGCGCGCGCGGGCAAGAAAGTGTTGGTGCTTGAAAGGCGCCACGTGCTGGGCGGCGCTGCCTGCACGGAAGAAATTGTGCCAGGCTTCAAGTTCTCGGTCTGCTCTTACGTGGTGTCGCTACTGCGGCCGGAGATTATTCGCGACCTCGATCTTCCCCGCCACGGACTGGAGATTCTTCCGCTCGACGGCACGTTTACGCCGATGCCCAGCGGCGATTATCTCTGGCGTGTGAACGATCACGGCAAGACACACCGCGAGATCGCCCGCCATTCGCGGGTTGACGCCGAAGCCTACGACGAATTCGGCAAAGCCATGCAGGCGATGTGCCGGTTCGTGAAACCGATTCTCAGCATGGTGCCGCCGGACCCGACCACACTGAATCCGCGGGAACTGATGAAGCTGCTGTTCATCGGTCGGCGCTTTCAGGGCATGTCGAGCTACGACAAATACAATCAAGTCCAGCTTATGACCATGTCCGCCATTGATTTTCTGGATCAATGGTTTGAGACCGACGTGCTGAAGGCAACGATGTCGGCCTCAGGGATCATTGGTACGTTCTTGGGCGTGCGATCGCCCGGCACCGCCTACGTTCTGCTGCATCACTACATGGGCGAGATCGACGGCGCGTTTCGCGCATGGGGATTTGCGCGCGGCGGCACGGGAGCGATCTCGAATGCGATTGCCGATGCGGCACGCGAGGCAGGTGTGGAGATCCGCACGCAGTCGGGGATTTCGCAGATTATCGTCAAGAATGGCAAGGCGAAGGGCGTCGTTCTCGCTAACGGTGATGAGGTTTACGCGGATGTAGTCTCTTCCAGCGTCGATCCGCGGCTGACATTCACGAAGTTCATTGAAGCCCAACATCTGCCCGGCGACTTTCTGGAAGACGTGAACCGCTTTAAGTATCGCGGCTCTTCCGGCAAGGTGAACATGGCGCTGGACACGCTGCCGAATTTCAAGTGCATGCCGGGGCCGGGCGCGCATCTGCGCGGAGCGATTTCGATCTCGCCTTCGGTCGAATATATGGAGCGCGCATATGACGACGCGAAGTACGGAAATTTCTCCAAGCATCCGTACATTGACATGGTTATTCCGTCACTGACCGATCCCTCCGTTGCGCCTCCGGGTAAGCATGTACTGTCGTGCTTCGTGCAATACGCGCCTTACAAGCTGCGCCCCGGGTTGACGTGGGATGACGAGAAGGAAGCCTTTGGCGACACGGTGGTGAACACGATTGCCGAGTACGCGCCGAACATCAAAGACATCATCCTTCACAAGCAGGTCATCACTCCGCTCGATCTGGAACGCGAGTGGGGGCTGAGCGAGGGAAACATTTTCCAGGGAGAGCTCTCGTTGGAGCAACTTTTCTTCCTGCGTCCCGTGCCGGGGTGGGCACAGTACCGAACACCCATCAAGAATCTCTACATGTGTGGATCGGCGACGCATCCGGGCGGAGGGATCATGGGTGCGAATGGACGACTCGCGGCGCTGGAGATTCTGAAAGACAGCAAGGGAGCGGCATAGCATGGCGGGGTTAACAGGAAATAGCCAGCGCGACGTTGTCATCATTGGCGGCGGTCACAACGGGGTGGTCACAGCGTTTTATCTGGCCAAGGCTGGTTACAAGCCTCTGGTGCTCGAGCGCAACGCGCAGGTCGGCGGAGCGGCCGTCACGGATGAATTCCATCCCGGATTCCGGTGTTCGACGCTGGCGCACACGGCGGGGCCGATTCGGGCCGACATCGTCCGCGACATGCAGCTGGAAAAGCACGGGCTCAGGCTGATCACGCCGGATGTTTGCGTGACGGCGCTTTCGCCCGATGGGCGCGCGCTTTCGCTTTATCAAGATGTGAACAAATCGGCACAGGAAATCGCGGCGTTCTCGCAGAAGGATGCGGCGAAGTATCCCGAGTTCGAGCGGTCACTGGGAAAGATCAGCAAGGTCATCGGCGAGGCGCTGGCGATTACGCCGCCTGACATTGACCACCCCAGCAGCGGCGATTTGTGGAGCATGTTGAAGACGGGGCGCGCGATCCGCAAGCTGGGCAAGAAGGATATGTTTCGGTTGCTGCGCTGGGGACCGATGGCCGTGGCGGATCTGGCGTCGGAGTATTTTGAGACCGAACTTCTGCGCGCGGTGATCGCGGCTCGCGGCGTCTTTGGGACGTTCCTTGGGCCATGGTCGGCCGGGAGCGCGCTGGTACTGCTGATCCGCGCGGCGGGAGATCCCCATCCCGCCGGGTCGGCGTGCTTCGCGGCTGGAGGGATGGGCGCAGTTACGCAGGCGATGGCATCGGCCGCGAAGGCTGCGGGCGTAGAGATTCGCCTGGGGGCGGAGGTCATTGAGATTCGAGTGCAAAATGGCGTCGCCACTGGAGTGCTGCTTTCGACAGGGGAGGAAATTCACGCGAAGGCGGTCATTTCCAACGCCGACCCGAAACGCACGCTGCTCAAGCTGACCGATCCCACGCATCTATCGCCGGACTTCGTGCAGAAGTTGCAGCATTACCGCGGGAACGGCACGGTCGCGAAAGTGAACCTCGCGCTGGCTGGGCTGCCGAAGTTCACCGCGCTCAAGAACGGCGACGTGAATGCGCTCAAGGGGCGCATTCACATTGGCAACGAGATTGACTATCTGGAGCGCGCGTTCGACGAAGCGAAATATGGCAACTTCTCGCGGCAGCCGTATCTCGACGCAACGATTCCGTCGCTGACCGATCCGACGCTTGCGCCCGAAGGCAAGCACGTGATGTCGATTTACGTGCAGTACGCGCCGTATAAACTGAAGGGAGATTGGGAAGAGCAGCGCAAGGCCCTCGGCCAGACGGTGGTGCAGACTCTCGCGCAGTACTCGCGGAATCTGCCCGAACTGATTCTGACGCACCAGATCATTACACCCCGCGATCTGGAAGACAAATACGGGCTGACCGGAGGACAAATCTTCCATGGGGAGCTTGCGCTCGACCAGTTCTTCACCATGCGTCCACTGCTCGATTGGGCGCGGTACCGGACTCCGATTCAGAGTTTGTATTTGTGCGGGAGTGGGACGCATCCTGGCGCAGGGCTCACCGGCGGCTCGGGCGCGAACGCCGCGCGCGAGATTTTGAAGGAACTCAAGCGCTGATTCGAAGAGTCAGAACTTGCGTTTGTTCTTGCCGGTGAAGTACTTCTCCAGGCTTTTCGGAACTTCCCGGCAGGAGCAGTGTTTTTGGTGGTCCTTGTGCCACTCGATTCTTTGAGCCAGCGTTGCCTTAGCGGGCATCCTGTTCGTCTGGTGCCAAGTCTTGTTCATAGCGATTGCTCCACCCAATGAAGAATAACGCCATTCTCCTGATTAGTTGTCCGGACCGCAAGGGCGAAGTCGCAACCATCGCGGACTTCGTCTACCGGCACAATGGCAACATCCTGCATGCCGACGAGCACGCTGACGAGGAGTCCGGTCTCTTCCTGATGCGTGTCGAGTTCGATCCCAAGGATTTCGACATCGATCTGGCTGAGTTTGGCAAGTACTTCTCTCCGGTGGCTGAATCCTTCAGCATGAATTGGCGCCTGGCGCAGTCATCGCAACGCCAGCGCATGATTATTTTGGTTTCCAGGTACGATCACTGCCTGGTCGATCTTCTATATCGTCACAAGAGTGGCGAACTCGCGTGCGACATTCCGCTGATCATTTCGAATCATGCGGACAACGAGGCGATTGCCGACTTCTACAAGGTTCCCTACGCGATTGTTCCAGTGACGAAGGACAACAAAGAACGGGCCGAGGCTAAGATCCATTCGCTGATTGACCAGCATCAACCGGACTTCATGGTGCTGGCGCGATACATGCAGATTCTGTCGAATGAATTTGTGAACCGGTACCCGCAACGGATCATCAATATTCACCACTCTTTCCTGCCGGCCTTTGTGGGTGCGCGACCCTATCATCAAGCGTTCGAACGCGGCGTAAAGCTGATTGGCGCCACCAGTCACTACGTCACCGAGGTGCTTGACGACGGGCCGATCATTGAGCAGGATGTGGTGCGAGTCTCGCACCGGGACACGGTTGAGGACCTGATTCGCAAGGGCCGCGACCTGGAGAAGGTCGTGCTGTCGCGGGCGGTGCGCTGGCATGTGGAGAATCGGATTCTGCTCTACGGCAACAAGACTGTGGTTTTCTGACTCTTCCCAGGCGCAATCCCACGCGAAAGTTCATGTACCTTCGGGAAACTCCGATTCCACTGCATGAGAGTAGCGCTCCGGAGGTAACTTGCACCGGAGGTAACTTTTCGTTTTTACTTAGACATTAGTAAAGTTTCAGGGAGAACTCTCGCTTTCGGGGGCATTTTTGGCCGAGGATCTTCGGTTTGAACTAGCCATTCTGGCGACCGTCCAGGGCTTCTACCAGAAGCTCATGGTGGAGTCGTTGGGTGGAGAAGTGCCGGTGCCGGGCGGCCTTGACGAGGACGCGCTTCGCCATTCCGAGCGCGAGCTCCCAAACACGCTGTCGCGGATGTACCGCTGGTTGCACCTGCTCGACATGGCCATCACTCCCGCGATGATGCGCCAAGCGCTCACTCCAGACACGGATTCTGAAGTGGCGGAGGCTTTGCTGCGTTACTTCGTGCGGCGCCGCGAACCCAGCGATGTGAACCGCGACAAGACGGACCTGATCGCGACGTTCCTGTACCGGCATCCGCGCGTGCCAGGGCAATGGGAGCAGAGTGGGTACGGGCTCGACGGCGCGCTGCCGCTGTCACCCTTTGAGATTGCGCTGATTGAAATCCTCGCCGACACCGACGTGCCGTCGCTGCCCGAGGAGCACGTGCAATTGCTGCGGCGTTTCGATCCGCTGCGGGAGGAGATTTCCCGCTTCCGCGACTTTAACAGCCTGATCGATTCTGGCCTCATCGGGCGAGTGCGCGAGTTGAAGCAGTGGCTGGATTCCTCGTTTTATCATCCCGGAGTGCTGGCTACGGTTTCGGCTTACAACGCGACTTTCGGCAAGAAGTTTGACGAGCTCTTCACAAAGGCTCTGACCGAGATCAAGACATTCGGACAGGCGCTCGAAGATATGGGCGGAACGATCCTAACTACTGTCGACGGCGTGGAAGTGACCGTGGAACATGTGGCGGCGATTCAAGAGAAGCAAATGCTGCAGGCCGATTACGGCAGCACGCTGGAAAAGTTTCGCCGGGTTTCGAAACTGAAAAAGGAACTGGACCGGCGTCCGCCGATCCGTCGGTCGCTGCTGACTCCGGCCGCACGCACATCACGTACCTCAAGCAGTGCGGCGGCCGCGCCTAAAACCGCCAAGGTGGTTGCGGCAAAAGCTCCCCCTGCGCCGCAAGTGTTTCAACCACCCAGCGTTACTGCGCAGCAACTCTCGGCGGAGGAAGGCAAACTTCGTCGCGTCGAGGAATCAATTCGCGTCTTTGTGCGCGTCGCCGATCCGAAGTATCGCCAGGTGGTGCCCATGCGCTTCTTCAACCTGACGCTGACCGCGCCCGAGGCCGATGCGTACGGAGCTTCGTTCCTGGAAGAAAAGAGCCTGCGCGCCGATGTGGCCCGTACTCTGATCCGGCTCGTTTCGATTTCCGCGCGCATCAGCACCGAACTGGAAGAACTGAAGCGCAGCCAGAAAATGTCGTCTCTATGGAAACTCCACGCCGACGCGGTAGTTGTGCTGCTGGACATGGCGAGCACTTCCACGGAGGACGCGGGCAGCACCGCCAAAATGGCTGAGCAGCGTGGCGCAGCCGCCGCCGCTAGAGGGATTCACGAGTCCGTCCAAAAACTGCGCAATCAAGCCGACGTCGCCGTGAAGACTCTCGCCAACGTGAGCTAGGCAACCCACCTTTGCAGAGTCATTTTCAGGTCAAGGGCAGCGTAGTCCACGGGCGATTTTCGCCCGTCTTCTTCCGGAAGCTGACAGCTCAGTTGATGTCGAACTGCTGCTGATGCACCGCCGGGTCGCTTTTCACGATGATGGTCCGCTTCGTCATTTCTTCCATCTCGTTCAGCAAGCGGCCGTTATTGGACTTCAACTCCTTGGCCACGTCGGGATGCACGCGCAGCATCACGTCTTCGTGCTCCAGATGTTTCGCGATCTTCCGCATCTCCACGTAAATCTCATTGCAAACAGTAGTGACGGACTTCACATATCCGGTCGACTCGCAATACGGACACGGTGCTCCGATGGTCCGTTCCAGCGACTGCTTCACGCGTTTGCGGGTTATGGCGACCAAGCCAAAGTCGTTGAACTGCAGCGTCTTTGAAGGGGCACGGTCGTGGCGAAGTTCTTCTTCCAGGGCTTGCATGACGCGCTGGCGATTGCGGCGTTCATCCATATCGATGAAGTCGATGATGATGATGCCGCCCAGATCGCGCAGCCGGATCTGGCGCACGATTTCCTTGATCGCGTCCACGTTGGTCTTGACGATCGTATCTTCCAGGCGCGACGTCTTGCCCACGTACTTGCCGGTATTGATGTCGATGGCGACCAACGCTTCGGTCTGGTTGATCACGATGTAGCCGCCGCTCTTCAGCCAAACTTTCGATTTGAGCGCCTTGTTCATCTCGTCGGCAAGGCCGAACTGCTCGAACAGCGGTGTCTCTTTGGTGTAAAGCTTGACGCGTTTGACCAGCGCGGGCTGGAATCGGTTGAAGAACCGCAGCACACGCTCGTACTCCGGCTCGGTGTCGACCCAGATGACGGAGAAGTCAGAGGTGACCTGGTCGCGCAGCACACGCTCGACGACATTCAGATCGTGATAGATCAGCGCGGGCGGCTTCGAGCTTTCCGAGCGGGTCTTGATGTCCTGCCACAGGCCCTTCAGGAAGCGGATGTCGGCGCGGAGTTCGTCTTCGCTGGCGCTTTGCGCAGCCGTGCGGACGATGAAGCCTCCGTGACCGTTCTCACGCTCGCTCAAGATAATCCGCTTCAAGCGCTGGCGCTCTTCCTCGGACGAAATCTTGCGCGAGACTCCGGTGTGGTTCACCGTGGGCATGTAGACCAGGAAGCGACCCGGCAGCGCGATGTGGCTGGTGATGCGCGCGCCCTTCTTGCCGATGGGCTCCTTGGCGATTTGAACCAGGATCTCCTGCCCTTCTTTCAGCAAGTCGCTGATCAGAGGAACCGGCGCCGACTCACGACGGCGGAAACGGCGTCCGCCTCCACCACGGCGTTGGCGGTCGCGCGGGCCGCCCTGTCGGTCACGGTCATAACCGGGGCGCGGGCGCTGCGTACGCTGCGTATAACCTGCCGTCGAGGCTGGAGCACGAACCTCCACGCGGGCGTCGACGGTGCCGTTGCCGCGGGCTTCCGCATCGAGCATAGCCTCAGCTTCGGCTTGAGCCTCTTCGAGTTCGAGCTCTTCGGTATCTTCCTCACCCTCGGCGGGGGCGCCTTCTGCGGTATGTGCCTGGCCGGACTCGGCGATGGACGCCATATGGATTTCCGACACCGTCTCGCGGGCATCACCGTTCAGGTGCGCGGGCTGACCTGCGGCCTGGGTCTCCTCTTCAAACTCGTCGTAGCCCTCGTCGGAGGAAGTTTCGTAATGGATCGTGTCTGCTTCTTCCTCGTCGATGGTCTCTTCCTCCATCGTGCCCGGAGCAGCGAATACGGGAGCCTGCTCCTCACGTGGCGATTGTGTGGGCTGCTCGGCGTCCTCGGGGACAGTGACGATCTTGTCGTCCTCTTCTTCGTCGATCTCTTCGGGTTCAAGCGCAACACTTGCCTCGCCGGGCCAACCAAGCACGGGGATACCCGGCTCTTCCGGACGGCGGAATTCCTGGTTCCAGTCGGTTGAAGTCGAGGCCGATTCGGCGGGCTCTTCCGGGACCGCCCGGATGTCTTCGTGCTCCTCATGGAGCGGTTCGGCCACCGATTCGGCAGCCGCAAAAATGGGTTCATCTTCAGGAAAGGTTGCGGCTAAAGGTGCGATCGGCTCAACAGGAGCTTCCGGTTCAACTTCAGTGATCGCCGCTCGAGCGGGGGGCTGCTGCGCGGGCTGCTGTTGCGCATAGCGCTGGTACTTCGAAATCGATTCTCCAGGCAGCAGGATCGGCGTATATCCGGGAGGTGGCCCCGAAGGCTGGGTTCTGCTCGACTCTTGAGGGCGCGAGGGCACGCTCTCGGCTGCCGGACGCGCGAAACGCGGCTCCGATCCGCGGTCTGAACCTCGATCTGAGCCTCGATCCGAACCGCGGTCCCGATCGGGTCCACGATCACGGCCATCGCGCCGTCCGCCGCGCCGGCGGCGACGTCCACGGAAGCCACCACGGTCGCGGCCCTGGTCCCCACCATTACCCGAGTCGGGGGCCGCGGCCGCCGACATTGGCTGCTGGGCTTCAGCTGCGGATTCGGCTTCAGTGAATTCCTGGCTCGACTCTGGCTGCAAATCAGCCTCTGCCGCGTCGGCAGTCTCAGGCGCTTCGACGGCGCCTGGCACAGCCTCCGCGCGCACCGGCTGCTGGCGCAGATCCTGCACGCCGCGATTGGCCGGAACGACGTCGGTCAAATCGTCGTCATGCTCTTCCAACTCCATAAAGTCGGAAACGTAGAGGAAGGCATCGCGCTCCAGGCCGATGTCGACGAAGGCCGACTGCATGCCGGGCAGGACGCGGGTTACGCGGCCTTTATAGATAGATCCGGCTAGGGTGTATTCGTTTTCACGCTCGAGGTAGATTTCCGCGAGCAGATCGTCTTCCACCAGTCCCACCTTGGTTTCGTGGGGCGTGGAAGAGACAAATAATTCCTTGTTCATGTAACACTCCGGTCCCGCCGACTTAGGAAATCGGGCGGGCTTCACCGGCGTGAGTCAGGAAAGGTACGGGAGGACTGAGCGTCGCGATGCTGCCCCGGATGGGGGGACAGACTGGGCCAGAGAGTTCTTCTCTCAGCCGAGTCCGCTGCACAAGCTTGGGAATCTTTTGCACTTATCGCTTTACTTCCGCCGGGTTTGTGACCGCACTCTCAGACCCAATTGGGTCGGGGGGCCGTTCCCTGCCGGCAGCTTTCTAGCTTCAATCCTGCCCGGCCTTCGACTGCTCGACTGGCCGGTGAAATGCCCCCTTTACGCGAGGGCGATCGATATTTTTGAGGCTGCGCCTCCAAGCGCAGCGACTGCTTCCTGCCGTCTTCCCCGTTCCTGAACCTGTTCGCTCTAAACTGGCTCGTCTCTGTTTCGCTCACCCAGCTAGTTTACGAAGCGGCGCATACGAACATTCATAACCATCCCCAGCGCCAGGAACATGAACAACACGGAAGACCCACCATAACTCATCAACGGCAGAGGTATTCCAGTGACCGGCATAAAACCGACCACCATGCCGACATTGACCAGGATATGGAAGCTAAGCACAGCCACCACACCCATCACCACGAACGTGCCAGCGCGGTCGGGCGCTGTTTGCGCGTTCTGGGTCAAACGCATCAGCACAATG
>Ga0116223_10000038_pt1 | contig 165880 bp, 138 predicted proteins | sample Sb_taG_3_FD_90092 | JGI IMG/M metagenome (GOLD analysis project Ga0116223, IMG submission 90092) | Peat soil microbial communities from Weissenstadt, Germany - Sb_50d_a_PC metaG | ecosystem: Environmental > Terrestrial > Soil > Wetlands > Peat | place: Germany: Weissenstadt | collected... | reverse complement strand
GATCATCTGCGCCTCCGTGTGCCTGCTCTTCGACATACCTTCTTCCCCTTTCTTTCGCACAAATCATACTCAGGTTTGTTCGGAAAGAGGGGATCAGGTCACGCTCAAGCCGGTCCTGACGACCAACGCATTGGTGTTGGGTTTGAAACTTGCCGGGTTGTCTCCAGGATAGAACCCGTCGGGGTAGGGGCCGTCGCCGTAACCGTCCATGAAGTGGCCTTCCAGCTTGACGTTCCAGAAGCGATTCAGATCGATTCTGGCGGAAACTACTTTGTCGTAGATGTGATTCTCCGGAAGGCTCGTGTCCAGACGCGGCGGGAATGCCTGGCCGAGAATGCCGCCGTAGCGAGTGGTCATCGTGTAGTGGGAGTAGTAGGATCCCAACTCCAGCCGCTTGGCCACGCGGTACGATCCCGAGACGTACCAGCCGCGGACATCAGCCTGTCCGTTACTGGTGCCGTTAAAGTCAACCACGTAAACGTAGGTGCGGCGATACGCGGAATCCACGCTCAGCCGGCCTCTACTGTACTGACCGTAGAACTGGTTCAGCCAGTAGTGCCGGGTGTATTCCCAGTAGGGAATCGTGCCCGCGGCAGGATCCCAGAACGGCACAAATGTCCCTTTGCCATCATCGTGCTGGTTCATGCGCGAGATGCCAGCCAACAGGCCCGGGAGCGGCGTGTGCCAGCGCAGGTCGGCCCCGTATTTGGGACCGCCGTTGCTGGTCAAATTGACTGGCGCGACGGTCTTGCGCAGCGCATAAGGATAGCCGCCATAGTAACTGTCCCGCCGTTCACCTCCGTACACGGTATAGGACAGAGTCCCGGAGCGACGTCCCACCGGGACGTCCCCGTACAAGTCTCCTCCTGTGTGGGCAATGTTGGCATCGTGCATGTCGAGGGGGTAGACACTCTGGGGTAGCAGCGCGAAAGTGCCCAGGAACTCGTAATCCTGCGTGTCGTTGTACAGGCCGATCACAGTCTTCACCTTGCCGCCACGAATGCCGAACCAGGGTTTGAAGCGGTAGTCGGCAAACGCCCAGTCAAGAGAGGGGTGCCACTCCCCCAGATTCCCGATGTTGTGATCGTAGACCTGCGCGCCGACACGCAGATTGTCGGTGACCTGCATCGAGGCGTTGGCGCCAAAGTCGGTGAATGCCCCGCTGCCCTGGCTGGTATGCATGGTCAGCCAGTTGTTGTCGGTGGTGTAAATGAATCCCTGCGAGGCGAAGCCGTGGTATTGAATGGTACGGTCAAAGAGCTTGAATTCCTGCGCGTGCAAGGCAACTGGAACCGCACAGAGGCAGAGAAGGGCCACTTTGAGCATTCGTTGATGCATACCGTCTCCCTCGATCAGGACGATCAAGTCAGCAGATCGGTAAATGCGTGCGAAAGCTTGAATCAGTGCCAAGGGAAGACCTGCAGATGACGCCGGTAACAGCAAAGCTGCGGCTAAAGGCTGCGGACAATTGACGATTTCCGGTGCTCCCCGTACCCTGTAAGGTGCGTTCAAACGATCCTGCAATGTCCCGCCTGCGCGTCGCCGACGACATTACCCAACTGGTCGGCGAGACTCCCATGTTGCAATTGAAGCGGCTGGTCCCGGCTGGATCGGCAGAGGTGTTTGCCAAGCTGGAATATCTGAATCCGGGAGGCAGCCTGAAAGACCGCGCCGCCATTGGAATCATCCGGCGCGCCGAGCAGGAAGGGAAACTTAAGCGCGGCGGGACCATCGTCGAGGCGACGGCGGGGAATACGGGAATCGGGTTGGCGCTGATCGGGGTGAACCGCGGTTATAAGGTGAAGCTGTTCGTGCCGGAAAATTTTTCCCAGGAGAAAGTCACTATCATGCGGGCGCTGGGGGCGGAAGTGACCCGCACGCCGGACGCCGAGGGCATGCAGGGGGCCATCCGGCGCGCCAAAGAGCTTGCCGCGACTGACCGGAATGCGTTTCTCGCGGCGCAGTTCGAGAACCCCGCGAATCCTGACTTCCACTACGAGACCACCGCACGGGAAATTTTCGAGCAGATGGACGGCAGAGTGGATGCCGTGGCCCTGGGCTGCGGCACTTGCGGCACATTCACCGGCGTGGCGCGCTACCTGAAAGAGCGCGTGCCGGGCGCGCTGGCGTTTGCCGTGGAAACGCAGGGCTCGGTGCTGGGCGGCGGTCCGCCGGGGCCGCACAAAGTCGAAGGGATCGGGAACACTTTTATCCCGGTAACCTTTGATGCCTCGGTATGCGACGAGGTTATGAAGGTGACCGATGACGAAGCGTTCGCCATGGTGAAGGCGCTGGCGGCGCAGGAGGGCGTGCTGGCCGGGTCGAGCGGCGGAGCGGCCGTGTTCGCGGCGCTCAAGATTGCCAAGCGCCTGGGGGCGGGCAAGCGCGTGGTAACGATCGTTCCGGATTCGGCGGAGCGTTATTTGTCGAAGAAGATTTTCGAGGGCGGCGTCTGACCCGCCGTTTTCCCCGCATTCATTCCCATGAAAAAAAATAGAGAAGCTGGTTTTGCGACGCGCGCCATTCACGTAGGGCAGGAGCCCGATCCCTTGACCGGCGCGGTGACGGTGCCGATCTATGCCACCTCGACCTACGTGCAGCAAGGGATCGGCGAGCACAAGGGATATGAGTATTCCCGCGTGTCGAATCCGACGCGCACACGGCTGGAGCAGAATCTGGCGGCGCTTGAAGGCGGCCTTGCCGCGCGCGTGTACTCGAGCGGCATGGCGGCGATTCACGCCATCGTCAACATGCTCAAGGCGGGTGATCACCTAGTGTGCGGCAACGATTTGTATGGCGGAACGCCGCGGCTGTTCAACCAGGTGATGGCCGGGTTCGGGCTGGAATTTTCCTACGTTGACACTACGGACGCGGAGAACGTGGAGCGCGCCATCCGCAAGAATACGCGCATGGTGTACGTGGAGACGCCGACCAATCCGCTGATGCGGCTGAGCGATCTGGCCGCGATCAGCCAGATCTGCCGGCGCGGGAAAGTCGCGCTGGTGGTGGACAACACGTTTATGTCGCCCTATTTTCAGCAACCGCTGGCGCTGGGCGCGGACCTGGTGGTGCACTCGACCACAAAATTCCTGAATGGTCACAGCGACGGCCTGGGCGGCGTGGTGGTGTGCGCCCACCAGGAGCATGCGGATTTGCTAGCTTTTCTGCAGAAGGCTACGGGGGCGATTCTTTCTCCGTTTGAATGCTGGCTGGTGTTACGCGGGGTGAAGACGCTGGCGGCGCGCATGGAGATTCACGACCGCAGCGGGCGGATCGTCGCGGATTTTCTGGCCAAGCACAAGAAGGTGCAGGGAGTGTTTTATCCCGGGCTGGAGGACCATCCGCAACATGCCCTGGCCAAGCGGCAGATGAGTGGGTTTGGCTCGATGATCACATTTGAGACCGGGTCGCTGAAGAATGCGAACAAGATGCTGAAGCGAGTGCGGGTGTGCTCGCTGGGCGAATCGCTGGGCGGAGTGGAGACGCTGATTTCGCACCCTACGACCATGACGCATGCTGCGCTGGGCGAGAAAGGGCGCAAGGCGATCGGGATCACCGACGGCATGGTGCGGATTTCGGTGGGCATCGAGGATGTGGACGATATTCTCGACGATCTGGATGAGGCGCTGGGCGCGATCTAACCTTGGCCGCGGATTCTTCTGTAATTGTGTAATTGAGCGATTGTGTGATTGTGTGATTTGGTAATTGAGCAATTGAACCTCGACGCACGACCGGAAAGCGGGGGTTTTCAATCACACAATCACTCATCCCTTTGTGACTGACGAACGGCAATCCTCGGGCGAATGGAATTCCGCGGTTTATCACCGGCTCTCCGCGCCGCAGGTCAGTTGGGGCAAGAAGGTTCTGTCGCGGTTGCGGCTGCGTGGGGATGAGGTTGTGCTGGACGCGGGATGCGGCACGGGCCGGCTCACGGCAGAGCTGCTGGAGGCCTTGCCGCGCGGGCGCGTGGTGGGAGTGGATCTCTCGCAGAATATGCTGGGCTCGGCGCGGGAGCATCTGGCGCAGTTTGGAACGCGCGTCAGCCTGGTGGCGTGCGATCTGCAACACCTGCCGTTCGCGGACGGGTTCGACGTAATTGTAAGCACCGCTGTGTTTCACTGGGTGCTCGACCATGACCGGCTGTTCCAGAACCTGCGGCGCGCGCTGGTTTCCGGAGGATGGCTGGAGGCGCAGTGCGGGGGCGGCCCGAATTTGGCTAGGTTGCGGCGTCGAGCGGACGCGTTGACAGCCACGCCGAAGTTCGCGCGTTTTTTTGCCGGGTTCCACGAGCCGTGGCTTTATCAGGACGCCGAGGGCGCGGCGGACAGTTTGCGGCGCGCCGGGTTTGTGGAGGTTGAGACTTCGATCGAGCCGGCGCCTACGATTCTCGACAGCGCGGAACAGTACACGGAGTTCGTCCGGAATATCGTGATGCGGCGGCATCTGGAGAACATTCCCGCGGAAGATCTGCGGGCAGAGTTCATGGCCGCTCTCACCGAGCAGGCCGCAAGCGACGATCCGCCGTTCTCACTCGATTACTGGCGGCTGAACCTGCGGGGCCGAGCGCCGGCAGGCGAAGCTTAACCACGCTAGGTTTTTCAAGATCGGGCCCGGGCGCGCCAGAGCTTAGGGTGCCGGGTTCCCGCCCAGCGAGTCGCCCAACCAGTCCAGATATTCCGAACTCCCCTCTTCGATGCCGATGGCAATGCACTCCGGCAGCTTGTAGGAATGCAACTCGCGAATGGCGTCGCGCACAGCGGGAAACTGGTCGGCGCTGGTCTTGATGAGCAGGAGGCATTCCCGGCCGGACTCGATTTTGCCCTGCCAGCGATAGATGGACTCGATCTGCGGGACGATGTTGACGCAGGCGGCAAGTTGGCGCTCCACCAGGCAGCGCGCAATTTTGCGCGCCTCGTCTTCGGAACTGGCAGTGGAGAGGACGATACGCTTGTCAGTCATATAGAATCAGCCGTCAGCTCTCGGCTGGACCTCTTTCGGCTAGACCACTTCAGCCAGACAACGAGAGCTTAGCACTTTGCCGTACCGGAGTGAGAAGCATGTCAGCGCAAATCAAGTTTGGGACATCAGGATGGCGGGCCGTCATGGCCGAGGAGTTCACGTTTGCGAACGTGCGGCGTGCGGTGGGCGGGATTGCGCGCTATGTGGCGTCGCAGAAGCCGCGCGGGGCGCGGGTCATCGTGGGCCGCGACCCGCGATTTCTAGGCGAGACGTTTTGCGCCATGGCGGCCGACATTCTGGCGGCGCACGGCATCACGCCGATGGTGGTTGCCGAACCGGCGCCGACTCCGGCTTTTGCCTATGCCGTCGTTCAGAACAAGGCGGACGGAGTGATCAACTTCACGGCTTCGCATAATCCGCCCGAATACAACGGGATCAAATTTTCCACGCCGGACGGCTGCCCGGCGCTGCCGGAAGTCACGAAGAAGATTGAGGCGGAAATTGTGGCGGGGGACAGCGCGCCCTCTTCCAGCGCAAGCGGCAGCGCGCCCGCGACAAAAGGCACGCTGGATCCAAAGCCCTCGTATCTGAAGCGGCTGGCGGAGATCGTTGATCTGGAGGCCATTCGCGAGGCGAACGTGCGGGTGGCGTTTGATCCCATGTGGGGCGCGGCGCGGGGATACTCCGACGAATTGCTGCGGGACGCCGGTGTGTCGGTGGCCACCGTGCACGATCACCGGGACGTGTTGTTTGGCGGGCACGCGCCCGAGCCCGACGATCATCTGCTGGAAGACCTGCGCACGAAGATGCGGGAAACGGGAGCGCAGATCGGCATTGCGACCGATGGCGACGCGGACCGCTTTGGCATTGTGGATGCCGACGGAACCTTCTTGCAGCCCAACTATGTGATTGCCCTGCTGTTCGACTATCTGGTCGAGAGCCGGGGATGGAAGAACGGTGTGGCCAAGTCGGTCGCGACCACGAATCTGGTCAACGCGCTGGCAGAGAAGCATGGCGTGGAACTGCACGAGACTCCGGTGGGATTCAAGTACATCGGCGAACTGATCATGCAGGACAAGATTGCGATCGGCGGGGAAGAGAGCGCGGGGCTGTCCATCCGGCATCACGTGCCCGAGAAAGACGGCGTGCTGGCCGGCCTTTTGTGCTGCGAGGCGGTGGCGCGAAGAGGCAAGCCGCTGGGCGAACAGTTGAAGGCCATATGTAACCAAGTTGGTTCCTACTACCCCAAACGCGACAACTTCCGATTGACGCCGGTGGTGCAGGAGAAGTTCACTGAAAAGCTGCGGCAAGATCCGAAGGAATTTTGCGGCCACGAGGTGAGCCAGGTGGTGCGCACTGACGGGTTGAAGCTGGTGTTCAGCGACGGGTCCTGGGTCTGCTACCGGCTGTCGGGCACGGAGCCCGTAGTGCGCGTGTACAGCGAGGCGCGCAGCGAGAAGGGCTTGGAAGAGCTGAGCACGGCGGCGAAGCACTGGATCTTCGAGTGAAGCGATTCACCAACATAATCCGGTTTCCCCGGCCTGCTTTCCTGCGGGCTAAAGACGGCCTGCGCGCGGCGGTCGAGCGCGCGCCAGAGGCCGAAGCGCTGGCCGCTTCGTGGATGGAGCGAGCCCGGCCGCTGGCCATGCGCGTCTACACCTTGCGCCGCCGGATTGCCACCGCGGCGGTCGGGGTGCTGGCTGTGTCCCTGCTGGTGCACGTGATGTTCGGCGCGAATGGGATGGTCGCCTACCGCCAGAAGCGCGCCGCGTATGAAACCTTGCGCAAGCAGATTGAGCGGGCGCAGCAGGAAAACGAACGCTACACCCAGCAGATTCAGGGCCTGAAGAGCGACGAAAAGGCCATTGAAAAAGAGGCGCGCGAACAGCTCGGGTACGCCAAGCCGGGAGAGTACGTGTATGTGGCGACCCCTCCGGCCAAGCCCGCGCCGCCGCTCGATCACTCACACTCGGCGAAAAAATAGTCAGAGAATTTTCCTCGCGTGGAACCTTTGAGTACCTGTCCTGCCCGCGTTCTGACAATCCTTCCGCATCCCTGTGGTATATTTCCCCCTAGCCTCATTTCACAAGCGGACGGGGATTCCTTGGTTCCTGTAGGGACTGATCTTCTCTTCGACGCGCTGTGGGTGATTGCGGTGTGGGGCCGCAACCGATTTTCAAAGGAGAAAAACCGGCCATGAGAAAAATTCTGCTGATCTGTCTGGCAGTGTGTTTTGTGTTCGCCCTGACGGCGATGGCGTTTGATGACATGGGCAAGAGCATGACCGTCAATGGGTGGGTAGTGGATGATAAATGCGGGGCCAAAGGTGCCAACGCCGGAGGCGAGGCCTGCACCAAGAAATGCCTGGCCGCGGGCGCCAAGATGGTGGTTGTTACCGACGGCGACCAGAAGGTGCTGATGGTGGACAACCCCGACGCTCTCAAAGGGCATGAAGGGCACCACATTGCCGTGACCGGACACATGGGCAAGGATTCCATCCATGTGGAAAGCGCGAAGATGCTCTGAAGTTCTTGCGGAATTTGCCAGGGGCGGCTGCGGCCGCCCGTTTCTTTTTGCGCGAAAATCGTCGTAGAGACGTAGCTTGCTACGTCTTTGCCGGCGGCATTTCAGGTGATGGTTAAGAGAGACGTTGCAAGTAACGCCTCTACGACAAAGTCGCAGCGCTTCCTGGCAATGCGCGGGCGGAGCGCCCGCGCCACACTAACGCACCGTCTAACGCACCACGCCTTCCAGCGGCGAGCTTGCGGTTGCGTACAACTTTTTGGGCATGCGGCCGGCCAGATACGCCTGCCGTCCGGCAATCACGGCATGGTGCATGGCTTCGGCCATCAGCACTGGGTCCTGCGCGTTGGCGATGCCGGTGTTCATCAGCACCGCGTCGGCGCCGAGTTCCATCGCAATGGCGGCATCAGAGGCAGTGCCTACTCCCGCATCCACAATCAGCGGAACTCCGGTGATCATCTCGCGCAGAATGCGGATATGGGCCTCGTTCTGGATCCCCATGCCGCTGCCGATGGGCGCGCCCAGGGGCATGACTGTCGCCGCACCAGCATCAATCAGGCGCTTGGCAAAGACGATGTCGTCCGACGTATAAGGGAGAACGGTAAAGCCCTCTTTCACCAGAACCCGCGTAGCTTCCAAAGTGGCCTGCACGTCGGGATAGAGCGTGGCCTGGTCGCCAATAACTTCCAGCTTGACCCAGTCCGACAAGCCGACTTCGCGGCCCAGGCGGGCGGCGCGGATGGCCTCGTCGGCGGTGAAGCAGCCGGCGGTGTTGGGGAGCAGGAAATATTTCTTGGGATCAATGTAGTCGAGCAGCGATTCCTTGCTGCGGTCGAGATTGACGCGGCGCACCGCGACGGTAACCATCTCGGCGCCGCTGGCTTCGAGGGCGCGGGCGGTTTCCTGGAAGGATTTGTATTTGCCCGTGCCAACGATCAGGCGCGAGCGGAAGGAGCGTCCAGCAATGATCAATGAGTCCGACATGGATCTATTGTAATGAAAATGCAGCGCCGAAAGACATCAAGCGGCTACGGAACTGCTGCCGCCTCAGCCTGGGCGTACAGGTCGTCAATCTGGCGGCGGTAGCGGTCTTCGATCACGCGGCGCCGGAGCTTGAGCGAGGGAGTGAAGGCTCCATTGTCAATGGTGAATTCATCGGGCACCAACAGCACGCGCTTCAGCTTTTCGAAGCGGGCCAGGTTCTGGTTGATGCCTTCGATGATTTCTTCGTACTGCGCCTGCACTTTGGGATTCGCCACGAGCTCGGCGCGTGAGCTGAAAGGGATGTCATTGCTGCGCGCCCAATCCTCCAGCACGGGGAAGTTGGGCGAGATCATGACCGCTGCGAATTTCCGCTTATCGCCGACGATGGCGGCCACTCCCACGAGGGGATTCAGTTTCAGCGAATTTTCGATGGGCTGTGGCGCGATGAATTTTCCGCCCGAGGTCTTGATCAGGTCTTTCTTGCGGTCGGTGACCGAGAGATATCCATCGGCATCAATGTTGCCGATGTCTCCGGTCTTGAACCAACCATCCACCAGAGCGGCTTTGGTTTCTTCCGGGCGATTCCAGTAACCCTTAAAGACGGACGGACCGCGCACCAGGATTTCGCCGTCTTCGGCGAGACGGACTTCGAGGTTTTGCAAAGTCTTGCCCACGGTACCGATGCGGTGTGCGATAGGAGTGTTAACCGCGATTACCGGCGAAGTCTCGGTGAGCCCGTAGCCCTCATGAATGCGGATGCCCACACCGGCATACCATTCGGCGAGTTCGCGCCCCAGGGGAGCGCCGCCGGAAATGAAAGTCTCAACCTGTCCACCCATGCCCTGGCGAATCTTGGAGAACACAAGCCGGTTGGCCAGTTTCCAACTTCGCGAAGTGGGAGTCTGTCCGGCGAGAATTTCGGGCTTGTGGCTGCGGCCAACGGAAAGAGCCCAATCGAAAATCGCGCGCTTGGCCACGCCCTGAGCTTTTTGTTCGGCCTGGGCGTAGATCTTTTCGTAAACGCGAGGCACGGCAACAAAAATAGTGGGGCGAACTTCCTGCAGGCTCGCCGGCAGCCGGTCCATGAAGGGGCAGTAGGCCAGCGTCACGCCGTGGTAGAGCATGGCGAAATCCACATGCCGGGCCGTAATGTGCGAGAGCGGCAGGAAGGAAAGGCTGATGAGCCCGGGACGCATGTCGAAGCCGAGCAGAGAGCACAGAATATTGGAGACCAGGTTGCCATGGGTCAGCATCGCCCCCTTGGAGGCTCCGGTCGTGCCCGAGGTATAGACGATCGTGGCCAAGTCGTCGGGGCCGATGGAACGCGCATGGGCTTCGAGTTCCGAGCTGAGTTGGTCCGGGCCGTGGACCGTGATCTGGCCCATGGTGACGCACTTGCCGGAAAACGGGGCGAGATCGCCGCTGAATTCCACAGGGTCCATGACGATGATCTTCTCGATCTGCGTCCGGGGAAGAATCGAGAGCACCTTGTGCAGATGCTGGTCGGAGGAAAGGAAAATCAGACGGCAGCCGGAGTCGTTGAGGGCGAACGCCGTCTGTTCGGCGGTAAGTGTGGTGTAGAGCGGGACGGTGACAGCGCCAAGCAGCAGGCTCGCCATGTCAGCCGCGGGCCACTCCGGACGGTTTTCGCTGAGAATGGCCACACGATCGCCAGCCCGGATGTCAAAGGTGTGCAGCGCGTGCGCCGTGCGGACCACGTGTCGCCCGAACTCGCATGATGTGACCGGCAGCCACTGGCCGGCTTCGCGGTACAGCATCATCCGGTCGAGATTGCGCTCGACTGCGGTGAAGAAGATATCGTTCAGGGTGGCAATGCTCATCGGCGTGCAGTCAGTTGCGTAGAGCTTCTGCACAGAACTGTACTGTTTTGTGGGCAGGTTCGGCAATGCGAAACGAAGCCTGGAAGTTACGGGTCGTTTTTGCGCTGGAGAACAGGAGCCGGTGGGGATAATCTAAACAGGCTATGCAGACCAGCTTCGTGAAACAGGAGGGGACCCATTTGCCGGGCCACGAAGCTAAGGGTATGCTGGGCGTACTTCTGGGGGAGGGGTTGCAATGCGAAACAGATCAAGCAGAGTGCTGGCGGCAGGCTTGCTGCTGGTGATGACCGCCGTGTCCTGGGCGCAGGGCCATTCGACCATGCCCAAAGTGGGCGACATGGCGCCGGATTTCACGCTGAAATACTTCGACGGCAACGACCTGAAAGACGTGAAGTTGAGTGATTACCGGGGCAAGAAGAACGTCGTGCTGGCGTTCTACATCTTCGCCTTCACCGGGGGTTGAACGCTGCAAATGAAAAACTTCCAGCAGAACCTGAAAGCGCTGGAAGCTACCGACACCCAGGTTCTGGGTGTGAGCATGGATAGCGCCTTCGCCAACAAAGCCTTCGCCGACCAGATTGGAGTGACGTTTCCGCTGCTGAGCGACTGGGGCGGCAAAGTGACCCACGAATACGGCATCTACAAAGACGAATATCAGGCCCCGCGCCGCGTGAACTTCCTGATCGGCAAAGACGGCACGATCGTGGAAGAACAGGTGGACCGGGACGCGATCGATCCGAAGAAGATCGTGGACACCTGCCAGAGGCCGAAACTGAAGAACTGATTGCTATCAGTGCCGCGCGGCACTGGTAGAGACGTAGCTTGCTACGTCTTTGCCGGCGGCATTCCCTACGAGGGCGAGAGAGACGTTGCAAGCAACGTCTCTACGACGGTTTTTCCTCTTCCCAACTTCTCTGATGCCAAGCACTTGGCAGTCCCGGGGAAACTAAAGCGTCTCTATCGTGTTTACAGACCTGTGAGTAAGATCAACATATCCGGATTTCCAATCCGTCGGGGCGATGATATGAAAACACGCAAGTTGTGGTCGTGGATAGTTTCAGTGGCGAGCATTGCCTTCTTACTGCAGATTTCAACCATTGCGAGAGCACAAGATGAGTACGACGATCAGAGTCAGGATCCTCCGGGCCGTGTGGCGCGTCTGAACTATTCGCAGGGATCGGTGTCGTTCCGCCCGGCCGGCGAAGATGACTGGGTCACGGCGGTGCCCAACCGGCCCATGGTGACCGGCGACGACCTGTGGACCGATGAAGATTCTCGCGCCGAAGTTCACGTGGGCTCGGCGGCCATTCGGCTGGGATCGAAGACGGGGATTACTTTCCTCACGCTCGACGACCGCACCACGCAGATCCGGGTGGCGCAGGGTGAGTTGATCATGCGCGTGCGTCACGTGGACGACGACGACGTTTTCGAAATTGATACCCCGAACCTGGCGTTCACTCTGCTGCAGCCCGGCGAATACCGCATTAACGTGAGCGAAGACGGAAATCAAACCAACATCGCTGCCTTCCACGGGCGCGGCCGCGTCACCGGCGGCGGATTCTCTTATACCGTGGTCGCAGGCCAGTCCGCCACGTTCACCGGCACCGATCACCTGGATTACGACCTGGGACAAATTCCCGGCCGCGATAATTTCGACGACTGGGCTTTCGAGCGCGATGCGCGCGAAGATCAGGCGGATTCGGCCAACTATGTTTCGCGCGAGATGACGGGCTACGAAGATCTTGACGAATACGGCGACTGGAGTTACGTGGCCGGCTACGGCCCGTGCTGGAGGCCGCGAGCGGTCGTCGTAGGATGGGCTCCTTATCGCTTCGGCCACTGGGTCTATGTCGGGCCGTGGGGCTGGACCTGGGTCGAGGATGAGCCGTGGGGATTCGCTCCCTTCCACTACGGACGCTGGGCGTCCGTGAACGGCGGATGGTTCTGGGTGCCGGGACCAGTGGTGGTGCGGCCGGTGTGGGCGCCGGCGCTGGTCGCGTTCGTGGGCGGTGGTCCGGGCTTCCGCTTCTCGGCGGGCGTTGGCGTGGGCTGGTTCCCGCTGGCTCCGGGAGAGGTTTTTGTGCCCGGATATCACGTGAGCCGCAACTACGTGAATAACGTGAACATCACCAACACAACTGTGAATGTTACCCATGTCACGAACGTGTACAACACGGTGATCGTCAACAAGACGACGACCATCAACAACGTTACGTATGCGAACCAGCATGTGAACAACGCGGTGACGGTGGTATCGCACGAGACGTTTGTCAACGCGCGGCCGGTGGCGCAAAACGTAATGCGAGTGGAACCGCGGGAACTCGCAGCCGCGCCGGTTTCTCGTGGCGCAGCCGTGGAGCCGGTCCGTTCGAGCGTTGTCGGCGCGGGACACCCGGTAGTGGTGAAGCCGCCGGCAGCGGTCCTCAGCCGTCCGGTGGTTGCGGTGAGAACGCCGCCGCCGCCTCCACCTCCGATTGCTCAACGGCAGGCGCAAGCGGGCGGTCATTTGAATCAGCAGATGCTGGTTCGGCCCGCGGGGCCGGCCCAGCCCGCTGCAGCCAATCCAGTCGCGCAGCCTACGGCCCCGGGCTTCAAGCCGTTCACCCCGTCCAACGCCGGCAACAATAACCAGGTGAAGACCATACCGCAGGCCCAGCCGCGGGTGTACGAGCAGCAGGGAACTCCGCAGCCGGAGAACCGGAATGCGCAGCCGCCCGAGAACCGAACCGCGCAGCCTCAGAACCGGGACCTTCCTCCGCAGCAAACGCAGTCGAGGCCGATGCCGCTGCCGCAGGAGACGCATCCCCTGGTCCATCCTGCGCCGGTGGTCCAGGAGCGCAGCCCGCAACAGGAGCAGCAGCAGGAGCAGAAGTTCAACCAGTGGCAGCAACAGCGGCCGGCTTCGCCTCCGCCTGCGGCGCCCAAGCCGCAGGCACATCCGGCGCCTCCGCCGAAACAGGAACCGGCAAAGAAGGGCCGTTGACGCTGACCGGCAAGTTGCAGTGTGATAGGGTTCGCAGGAGATGCGCGTGCGGACGGGACAAATGAAAACGGCAACGCCGGGAGCAGGGCGACCTCTCCCGGCGTAGTCTTTTGCTGCGACCGGTTGTGGCAGAACTTCGCAGCAGGACCAGGTTCGTGGCATAGCATGGCCGAGGCAAAGCGTTCCAATCTCAACTGGATGGATTTCTTGTGGCTGCTGCTTCTGGCGGCGCTAGCCCTATTGCCACCAGTGCAGGAAGTCCACAAGCAGCTCATCCTGCTGGCGTTCGGTATCATCCAGTTGGGCGAGAGTTGGCTGATTGCGGGCGTGCCCAAGCGCGGCGCGGCCTATCTGGTTCTGCTGAAGATTGCACTGGCTACGCTGCTGGTGGACCACACCGGCGAACTCGCCATCAACAGCTATTACTATCCGATTTATTTTCTGCCTGTGGTCACGGCCGCCGAGTATTTCGGGCCGTGGGCCACGTTGATGTGGACCTCTTTGGCTTCGGCTGCATACTGTTCGTATCTCTATCCCGCATTGCAGGAATACGAGATCACGGCGGAAGACTACGGCCGCCTGGCCATCCGCATTCTGTTTTTCTTTCTCGCCGGCATGGTGGTCAACCGCTTCGTGGTCGAAAGCCGGCGGCAGACGCAGCGCTACCAGGCGCTGGCGGAGACACTGGCCGAGACCAACCGCCGGCTGGAGCAGGCGCAGGCCGAGGCGCGGCGGTCGGAACGTCTGGCCGCGCTGGGCCAGCTTTCAGCCGGGCTGGCGCACGAGATTCGCAATCCGCTGGGTGTGATCAAAGGCTCGGCGGAAATGCTCAGCCAGAAGCTGGGCGAGTCCAATCCGCTGGCCACCGAACTGGCCGGATATATTTCGAGCGAAACCAACCGGCTGAGCGGGCTGGTGACAAGGTTCCTCGATTTCGCGCGGCCGCTGCACGCCGACCTTTCGCCGCAAGAGATTACGGCCGTGCTTGATCGCGCGTTAGAGAACGTTGCGAAATTGTGGAAGGGCGCGCCGGTTCGAGTGGAAAAAGAATATGAGCCGGCGTTGCCTCGGGTGGCGCTGGACGAAAGCCTGTGCGAGCAGGCCTTCGTCAACATCGTGCAGAACGCCTACGATGCCATGGGAGAGAGTGGAGGCATGCTGCGGGTCAAGGTAAGAAAGTCGCTGCCGTTGGCGAGCGGGCGCGAGGGCGTGGAAGTGCGCGTCGAAGACAGCGGGCCTGGGATTCCCGTTGAGTTGAAGGAACAGATTTTCAATCCGTTTGTGACCACTAAGAAAACGGGTGTGGGACTGGGACTTTCGATTGTGTCGAAGATTGTGGATGGACATCGCGCGACCATTCGCATTGACGATGCGGACGGGCGCGGGGGAGCTTGCTTCTCGATGTTTTTCCCCGCGGCAGACGAGACCGTTCCGGTCGCGGAGCCGGCGCATCTGGTGATCTCGTGAATCAATCCCGGGGAGTGAGGAAGAAATGGTGAGGAACAAGCGGCAATGCCGGTGATTCTGATTGTCGAGGATGAGGCGAAAATGCGCCGCCTGCTCGAGTTGAATCTCGGAGAGGATGGCTTCACGACGTTTTCCGCGGGAGACGCCGAGTCCGGCCTCAAGCTGCTGCGCGAAAATTCCATAGACTTGGTGGTGACCGACCTGAAACTCCCGGGCATGAACGGACTCGAGTTTCTGCAGGCTATCAAGCGGCAGAACGCGGCTTTGCCCGTCGTCGTGATGACTGCCTTCGGTTCGGTCGAGACCGCGGTCGAGGCCATGAAGGCGGGGGCCAGCGATTACGTGCTGAAACCGTTTTCCCTGACCGAGATGCGGATGGTGATCCACAAAGAGCTGGACGTCCGCAATCTGCGGGAAGAGAACCGGTCTTTACGTGAGGCGCTGGGCAAACGCTATGCGCATCCCAACGTGGTGGCGCGCAGCCCGAAGATGCAGGAAGTGCTGGCCATGGTGGAGCGGGTGGCGCCGACGAACTCGACCGTGCTGCTGGGCGGCGAAAGCGGCGTGGGCAAGGATTTGATTGCGCGCGCCATTCACGAGAAGTCGCGGCGCGCATCGGGGCCTTTTCTCAAGATCAACAGCACCGCGATTCCTGAGAACCTGCTGGAGAGCGAGTTGTTCGGCTATGAGAGGGGAGCATTCACGGGAGCAGTGGCCAGCAAACCGGGCAAGTTCGAATTGGCCGACAAGGGCACGCTGTTTCTCGACGAAATCGGCGACGTGCCTCCGGCCACCCAGGTAAAGTTGCTGCGCGTGCTGCAGGAGCGTGAGTTCGAGCGACTGGGCGGAACGCGCACGGTGAAAGTGGATGTGCGGCTGATTGCCGCGACCAATCGCGATCTGCGGGCGGCGCTCGAGCAAGGCACGTTTCGCGAGGATCTTTACTACCGGCTGAACGTCGTTCCCATTGATATTGCGCCGCTGCGCGAGCGCAAGGAAGACATCCCAGACCTGGTGAATTTGTTTATCTCGCGTTTTTCGGGAGATTCCGGCAAGCCCGTGGAAGGCATCACGCCGGAAGCGATGCAGATCCTGGGGAATCATCACTGGCCGGGGAACGTGCGCGAGTTGCAGAACGTGATTGAGCGCGGTTGCGCGCTGGCGAAAGGCAACGTGCTCGAGGCTGCCGACATTCATCTGGACACGCGTCTGGCGAAGGCCGGGAACGGTGCCGGAGGATTCCTTCCCGAAGGCATGACGCTGGAGCAGTGGGAAGACGAAATGGTGCAGGAAGCACTGCGCCGGGCGAACGGAAACAAGAGCCAGGCCGCGAGGCTGCTCGGCCTGTCGCGCAACGCGTTGAGGTATCGGCTGTCGAAAATCGGCATCGCCGATGAAGAGGAGAAAGAATCGTAGCCGGAAGTGCGCCGTCAACTCCTTCTTAGAATCCGAGTTTCAACTTCAGCGATCGAGAGTCCGCGGAGAATTCTCTGCGACCGGCTGGAACGCGCCTTGATGACCACGCGGGAGCCAGCAGTCTGCGGTCTGGCGGCAGTCCTGCTTCAGAGACTTGTTCCACTCATGCCACCAGTAGCGGTTGGCCTTCGTCGCGGCTCATGGGGTTTCACTCCTGCTTAATACTCGCTTCGGTAATCGAACGCTCCAAGAGCGTGCCAGTCCGCCAGCGGCATGATCATTGAGTCGAATGCAGCATGAACTTCGTTCATCCACTCCTTGTATGAGTCAGCCATGAGTTCGAGTCTCTCCCGCTCTCGCACCGAGAGGGGTCCATGCAGCCGCTTTCAGTGTCCGCAGATTATACCCAGTGCGTTCGATGATTGCTTGCCAAGGCGGAACACGACAGGAGTTGCAATGGCTGGGGAGATTCCCCGCCTCTCGCTAATCTACAGGTTGAGATATAGAGCCCAACTGGCTGAAAACCACCACCCTTGGCTGAGGTTAGCCAACTTGGCTGAACTACTGGCCTCGGGCAGTTGAATCCGCCTGTCTTCCCATTGAAAACAAATGACTTGCTTGCGACCTGTCGCTGCCTGTTTGGCATGGCAGTTGCCACTCCTTTTGACAGAGAGATTCCTCCAGATGCGGGTTTATATGGTTGGGTTTACAGGTTTAGGTACGGCGGGACGAGGTGGGTTATGAAAAGCAGATTCTTAGCCAGTTTGGCAGTCTTAACGTTAGCGCTGGCTGGCTTGTTGACAGTGAGCACGTTCGCGCAGACGGCCGATGATGGTACCGGGCCTACCGAGCAACCGAGCGCTCCGATGGAGGGCGGGCAGCCTCAGGCGCAGCCTCCGCAGGCCCAGCCACCGTACGCTCAGCCTCCGCAAGGTGAACCCACGGAAGCTCAGCCGGGCGGACCCTCGGGCGAGGCTCCGGCGAAAAGTGACCTGGGTGTGGCGCGCATCAGCCTGATTCACGGGGATGTGTCCACGCAGCGCGGCGACTCGGGCGACTGGTCGGCGGCGGTGTTGAATCAGCCGGTGATGGGCGGCGACAAGATTTCGACCGGCGACGGCGCACGCACGGAACTGCAGCTCGACTTTGCCAATATCTTCCGCCTGGGGACGAACTCCAAGGCCAACCTCGCGACCCTGACCCACAAAGACATTCAGATTCAGATGAGCCAGGGCGTTGCCAACTACACGGTGTCGAAAGACAGCGAGGCCGAGCCTGAGATTGACACGCCCAACGTGTCGGTACATCCGGCGCACCATGATGGCGTATTCCGCATTGAGGTGCGGCCCGACGGCGACACACTCGTGATTGTGCGCAAGGGCGAGGCGCAGATCGCCACGCCGCAGGGCAGCACGGAAGTGCGCGCCGGACAGATGGTGACCGTGCGCGGCACCGCCGATTCCGCGCAGTACAAGATTTCCGATGCCCCCGACCCCGACGACTGGGATCGCTGGAATGCGGACCGCGATCACATGATCCGCAACGCCCAGGCGTGGCATCACACCAATCGCTACTACACGGGAACGGAAGATCTGGACGCCAATGGTCGCTGGCAGAATGTGCCCGACTACGGCGATGTGTGGGTTCCGAACGAGCCCGAGGGCTGGGCTCCGTATCGTAACGGCAACTGGACTTATGAGCCCTATTACGGCTGGACGTGGGTCGGCTACGAGCCTTGGGGCTGGGCGCCTTATCACTACGGACGCTGGTTCTGGTACGGCAGCTCGTGGGCGTGGTGGCCGGGCCCGGTGTACGGCGGGTACCGTCCGTTCTGGGCGCCGGCGTACGTGTCGTTCTGGGGCTGGGGCGCGGGCTGGGGCTTCGGATTTGGCTGGGGTGGTTGGGGCGGCTTCGGCTGGCTCCCCCTGGGGCCCTGCGACTGGTATCACCCGTGGTGGGGTGGATACCGGGGCCGGTTCGGCTGGGTCGGCAGAGGGGGCTATGGACGCTTCGGCGGATTCGGTCCGCTGCATGCCGGGACACGGTTCTCGAACGTAGCCAACCTGCACGACCCGCACATCGGAGGAGCTCTCTCGACGGTGGGGGCGGGGCACTTCGGTACGGGTCGGGTGTCCGCAATGGCCGCTACCCGGGAACAGATTGGCGGCGCGCGCATGATGGCGGGCAACCTGCCCGTGGTTCCGTCTCGCGCGAGCCTGTCGGCGAGCGGACGCGCGGCGGGGGCTTCCACTGTTCGCAACGGCGGATCGGAGCGTTTCTTCGGCTCGGTGCATAATAACGTGGCCCATCCGGAGTCATTCGAGCGCCAGACGGCGAGCCTGCGTCAGACCATGCAGCAGAACCATGTTTCTGCAATTTCGGCGGGCGGGCGCATGAGTGCTGGCGAGTCCATGACGGCGCGCGGCAGCGGTGCGGCCGGTTCGATGCAGAACGGGTCCACGCTGAAACCGAGCGCGGGCACATTCCAGGGTGGACGGGAGATGAACAACGCCGGTAGCCGGCCGTTCACGCCGCCCAACAACAGCACAACGCGGTCCTCAGGGACAACGAACATGGCGCCGGAGCGGGGCTTGAGCCCGCCGGCTCCTTCGGGAAGTCGCGACGGCTTCCGGCCCTTCACGCCGCCTTCGCACAGCGAAGTATCGCGGGGCGAGTTGGGTGCGTCATCGAACGCGGGAGAAGGGCGGGGCAGCAGCGGCAGTTACTGGAATCGGACTGCGCCCAGTCCCTCAGGGTCGCGCGGATATGGCGCGGGAAGCTCTGAGCGCGGAGGCCGTCCGCAACTCGACATGCGGCAGCCGATCGCGCGGTCGCCTTACGGCGGATCGCGTGGGAACTACGGCGGCTACAGCGGCGGCCGCAGCACTCCTCCCAGCTACGGAGGTTCACGCGGCGGCTCCAGTGGCGGCGGCCATGTGAGTGCGCCGAGCGGTGGCAGCCACTCCAGTGGCGGCGGGCACTCCAGCGGCGGAGGTGGTGGACACTCGGGGGGCGGCGGACACTCCGGCGGCGGCCACCGGTAAGAGCGGACGCGGGAAGCAACGCGTCTGACAGCGGGTTGACATAGACAGTGAAGGACAGAGGCGAAGAAGGGCGCGCTAAAGGGCGCGCCCTTTTTCATGCGCGCTTTCGCCTGTCGTAGAATGGGGCGCTTGCCTGCTCCCTTGCAACTTGAAGATCTCGTGATCGTGCTGGTGCGGCCGCGCAATCCCCTCAATATTGGTGCGGCAGCCCGCGCTATGAGCAATTTCGGCGCGCGGCGGCTGCGGCTGGTGAACCCTTATGCCGTGGCCTTCCGCGAGGCCCGCTCGGCGGTGGGCGCTTCCGACCTGCTCAAGAAGGCGGAGGAATCGAAGACCGTGGCGGAAGCCGTCGCCGACTGCAGCCTGGTGGTGGGGACAACGGCAGTGCGCAATCGCGTGCTGCAGCATCCGCTGCGGACACTCGATGAACGGTCGGGCGGTACGATCCGGCAGGAGCTTCGGAGCGGCCGGGTGGCTTTGTTATTTGGCTCCGAGAAAATTGGTCTCACCAACGAAGATTTCAGCCACTGCCACTGGCTGCTGACCATTCCCACGCGGGGAAAGCAGATCTCGATGAATCTGGGGCAGGCGGTGGCGCTGTGCCTCTATGAAATCGCGAGGGCTGCGCCCGTCGAGACTGCGGAAAAGGATGTTGCACGGGCGACCGCCGGTGACGCCGAGCAAATTACCGAAACTCTGCTCGAAGCCCTGCACAAGAGCGGGTACGTGAAACCGGGGAACGATGCCGTGTGCGAGAAAAAAACCCGCAGCCTCGTCCTGCGGCTCGGCCTTAGCTCGATGGACGCGAAAGTGCTGCTCGGCATGGTGAGACAAATCGTTTGGAAATTGCGGCAAACAGACCAGAAGTAGGGTGGGGCTTCCGATCTTTCTAGCGCTTTACCTGCTCGGGTGAAACCTGAATAGAAGTTTTCCCGAAGCGAAACTGGAGAAGCCACACGCTCGCGGTCGGTTGTCCGTCTTTTTCGGGAGGAGAGAACTCCCAGCGCTGCGCCGCCTTCAGAGCCAGGTTCGCGAAATACTTGCTCGGCCCGGCAGAGGCGAACTTCGCCGCGGTGACCTTTCCCGAAGCATCCACTTCCACACGCACGCTTACCTTCACTTTGCCTGTGATGGTGTTCCTCGCGCTCTGGGGAACGTCGGGAAGGACCTGCCGCACAACCGCGCCGCCAGACGCATTTGCCTTCTTAGCGGGCGCGGCCAGTGGGTGAACCGGAGGCGCGACTGCGGGCGCCGCGGGTTTCGCTGCCGGTGCTGTTGCAGTTTGAGGCGGAGACTGCTCCGCCGGGGCTTCGTGTGGCGCTGGCCCGTTTTTCCCGAGAGAGTGGAAGACTACGAATCCAACCGCAAGTGCCACCGCCAGCAAAGCTCCCAGGATTATTGTTCCGCGGTTCCCCGGGCGCGGCGGCGGCGGGACCGGCTCAGGCTCGGCCGCTACCGAACGCCCAGCTGGCTGCAGCCGCGCCTGGATGTCGGCAATGGAGCACCGCCGTTTGGGATCGAGGTGCAGGCACTCGCGCGCAATGCCGCGGAACGGTTCTGGAATGCTCTGCGGCAGGCCGGGATCACCCTGTTCCGCCTCGCCGGCGAAAGGCACGCTCTGTGTAAGCGCGGCGACCACCGTGACGCCGACCGACCACAGGTCCCCCGCAGGCGAGACGATGCCGGCCGCGGTTTCCGGGGCGTCGTAAACGTCGTGCCGTGTCCGCTCCGATCCTGCGACCGCAGGCGCGGCGATACGATCCGCCGAGAGTTTCAACTGATCGCCCACGGCCAGCACATTCGAGGGCTTGATGCGCGAGTGAACCAGTCCCTTGGCGTGAACATAAGAGAGCGCGTCGAGCAGCGGAGGCAGCAGTTCGCCAACTTCGGCAGGGGAAAGCGGGCGCTGCGGGAGAATCTGCGACAGATCCTCCTCCGCATACTCCATTGCGAGATACACAAGGGGGGTGCCGCTGAGCTGGCAGCGTCCCGATTCGAAGGTGCGGATCAGGTGAGGATGAGAGAGTTGCGCCGCGGCGCGCCAGTTCGAGAGTTGACGGTCGGCGTCCCTGTCGGCTGCGAGCAGTTTGATTGCGGCCTTCTGAGGAGTCTGGCCAGCCCGCTCCGTGAGGAAGATTGCACTATGCTCGGAGCCTCCCAGCCACTGCCGGAGCGGAAATTTCCCCCCGACGACGCAGCCTTCCCAAGCTCTCCACGCCGAAACGTTATTCATCAGGGGCTCCCCGCGAACACATTCTATGCCATCCGGCAAATCCGGTCGCACAGAGCGTGTTCGCAGGGAGGTTTGCGGGGATCGTCATCCGCCGTTACTGCCCGCCTACCGGCTCCTATAGCTGAAAGTCACCTTCGTTTCCTCATCGAGCACCAGCGACCGGACGAAGCTGAAGGAAGTGCCGGCGCGCGGCACGTCAATCGGGATCGGCAGTACGCCCGAAACCCGCTTTTGCAGGTTCACCACGTTGGCGGAAGCATTTTGTCCCACGGCTCCGGGAGCAAGCTGCTTCAACTCGGTGAAGTTGCGGGCCATCATGGGCAACGATGTAGACTCCGTCTGAATCTGGTTCGCCATGCCAGAAACCTCAACCGTTGTTGTCGTGGAGCCGAGGCTGAGAGGGAAGTTGTACATGGAAGCCTGGCTGGCGTCGTAGTTGATGTTGAATACGCCGGTCTTGAAGCCGGGCATCTCCACTCTGGCGTTGAAGTTTCCCGAGGGCAGGCCGGCCACTACCCACCGGCCTTGAGAGTCGGTCGAGGTGGTTCGGGTTCCAGCGTTGGACGGCGAAGTAATAGTGACGCGGGCGTTGGGCACGACGGCTCCGCTGGGATCGCTTACTACGCCGCCCATCTGTCCAGGGAGGACTTGCACACTCAGGTCGTTGCTGGACATGTCGGCTTGCTGTGCTCTCTGCTGGTTGATCGCAACCTCTTCCCGAAAGGCCGGAGCCACCAGATTGGATGCGATAACATCGCCGCCGAAGGCTTTGACCTTGTAGCGCTCGGGAAGGAAGACCTCCCAGTTCAGCAGGCTGATGGGGATGTCCATGTTCGGCAGGGTAAGTTCGGCGCCGCCCTTTTTTGCAAACGGAGCCCCGGAGTGCATGAACACGAACGAAACGGTGTAGGAATCGGTGGGGCGGAATCCGGGACGCAGCAGCGGCACACGGTTTCCGTCAGGGCCTTGCACGGGCTTGACCCGCTCGCCGGCCACATCTGCGGAGAGAATCGTCGCGCCAGCGGGAAGAGAGACCTTCAGGAACGGCTGCGCCTGGTTCTTAACGACCAGCTTTACTTCCGTAAGGGATTTGCCCTCAGAAGTGACCAGCGTTGTGACCTCCGCGCTTTCCGCCACCGCAGCCAGCACGCTGCCATCGGGAAAGCGGACCCATTCCAGCGCCAGCGAGGGGGTTTCGCTGGGCTGGCGGTGATAACGGAACGCCGCCTGCGGCGGGAAGTGCGCCAGCGACCGCAGATAGGGATTGGCCTCCCGCACGTCCATGCGCTTGAGGCCGCCGCCCTCGGTCGCGGTGATTTCCATGGTGCCGGCGCCCTCGACCAGTACTTCGCCGGTTTCGCGTTGCGCTCGTTTGAAGCTGAGGAACGGCGCATCGGCCTTCGCGGCGCTGATCGAGCGCTCCATGGAGATCAGGAACTGGTGATTGCGCTGGCCGGAAGCGCTCACTTTCAGGACCAGAACGCCGGGCTGGGTTTCGGTGGAATCGAGCGTACGTCCGGTCACGCCCGTGACTTCGAATCCCTCGGGCAGTTGCACCTCGAACTTTGATGGTTCACCCTGCACGACGGTGAGGTCGGCCAGCACGGCCACGCGCATCTCCGCTTCACTGACCGAGACGAGCGTCTTGGTGTCGGAAAGAAACCGCACTTCGCGCGGCACCATGGGCGTTACGGCTTCCCGCGTGGCCCACCAGATGTTGGTGGGCTGGCCGGGGAGAAGAGTGGCTTCAATCAAAGTGTGTCCATTTTCCGATTTGCGGCTGGTAATCAGACCGGAGCTGAGGTAGGCGAAAGTGTGATCGCCGGGGATCACCAGCGATAACTGCACGCTGCCCGCGGCGGGCACGGGGAGAGTGAAAGTAGCGCGACCGGCTTCAATCCGCAGCGGCATCCCGGTTTCGAGCGCAACGGAGAATTCACCCGGCCCGGACAGAAGCGCGACGTGCGTGCCGTTTTCCTGTTCCAGGGGGACGCCTTTGCCGTTCTGATGAGCGTCGAGAACGGTCATTCCCGTGGCCAGCGGGACCTTGCTCACGCCTTTGCGGAAGACCTCGCCTTCCAGTTGCACGGTCCCGAGCACGCCATCGTTCGACACGTGTAAATTCACGTTGGCGTGCTTGATCGCGTAGGGAAGCGGCGGCGCATCCGGCTTCTTGGGCGGCTTGGCTGCGAGTTCCTGCAGTCGGTTGTATTCCTCGAGCGTCAGCGTGACATTGCCGGTGTTAGGCAAGGGCAGCGCGGACTTTTCCTCAGCCGCGCACACGGTACAAAGCAGCAACATGACCAGAAATCTGTTTTTCATCGAACTCCTCCTTTTTTGTCGCGCTGAAAGCTGAACTCGGCGGCGGGAGACTGATTCTCGCTCGTCAGTTCGGAAACCAGGAACAGGTGCGGGCCGAAAGCAGGAAAGACCACGTTCACCGGCAGAATGCCCGTCACTTTTCCGGCGAGCGATTTCGCGCGGAAGGTATCGAGCAGAGCCTGCATGGAATCTTTCTTTTCTTTGTCGTCGCTGCCTTCGTAGCGCTGTGGGACGGCGACCTTGGGAGGCGCCACTGGTGAGGCATCGGACACCACTCCCCCGATAGCAGCGCCGGTCGCGACGCCCATCCCCGCGCCAGATCCACCACCGATTCCGCCGCCGAACCCGGCACCGTACATGAGCGCGGCCGAGATCGGATTCTCATACTCCTGCGTGCGAAATGTTCCCGGCTCTGCTGTGATCCGGAACAGGGGCGGGTAGTAGAGCAGAAGTCCAGTACGGGAAATGGGAAGATCAAGGGCAGGCAGAGTCACCTTCTCCTGACCTTTCTCTCCCCACGCAGAGGCCTTGAGCAGATAGAGAATCTCGACCTCGAATGCGGGCGCATCCTCGCCGCCGCGCGATTTTTCCAGAGGCAGAAGCAGGCTGCCGTCGGGCGACTGACCGGGACGGACCGGCCTTCCTCCCAGCGCGGCGCTCCACACGGTTGCGCCCGCGGGCAGCGTAATCTTCACGAAGTTGCGCTGATTGTTGCGCACCGCGTACCGTGCCTGCACCAGTTCTTTCCCGTCGGGGCTCAGAAGGATCTGATAGCGCGCTTCTTCAATGTTGGCCATCAGAACGGCCTGCTGGTCGTAGCGGGCAACGTTCACGCTCAACGATCGGATAGCGCCGGCGTTGCCGGAGCGGGCACGAAAAGCCACCAGCGCCGGCGACTGCCGGTTGGCGACCATCTCGCCGAGGTCGGTGGCGTCGGCTTCTTCCAGGCCCTCCGACTTCTGGCCCTTGATTTCACCCGCGCCCAAAACTTCGACGGCTACGCCTCCTTCGTCGCGCTCCGTGTTGAGGAGTCGGAGCAGGGGGACGTCAATGATCCCGTGCCGCGGAAGGTGAGTCTCGCCCGTGATGACGAAGCGGGCGCTGTGCTCGACCGGTTCGAGGAAAGTCACCGCCAACTCGCCGTTCTTCATTTCCCAGTCCGCCACCATGGCGCCGGAAACCTGGTTGATGGTGACGTTCTGAGGAAGCTGGATTCGCACCTCGCGAGCCGCGCCCTGCACGATGTCGAAATTTGCCTCGGCGTAGATGGAGTCGGAGTCCTCGCCCAGGCTGGTCAGTTGCGTCAGCGATCCGCGCAGGCGAAGCGGGAGCTCGACGTGATGGTCTTCCGTTTTTCTGCGCCAAGTCAGCGTCAGAGCCTCGTTTCCGCGAGCGTAGGCCAGCCACTTGGTTTCGCCCGCCGACTCGGACTTGTCCGAGAGCAGTCCTCCGGCTACGCGCACGTCCACTCCCTGGCGTGTGAGTTCGATTGCGGCGCGAGTGACGCCGGATTCGGTCGAGGGAAGGGAAAGACTCTCCTCGCCCGCCGAAGAGGTGACGGGCACATCCACATCAAGCAGCAGCACCGAACGGCCGCTGTGCGAGAGAAGCGCGGAGAGATGCACCCCGCCCTTGCCCTGCGCGCCCGGAACCAGCGAAACAAGTTTGCCGTCGAGCCGGGCTTCGCGGACCAGCAAGCCGGCGGGCACGGGCACGCGCACCCAGCCGTCCTTCAAGACGTCCACCGTAAGGCTGGCGCGTCCGGCTGCGAGATCGCCGACGACGTGGAGGTCATAATCCACGCGGGTCAACGTCGCGTCCAGCGGCGGCGGCTCGGGATCGTGCTCAACCGGGTAAGCCTTTGCCCGCAGCACGCGGTATTCTTCCACCGGAATCACGACCCATCCCGACGCACGCGGCGTCTCCGGAGCTTTTTCTTGAGCTGTGGCCGCAACTCCCCAGCAGATAGACGCAGCCGCAAGGCAGGAAACGAGCGGCCTCAGAGCAAATTGCCTGAGGGGCGGAACGGCTGAGCGAATCGAAGTTTTCATGTTCCACGTTTTCATGTTCAACCCTCACTCCAACTGATCACGGGATGCGCAACTGTTTCCGGGGGATGTGTGTGTTTGGGCCATTCAGAAGTAAGAATGTCGGGGCCGGAGAATATTGCGCACGATTTCACGCCCAAGTGGGGCTGGCCGGACTGGTTACCTTTGGGCTACTGATAAGAAAAGTGCCGGGGGGACGTCTCAGAGCTGAGGCGTGACGTCCCGGCGTTGCCGCGCTGCTTCATAGAGCACGATGCTGGCGGCGATTCCGGCGTTGAGCGATTCCACCTGGGGAGAGTGCGGGATCGCCACAGTGTTGTCCATCTGCGAGGTCAGGCTCTTCGGAATTCCGGCGCCTTCGCTGCCAATGAAAATCGCCGCAGGACCGGTCAGCGGAGCTTGATCGAGCGGCGTGCCTTTATGCGAGGAAGTCGCGATCAGATGCACGCCGTTGGTGCGCAACTTGGAGCAGATGTCGTCCAGCCCGCCCGCCGTTTTCGCCCGGATGACAGGCAATCGAAAAACCGATCCCGCCGAGGCGCGAATCACCTTCGAATTGAATGGGCTAACGGTTCCTTCCCCCAAAATCACGCCTGCGCTGCCGAAAGCCTCGGCCGAGCGCAAGATAGTTCCCAGGTTGCCGGGATCCTGCAATCCGGCGGCGACGATGATCGGGCCGACCTGCAGCCGTTCGAGCACATCGTTGAGGGAGAATTCCTTCAGCCGGACCAGCGCGGCCACGCCCTGGGGCGTCTCGCTCGGAACCACACTGTCGAAGAGTTTGTCGGGCAGCGACAAGGTTTCGACGTGCGCACCGATTTGCGGCAGGATGCGTTCGGCGTGGGTCTGGGCCGACTCTCGAAAAAAGATCGCCCGGAAGCGCAAGCCGCTCCGGATGGCCTCTTCCACGATGCGCACGCCTTCGATGGCGCATTCGCCTTCGTCGGTGAGTTCGGCATGTGCGAACGCCTGGTGCAATTCTTTTACGAGCGCGTTATGGCGGCCCTCGATGCGGCGCAGTCTGTGCTGCGCGCTCGCCGCGGGTTCGGAGGCTCGGCTCATGTGCTCTGCTCGGGGGTGACTGAATAATACCCTGCCGCCTCACTGCCCGGCGTTTTTTGCCGTATTATGGTAGGTTTCATAAGCCAAACCGGTAAAATTCTTGAGCTGATGCGAAGGGAGCGCCGTGCGCGCCGAGATCGTCAAAATCAATAGCGAGAACCCTGAATTGTCCCTGGTCAAATACGCCGCCGATCAGATCCGTTCCGGCGAAGTGCTGGGCATGCCGACCGACACTTTCTATGGCCTGGCCGCCGATCCCTTTAACCTGCGCGCCGTGGACAAGGTGTACGACATCAAGACGCGTTCGCGCCACAAGCCGCTGTCGTTGCTGATCGAGAGCGTGGATCAGGCGGAAGAACTGGCCAAGCCGCTGCCCGAAGAATTTTATGCCCTGGCCCGGAAATTCTGGCCCGGTCCGCTGACCATCATCGTGAAGGCGGGTTCGCGTCTGCCGCTGAAAGTCACGGCCAACACCGGCAACGTGGCTTTGCGCGTACCCAACGCCAAGATTCCGCTGGCGGTGGTGACGGCCGCGGCCATTCCGATAACCGCCACATCCGCCAATCTCAGCGGGGCTTCGGAATGCACCAGCGCGGAGCAGGTGCGCGACCAACTGCATAGCCGGATCACCATCATCGTGGACGGTGGACCTTCGCCGCGCGACGTTGCCTCGACCATCGTTGATCTCAGCGATGAAGCCACGCGCTGGCGCGTGATTCGCGAAGGCGCCATTCCCGCGGACGAAATCTCCCGCTTTTTCGCACAGGGATGATTCGCACAGGAATGACGGACCGCGCTGCGCCCCAGCTTCCTCGATGGCGATGGTGGCTGCGTCTGCTGGCCCTGACGGTGGGGGCCGGAGCGCTGATCCTGGGGATCACCGCCGTCCAAGTGGTACACACAGCCTCCCTGCAGGAAATTCATCCCGCGGATGCGATCGTTGTCTTCGGCGCGGCGGAATACTCCGGACGGCCGTCGCCGGTGCTGCGGGCGAGGCTCGACCACGCCTTCGATCTTTATGAGCGCCACATTGCAGCCGTCGTGATTACCACCGGCGGCGCAGCCGCGGACCCCACTTTCAGTGAGGGCGGCGTGGGCAAGGAGTACCTGCTGCGGCGCGGCATTCCCGAGAATGCCCTGATCGCCGAAACTCAGGGCTCCGACACCGCCGAATCCGCAGAGCGCATCGCTGTCATCCTGCACGCCAACGGCCTGCATAGTTGTGTGGCGGTCAGCGACGCCTACCACGTCTTCCGCATCCGCAAATTGCTGGAGCACGCAGGAGTGGGTCCGGTTTACGTTGCTCCCCGCGCCGACTCGCGGCCGCACACCGCGTGGCTGCGCACCGTGGCGGCGTTGCGCGAGGCGGTCAGTTATCTACTGTGGCGGGTGGGAATCAGGTAGCCGCGACCGGAATCAGGCCAGGAATCCGCTCAGCCCGTGCACCGAGGCGATCTCGTAGTGCTTCGCTTTCGCGTCGTGCCTCGACAAATACTTGCGCCGCTCTTCCGGAATGATCGAGGTCTCGTAGTCTGCTCCAGTCACCGCCCGGATCGCATCAATCGAGTCCCACAGCATAATCGTGATGAACTCGACCTCCGGTCCCGCTTCCCGGCGCAACAGGTAGCTTCCTCTGTATCCCTTCACTTTGGAAATGCCCGGCAGAAGCTCGGGCTTGAGCATGGCCTCATAAGCATCGGCATGCTTAGGCTTCGTGGCGCCGTGCCACACTCTCGCGATCATGGCGACCCTCCCTCTCTTCTGTCATCCCGATTACCACGCCATTCGCTTGCGCAGCTCGGTGATGTGCGCCACGTGGTGCCGTCCGTGCCAGGCGTACATGGCCAGCGTTTTTTCGAGCGTCATCACGCCGATCTCGGGATGACGGAATGTCCGTTTCCACTGTTCCGCGGTGAGGGAACGAAGCAGACCCGCCCAACGCTGGTGCAGGCAGTCGAGCAGGCAAAGAGACGTCTCAACCGGCGTGGCTGCCACGTCGCCGAGCAGCGCCCAGCGATCCTCGGCATAGGGCTTGATCGTCGGCTCTTCCTCGGTGAGCGCCAGTTTGAAGCGGATGAAGGCATTCATGTGGCTGTCGGGCACATGATGCACCACCTGCCGCACGGTCCATCCCCCGTCGCGGTAGGGCGTATCGAGTTGCGTATCGGTCAGGCCCTTCACCGCTGCGCGCAACCGCGCTGGCGTCTGCTCAATGTCGTTCAGGTATTGCGGCTTCTGTTCTTCCATGTAGGTTCCATAGGTGAACTTGCCGATGGGGTATCTGGGGTCGGTCATTCCGCCTCCGCTGGGTCAGAATTAACACCTGATCTACAGATGAGCATCGCGGGGCGAACGGTTCAGCGGGACGCAAATCGGGATAGCCTGCAGCGGGTGCTTGGCGTGGCGTCCGTTCTTACTCCTCGCTCTTTACTCTTCGCTCTTCAGTGCCAGCACCAGAATCCGGCCATCGGAGTGAAATTCGCCGCCGGTTGCCGTCTTTGCAGTGGTCAACGCATCGGCGGGCGTCACGTGCCCGCGCGCCACGACCAGACCGGTCGCGGAGAGCGTCTGGTTCACATACTCGCGCTCGCCATCAATCGCGGGATCGATCTTGTGCGTGAGTCCATTATTCCTTTGATCGCGCTCGAACCCGATATCGTGGGTGGCTGCGATGCACCACAGCGGACGGCCCTTCACCTGGTAGGGCGACTTCCACACGCGCAGGTGATTCCGCGACATGACCACCCGCACCGGCTCGGCGTGAGCAAACCCGTAATCCTGCGAGCGGTCGAACAGATAGAGCGTGCTCATGGGCATGGTCAGGTAATCTTTCTTTTCGAACGTGTCCAGGAGCCCCTCTTTTATCGTGCCTCCGACTGACTTATCCACCTTGACCCAGCCTGCGGTGGTGAATACTTTCACGACGTCATCTTCGTTGCCGATGAGCAGAATGTTCACCATGTCGCCGGGGAGGTGCTTCTCATCCCCGACGCGCCGCGGCAGCGATGCCAGAAGTTCCTTGGTAATGCCCGGAATCGTACTTTCCCCCGGACCGCCGACCGTCGTCGTCGAACCCTGCTCCAATACTTCGATGGTCACCTGGAAGCTTCCCGTCGCCTCCGCGGCGTCCTTCATGCTCTGGTTGACTCCCAGGAATAGCCGCTCGGCGACGGGAGCGGTATACGTCAAGCTGGCGCCCACTTCAAAGGCCTGGCCGGTGTCGCCCGATCCCAGCCGCCCAATCAGCTCTCCGTGCGTTCCATCGGGCACTGCGTATTCATGGATCAGGTCGGCAAAGCCGCGCGGGATTCCGGTGGGGCCAAAAGTTTTTTTCTTGTCGGTATAGGTGATGGTTCCTTCGGCGGTGATCTTCAGTTTCTCGCCGCCGCGCACGTCAAGCATCGTGTCCGTCCACTCCTTCGTCCCATCCACCTGAATGGTGTACGACGATTGGGGAGGGGCGGCCGCGCTTGCGGGCGCGGCGCCAGGGGTTGAGTCGGACGACTGCTGGCCTGCGGCTGAGGCGGCTGTGCCCGCAAGCAGAACGGAAAAGATCACAAAACTCTGATATCGGAAGCGCGACAATTGTGGCCAAGTGTTCATGACAGCGGAATGCTAACACAAGCCCAGTAACCTGTTAAATCACCGGATTTGATCAGGAGGTATGTTCGTCGGCCGGTCCAGTGAGCGCCAGCGCGATTTCCGCGAGCTGTCGCTTGGACAGCTTGCCATGACGCGGTATACAGTGTCTTTCTGCAATTTCTGGGAATCCGCATGCCACATTCAATTTTCCGTCGTCGAAGCGTCGCAGCGGTTTTCGCGGCTGTATGCATTGCTCTAACGACCCTGCAGGCGCAGAATTCACCCGGACCACAGCCCGCATCTATGACTCCGCCTATTGCCGCGCCGGCGGACACGCCTTATCCCGGGACGATCTCGCTGCTGGTTGATGTGACCAATACCACGGATCGTGTGCTGAGTGTGCATGAGACGATCCCGATCAAAGGCCGCAACATTACTCTGCTCTACCCCGAGTGGCTTCCCGGGGCGCACTCGCCAGCGAACCCCGTGGCCGAACTTGCCGGCCTTGGCGTGACGGCTAACGGCAAACGCATCCCCTGGGTGCGCGACCGGGTGGATATGTACGCATTCCACGTCGAGGCGCCGCAGGATGCAGTGACGCTGGACATTAACTTCCAGTACCTGGCCCCGCTGGATCCCAAACGCGGCCGTATTTCCTCAAAGTTCGCAGACGTTACCTGGATCAGCGTGCTTCTCTATCCGGCAGGATACTTCGCGCGCGATGTCAAATTCGAGCCTGCGCTCCGTTTGCCGGAAGGATGGAGATTCGCCTGCGCGCTGGACGCGAAATCGCAGGACGGCAACCTGGTTCAGTTCAAAGATACGACGTTGAATACGCTGGTTGATTCGCCGCTTTATGCCGGCGTCAACTTCAAGCGTCTGGATCTGTCCACCGGGCCGGATAACCCGGTATACCTCGACATCTTCGCCGACAAGCCTGCCGATCTCGAGATTACTCCGGAAGAACTGCAATACCACAAGAACCTTGTGATCGAAGCGCAGAAGCTTTTCAATTCCCATCACTACGATCACTACGATTTTCTCTTTTCTGTCAGCGACACGGTCGGCGGCAAGGGCCTGGAGCACCACCGATCGAGTGAGGACGGGTCTCGTGCCACTTACTTTACGGACTGGAGCGCCGGAGTTGCCGGCCGCGCTCTGCTGCCCCACGAATATATCCATTCGTGGAACGGCAAGTTCCGCCGGCCGGCTGACTTGTGGACGCCCAACTACAACGTCCCGATGCGCAACGATCTGCTGTGGGTTTATGAGGGCTTGACCGACTATTACGGCAACGTCCTCACCGCGCGATCCGGAATGCGTACTCCCGAGCAGGCCCGCGATGTATGGGCGCAAATCGCCGCCGCCTTCGAAATCAGCCCGGGACGCACGTGGCGCTCATTGGTAGACACCACCAACCAGCCCATTATTTCCTCTCGCTCTGTCCAGCAGGCCTGGCCAAGCTGGCAGCGGTCGTACGACTACTACCCAGAGTCAGATCTTGTCTGGCTCGACGCCGACACCAAGATTCGCGAACTGAGCGACGGAAAGAAGTCTCTTGACGATTTCGCGAAGCTCTTTTTCGGAATCGACAATGGGAGCTACATCACCTCGACGTATACCTTTGACGACCTCGTGAAAGCCTTGAACACCGTGCAACCGTATGATTGGGCAGGATTTTTCCGCACGCGCGTTTTCGAGGTCAACCCCAATGTTCCGGAGAACGGGTTCAGGCAGGGTGGCTATCGGCTCGTGTACAACGATACCGAACCGGAGTGGTTGAAGAGGGGAGACCCCTCTCGTAGTACGAGCTTCGCTACTTCCCTGGGCTTCTCGCTAAAGTCAGATGGCAGCCTTGATAACGTTGCGTGGGACAGTCTGGCCTTCCAAGCGGGCATCACGCCGGATATGCAACTGCAGGCCGTCAACGATCAGAAGTACACGGCCGCGGGCCTGCGCGAAGCCATCGTAGCCGCAGTGCAGAGCAAAGAGCCAATCAAGCTCCTGCTTAAGCGCGGCGACGAGTTTGTCACAATCTCTCTGGACTACCACGGCGGAATGCGCTTCCCGCACCTGGAGAGGGTCGAGACAGCACCGGATCGGCTGGACGCGATCCTAGCACCGGCGAAATAGCGGAACCTCCCCGGACTCCGCCTTGCAACTACTACCCCTTGGGTCTACTATGCTGTCGGCCCGTCCCGCGGTGCTTGGCCTTTGGGTTCCCGGGGACGGCTTGGCGGGGCAACAGCGGCCGTTGTAGGCTAAACTCTCGGTCAGATGCGGTTGCACCATTTCTGGGGCAGGTCAACAATATGCCATCTTCGGTTTGGTCAGGTCACTTAACCTTCGGACTCATCTCCATGCCCGTGCGTCTGTTTTCGGGCGCGCGCAGTTCCGGCATTTCCTTCAACATGCTGCACCGCACCGACAAGTCGCGGCTCAAGCAGCAGTACGTTTGCCAGGCGGATGGCCAGGTGGTGGACCGCGCCGATATCGTCAAGGGCTACGAGTTCCGTAAAGACGAATACATCATCATCGAACCCGACGAGATCAAGAAGATCGAGCCGCAGACCGCCAAGACCATGGAGATTCTCGAATTCGTGAAAACGACCGACGTGGACCCGGTCTATTTCGAGTCGTCGTACTACATGATGCCGGAAGAAGCCGGCCGCCGCCCCTATGCCCTGCTGACCAAAGCGCTCGAAGAGAGCGAGTACGTAGCCATCGCCAAGATCACCATGCACAACCGCGAGTACACGGTGTTCCTGCGCCCGCACGAGGGCGGAATGATGCTGCACACGATGTACTATGCGGAAGAAGTGAAGAAGGTCGAGGGCTTTGGCGCGCCCGACGTCGAACTGAAGGAAGCCGAAGTCAAAGTGGCCCACCAGTTGATTGAGGCGCTGGCCGCCGACTGGGATCCGGAGAAATACAAAGACACCTTCCAGGACAACCTGAAGCAGCTAATCGAGACCAAGCTCGAAGGCGGGGAAGTGGCCGCCGTCGAGAAGCCGAAGAAGCTGGCTCCCGTGGTGGACCTGATGGCGGCTCTGAAGCAAAGTCTGGCCCAGATGGAGGGCAGGAAGAAGCCTGCCGCTACCGTCGAGGTAGAGCCGCGCGTCGCGGCTGCGAAGTCGCGCCGGGGACGCTAGGGGCTTCCGGCTCTTGGCTTCCCCCTTACCATTTCCCCTCCAACCGAATAACCGCGTTCAGGCATCTCTTGCCCGGTCGCGCCGCATCCCTGTGCTGAGGGGCGAGCGTTCAGCCCGGGATCCGGTCGCGGCTCTCTGGCGCGGAACGGCAGCAATCGCTACAATATCGCTTCTGCTCCAATCATCTGAAATCTAACGTCTTCTTCTTCGGAGAGCTGATGAGTTTGCGACGCGTGGGCGGGCTGGCGGCGGTGGCGCTGGCTACTTTGATATGCATATCTTGCGGTCAGGTTTACCGGCCGGTGGTGCTTCCCGTCAGCACCACTCCGCCGAATCCGGGGAACTTCCATGCGGTCTTCGGCATCAACGCTAATGTGCCCTACAACCAGGGCACCGCCATGCAGATTGACGTTTCCGGAGACACCAACATCGGCGTCGCCAACATGGGAGTGAATCCGACTCATGCCGCGATTCTCCCCAACCTCTCCCGCGTCTTCGTGGCCAGCGCGGGCAGCTTGAACCAGGGGGACGCCGACGTCGTCACCGCGTTCACCGAGGCCTTCGATAGTTCGGCCGGCACCGGGCTGGGACCGCCGCTGACCTTCACTCTTCCCAACTACGGCGCGGGCCAGTCCTCCAACATCACGAATATCAGCGAGTCCGGCAATCTGGTAACGGTGACTCTGAATTCGGCCCTGCTCAACGCGGCGGTGGGAGGCACCATCGTCATCTCCGGCGTAAGTAATGCTGGCGTGAGTGTCCCCGGGTACAACGGCGGTTTCCAGATGACCTTCGTGAACGGAACCACGATCCAGTATATGGATCCAATCGCGGGGCTGCCCATGGCTTCGGCTGGAACTGCGACCGAGCCTCTGCCGATTTTCTGCTCATATTTGCCGAGTTTCGTCGCGACCACGCAGACCACTGCCGTTTTCGTCGCCAACTATGGAGCAGAAAACGGGCCGAACTGTAATCTCGCCAGCACCGACTCGGTTGCAATGCTGAGCACCACTTTCAACACCATCACCAACCTGGTATACATGCCCGCGGGTTCACATCCGGTAGCGATGGTCGAGACGCCGAACGGGCAGAATCTTTACGTACTCACCCAGACGAATAATCTCGTCACCAATCTTTCCCCGACTGACTTGTCCACGCAGGCGACGATCCCGGTAGGCAAAACGCCGGCGTGGGCGGTGTCGCGCGTGGACGGCCAGCGGCTTTACGTGGTGACCCAGGGCGACGGCCAACTCTTTACGATCAACACCGCAACCAACTCCCAGGTTCCCGGATCTCCGCAACCTGTGGGAGGCGCGGGGGCGAACTTCGTGCTCTATGACAAGAGCCGGAACCGGCTCTACGTGACCAACCCCAATGCCGGGACGGTCTACGTTTTCGATGCCACCGCCGACCCGCCCTCGCCGCTGGGAACTCTGACCATTCCCGCTCCGCCGATTTCGGCCAGTGCTACGAATTGTGCCACTTACACTTGCGCGTACAGTTCCGTGATGCCGGTCTCGGTCGCGGCTTTGCCCGATGGCAGCCGCTTCTACGTGGTCAGCTACGTTACGGGAACGGCCACCTCGAACTCGAATCCGCCGACCTGTCCGGACCTGACCGTGACCACGCCAGGATGCGTGATTCCGCAAGTGACGGTCTATGATGCCGCCACCCTCGCCGTGAAAACCTCCATATTCCCGGTTTTGACGGCCGCGACGGCTACAGGTACATCGGGCTTCGCCCTGGCGCCGGTTGCCTACTGCGCCCCGGTGTTTCCGCTTCCCTACACACCTGCGTCACCACGTTTTCGGATGTTCGCGGCCGCGGCCGCCGACGGCAGCCGTGTGTATGCCAGCCTATGCGACGGGGGTTCGGTGGCGATCGTCAATACCACGACCAGTTCGGTGGCTTCGGGACAGAACAACGCCGAAGACACGCTGGTTCTCGACCTGCCCACCCCTTTCAGCGCTGCCTCCGTATCCACGGGCCAACCGCCAACGCAGAATCCCCTCTTTCTGTTAACCGGGCAGTAGGTCGTAGAGACGTAGCTTGCTACGTCTCGCATGGGAGGTGCAGGATCGTGGTGAGGAAGACGTTGCCAGCAACGTCTCTACCTCATCGCCGGGCGGCAACTTCAGCGCTCACCGTGTCTGTCGCGGCGTAGTGCGAGTCTACGTACTCGTCGAGGATCTCGATGAACTCGGCGACGATGCGGTCGCCTTTCAGCGTGGTGAATAACCGTCCATCCACGTAAACCGGCGCCTTGGGCTCTTCGAACGTGCCCGGCAGGGAAATGCCGATGTTGGCGTGTTTCGATTCGCCCGGCCCGTTGACCACGCAGCCCATGACGGCGAGCTTCATTTCCTCGACGCCCACGTAGCGGTTCTTCCATGCCGGCATCTGCTCGCGCAGGTAAGTCTGAATCTGCTCCGCCATTTCCTGGAAGAACGTGCTGGTGGTGCGGCCGCAGCCGGGGCAGGCTGTGACCTGCGGCGTGAAGCTGCGCAGGCCCATGGATTGCAATATCTGCTGCGCCACACGTACTTCTTCCGTGCGGTCGCCGAGCGGGGCCGGAGTCAGTGAAACGCGGATGGTGTCGCCAATGCCTTCCTGCAGCACCACGCCCATGGCCGCGCTCGAAGCGACCACGCCCTTGGCGCCCATGCCCGCTTCAGTCAGCCCCAGATGCAGTGGGTAGTTGCAGCGCGCGGCCAGCGCGCGGTAGACGTCAATCAAGTCCTGTACGCCGCTCACTTTCGCGCTCAGAATGATCTGATCGGCGCGCAGGCCGGATTGCTGCGCCAGATCGGCGGAATTCAGCGCGCTCACCACCATGGCTTCCATGGTCACTGCGCGCGCGTCTTTGGGCTCGGCGAGGCGGGAGTTCTCGTCCATCATGCGGGTCAGCAGCGCCTGGTCCAGCGATCCCCAGTTCACGCCGATGCGCACCGGCTTCTCATACTTCACGGCCACTTCAATCATGGTGCGGAAGTTGGAATCGCCCGTCTTCCCTATGCTGGCGTTGCCGGGATTGATGCGATACTTAGCCAGGTCGCGGGCGCACTCGGGATATTTGGTGAGCAGTACGTGGCCGTTGTAGTGGAAGTCGCCGATGATGGGTACGCGCACGCCCTGCTTGTCGAGTTGCTCGACGATGTGGGGAACGGCCGCGGCCGCGTCGTCATTGTTGACGGTCACGCGCACCAGTTCCGACCCGGCGCGGGCCAGCGCCGCCACCTGCTGGACAGTCGAGAGGACGTCCGCCGTGTCGGTATTGGTCATGGACTGCACCACAATCGGTGCATCCGAGCCCACTCGCACGCCGCCGACGACGGCCGTAACGGTCTTTCTACGCACAATATTAGCCATATATGGAAGCTCTATTTTAGCATGCGAAAACAGAGGCCCGGCCACTGTCTCTGGCCCTGCTGAGACGAGCCCACAACCGTTCTGCTAGCCGCGGCCTTCGGCTCTTCTCTGGTTCAGCGATGGCGGATGGTACAAGTCCACCCCTAATACAGTTTCTGATTTTGACAGGAACGCCTGCTCGTCTGGCTCCATGAGCAACGCGACCCACTCCGCAGGCGTCATCCGGTCCCTCGCCGCCGCGACCACCTCTGCATCAGCGCCGACGGGATACCGCAGCTTTGTCGCTCCCTCCTGAACGGAGTCATAAATACTGCGCGCCACTACGTCCGCTTTTGTGCCACCCTCCAACTGCGCCCCGAAGAGTCGCCACAGTCTGTCCATCGGCTGCTGGTAGGGGTGGTCTTTGGGCATCGGGACCTCGCCCTTGTTCCAGATCGGAGTGAGAATGACGCCCGGTTCGATGATGGCCACGCGTACGTTGAAGGGCTTCATCTCGATGGCCAGAGACTCGCTCACGGCGGTCAGCGCGAACTTGGTTGCGGCGTAGAAACCGTGACATCCCAGGGTGACGTACCCCATCAGCGAGGTGACGTTGACGACCGCGCCGCTGCGGCGCTCTCGCATTGAGGGCAAGACCGCCTGCATCATGCGCACGGCGCCGAAGAAATTCGTCTCGAACATGGCGCGGGCCTTGTCGAGCGGAACCATCTCCACGGCCCCGCCGACGGCGATACCGGCGTTGTTGACCAGCACGTCGAGCGAGCCCGCGTCTTTGAGCACGTCTGCGACGCAGTTCCGGACGCTCTCGTCCTGATCCACGTCCAGCTTTACGGGCACGATGTTGGGATGGCGCTCAACCACTTCGGGCTTGCGCGCTCCGGCGAAAACCCGGTATCCCTGGCGGGCGAAGTGGAGGGCAGTTTCAAGGCCGATTCCAGTGCTGGTTCCAGTAATCAGAGCGGTTGGCATCCGGCAACGATAGCATAGGACGCGCCGATTTCGCGCCAGACGGACTGCAGGTAGAGGGCTGTTCTGGGGTTTTTGCTTCCTTGCCCAAAGCAGCCAGAGTCCAAGCACGGTCGGGACAATCCAGCCGAAGAACTACGGCAATCTGTCCGCCATCCACGGGATTGTTTTCGTGAGATCGTTGAAGATGACCATGACGGCAAACAGCACCAGGAAGACAAACGCGGCTTGATAAACGCGCTCTTTGATATTCATGCTGATGTCGCGGCGCATCAGGCCCTCGATAAGCAGGAAGAGAATCACTCCACCGTCGAGAATCGGGATGGGAAGCAAGTTGAATACACCGAGGTTCAGGCTGATCGCGGCGGTGAGGCCCATGAGAGGAGTCCAGCCCTTGCTTCGGGCCGCTTCACCGGCAGCCTGACCAATGCGGATCGGTCCCTCAATGGAACGCACGGACATTTTGTGCTGCACCATCTTCTTGACCAGTTCGAGGATCAGCAAAGCATTCTGCCGATTTTCATGCAGCGAAAGGTCAAGGGCTTCGGCGAATGGCAGAGTCTTGACCTTGGTCTGAAGGCTGGCAATACCGATGCGGTAGCGCTTTTCGGCAGGAACCGGCTGAACCCTATATGTTTGCTGCTGGCCGTTGCGCAACACAGTCAGCGTGATCGGCTTGTCCTTGGTGACCTCGAGGCTTTCCACCATTGCGGCCAGGGCTGGCAACGGCCTGCCGTCGAGTGCGAGAATCTGATCGCCCTCCTTCAGACCGGCCTTCTCCGCAGGCATGTCCGGTTGCAGATCGGTAATGATAACGGAGCTCTCTTTTGGCGCCCAGCCCGCATATCCGATTCGATCCACTCCTTCCGCCCCCGGCGTAATCGTTACTGGAATGGACTGCCCGTTGCGCTCCACTACCACGTCGAGCGGTTGGCCGGCGCTCATCGCCGCTTTCAGTTCGACCTGCTTCCAGTTCGGGCTCTGTATGTCTTCAACGCGAGTGATGCGGTCGCCGATCTGGAGTCCAGCCTTGGCTGCAGCCGAATCCTTGAATACCCAGCCAATCACCGTGGGCTCGTCGTCAACGGCTTCGTATTCGTAATGCACCATGTAAACGGTGGTCAGCAGAACGATCGCCAGCAGGATGTTCATGGCCGGCCCGGCAATGGCTACCAGGAAGCGATGCCAGCGCGGGTGATTCATGAACTCAGCGGGATCATCCGAGCGGTCGTCCATGGGATTTTCGCCGCTCATCTTGACGTAGCCGCCCAGCGGAATGGCCGCAATGCGGTAGTCGGTATCGCCCCTGCGGAAACCGATCAGCCGCTTGCCAAACCCGATGGAAAAGACCTCTACCCGCACGCCCAGCCACTTGGCCACGGCGTAATGGCCGAACTCGTGGATCAGGATCATGAAACCGAGAACGGCTACGACAGCAACGAGAGAGGTCAGGAAATCAGACATAATCGGGGTACGTATTCTCCAACCGGTTAGATTCCAAAAGCTTAGATTCCAAAAGTCAGGCGAAAGATGTTGCCCGGGGGCGTCCAGTTCGGCTTGCGTTCTTATGGGACCCGGCTACCCGCTCTTCAGCACATCGGCGGGCTGCAGTGTCGGCTTCAAGCACTTTACCCATAGACTCCATTTTCCCGGAATTGGTTGCGGCCAGTACTTCCTCGATGACCCTGGGAATCTCATCAAAGCCGATGCCGCCTTCCAGAAATGCCGCCACGGCGACCTCATCGGCTGCATTCAGGGCCACTGTCTTGGCGCCCCCTGCCTTGGCCGCTTCGTAGGCCAGACGCAGGCAAGGGAATTTTTTCAGGTCCGGCGGACAGAAGTCCAGATGACGCAAGTCACTGACCGGAAAGCGCATATCCGACTGGATCCGCTCCGGATAGGTCAGAGCGTATAGAACCGGCAGGCGCATGTCCGTCACCGAGAACTGAGCAAGTATGCTGCCATCCACAAACTCCACCATGGAATGGATTGTGGACTGGGGATGGACAATTACTTCCACTTTTTCGGGCGGAATGTGAAATAGTCTGCATGCCTCGATGACCTCGAAGCCCTTGTTCATGAGGGTGGCCGAGTCAATCGTGATGCGCCGGCCCATCTTCCAGGTGGGATGATTCAGCGCCCGTTCCACCGTGATGGAGGCAAATTCCGAGTGCGGGGTATTCAGGAACGGCCCTCCTGAAGCCGTCAGCCAGATGCGTTCGACCTCGTCCATCCGACCGCCCCGCAGGCACTGATGCACCGCGTTGTGCTCGCTGTCAATCGGCAGCAGCGGCTTGCCCTGTCTGCGGGCCTCGGCGGTGATCAACTCACCCGCGGCCACCAGGCATTCTTTATTGGCGAGGCCAACCATCTTGCCCGCCTTCACGGCTTCGTAGGTTGCCTCGAGTCCGGCCACACCCACGATGGCGCTGACCACAAAATCCACCTCGGGATGCGTGGCCACGCGAACCGTGCCCGCGGTTCCGTGAACCACCTCGATCTCGCCCAGCCCGGCCTTCTTCAGGCGGGAGCGCAGGGCGGCAGCGTCGGCCTCCGCCGCCATCGAGATCACGCGCGGCTGCCAGCGCTGTGCCTGCTCAAAGGCAGCATCGAGATTCCCACCCGCCGCTAGGGCGACAATCTCAAAGCGGTCGGGATAGGACTCGGCCACGCTGAGCGTGCTGCGCCCGATCGAGCCGGTCGAACCGAGGATGGCAATGCGCTTCATGGCTAATCTGCGGAACCGTGTTACCGTGCTCTCATTTCGTAAACGCGGAGGCGTAGTGATCGATCCATTCTCGTTGTTGTTCCGTTTCAGGGACAGCGACTCCACGCGCCGCAGATATTTTCTCCACCGCAGCCCCCGGGCTCATTCCGTTTTTCACAAGGAGACAAGCCGCCACCAGCCCGCTGCGGCCGATTCCCTGGCGGCAATGTATGACAACATTCTTGCCGGCCGACAGAGTAGAGCTGACCTTCTCCAGAACTTCCGCCAGCTTTGCCTCCGACTTCGGGACCTGACGATCTGGAATTGGAAACGAAGAAAACTCCAACCCACCCGCTTTAGCTGCAGTCGCTTCGCCGCCGAGATCCAGATCCTGCTCCTCATCGGGCGTGAGTAGTGAAAGCACTGCGTCTATTCCCGCTCGCTTCCAGCCGGCCATTTCATCGCCGAGCCAGTCTCCACCGCGCGGACGGGCAGCCAAGGCCAGTTTTCCAGGCCACGGTCCATCGAGCCAATACAACCCCGTTCGCATCTTTACTCCTGCTCCTTCACGACGACCTCCCGGGGGAGACCGTCAACCTCCACGCCCCGTCGGCGAAGGACGTAAATGCGATGATGCCCTTCCAGTATAGTGCCATCCGGCCTCGTTTTGAGGCAGCCAGGTTGGCCTGGCAGCAGGGAATCGCATAACGTCTCAGTCGAAAGCCGTTCCAGCTGCTCCAGTTTCACAGAGCTGAGGGAACTGTCGGAGTGCAGTGGTCTTAGGGGAGGGTTCGCGGGATCATCTGCCATTGCCGGAATTCCTTACTGCATCACCCGCCAGGCCGCATAGAACCACAGCACGGGCGCGGCAAACAGCAGGGCGTCAATGCGGTCGAGCATGCCGCCGTGGCCGGGGAGTAGGGCGCCTGAATCCTTCACCCCGGCGCCGCGCTTGATCAGCGATTCGACCAGGTCGCCGAGTTGAGCGGCCACATTCAGCGCGATCGTGAGCAGGATGACCGTACTCATTGCGGGAATCTCTTGTCCGAAAAGGCCGTCACGCCGGGCGATCAGGCCCGAGCTCACGAATGCCCAGCTGATTCTCTCGGCATGGCTGAACAGCAGCCATCCCACGCCGACGCTGGCCACAAGCGATGCCGCCGCGCCTTCCCATGTCTTCTTCGGGCTGATGCGCGACGACATCAAATGCCGCCCCATCGCCTTGCCCACGAAATACGCGAAAATATCTCCCGCCCAAACCACCAGCAGCAGGTACAACACGTAAAACGCGCCCGCCCATTGCTGGCGCAGTTGCACCAGCATGCCCATGGGCAGCGCGATGTAGGTAAAGGCAAAGACCGATGCCGCCGCCGCAGGGTATCCGCGGCCCAAGTCCTCCATGCGCATGGCGCGAGTCAGGAAGATGAAAGGAGCGATCGCCGCCGCCACTCCGAGGCAGTACACAAAGATCGCGGTCGAAAGCAGCGGCTTCTCATTGCCCACATTAAGCGCCAGAAGAAGAAAGAAAATTCCGGCAAAGATGTAGGTCAGCGCGCGCAGCGGCTGCACGCCGTAGGATTCCGTCAGCTTCAGGAATTCGTGAATCGTGAGCAGGGCTACGACGCCGGCCACGACTGCCAGCACCGGCACCGGCGCCCGCAGAATCAGCGCCAGCACAACCGGAATCAGGACGAGGGCGGTCGCGATGCGTTTGAGCAAGGGAAGTTGGCTGAGATGCGAACCGGCCCGGCCTCAGCCGCGCCGCCATGATCTTCGCTATGATCTTGGCACGAAACCGTAATTTTCACCACAGAGGACACAGGGGCCACAGAGATATGGGGCTAGGTGTCCTGCTTGTCTTGCGCGGCAGCGGGTTCGATGGCCGCGTGCCCCTCGCCATGGTTCAGCCCGCCGTAGCGCCGCTCGCGCTTCTGGTACTCCGCGATGCCCTCGAGCAGATGCAGGCCGCGAAAGTCCGGCCACAGCGTCGGAGTCACATAAATCTCGGCATAAGCCATCTGCCACAGCAGGAAATTGCTCAGCCGCATCTCGCCTGAGGTGCGCACCACCAGGTCCGGGTCGGGAAGATGCCGCGTGTACATGTGGCGGCTCACCGTGACTTCGTCAATCCGCAGATGGTCGAGCCCGCCGTTCTGCGACGCGGCGTTCACCATGGAGCGGAACGCGTCCACCAGTTCGCTGCGCGCGCTGTAGTTCAGCGCCAGGGTCAGCACCATGCCCGAGTTCTTGGCCGTGCTCTCGCGTGCCCAGGCCATGCGCTCCTGCACGTCGTCGGGGAGTTCGTACTGCCTTCCAATGTATTCCAGACGGATGTTGTTCTTGTTCAGCGTGGGAACTTCCGCCTTCAGGTAGCGGCTCAGCAGCCGCATCAGAAAGCCAACTTCGCTCTTGGGACGCTTTTTCCAGTTCTCTTCCGAGAAGGCGTAAAGCGTGAGCGCGGGAATGTGAATGCGTGCGGCCGTTTCGACCGTGGACCGCACGGCGGTGACTCCGGCGCGGTGTCCGGCCACGCGCGGCATGTGCCGCCGCTTGGCCCAGCGCCCGTTGCCGTCCATGATGATGGCGATGTGGTGGGGAAGGCGTCCTTTATCCAGCCGCCGGTAGACGTCGGTTTCCTTGCGGTCAAGCCCCGCTGGTACTTTGTCGTGCAAAGTGATATCCCCGACTTGAGGCTAACACAGCAGGGAAGGGAGAAGCAATGACAGGAAGTTTGTGGCGCGGTTGGCCCGAGCGCGTGCGCCCGACGCTTCTACCGGGCAGAGCCTGATGAACTTCAATATTCACCACCGACGGGTTGACCCGCTCCACCGCGCCGGTGACGGCGGCCGAGTACGCGTCGAGCAGGGAAGCGTCGTCAGCGGCGTTCCCGCCGGCGGCGTTGTATTCCGGTTGTGCCGTATCACCGGCCGACTCCGGTAACAGCCCTAGAGGAGCCGAATCGCCAAGAAGGCAGGGAATTCACTTGCACCTTGTTCCAGGTTCATGGTGGATAGATGCCTTTCAATCTGGCCGGGATTCAGGCGGCGGAGCTTTGCTCCGCAGGACAGCCGAGGTGGCTGTCCCCACACGAGCCCTCACACAAAAAAGCCGGGACCGATGGATGGTCCCGGCATAGTTGGCTGGTTGCCCGGATAAAATCTAAAGTTTCAAGGTTTCAGAAGTCTTAAGGTTTCAGTGTGAAACCATACGGCACGAACTCTGAAACTTTGCCACTTTGAAACCTGGTCTTACGCGCTTCTTCTCGGCCGCACCGTCAAATCCCGCACCTGGTTCAGGATGCTCGACATCTGCATCCCGTTCAGTTGCGAAACGAAGGGCAGGATTTCCGCGATAAACTGATCTTTCATCAGTTCGTTGATTTCTTCCTGGCGGCTGCGTTCTCCGCCGCTGAGCAGTTCGGGCACAGAGACCTCCAGTGCGCGCGCCAGCCGTTCCAAGGAAGACAGCGTCGGCGTGGCTTTTTCGTTTTCGATCTTGGAAACGTAGGTGCGTGGCACGGACATGCGTCCGGCCAGCTGTCGCTGGCTGAGCCCGCTGCGCAGGCGCAGCGAACGGATGGACGTGGCCAGGTTCAGATGTCCGCGACCGTTGCCGGGCATCGGCATCAGGACCGGAGCTGCTACCGGGATGGGCTCCGGCTCAGGCTCCTCGTCTAGCGATGCATGGCAGCGTCGGCAATTGTTGTTGGAAGTGCGAAACTGAACCAGCAGGCAGTGATCGCAACGAACGACTTCCCTTGAATCGACCGGGGCAAGAGTCGTAGCCATCCAGGTTGTGGGAGTGCCAGAGCGGGCGCTCCTTACATCTATCAGAAGCAGGAACCCAATACGATACGTTCCTGCAACTGGGCCAATCTGCGGCATTTACCCTGTGGATGTCAAGGTTAAAATGGGGGAACCCCGCGAATTGCGCGGGCGAAATCCAGAAGAATACGCACGAAACCCGGAAAGGGCGAGCCAAAACCATGATTGATCGCGAGACCGCGTGGTGTTTACTAACTGAGTTCACCCAGTCCGAAAGTTTGCGCAAGCACGCGCTGGCCGTCGAGGCTTGCATGCGCTCCTGCGCCCGCAAGTGGGGAAACGGGTCCGCTGAGGACGAAAACCTGTGGGGCGTCGTCGGCCTGATTCACGATTTCGACTACGAACGCTGGCCCAGCCTTGAGGACCATCCCTACAAGGGCAATGAGATTCTGAAGCAGCGCGGATATCCCGAGGAGATCTGCCGCGCCATTATGTCGCATGCTGAATATACCGGCGTGACCCGCGACACGCCGCTCGAGAAAGCGCTCTTTGCCTGTGACGAACTCGCCGGATTCATCACCGCTGTCGCCCTCATCAAGCCGGGGAAGTCGCTGGCCGAAGTGGACGCCAAGTCCGTGCGAAAGCGCATGAAAGACAAGGCCTTCGCCCGCAAGGTGAACCGCGACGACATCGTTCAGGGCGCTGCCGAACTGGGTGTGGACCTCGACGAACATATTGCGTTCTGCATCGAGGCGATGAAACCGATAGCGAAGGATCTCGGCTTGGACGGAAGCGCGGCAAAACCCGCCTGAGTCGTGTCCAATGCTTGCCTGCGAGAATTAGCGTGCAAGCCTTGGCACTTTTCGCAGATAATTCCTTGCTTCGGCCATGGACACATCACACAACGACCTGGAAGCCATCCGGCAGATTCTCGCCGACCTGACCACGCGGGTTTACCGCATCGAGCGCAGACTCCAGATGGACGTTTCGCCCTCGGTCGAGCCGCGCGTGCCCGCCGCTGCCGGGCCAGCGCCACCGCAACCTACTCCGCCACCACCTCCTCCAACAGCCCAGCCTTCTAGCGCTCATTCTGCCGCAGCATCCGACCGGCCGGCACCGGCCCCACCATACCCGCTCATCCCAACGCCATTGGCAGGTCAGCGGGCACAACCGGATCCTGATCTTGAATCGCGCATCGGATCCCATTGGCTGAACCGCATTGGCATTGCCGCGCTGTTGATCGGGATTTCCTACTTCCTGAAGTTTGCCTTCGAGAATAACTGGATTGGTCCCGCCGGCCGCGTCACCATCGGCATACTCGCGGGGATCGCGGTAATAGTGTGGAGCGAGCGTTTTCGCGCCAAGGGCTACAGAGCTTTTTCTTATTCGCTGAAAGCGGTTGGATTTGGCGCGCTGTATCTCTCGCTGTGGGCAGCTTTCCAAAGATACGGACTGATTCCCAGCGGCGCCGCCTTTGTGATGATGCTGGCCGTGACTGCGTCCGCCGCTGCCATGGCTTGGGCGCAGGACGCGCAAATCCTCGCCGCCTTTGCGGTCACCGGAGCATTCAGCACCCCGTTGCTGCTTTCCACCGGTCAGAACCGGGAAGTTGCACTGTTCGCCTACGTCGCGATTCTCGATCTCGCGACGTTGGTTCTGGTGATGTTCAAGCCCTGGCGGCGTCTGCTGGTTATGAGCTACGCAGGCAACCTGCTGCTCTACGTCGGGTGGTACGCCAGCTTCTACACGCGCAGCCAGCTTGAAATAACGATCGCCTTCGCCACGCTGTTCTTCGCCATTTTTGCGATTGCGCCGCTGCTTTCGCTGCAACCCGAAGCAGAAATAGCTCTGCTGGCCGCGGTCCCGGCCGTCCTGGCATTTGTAAATGCAGGTGTGTACTTCCTCCAGGCCTACGCCATGATCGAGGAAGTTGATAAGACCTACATGGCCTGGTTCGCGCTGGCGCTGGCTGCGGTCTACATCTTTCTCAGCCGCAGGGTTCGTGCCCGGCAGATCGCCCCCGGCGCGTCAGAGATTTTGTATTTTCTCCACCTCGCCCTGGCCATTGGCTTCATCACCGTCGCCATCCCGATTCGTCTGGACGCCCACTGGGTCACCATAGGCTGGTTTGTCGAGGCTGGCGTGCTGCTCTGGGTGGGCAATCGCGTTAAGTCGGATTTTCTCAACGTCCTAGCGCTGGCAGCCCTGGTGCTGGGCGTAGTCCGGTTGCTGTTGATTGACAACTTCTACACCACTCAACTCCTCTTCAACATGCGCATGGCCACCTATGTCGTGGCCGTGGCAGTCCTGGGAGCCGTGGCCTGGTATGCCGGCCAACGCGACGACGAGGCTGGGCACGCTGTTGCGGCGATCTCGCTCGTCGCTCTCAACGCCCTCGCTTTGATCGCGCTCAGCCGGGAGGTGGCTGACTATTATGCGCGGCAGATGGCCGCATTCCGGCCAACGGCACTCCGTCAATGGAAGGCTGCCTACAACGATATCCATCGCATTGAGATCGAACGCGACTTTACCTACTCCGCCTTATGGATGGCCTACGGCGCCATGCTGATGGTGGTTGGGTTCTTGCGCCGTTCGGCCTTCGTCCGCTGGCAGGCCCTGCTGCTCATCGCCGCCACCATCGCGAAGGTTTTCATCTACGATGTCTCTGAACTCGATCGTGGATATCGCATCGTCAGCTTCATCGTGCTCGGCGTTTTGCTGCTGGCGATTTCATTCGTGTACCAGCGCGACTGGCTGCATCTTTCCGCCAAATCCAGAGCACAAGGGAAAGGGGACTTCCCCGCAGCATGAAACTCTTCGCTCCCTTGCTCATGCTGTTTGTGGTCGGAAACGCTCCCGGCCCGCCGGAGGCTGCAATCCCCTACTTCAGGAATGTCCGCTGGGTTCACATTGTCCAGCCCGACCGGCAGAACTTCTTCGTTGTTGACGAGGAACTCTGGCATTACTCGCGCCCTGATCTCGGGGATTTGCGCCTTTATGACGGGGACTCTCCCGTGCAGTACGCACTCTCGGAACAGAGCGCCGGGATGTCTTCGGAAGAGGTAGCGGCCAAGATTCTCAATCTGGGGAAGGTTTCCGGCCACACCGAATTCGATCTCAATGCTGAAGGCCTCGCCGAATACGACCGCATCCGTTTGCGTCTCGACGCCCACGACTTTGTCACAACGGCTTCGGTGTCCGGCGGAGCCGCGCCCGGGAAGGCATCTGAAGTCGAGTTGACGCCCTCTACCCTCTACGATTTCACTAAGGAGCAGCTGGGCTCGAACTCTTTGCTGAAGCTGCCGGCGTCCAGTTTTCGGTACCTTCACGTCCGGCTGTCTGCCGGCATTCAACCGCAACAGGTATAAGGCGCGACCATCTACAACCTGCATGAACAGAAAGCGTCCTGGACCAAAGTGGGGTCCTGTGCAGCGCCCCAAACGAAGCAGCGCCTGACTTTGATCAGTTGCACCGCGCCGGTGAAGGTTCCTTTGAGCCGGGTCTTGCTTCAGGTCGCACCCGAGCAAGTGAACTTCCGCCGCACGGTGAGCGTTGAAGATCGCGAGGGCCGGCAGACCGCGAGCGGCGAGCTCAGCCGCGTCCGCCTGAATCGTGCCGGCATACTTGTCACCAGCGAGGAACTGGCCGTCAGTGTGAATGGCAGTCCGGGCGAGTTCACCCTCGTTATTGACAACGGCGACAATCCACCGCTAACGATCACAACCGCCCAACCGCTTTCGCTTGAGCGGCGCATCTACTTTGATCCGCAAGGGAGGACGACTCTCAGGCTTTTTTACGGAGACGAGAAACTCTCGGCACCCGTTTACGATTATGCCCGCTTCTTTCACGTCGCCGCGTCGGCCGCCGAAGTGCAGCTAGGCGCTGGCGCACACAATGCACAGTACACGGGGCGCCCCGATGACCGGCCGTGGTCTGAGCGGCACATGGGGATTCTGTGGGGCGTCATGATCATGGCTGTGCTGGTGCTGGCGATTCTGGCTCTTCGCGGATTGCGCCCGGGAAACTCGCGGTAGATGCGCCTCTGCTCAGTACACATCGGGCCGGCGGACTCCTGTGCTAATATCTGCTTTCATTTCCCGATCAGAAAGAGCCAGCCGTGTTGTGCAGTGTTTGCGCCACAAATCTTCCTGAAGGTTCGCAGTTCTGCCTGAAGTGCGGCCAGCCGGTAAGCGACCCCGCCGACAACACCGATCCGCCCGTCGCCGAAGTTCACCTGGCGTGCAGCCGCTGCGGCGCGGACCTGCCCGAAGGCGCCCAGTTTTGTCTGAAATGCGGTAAGCCGGTAAGTGTTTCCTCGAAGGCCTCGGCCAACGCGAGTCCCGCCGTGACCCTGGAGGCGCCACCGCCGCCAGTTCCGCGTCCCCACCGCACACGGCGCGTGATCCTGTTGCTTCTGGCCGGGGTATTGCTGGCGCTGGCCGCCTATGTGGTGACCAGCGACAGCTCATTTGCGCAAGGGATGCAAGAGTTACTCGGATGGAAGCATGATCAGAGCATCCTGGCGACGCCGTTTTCCGTCTCGCCGCACAGCTTTCGCTATTACAAGTTCTCTTTGCCCGAAGGATCGCTGAATGTGGCCATTGTCGGCCAGTTCTCAGCTTCCAGCGACAGCCGCAATGTCGGCCGCAAAGACAAAGACACGAACAAAGACAAAGACGCCGACAACAACATTGAAGTCTATGTCCTCAGCGAACCCGCCTTTACCGTCTGGCAAAACGGATACGCGACCAGCTCCGTCTTCGAGAGCGGCCGAGTATCGCAAGGCACGGTGCAGGCCGAACTTCCCGCCGGCGCCGGAATCTACTATCTGGTTTTTAGCAACAAGTTCGCGCCCAAGTCCGCCAAAAGCATTAACGCGACGGTAGCGCTGCGCTACAAGAGCTGGCTGCCTGAATGGTTCCGTAGGATGAAAGGCCGCTTGTGGAACTGGCTGGGGCTGTAGGGCCTTCCTGAAAAGGCTTTGGGTGGCGCAGCGCTTCAGCGCTGCGATAGAAGGCTTATTCATTAGCGGCTTCAGCCGCTGAGGTCAGGCACTACCGCATCGTCTCTTCGATTTCCGAAATCCAATCCGGCCGCTTGAGCACTTCGCGAGGCTTGGGCCCGTCCGCGGCGCCGACAATGCCATCCTGTTCCATCAGATCAATCAGGTGCGCGGCCCGGCCGTAGCCGACGCGCAGGCGCCGCTGCAGAAGTGACGTAGAGGCTTTCCCGAACTCCACCACCAGCTTTACGGCGTCGCCGTACATGGGATCGTCTTCGCCCTCTTCGCCGGATTCTTCGCCGCTAGCAGCAGACGAGGCATCCCGCTCATCTTTGGGCGGTTCCAGGAACTGCTGCTGATATTCGGCGGTTGCTTGCGCCTTCCAGAACTCGACCACAGCCGCAATTTCCTTCTCAGTGACAAACGGAGCATGCAGCCGGTGCACGCGCGCCGAACCGGACGGCAGATACAGCATGTCGCCCTTGCCCAGCAGGGCTTCCGCGCCATTGGCGTCGAGAATGGTGCGCGAGTCCACCTTGGTGGCTACGCGGAAAGAAACGCGGGCCGGGAAGTTGGCCTTGATCAATCCGGTAATGACGTCCACCGAGGGCCGCTGCGTCGCCAGCACCAGATGAATGCCAACCGCGCGCGCCATCTGCGCCAGGCGCGTAATGGATTCTTCCACGTTGTGGGAATCGAGCATCATCAGGTCGGCCAATTCGTCAATGATGATGACGATGTACGGGATGGGTTTGTCGTCCGATTCCTCGGCAAACAGGCTGGGCGTGTCGGCCTGGTCGAACAGGCGGTTGTACTGGTCAATGTTGCGCACGCCCTTGGAGGCGAGCAGCTTTAGCCGCCGCTCCATCTCGCGCACGGCATTGCGCAGCGCGTTGGCCGCCAGTTTCGGCTCGGTGATGATGGGCGTGTAAAGATGCGGCACGCCTTCATAGTTGCCCAGTTCCAGCCGCTTCGGGTCCACCAGGATCAGCCGCACCTGATCGGGCGTGGCCTTGTACAAAATGGACATGATCATGGCGTTGATCGCCACGCTTTTGCCCGCTCCGGTCGAACCGGCAATCAGCAGGTGCGGCATTCCGGCGAGGTCTGCGGTCACGATGCGGCCTTGATGTCCTTGCCCATGGCCATGGTGAGCTTTGATTTCGAGCCCATGAATTCCTGCGACTCGATGTTTTCCCGCAGCCAGATGATTTCGCGCTGCCGGTTCGGCACCTGAATTCCCACCGTGCTCTTGCCCGGCATGCGCTCAACCAGGATGCTCTCGGCCTTGAGGGCAAGGCACAGATCGTCCACCAGATTCGTGATGCGGCTGTACTTGATGCCGGCTTCAGGTTTGAATTCGAACGTGGTAACGACCGGGCCGGGATTGATCTGCGTGACTTGCCCGTGCACGTCGAACTCGGAGTACTTCTCGGTGAGCACCTGCGCCAGAAGCTTGAGTTCGTCGGCGTCCACGGCCTGCTGCTCGTCAGGACGCTGCAACAGGCTACTCGACGGCAGCTTGTATCCGCCGGCGATGCGGGGCATGGTGGTCTTGGGCTTGTGGGCGCTGTCGGCGCGGTCGGTGACTTCGGGATCGGCTTGCGGCTCTTCCGGCGCCTCTGGCCCGAGAGATTCTGCCAGAATTCCGCCGGCCGCTGCTTTGGCAGGGACGAGCGCCGCGTCCTCTTCACCCGTCATCCGCTCGCCCAACATCTGCTCAATTCCGGTGCGGCGCGGTTCGGACGCGGCAGCCTGAACCGCTGTCTGCGGCCGCGACGGGATCAACTGCGTCTTCACCGTCGGCTTCGAGATTCGCCGCTGTTCGAGTTCCTTCTGCTGACGCTGCTTGGCCCGCGCTTCCTGCCAGTCTTTGTAGCGGTTCCACAGCGCCGTGACGAAGGCAAACCGCGTCGGCGCCCACAACTGAATGGATGAGAACGAGAATGCAGTTGAGAGGTACAGCGCCACGGCCAGCACGCTTCCGCACACGATGTAAGCGCCCACCAGATTCAGGTAGTGGATCAGGAAGTCGCCCACCACGCGGCCCAGCAGGCCCTCGATGGGAATGACGTGCATCCAGTGCAAGTGCCCGGGGAGCAGCGCCAGCAGCGCGGGAAGAAACATGACCAGCCAGATTCCGCCCAGGCTCTTGGCCACCGGAGACTGCACCTTGTTTGAGCGAAACCACCGCACGCCGAGCGCGACGGGGAAGATCACCAGCAGGAACGCGCCAACGCCGAAGAACTGCAGCATTCCGTCGGCCGTGTACGCGCCCACCACGCCGATCCAGTTGCGGGCGGCGTGCGAACCGGTCAATACCGAGGCGCTGTTCCACGAAGGATCGAGCGGCGAATACGAGGCCAGCGCGAGGAAAAGGAGGAGCGCGGAGACGCACAGCAGGAAACCGACCAGCTCGTTCAGCCGGCGGTTGCCCGTGGGCGAAAAAATAGTCGCGAAATAGTCCATGTAGGCCGGATACAACCACCGGAGACACTACCATCTCCAGTGCCGCAATCGGCCAGAGCCACACCATTATGCCAAGAAGCGGGGGTTCTAACAATCAAGGAAATGGGCAGTAGTATCCACTTAGCTTCCCGGTCAAATCCCGTGCCAGAAGGCGCATTCACTCGCGCCGCTCCCTTATTGAAGATGCCAGACGTAGGCCAGTGCAATCACCACCACGCCTGCGACGATGCGGTAAAGGATGAAGACGCGCAGGCTGTTGGATTGCAGATAACGAATCAGCCATGCGATGGCGGCATAGCCGACGAGCGCCGAAACAACAATTCCGACGAGAACCGGCGCATGCATGCCTGCAGGCAAACCTTCCTTGTGGAGTTCGTGTGCCTTGAGCAGCGCGGCGCCGGCGATAAGCGGGGTTGAGAGCAGGAAGCTGAAGCGGACGGCCGCATCGCGCGTGAGCCCGCGGAACAGGCCCGCGGTGATCGTTGAGCCGGAGCGCGAGACTCCGGGAATCAGGGCAAACGCTTGGGCAATACCGATGAGGATCGAATCGCCGAGCGAGATGCGAGTCAGGGGCTTGCTCATCTGGCCAACTTTTTCTCCCAGCCACATCAACAGGGCGACGACGATCAACGCGCCTGCAATCAGATAAATGTGCTCGCGGAAGTAATCCTCGGCGGAATGCTCGAGCAGTTTGCCGGCAATCGCACCCGGAATCGTGGCGATCGCGAGGAACCACAGCAGCATGCGCTCTTCCTTCTGCTCTTCGGCGGTGAGGTTTGCATCCGTCGAGCCGGACTCGGAGAAGCGAACGAGCTTTCCTCCAAACGCTGCCCGGATGATTTGAAACCACGTTCGCCGAAAGTAGAAGAGCACGGAGAGCAAAGTTCCGAAATGAAGCGCGACATCAAAGCTCAACTCGTGGGCAGGCGAAAGCTCGTTCCAGCCCAGCAGCCTGCGCACGATGATGAGATGTCCGGAGCTGGAAATGGGGATAAATTCCCCCAGTCCTTGAACGATGGCAAGAACAACCGCTTGATAAATTGGCAAGTTCAGTCCGCCGCGTTTCCGTAGGTTGGTAAGCTCTGTTGAATGTAAAAGATCAGGTCGCGCCCGCGCAAGGCCCCATCGCTGGGGTTGCGCGTGGGCGTCAATCTGACTTCTGCCGCCGCCCGAAGATCATTGCCCCGACCGCCGCATACAGCGCGGCATTCAACAGCCCAATGAATCCCCAGACGAAGTAAAAGCCGCGGCTGCCGACTTCCGCATCAATAATCGGAACCGACAGCAGGGAAGGCGGGCAAAAGATCATGAATGTGATCATCACCGCATGGTCCCGAGAAGACGGCGATATGGGATCGGTGGCCAGCTGATAGACCACAAACATAATGGTGATCGCCAGACCCAGTGCTGCGAAACGAACATGGCTGCGATTCTTCGGAAACATAACAAAAGAGCGTTCAATCGCTGGCGTTGCCCCAGGTCGGCACGCCTTGCTGCACGTAGAAAATCAGTCTCTGGGCGCGCAATGACCAGTCGCTCTGCGGGTACTGGCTGACGGCTTTCTGCGCCAGGGCGAGGGCGCGATTCTTCGATTCTTCCGCTTTCTTCTGGTTGGCTTCGGTCTTGTAAATTTCGATCAGGGCGGAGCGGCGCCAGGCCGCGTTATACAGCGCTTCCGGAGCGGCCGGGGACTGCTCGTGTTCGCTCCAGTATTTTTCATACATGTCCGCTTCTTTTTCCGGACACTTCGAGGCACCCTGCCAGTCGCCGCAGAGTTTGTTTTCAATCAGGTGAAAGGATGCAAGATCGGCCCACTTGGTGCCGGGGAATTTCTTGATTACCCGCTTCATCCATTCCTCGTCAATCTGGCCGCGCATGTAAGGATCGCGCTCGCGGGCGGAAGGGCGCGTCAGCACGTCGGAGCGTTCAATCTGCCAGCGAATGTCGGCGGCGCGGTAGAGGCCTTCGGAAGCCAGGGGTGAAGCCGGAAACAGATCGTACACGCGGTAATAGAGGCGCAGGGCGTCTTGCGCGGCATCGCGGCGCCCGCGGCGGCGGCTGGCCTGATCTTCGGAATCAGCGGCTTCGCCGAAAACGATCTTGTCGCCGTTGGGAGTGGAGCCGGTGACGACCGCTTTGCCCAGAACCCATCCCGTGATGGTTTTGCCTTCGATCTCTTCGTCGGTGTCGGCGTCGCGTCGCGGCTCGGAGAGAATGGCCTCGACGTGAACCCAGTCGCGGCTGGTGTCGAGGATGACCAGTTCGTGACCGCGTCCGGCTTCGCCCAGTTTGGCGGCGTCGGGGCTGGGGGCGACGCGGATCGTCTCTTCGTGAACCAGGGTACCGCGCGGAGCCTGAGCGGAGGCGAGGGCCGTGGAAAACAGGAGGGCGGCAGTGAGGCCTGCAAAGAGAATTGCTGGTTCCCGAAGTGAGAATTTGGGCTTCGAGGTGGGTATCCCCCCTCCCCCCCGGTCTATTGGAATCATGGGCTTAGCGAGAAAACGAGAAAAAATCCTAGAGCTGGAATGACTTAGGGACAAAATCTTCAAAACAAGAGAGTTCGCGCTGCTCTCCCGCATGTGGGAACCTCGAATGGATCATGTGTAGGATGGCGGTTTAGGGAATCGAAGTCAAGGTCAAGTGAACATTGCGGGCGAATTGTCCCGATTCCGGCAAGAAGGGTACGAGGAGCACGAGGCATGAATACAAAACTACTGATGAGTCTCAGCGCCCTGTTTATGGCCGGGCTGGGAATTTCTGCATCGTTCTTGCCGCAGGAAATTGCCGCGCACTTCGGCGTGCGGCCCGAGACTTCTGTTGTGCGCATCATTCAAATCGCCGGTGCGTTGTATTTGGGTTTTGCGGCCCTCAACTGGATGGCGAAAGCTGTTCTCATTGGGGGAATCTACGGCCGTCCGGTGGCCGTGGGGAACTTTCTGCATTTTGCGGTCGTGGCGATCACGCTGCTGAAGGCTTGGCTCAGCGGATTCAGGGGGAATGAAATCGTCGTCGGGACGGTGTTCTATTTTCTTTTCGCCGTATGGTTTGGATTGGTTCTCTTCACGCATCCGGCGCGGCAAAACGATCTCTCATAACCTGGACCGCTCGCGGATTTCCGAGATGATCGCCGCACGGACAGGTTCTGTCTGCGCGTATTTCAAGCGCGGCGAATTTCTTCCAGCATGGCCGGCTCGATGTTGCCACCGCTAATGATGGCCACGTTCAGCTTTGTGTTGGGCAGTTGATCGCGGCGGAAGAGGAAGCCGGCGGTGGCGACGGCGCCGCTGGGTTCGGCCACGGTCGCGGGATTGGCGGCGAGCACCTTCATCGCCTGGCGAATTTCGTCTTCAGTGACGGTGACGATGTCGTCAACGAAACGGCGCATGTGCTCAAAGTTGATGGGGCCGATGCTCTGGGTACGAAGGCCGTCGGCCACGGTGCGGGATACTTGCTCGGCAGGGAACTGAACGATTTTTCCCGAGCGCAGGCTGGCCTGGGCGTCGGCGGCGAGTTCGGGTTCGACGCCGATGACTTTCACATCGGGCTTGGAGAGTTTGATGGCTGCGGCGACGCCGCTGATCAGTCCTCCGCCGCCGACGGGGGAGAAGACGGCTTCGACTTCGGGAAGATCTTCGAGAATTTCCAGTCCGATCGTGCCTTGGCCGGCGATAATTTTTTCATCGTTGTACGGGGGGACGATGACGTATCCATGCTGCGCGGCCAGTTCTTCGGCTTTGGTTTTGCGTTCGTCGCTGCCAGGACCGACCACGACGATCTCGGCGCCCAGGGCCGCCGTTGCCTCGCGCTTGATGGCGGGGGCGTTGTTGGGCATGACGATGACGGCCTTCACGCCCAACGCGCGGGCGGCGTAAGCTACGCCTTGCGCGTGATTGCCGCTGGAGTAGGTGATGACGCCGCATTTACGCTCGGCTTCGGAGAGAGATGCGATTTTGTTGTAAGCTCCGCGCAGTTTGAAGGCTCCGATGGGTTGCTGGTTTTCGGGCTTGAGGAAGAGGCGCCGGTCGGCGTCGGCGAAAGTCCCCACGTCTCGCAAAGGGCGCGAGACATGGGGCACCCGCGCGGAGCGGTCGAATTCGATCAGGGGTGTGCGGACGGTGACGCCTTGGAGTTGGGTGCGGGCTTCTTTGATGTCTAGCAGGCTCACCATGATAGTGGGTTCGCTGGTTCTGCCGGGCCATGGATCATCGTGATATTCGATTCTTCAGCAGCCGCTTTACGTCGCGTTTGCCGTGCAGGACGGCCACGATCTCGACTGTCTTCGCTTGCCGGTACACGATCATGTACTGGTACACGCTGAAGAAGAGCACATGCAGGTTGGTCAGGTCGGGACGCCGATGGCCTTTGCCGGGAGCATCAGCTAGGCCTTCGAAAGCGTCTACTAGTTCGCCCTGAATCCGGTTGGCAACTGCCAGGCCAGCTTCTCCGAACAGGTAACGCCAGATTTGCCGGAGATCGTCTTCGGCTTCCGGCGCAACGACATAGGATTTCACGATCCGGAGCGGTCCGCGAGCCACGCCGCCTTGTCGGCTTCAAGACGTTTTCGTAGCTCATCTCCCGGTGTACCTTCTCCACGGTCGAGTTGGGCCAGACCGCGCTCGATCTTGGCACTGATGGCCTCTTTGTTTTCCTGAAGCCAGGCCTCGCGTTCAGCTTGTATTTCCAGGGCATCGAAGAGCACGTCTTCCACGCTCTGGAACGCGCCGCTGTGCAGCCGCTGCTGAATGAGCGCTTCAATTTCAGGGCGGTTTATTTCGATGGTCATGGGTTTGGCCCTATAGCTATTCTCACTCAACCCTATCGCCGGAGCGATCTTCGGTCAACCGGAAAAGCGTGAGTTTCTCTAGGCGGAGCAGCGTCGTTCCTCGGGAGGCCAGATTGCTCCTTCAAGGTTCGTCTGAGGATCAAGGCTCTGAGTCAGAGAACATAGCGCCTGGAGTTGCTCGGTCATTGCAAAGGCAGAAACCAGAGCATCGAATGCATCGTCAGAGTTCGAAACATCCCTTGTAATCTGACTAAACAACCCGTTTGAACAACGCCCGCGATATTTCTGGACAAAGGCACGTCGGGCTTCAGGGTCGCTCTTTACAATGCGAGGCGTAAACAGGCGCGGGTAAATCTCGACTGCTCGTAGCCATCCCGGACTATCGAATGGCCAGATAGAGAAGCCGCTTTGATGCAGTTGAAGAAGCCAGGGCAAGCCGCGAATAGACCCACGTCCTACTTGTGAGGGCCCGACTAATTTGAAGATTGATGATGGTTTCGCGGCATTCTTGAGCAATGCCTCCTCACACAAGCGGTACTCGTTCTCAGGTTTCCGCTCGGGCTTGCATTTCGACCAAAACGGCCACTCTTTCATCCATGACTCACCCTGCTCTGCAGCCAGCTTCCAGAATTCGTGAATAGTTCCGCAATCCTTCGATTTCACGAACCATTCAGGGGACGAGAAAGCGAAGTCGAGTCCCACGATCATCTCGGGGGTCTTCTTGCTCTCGGCAATAACATGGCCTATGGTCTCACTTCGGTCACGGCCGCACTCCAACCGGAGCAAGCGGCCACCCACAACCTCGGCAAGCCAAATCTTTTTACGTGGGCCCTTGAGTGCACCTGACCAGTCGATCGCGAAGATTCGCGGACTAATGTCCAAGTGGCGGCTCCTCGTTGCGTCAAATCTCCAAAATCACCGGCATGATCAGCGGGCGCTTCTGCGATTGCTTGGAGATATAGCGCTTGAGGTCGGCGCGAATTTTTTCTTTGATCACTCCGTAGTCGGCTTTTTCTTCTTCGCTGGAGTGCGCCAGCGTGTCTTCGACGATGCGCTTGGCGCCGTCCATGAAGCCGTCTTCGCCGACGTTGAAGCCGCGGGTCACGATTTCAAGGGACGATTCGACTTCTCCTGACGCCTTGTTGATGGCGATGATGGGCAGCACGATGCCGTCTTCGCTGAGGTGGCGGCGGTCTTTGATGATGAGGTCTTCGACCACATCGGTGCGGTTGCCGGAGTCAATGCAGACCCGGCCCACGCTGACTTTTCCCGCCTTGCGCGCGCCGAGTTCGTCGAATTCGAGAACGTCGCCGCTTTCGATCAGCATGACTTTGCCGACGGAACTGTGCATGGCGCCAGCCATTTCGGCGTGCAGCTTCAACTGGCGGTACTCGCCGTGGATGGGAATGAAGTAGCGCGGCTTGACCAGATTGATGATGAGCTTGAGTTCTTCCTGGCTGGCGTGTCCGCTGACGTGGACGGGCGGCGAGGTTCCGTCTTCGTAGATGACGTGGGCTTCGCGGCGGAAGAGGTGGTCAATCATGCGGTAGATGGTCTTCTCGTTGCCGGGAATGATGCGGCTGGAGAGGACGACGGTGTCGCCTTTTTCGATTTTGGCGTGCTTGTGGTTGTCCACGGCGGCGCGGGAGAGCGCTGACATAGGCTCACCCTGGGTGCCGCTGATCAGCACGCAGACTTTTTCCGGCGGGAAATTTTTCATCTCGCCGGGATTGATGACCAGGCCTTCGGGCATTTCGATGTAGCCGAGGTCTTCGGCAATCTCGGCGGAGTTGTTCATGGAGCGGCCGAGGAAGGCGACTTTGCGTCCGTGTTCGTGGGCGAGTTGCACCGCCAGATTAATGCGGTGAATCGACGACGAGAAGCACGAAATGAAAAGACGGCGCTTGGTGTGGGCGAAAACCTCGTCGAACTTGCGGCGGACGGCGCGCTCGCTGGGCGTGTATCCCTTGCGCTCGACGTTGGTGGAGTCCTGAAACAGGGCCAGAACGCCGGTTTTACCGTATTCGGCGAAGGAGTGCAGATCGAAAAGACGGTTGTCGGTGGGCGTGGGGTCCACTTTGAAGTCGCCGGTGTGAATGATGACGCCGAGCGGCGTATGGATGGCCAGGGCGACGCAATCCACCAGGCTGTGCGTGACCTGGATAGGATGGATGGTGAAGGCACCGGCCTTGAAGCGCTCGTTGGCGCGCATTTCGCGCAGGTCGGCGTCGTCGAGCAGGCCGTGCTCGTCGAGTTTGTCCTCGACGTAGGCGAGCGTGAACTCGGTGCCCCAGACCGGGACGTTGAGCTCGGAGAGAATCCATGGCAGGGCGCCTATGTGGTCTTCGTGGCCGTGGGTCAGAATGATGCCGCGCACGCGCTGGCGGTTCTCGATGAGATAAGAAATGTCGGGGACCACGATGTCCACACCGAGCAGTTCGGCTTCGGGGAACATGAGCCCGGCGTCAATGACGATAATGTCGTCGCCCCAGCGCACGGCCATGCAGTTCATGCCGAACTCGCCCAGGCCGCCCAGGGGAATAATCTGCAGTTTTCCGGTTGGCATTGAGTAAGGATGATGCTAGCACAGAGCTGCGAGCAGTGAGCAATGAGCGATGAGCGATGAGCGATGAGCAATGACTTGTGAGCCGGCGCCGTGTCGGAACGGTCAAAGTTCAAGGTCGAATGCCATGTTTGCTCATGGCTCATGGCTCATCGCTCATTGCTACCGTGCGACTCGTGCGATAAGGTTGAGTTCATGGCTGAGCAGCGCAAGTCGTGGCTTCGGCGGAGCGTGGAGACGGCGCTGGTGAAAGGGTTGACGCGCGCCTACTCGACGGTGCGTGTAGACCCGGCGAAATTTCTGCTGCAATTGCGGGCGGCGTACCGCGTGCCCATCAGCGGATATCACGGCGTGTATTCGCTCGAAATGGAAGAACTGGACGCGGTGGCGGATTCCTTGATTCGCAGCGGAATGAAGCTGGCCGCGGTGGAAGGAGCGGGGTTCGGCCTGGGCGGATTGCTGACGATCGTCCCCGATCTGGGGATTCTGTCGGCAATCACGATGCGCACGATTCAGAAGCTGAGCCTGCTCTACGGATTCGAATTCAATACCGACGACGAAATCGCCGAACTCTGGATTGCCGCGGCCAGCGCGGCCGGAGTGGACATCAGCCGCGAGTTGCTGGAAAAAGAAGTGGTCAACAAATTCGTGCCGCGAGTGATTCAGCGGATCGCGGCCCGGGCCAGCGCGGAAGTCGTGGAGAAGTGGGCGGGACGGGTGATTCCGCTTGCCAGTTCGGCGATTGGGGCAGGGCTAAATTACTGGTTCGTGCGCGCGTGGGGCGAGCGCGCGAAAGCGCACTTCCGCGGGCGACATCTCGCGCTGCGGCAACGGGTGGCACTGCAGGGGCAGGGCCGGCCCAGCCCAGCCTTCCGACGCTTCGGCGATACTGATTTGTCATCCTGAGCGATAGCGAAGGACCTATGCACTTTGCTTGCAGTGCCTCGGTGCCAGCAAGATGCATAGGTCCTTCGCTTTGCTCAGGATGACAGAAGTGAATTCATGGCGGAAACTCGGGAGTGCGCTCTTGTAGCCACGCAATCGTGCTCTCGGTCGTTGTGATAGAAACAATATAGAGATGCCCATTTTTTCCTGCGCTGCCATTCTGTTTGATATGGACGGGGTTCTTGCCGATTCCACCGAGGCAGTGGATCGCGAGTGGCGGGAGTGGGCCGCGCGCAAAGGGGTGGACGGCGACGCAGTCATGGCCATCGCACACGGAGTGCGGACGGCGGAGGTGATCCGGCGGGTGGCGCCGCACCTGGATGCAGAGACTGAGGCGGCGGAGATCGAGAATCACGAGGCGCACGATCATCGGGGAGTGAAGGTGATGCCGGGCGCCGCGGATCTGTTGAGGTCCATTCCTGATGGGAGATGGGGCGTGGTGACTTCCGCTTCCAGGGAACTGGCCAGAAATCGCTTGTGTCATTGCGGACTGCCGGTTCCTGATGTCCTGGTCACGTCTGACGATGTCACGGATGGGAAGCCGCATCCCGAGCCGTATTTGAAGGGGGCGGAGTTGCTGAGTGTGAATCCCGCGGAGTGTCTTGTGATTGAGGATGCGCCGGCGGGAATTCAGGCGGCGCGCGCGGGCGGGATGAAGGTGGTGGGGATTACGAGCACGTATGGGGCGGAGGCGTTGGAGCAGGCGGATGCTGTAGTGGGGAGACTTGGTGAGATTCATGTTACGTCGAACGGAACAGGGCAACTGGTTGTCGGAGTTCTAGCTTCGGCAGGTAGGTGCGACTAAGATAGAGTCTTGGCCATGAGACTGAGACGCATTTCGTGGATGCTTGTCCTAAGCACGATTGTTGTCGGGCAGGTGACTAGCGAGAGGAGTTCGGACACTACCGACTTGAGTGCCACCGAGGCGGAGACACTGCTTTACTTGACTCCCGCCGCCAAGGAAGTTCGAAAAACTGGCCTTGATGTTTTCTTTGAACCAGCCACAAGCGACAAGTTCAACCAGAGCGACTACTACGTATTTCAGATGTTGAGCACCCGGTTATGTCAAGCGTGCTCGGCGCATGTTGGCGATTTCGCGGTTAACCGACATACCGCTGACGTTCGGTATTTTGACCCCAAGGAGACCTATCCATTGGTCAAGGGACGAGAGCTCGCGGGCGTACAGGGGATAGTACGGAATGCTCACCACATCACCTCCGAAGTAGTGAGCCACTATCGAGACCGGGCGATCTGGGCATCGATGAGTAACTAAGCCCCTGGTTCAGCGTAGCCAATCTTCCAGTTCAATCCCCTTGTCGGTTTTTTCGTCGCGGTACTTCACGATAACCGGGGTGTAGAGCGAAAGATTCCATTCTGCGGCGGCGCCTTTTTTCACGGCGCGGGAACCGGGGACGACCACGGCATTCTCGGGCACTTCCAGCGGGGCGTCGGCCGTGGCGCGGTAGACTTCGCCCTTCACCAAATCGTAGAGCGGAGTGGAGCGGGTCAGGATTGTTCCGGCACCGAGAACGGCGCGCGCCCGCACCAGCGTGCCTTCGAAGATGCCGCAGTTGCCGCCGACCAGCACGTCGTCTTCAATGATTACAGGCGCGGCGTTGATGGGTTCAAGCACGCCTCCGACCTGCGCGGCGGCGCTCAAGTGCACGCGCTTGCCGATCTGTGCGCATGAGCCGACCAGCGCGTGCGAATCCACCATGGTGCCTTCGTCCACATAGGCGCCGACGTTGATGAACATAGGCGGCATGCAGATGACCGAGGGCGCAACATAGGCTCCAACACGCACCGACGATCCGCCCGGCACCACGCGTACGCGGTCGGCGACCGTGAATTGGCGGGCAGGGAAGGTGTCTTTGTCTACGAACGAGAGGCCGGCAGTCATGTCAGCCAGTTCGCCCAGGCGGAATCCGAGCAGGATGCCCTGCTTCACCCAGGCATTGACCACCCAGCGGCCGTCAATTTTCTCGGCGGCGCGAATCTTGCCTTGCGTGAGCTGGTCGCGGAACTCGAGAAACGTTTTCCGCGCGTCGGGATCGTGCTCGACTTCGCCCAGGGATGCGAGACGCTCGATGGAGGATTTCAGGGTGGACATGAATCGTTGATTGTGGATTGTTGATTGCTGATTTGTCAAAGCGCCGGAACGCAAGGTCCCTCCACTCCGCTTGCTTCGCTGCGCTCCGGTCGGGATGACAGGAGTGTTGCGGGATCCTTCGCTCCGCCTGAAGAACGGCTCCGCTCAAGATGACGCCTTCGTGAGGGGGAAAGGTGCTCAGGTTTTCAATCAACAATCAGAAATCAACAATCATCAATTTCTTTACACGCACTTGCATTCGCTGCGGATGAGCACGCCGGTCATGGCGTGGGCGGCCTCGCGGGCGGCGGTGAGCGTGGCGTAGGGGCCGTGCCAGCGCGCGTGAGTGCTGTCGTGGCCCGCGGGACGTCCTTTGCCGTGGCTGCACTGGCCGCAAGAACCGCGATGGAGGACGATCTTGTGCGGGCCAGCGGCCCAGTTTTCGTAAATGAAGAACTCGGCAGCTTCGGGCGCGGGGCCTGCGGGTTTGGTGATCAATCCGACTTCGGTGGCGATTTTCTGCAGGCGCGAGCGGGTGTCGCGGCGCATGGGCAGAAGGGGCAGGCGGTAAACCTCTTCGATCTTGCCCATCATCGCCAGCACGGCCTTTACCGGGAGCGGGCTCGATTCGATGAAGTTGGCCTGCATCAGTGGCAGATACTTGCGATGCAGGCTGCGGGCCGTGGTCCAGTCGTTCGAGAGAGCGGCGCGGGTCATCGCCGCCATTTCGTGCGGGATTTCGTTGGAGGCCACGGAGACAATGCCGACGCCGCCCAGCGCGATGACCGGCAGCGTGACCGCATCGTCGCCCGAGAAAACCAGAAAGGTTTCGGGCACGGCGTTGATGGCCTCAGCGATCTGGGTCATGTTGCCGCTGGCTTCTTTCACGCCCACGATGTTGGGAATCTCGGCGAGGCGCGCCAGCGTGGCAGGTTCGAGGTTCGCGCCGGTGCGGCCGGGCACGTTGTAGAGAATGATGGGCTTGTCGCCCACGGCCTCGGCGATGGCTTTGAAATGCCGGTACTGGCCTTCCTGCGTCGGCTTGTTGTAGTAGGGCGACGCGGTGAGGATGGCGTTGACTCCGGGGCGCGCGGCGATTTCCTTGGCTTTCTCGACCGCCTCGTGAGTCGCGTTGGAAGTTGCCCCGGCCATGATGGGCACGCGTCCGGCCACGACTTCGATGGTGGTGTCAATGACGTGCAGCCACTCGTCGTGCGTGAGCGTGGGAGTCTCGCCGGTAGTGCCGCAGGGAACAAGAAAATCAATGCCGGACTCGATCTGCCACGCGACCAGATTGCGCAGGGCCGCATCGTCAACAGAGCCATCTTGATGAAAGGGAGTTACCAGTGCCGTACCGCAGCCACGGAGTTGCATAGGAATAGGATAACGCGAGTGGAGGCGGAGGGAAACTCGGGCCTGGAGTGCTCCACGCGGACGGGGAAGACGTTGCAAGCAACGTCTCTACAACTGGCGCCAGACGTCTTTGAAATCGTAGAAGCCTCTTTTGCCGGCGAGCCACTCGGCGGCGCGGACGGCGCCTTCGGCGAAGCCGCGGCGGGATTTGGCGTCGTGGCAGAGATAAATGCGGTCGGCGGCGGATTCAAACACGATTTCGTGCAGGCCGACGACCTCGCCTTCGCGGAAGGAAGTAATCTCAATATCCTCGCTCTGGCCGCCGGCATCGCGGACCACGCTCTGCAAGGCGATGGCGGTGCCGGAGGGGGCGTCTTTCTTGTGAATGTGGTGGCGCTCGAAGATCTGGCCGGAGTAGCCGTGGCGCAAGGCGGCAGCGGCGGCGCGGGCCACGTCGAAGAAGAGATTCACTCCCACCGAGAAATTCGCAGCGTACACGAATCCAGTTTTGTGCCGCTCGACCAGATGGCGTATGCGGTCGAGTTCTGCGTACCAACCGGTGGTGCCGACGACCATGTTCTTCCCGGCACGCACGCAGGCTTCGATGTTGGCGAGGACGCAGTGGGGCGTGGTGAAATCAATGACGGCGGCGATGTCGCGGATTTTCTCGGGGGTGAGTGCGGCGCAGGCGGAGTTTTCTTTGGCTCCCGCGATTTGGATGTGGTGCTTGCGCTCGGCGGCGACTTCGGCCACCAGCGATCCGGTTTTGCCGCGACCGAGAAGAAGAAGCTTCATGGGCTGCACACGATGTTACTGCACCCTGGGACGCGGCGTCTGATTTCGCGGCGCTGGCAGACGAAAATCCCCACGTCCCGCAAAGAATGCGAGACATGGGGCACCCGGCTTACCTCAGCGGCTGAAGCCGCGCACTCTTTTTGCGATCCCACGGCACGGCTTAAGCCGTGCCCTTCCCGTTCGTGCTCTTACCGTTCTGCATGGTTACGCGAACACTTCGGGATCCAGTTCCGAGAAAAACGTTTTGTGCAGGCGCTGGACCACGTCGGGCACCTCGTCTTCTTCGATCACGAACGTCAAATTTATCTCGGAAGCGCCTTGCGAGATCATGCGAATCTTTTTGTCGGCGAGTTCGCGGAACACCAAAGCCGCGATTCCCGGGGTGTCGCGCAGGTTTTCGCCCACCAGGCACACGATGGCTTTGCGGCCTTCGTATTTTACGTCAGCCAGCTTGGCCAGATCCGCGGCCAGAGCGGGGATCGCCTGATTCGAATCCACGGTCAGGGAAACGCTCACTTCAGACGTAGAAACCACATCCACCGCGACTTTGTGGCGGTCGAAGGCTTCGAAGATCGAGCGCAGGAATCCGTGGGCCAGCAGCATGCGGGGCGCGGCCACGTCCACGATGGTGATGCGCTTCTTGGCGGCGATGGCCTTGAAAATGTTCTTGCCCTGGGGAGCGCGCGTAGTGATGCGCGTGCCCTCACACGATGGGTTGCGCGAATTGAGCACGTAGACGGGAATATTTTTCTTGATCGCGGGCAACACCGTGGCCGGATGCAGGACTTTCGCGCCGAAGTACGCGAGTTCGGCGGCCTCATCGAAGCTGATGACTTTGATGCGGCGCGCGTCGGGGCAGATGCGCGGGTCGGTGGTGAGAATGCCGTCCACATCGGTCCAGATCTCGATGCGGTCGGCGCTCAGGCCGGCGCCGAAGATGGCCGCAGAAAAATCGGACCCGCCGCGGCCGATGGTAGTAGTGATGCCGGCGCGGTTCGATCCGATGAAGCCTCCCATCACCGGGACTTTGCCGTCCCGAAGCAGCGGCTGAACTCTTTCCTGCAGGCGCGCATTGGTCTCCTCGAACTGTGGCACGGCCTGCATGTAAGCGCTGTCGGTGATCAGAACTTCGCGGGAGTCAACATGCACTCCGTTGAGGCCGCGGGCGGCGAAAGCGGCGGCAACGATCTTGCTGGAGAGCATTTCGCCGAAGGCCGCGACGTGATCGGTGGTGCGGGGTGTGATTTCGCCGACTGCGGAGATGCCGCGCAGCAGTTCGTCCAGGTTTTCGAACTCGGCCCCGATCTCCGAATGAAATTCCGTAAACAGGGCCGTGCCCAGCAGTTCGCTGGCGGTGTTGTAGTGGCGTTCCTGGAGCGAGCGGCAGAGCTTAAGCGCGGCTTTGCGCTCCCCGGCTCCGGCGGCCTTAGCCATGGTTAACAGGGTGTCGGTGACCTTGGCCATGGCGCTGACCACGACCACGGGCTTCTGAGCCAGACGTCCCTCGACGATGGCAGCAACGCGGTCAATGGCCTTGGCGTCTTCGACGGAAGTTCCGCCGAACTTCATGACGATCATCGGGGTCGCCCCGGCGATAGAACTGGGTCAAGGCAGGCGTATGCAGGGCCGAGACGGCCCCGCGACAGCCGCCGGGACGGCGGCGCTACGTTGGCTGCGCCACTCATCCCAGGTATCCCTTGGCTTTCAGCAGTTCGGCGTTGAGCACTGCGGCTCCGGCGGCTCCGCGAATTGTATTGTGCGAAAGCACGGTGAATTTCCAGTGGAGTACGCCGCAGGGCCGCAAGCGGCCGACGACAGTGGTCATGCCCGCGCCCATGTCCACGTCGAAACGAGGCTGGGGGCGGTCGTTGGCCTCGACATAAACCACGGGGCGCTCGGGAGCGCTGGGGAGTTTCAATTCCTGCGGCTCACTGCGGTAGTCGTTCCATGCGGCGATGATTTCTTCCGGCTTGGCCTTGTTCTTGAGGCGGACGGAAACCGACTCGGTGTGTCCATCTTCCACGGCAACGCGGTTGCATTGCGCGCTCATGGCAAAGGCTCCGGGGACGACCTTGGAGCCGTTCAGCCGGCCGAGCAGTTTGCGGGTCTCCTCTTCCATTTTTTCTTCTTCGTTCTTGATGAAGGGAATCACGTTGCCGAGAATGTCAAGCGAGGCCACGCCGGGATATCCGGCGCCGCTGACCGCCTGCATGGTGACGGCCATGACGGTCTCCAGGCCAAACTTCTCGTGCAAGGGAGCAAGCGCCAGGACCAGGCCAATGGCGGAGCAGTTGGGATTGGTCACGACATAGCCGCCGGATTTCTTGCGCCAGGCCTGCCCGTCAATCAACTTAATGTGTCCGGCGTTGACTTCCGGAATCACCAGCGGCACATCTTCTTTCATGCGCAGCGCGCTGGAGTTCGAGACGACGGCGCAGCCGGCTTCGGCGAAGCGGGGCTCGAGTTCGGCGGCGATGGAGGCGTCGAGCGCGGCGAAGATGACCTTGGGCGCGCCTTCCGGTGTGGCTGGAGAAACCTGCATTTTGGCCACCGGCACCGGAATCGGCGTTTTCAGACGCCAGCGCGCCGCCTCGGAATACACCTTGCCTTCGGAACGGTCGGAAGCGGCCAGCCAGGCCACTTCGAACCAGGGATGGTGCTCCAGCATTTGGATGAATCTTTGTCCTACAACGCCGGTAGCGCCCAGAATGCCAATTGGAATTTTGCGATTCATAAGATACTTGGGATTTTATAACAGCCGGAGCGGGCAGATTTCTCCGCCCCTCGCTTTCGCTCGGAGCCGGAACGACAACACCAGCTTCCCTTGCGAGCAGGGATGGCCGCAAGTAGCGAAAGGAGGACCACTTCCGCCGCTTCCCGGTGTGTGCCATGGCAGGTCACTACTGGACTTTCCCCAAATGCCGACAGAAAGAGTTGGAGGACTGACCATGCCGGAACTTCGCCAGAACTTCTTCACCAAGGAGTGGGTCATCATTGCCACCGAACGGGCAAAGCGGCCCGAGGACTTGGCCACGCATCGCGCGCTGCAGCCGGTACCGGCGTTTGTGGAGACCTGTCCGTTCTGTCCGGGCAACGAAAGCAAGACGCCGGCGGAAGTACTGCGGTCTCCAGCGAGCCCGGGCGAACCCTGGGCGGTGCGGGTGATTCCCAACAAGTTCGCCGCGTTATCGAGCGAGCTCCAGCCCGCACGCAACCTGCAGCACTTGCGGAGGCGCATTGCGGGCTTCGGTTTTCACGAAGTCATTATTGATGGGCCCGACCACTCCTGCTGCATGGCCCTTTTGCCGGATGAGCACGTGGCCAGAATCCTGAGCGTTTACCGGGAGCGCTACAACGCGCTGAGCCTGGACCGCCGCGTGGACCACATTACAATTTTCAAGAACCATGGGGCCGACGCAGGCGCAAGCCTGCAGCATCCGCATTCGCAGCTCATCGCGACACCTGTGATCCCGAGCCAGGTGAGGCACCGGCTGCACGAGGCGCTGCGCCACTACGACGACGTGGGGGAGTGCATGTTCTGCCACATGGTGGAATGCGAGATCGAAGACCAGACGCGAGTTGTCCTGAAGGGCGAGCATTTCGTGGCCATGGAAGTCTTCGCCTCAGCCACGCCGTTTGCCACGCATATCTTCCCCCTGCGCCACATGGCCAGCTTCGGCGACATCTCCGACGGAGAGATTGAAGACCTGGCGCGGGTTCTGCGGGCTCTGCTGGCCAAAATTTACGTGGGGCTGGAGAATCCCGACCTGAACTTCACGGTGCGCAGCGCGCCGGCCGAATATGCGGGCGCCCGTCACTTTCACTGGTATGTGAGCGTGATCCCTCGGCTGACGCGCGTGGCGGGTTTCGAACTGGGTTCGGGAATGTTCATCAACACGGTGCTGCCCGAAGCTGCGGCAGAGTTCCTGCGCAGGGTTGAAGTGGAGAAGGTGGCAGGAGCGGGCGCCGGCCAGTAACAATAACTGCCTCTACTTCCTGTGTGCTGGATTGCCCAGGGCGTATTCGGTCAGGGGGCCGAAGCGCCTCTTCTCCGCATACAGGCGCCAGCGCCGGAAGACGATGCGAAGGCTGGCCATCACAGGGATGGAAAGATAGATGCCGAGAATGCCGGCCACTTCGCCTCCGGCCATCACGCCGAAGATCGCAGCCAAAGGGTGCAGTTCCATACTCTCGCCCATGATGCGGGGAGAAGAAACGTAGTCCTGGATCAGGCGCCAGACGACGAGAAAGATTACCAACACCGGCCAGTGCTGGTAACTGGTGAGCAGAGCCACGCTCACAATGATGAGCCCGGCGGCCATGGGACCAACGACCGGGATAAACTCCAGCAAACCGCCCACCGTGCCTAGAACCAGAAAATACGGAACCTGCATGATCCACAGCACGCCGGAGTATGTGACCAGGCTCAACCCAGCCAGGATCAACTGGGCGCGGATGAAGTGGGCCAGCATGCGGTTCAAATCATTGAGCACATTTTCCAGAAACTCGCGTTGCGGCCGCGACTGGATGGTGGAGAGCAAGACGTCGCTGAACGAGCGGCCGTCTTTGAGGAAGAAAATGGAAAGCAGGGGGACCACGAAGAGCAGCCACGCCTGTTTGGCGACGTCGGCGACGCGCAGCCCGATGCGCTGCGCCAGTTGCGTGATGTCGTCGCTATGGCTGACCAGGAACGATTGCACCATCTGGGTGCTTTTTTCGCTCCAGCCGTGTTCCTCGCCGAGTTGGCGGGCGAATTGGCCGGAACTGAGCTGGTTCAGCAGGGCGGGCAGGGATTCACCCAGGTGCGCGCCCTCGCGCGTCACTTTCGGGCCCAGAGCCACAAAGAAGACCACCACCAGCGCCAGCAACAGCGCGTAGATCACCGCAATCGCGCGGCTGCGTCCCTTGAGGACTTTTTCCAGACGAGTCACGAGCGGGCTCATCAGGTAGGCGAAGAAGATCGCGAACAAGAACGCAATTAGCGTAGCCCGCGCCACGTAGAGGAACCCCAGCCCCAGCGCGAACAGCAGCACCGTGACCAGCACCCGCGCCGTACGTGAGTCAGCCAGCAGCAATAATTGTTCCAGGGGCGCGCTCGATTCTGCCGCCGGGCTCGTCTAATCCCGGATGACTTCCGTGTTATCGGCAGGAATCGCCACTCTCATTAGTTTGAACTGATCTTGAGGGTCTACCCAAAGGGCCCACTCAAAATTTTCTCCGCTGAGTTTCAGCCGCAGCAGTTCGTGCTCGCTGCCGCGGATCGTGACCTTTTCTTTCCCCACCAGTTCCACGCTCACGTGCATCGAAGTGCGGTCCTGGGGTACGAGCGCTCCGAACTCGACCGGTCCCTGCTGGCATTTCAAGCCTCCGCCCTCGGATTTGCAATCGGCGGCCAGGTAGCGCCACACCAGCACCTCGCGTTGTGTAAAGAAATTGTTGTCGAGAATGAGGGAAGTGTTGGGCATGAGAAACGGCTGCTCCGCGGGCTTGGCAGCAGCATTCGCGGAGATCCGCTCAATCAGAAATTCATTGTTGGGAAGGACCGTCAGAGTCCCGCCCGAGTCCTGGCTCCATTCGTAGCGAATAAGTTCGCCCGCCGGGGTGATGTGCAACTCGGAGCGCTGGGCCGCGTTGGGATCGTCCGCCCCTTTGAGTTGCGCTTTGATAACACTGGCGCCGTTTTGCTGCTCGATGGTGAAGGTTTCGGTGACCACGCGCTGGCCCTTGATGAACACGCCGAACGAGCCGGAGTCCACGGTGTGGCCAGGTGCAGGCTTGGGGTTGTCCTTTTTGTCGTCCTTGCCAGGAGCGGCCGAAGCCGCCAGGGAAGAGCCCAGAACGGCTGCCATGATCCACCGAATTGCCGTCTGACGATTCACTCGGACTCTCCTTCCTGGCTGCGGACGACGATCTGTTTCAGACCCAGCATTTCCATGATCTCTGCCGCTGTCTCATCCACGGTTCGGTGGCCGGTCTGTACTTTCAGCGGGGCCCTCAAGTAGCCCTCGCGACGGGCTTGGTGCAGCTTGCGAAACTGCTCCTTGTCGGTGAGCAACGGACGCTGTGCGCCGCTTTCGCCGGCCTGCTGGCGGCAGCGCCGCCACAACTCTTCGACCGGGGCCTCCAGAAAAACTGTCGGCAGGCCGGCGGCCTCCAGCAGTGCAGCGTTTTCCTTCTGCACGAACGCTCCGCCGCCCAGAGCAACGACGCGGGCAGCACCGCCGCGCAACTCTTCGAGTACCTGCCGCAGGGCCAGGTGCTCCACCCGGCGGAACGCGGGTTCTCCCGAATCCCGGAAAATTTCGGCGATCGTGCGCCCTTCGCGCCGTTCGATGCGCTCGTCGAGATCTGCAAAGAGCCAGTTCAGCCGCTGCCCGAGGGCGCGGCCTACGCTGCTTTTCCCGGCGCCCATGAAGCCCACCAGGAAGACAGCCCTGCCCGGAACCGAGGCAGGGGCGCGCATCTGACTGGGCCGCGCAGCGCCGCGTTGCCTGGCGCTCTTCACTTTGCCAGGACGCTTCTTGGAACCATCCGGGTTTCTTTTCGTGGTTATTTTGTGGAGCGTTTTCTGAGGTGGATTTTACCATTGTAGGAGCGCAGTACCACGTTCGAAGACACCGCCGCCTGGCCCATGGAACCAACGAAGGCACTTCCTTGTTTTACGTCGAACGAGGTGTGCAACTTGGGCAGGAGCGGAATGTCATCGTGCACCTCGCCGCTTATCGAGCGCGCGCTCACATCGGCCGAGGTGCTCTCGGGCACGGTGGCTTCAATGTCGCCACTGTGGGTGGTCAGGCGGTATTCGCCGCCGCTCCCGAAATCGCCGAGGTAATTGATCTTGCCACTGGTGGAAATCACCTGCACCAGCGGTCCGGTGACCCGGTCGAGCGTGACCGCGCCGCTGAGGGAGTCCACTTCGACATGGCCCCGCTGCACGTTGGTGAGAGTCACGGGGCCATTCAGGGTTTTGACGTGCACGTGGGCGTCGCTGACATCGCGCACGTCAACCGCCGCGTTGGAACCCACCAGAGTCAAGTCCCCGTGGATTTTTTCTGCATGCAAGGGGCCCGTGCTGGAGTGCAGCGTGACGCTCGCGTCGGGTGGCACCGCAACGTCGTAATCCACGCGGCCGGACTCGGCGTCGGCGCCGGCCAGCAGGTGCGACTGAATTTCCACGCGGTTGCCGGACTGGCCGTTGTCCACTTCCACCTTGTTCGAATGCATCAGGGCGCTGATGATCACCACATTGCCGCTGGAGGGTTTGACCGAAATCGAGCCGTAAGGATTATTGATCGAGATGGCGGCTTTGGGCCCCACGTTGTAGCGATATTCCCTGCGGCTTTGGGCGACCAGCGTCCCCGCCATCATCGCGCCGATCGCGGCCAGTCGGATTGTGCGCCCGCTCATGTGATTCCCCAAGTCTTTAGATTATGGCAGAGAACGGTCCATAGCCAACTCAAAAAGCATGGCTTTTTGCTGATAAGCCTCCATCAGCGAGCGGTGAGCATCCTCGTCGTTGGGATTGGCGGCAACGTTGCTTTTCGCGTCCCGGATGTACTCGTTGACGTGGCGGAGATTGTCTTCATACTGCGCCTGGATGGCGGGCGCCTGCCCAGAGATTTCCTGCAACAGGTCGTCGTCGTTCAGCCCCGCGATCTCCAGATCCGATGTGGCGTCCGACGCGGCGCCGGAAACGATCGGCCGTGCGGCGTCCCGGGCGAGCTGCTCGGGCAGGGAGTGCTGGTGAACATAAACGCCCACCGCGATCAGCAGAGCGGCAGCGGCAGGGGCCATCCAGCGCGCCCAGCCCCAGCGGCTGCTGAGCGACGGGATGAGGGAACGGTGGGCCCGCGGCGAGCGGATCAGTCCCTCCCGCCGCAACGCGATTTCAAGGGAATTCCATACGCGGGGACTGGGTTCGTCCGCCGCGCGCAAGGCCACAGCGGAAGAAGCAATCAGGTTCAGGTCCGCCAGCAGAGCCGAGCACGCCGGGCAGATTTTCAAATGACCCTGCTGTTCGGCGCTGCCCCCGTCTTCGCTCTGCGCCAGGCTTTTCCGCAGCTCAACGCAATTCATACCACTTCTCCCCAAGCCTCTGCTGAATCAGTCTACTGTCGTTTGCCGTCAGCTTGCAGCTCTTGCGCCTCTGCCAAGGTCACTGCTGTTCCCCCTTTTCTTGGGGCGCCAGTCTTCGCGGGCTTGTTTTCTTTCGACCAAAACTCTCAGGACTTGCCCGCCCGATTCATCTTCAGCAGGTCGCGCAATTTCATGCGCGCCTTGTGCAACTGCGACTTGCTGTTGCCGATCGAGCAGCCTACGATCCCGGCGATTTCGTTGTGCTCGTACCCTTCCACATCGTGCAGCAGAAAGATTGTACGGTAACCGCGAGGGAGATCGTCTACTGCCCTCTGCAACTGCAGCCGGTCAACGGATCCGGCCAACCTCAAGTCTTCTGCTCCGAAATCCTTCTTCGGTGCATCTTCTTCGCCGCCCTGCGTGGTTTCTTCCAGCGAAACCACCGGTAGGCCCTTCTTCCTCAGATGCATCAGAACCACGTTCACCGACAACCGGTGCAGCCAGGTCGAAAACGCCGACTCGCCGCGGAAGGTCGCAATCTTGCGGTAGAGCTGCAGGAATGCTTCCTGCGTCAGGTCCTCCGCCTCGGCGGTGTTGGTCGTCATGCGCAGACAGAGCGAGTAAACGCGCCGCTTGTGCTTCTCGTAAAGAGCCTGGAACGCTTCCGCGTCCCCGTGCTTGGCTCTTTCGATGGCCTCGGCTTCGTTGAACTCCTGGCCCTGCTGCTGTCGTTCCCGTGGTTCTCGGTCGGTCAAGTTGCCTTTTCCGGCCGCACCTGTTCAGATGCGGCTAACTATCTTTGCGTTGTATGGCTTGCGGGCTGTCGCGCTGGCACGAAAGTAACGCCCGTCTTCAAAATCTCGGAGCCTTTCTACCAATCTTGGGATTCACTCCCGAGCTGCTCTTTGGTCGGAAACCCTTGACCTGCTCGGGGTTCAACGCCCTCGGCCTTAACTGCTTCAACCCGATTCCGAAATTAGAGTCGCGATCTTCGGAAATCGGTAAATTTTAACGCTGTCAGGAAACGCGCTTGGCCGTCGTAATTGTTTCCAGCCCGTGCCCATGGGGGCCCAATTCCCGTTGCCGGAGCAGGAACGAGAAGGTCAAACCCGAGAAGCCCAGGATGGAGAAAATCCACATGCCCAGGTTGTAGCCGCTCGGGTTGGCGGGGCCGGCATGGCTGTAGTCATTGGCCCAGCCGACCATCAGGTTGAAGCCGAACAGGCCAATGTTCTGAATCATCGTCATCAGGCCATATGCCGTCCCCAGCTTGGATTGATCCACGATGTAGGCGACCGAAGGCCACATGACCGCCGGGATCAGCGAAAACGCCACCCCCATGATCGCCATCGGAACGTAGAGGTTCACGTGCGTGTAGGCCATCATCAGGTACACCGGGATCAGCAGCATGGAGCCAAACATCATTAGCAGCGAGCGCTTGCCTATCTTGTCCACCCAGAGGCCGAACAGGGGCGTGGCAATCATGGCAAACAGGGTCAGCATACTCGACAGGAAGCCCCCGAACTCGCGCGAAGTGCCATGCGCTTCGATGAAAAATTTCACCGCGAAGGTTTGGAACGGGAAGATCGCCGAGTAGAAGGTGACGCAAAGGGCGACGATATACCAGTAACTCACTCCGAACTTGAACAAGTCGGCAAAAACAACTTTGTCGGTGGAGGCTTCGCCCAGATGGAAGTTCTTCTCGGCCTTCACTTCCAGTAGCCAGTAGATGATCGCGCCCACCACGCAAAAGGCCGAGAGGCCGAGGGCAATCAGGAAAGGCCAGCGCCAGTTGGCATAGGCAGCGCGTGCCCAGGTCGGAGAGTTGAGAGCGGCGAACGAGCCCAGCCGGCAGATGGTGAGGTTGATGCCGAAGGCGAAACTCAGTTCCTTGCCCTTGAACCATCGCGCCATGGCCGCGGTGACGGCGACGTTCAGCGATTCAGCACCCATGCCAAAGATGAGCCGTCCCGCTGCCATGACCGGAAGGTGACCAGACGATGCGGTAATCGCGGGGCCGACCAGGCAGAGAACGCCGAAAATCATCAACGACTTGCGCAGACCGAGGCGGTCAATGATGAAGCCGCCGATCACGACGGTGAAAATGTTGGGGAAGCTGTAGATGGCCTGGAGCAGGCCGATATTCTCGTCGGAAAAGCCGAGCTGTTGCTTGAGGACGTCGGCCAGCGGGCTCAGGGCGTCGTAGGCGTAGTAACTCCCGAACATGGCCAGGCTGAGGAAGACCAGCACCATCCAGCGGTAGAGGCGGCTGGGCTCAGGACGAACGTTTTCGTGCATTCAGGCTCTTTTCGGGGCGGATTGGACTGTGGTGATTCACAAACGAAGAAGATTAGCAGAGTTGAGCTTCTAGCTCCTAGCTGCTGGCTCAGTTCTCAGTTGCACGTGCTAAGGGCACTGCAGGAAAGGTCGCCCTCGCGGTTGCTTGGTCTGAGAACTGCGAACTGAGAACTGAGAACTGGTTTTCAACTTCCCACATATCTCGCATACAGACTCCGCGCCACGGCTGTGTCGGTGGTGCCTTTGATGATGGCGCGGCCGTCGGGGAATAGAGTCATCTCGTAGGGATCGTGCCAGAACTTGAGGACGAAGTCGTTGTGGCGGACTACGCCGTGGGGTTGCAGGCGCTGATCCATCTCGGTGAAGTCAATGGGACGGTGGCGCTCGTGGATTTGCACCGAATTTCTGCCGCACAGGGTGATATGCGGGCGTCCTTCGCCGGCGAGATGAACGAAGTCTCGCTCGCCGCAGGCGCGGCAGCCGGGGCGGGGCTTCGCGGCGGAGATTTCGGCGTGCTCATTGGTCCAGACATCGAACGAAAGCAAAGTCCGCCGCAGCGGCGACGCAGGCTCAGCTTGCTTTTGGGTGGCGCAGCGCTTCAGCGCTGCGATGGCGTCTTCCTCCTGGACATGGGCTTCAGCCACTGAGGGTTTCGGGGCCACCAGCAGCTTCAGCGCCTCAGTCGCCGCGATGGACGCCACCAAGTTCACCGCCGAATTCAAAATCCCCGAGGTTTCGCAGGTTTCCACCATGCCGCGGGGCGAGTCCGGGAAAATGCAGGCCAGGCAAGCGGTCTGACCCGGCAGCACGTTCAAAGTCACGGCATAACTTCCCACCGCGGCCGAATAGATCCAGGGAATGGCGTGCTCTACGGCATAATCGTTGATCAGATACCGAGTTTCGAAGTTGTCGGTGCCGTCGAGGATGAGTTCCATTCCTTCAAGCAGAGTCTGAATGTTCGCCGGGACCAAATCTTCGACCTTGGGCTCGACCAGTATCCGGGAGTTGAAGGCAGCAATCTTGCGGGAAGCGGCAATGGCCTTGGGCAGGGATTCGGCGGCATCCTGCTCATCGAAGAGCGACTGCCGCTGCAGGTTGCTGGGCTCGACGTAGTCGCGGTCAATGATTCGCAGCGTGCCCACACCGGCACGGGCCAGCAGACCGGCCAGGGCGGAGCCGGTGGCGCCGCAGCCGACAATGGCTACGCGTGCGGAGGCCAGCTTCCGCTGTCCTTCCGGGCCGATGCCGCGGAACAGGATCTGCCGCGAGTAGCGGTCATTTTCCGCTGACGCGGGTTCCTGAGAGTCGCCGATCTTTCCTTCGCGTGCCAAAGAGGTCACCAGTATCGCGCCTTAAACCCTTTATTATAAGTGGCTGGCTCACCGCTGAGTGACTGGCGTATGCCGCGAAGGAATGGCCGGAGCGATTCGCACCAGCGATTCGCTCGACATGGATTCGTACAACAGAGCTTCGTACAACAGAAGCAGGCCGCATTCCATCGAAGTCAGAACAGCGAAGTCAAACAGCGATTGGAGTCGAGGAACCCCTTTGTCCAGACGGTGCTCGCCACTGCTGACGATTCTCCTGCTGCTGTCGGCGATTCTCCCCTCGCCGGCGGCGGAGAGCGAGCCTGCATACTCCCCATCCCGGGCTGGCGATGCGCGATCGAGGGCTGAGTTTGCGGGTCAGCAGCAAGCGGAATCTCCCGCGGCCAGCGCTCTCACGCGGTACGAAGGCAAGGTTGTCCAAGTGATCGAACTTCCGGAGGTTTCCGAGCCCGACCGTGAGCATCTGTTGCAGTTGCTGCCGCAAAAAACCGGAGAGCCGCTGGATCGCGACCGGCTCCGCGACAGCATTCGCACCCTTTATGCCACGGGGCGGTTTTCCGACATTCAGGCGGAGGCCGTCCCTTCTGGGGAGGGGATTCTGCTGACTTTTACGACCGCCGCCAATTTTTTCATCGGCGCGGTGGACGTGGAAGGTGCGCCCAGCCGTCCTACGCCGAACCAGATCATCAACGCGGCGAAATTCCAGTTGGGGGAACACTACACTCGCGCCAAACTGGAACGGGCGCTGGAGAACATCCGGCAACTCATGCAGGAAGACGGCTTTCACCGGGCGCGAGTTACCGCCGAGAGCACGTCAAACGGGGCCACCCATCAGGTGGACATTCTTTTCCATATCACACCGGGGGCGCAGGCGCACGTGGGGGAGGTGAAAGTGACCGGGACTTCAGGTCTTTCCTCCGGGGACGTGCAGAGCATCGCCCACCTGAATCGCGGGGACCGCGTGACCGCAGCCCTGGTCAATGACTCGCTGCGGCGGTTGCGAAAGAGATTCCAAAAGCAGGACCGCGCCCTGGCGCAGGTTTCCATCACCGAACAGCAGTACCACCCGGAGACCAGCCTGGTTGATTTCTCCTTCCAGATCGATCCCGGTCCCGTGGTGGTCATTTACGCGCGGGGCTACAAGGTCAGCCGCGGGGTCCTGAAGAAGGAAATCCCGGTCTATGAAGAGAATGCGGTGGATGATGACCTGCTCAACGAAGGCAAGCGCAATCTGCTCGACTATCTGCAGACGCGCGGCCACTTCGATGCCACGGTTGAGATTCACAAGGAGTCCGACGCCGGCACCCTGCGCGTGATTTATCAGATTGATCCCGGCCCGCTGCACAAGTTGGTGCTGGTCGAAATTACCGGCAACAAGGAATTTCTGGACACGGCGAAACTGCGTTCCTACCTGCAGATTCAGCCGGCAACCGCCTTCCTCAGCCACGGGCGCTACAGCGGAACTCTACTTAAGAGCGATGTCGCCACCCTGGAGGGGCTGTATCGCTCCAACGGTTTTCGCCAGGTGCAAATTCAGACCAGGGTGGATGACGACTATGAAGGGGTCCCAAACCGGCTGGCCGTGCACGTGCGGATTGAAGAAGGATCGCGCACGCGAGTGGGCGAGGTGCACGTAATCGGCAGGGAGCAGATCGCGGCCACTGAACTCCCCGAACTCAACACGCAACCGGGCCAGCCTTATTCCGAGCTGGATCTGGCCGGCGACCGGGAGCGAATCCTCAATTACTACTTCAACAGTGGATTCCCCAAGGCCACGCTCGACCTTACCACCCAGCCTTCCGCCAGCCAGCCCAACCGGGAAGACGTCAACTTCACGATTCAGGAGGGCGAGCGGTTCACCGTGAGCCGGGTGATGTTGGCGGGAACCGAGCACACTCGCGACTACGTGGTGCAGCGCGAAGTGCAAGTGCGCCCGGGCGCACCTTTGAGCCAGCAAGGCCTGCTCGATACCCAGACCCGGCTCTACAATCTGGGCATCTTCAGTCAGGTGGACACGGCAGTGCAGAATCCCGAGGGCGCCGATCCGCAGAAGAATGTGCTGGTGCAGGTGAAAGAGGCGAAGCGCTACACCTTCACCTACGGGCTGGGGCTGGAGTTTCAGACGGGCCAGCCCGCGGGGACCACCGCTCCGCAGGGCACGACGGGGGTGAGCCCGCGGGTGGGGTTCGATGTGACCCGGCTCAACTTTCTGGGCAGGGATCAGACCATCACTTTCCAGTCCCATGTGGGGCGCCTGCAGCAGCGCGGACTGCTCAGTTATGCGATTCCGAAGCTGTTCGACAGCGACAAGTTCAAGCTGACCTATACGCTCTTCTACGACAACAGCCTGGACGTCGCCACCTTCACGTCCCAGCGGTTGGAGGGCAAGATTGACCTGCGGCAGCAGTTTGGAAATTCGGGAACGGAGCCAGGCACGCGCCCGGGGCCGAGTTCGATCACGTACCGGGTAGACTTTCGGCGGGTGAAGGCCAGCAACTTCGCCAAAGGGTTTTCTCCCGGTGAAATCACGCTGCTGTCTCTTCCCGCCCGTGTGGGGGGGCCCGGGTTCACGTTTATTCGCGACAAGCGCGACAATCCGCTGGAAAGCACCAAGGGAACCTATTTCACGCTGGATGCTTTTGCCGCCTCCAGTTACTTCGGCTCGCAGGCCGATTTCGGCCGGGCGCTGGCGCAGAATTCCACCTACTATGCCTTTGGGGGCAAGGGCAAAGCCGGACATCGGTTTGTGTTTGCCCGCTCCACCAGCATCGGCCTGCAGCAGCCTTTTCGTGGGACGAAGGTGCTGCCGCCCGGCGCCTGCCCGCTCAATTCCGCGGGCGAACCCACCTGCGAGGACATTTCCACGATTCCATTGCCCGAGCAGTTTTTCGCCGGCGGCGGCAACTCTCATCGCGGTTTCGGGTTGAATCAGGCAGGACCCCGCGATCCGGCTTCAGGCTTTCCGCTGGGTGGAACGGCGCTGTTCGTCAACAACCTCGAACTGCGCTTTCCTCCGCTGAACCTGCCCTACGTGGGAGAGGGATTCGGGTTTGCCATCTTTCACGATATGGGAAACGTGTTCACCGCGCCGCACGACATGTTGAAGGGGCTGATGCGCTGGCACCAGCCCAATCCCGCGGAGTGTCAGCAGCCCGGTGGTACAACGAACTCCCAGTGCTTCACCCGGTTCAACAACTCAGGGTATGATTACACTTCGCATGCCGCAGGCGTGGGAGTGCGTTACAAGACCCCGATTGGTCCCTTGCGTTTTGACTTCGGATACAATCTGAATCCGACCAGCTATTTCCAAGGGCTTTCGTTCGACAAGAAAGGCGTCCCGCGGAAGTATGAGACCCAGACGTTGCGCCATTTCAATGTGTTTTTCAGCATCGGCCAGCCCTTCTGAGATCTGCTGTGGATGATGAAGTGACGGCATGAAAAAGACTTGCGCCAAGACGATCGCGGTGGCCGTTCCGGGCTTCGTGCTCAGCTTCGTTCTCAGCTTTGGGTCGAGCGCGTTCGCCCTCCCAGCGGCTGGAGCCGGCGAGGTGATTGACCGCATTGTGGCCACGGTCAACGGACACATCATCCTGCAAAGCGATTGGGATGAAGCTCTTGGTTACGAAGCCCTGCTCAGCGGCCGTAAGCCGGGCGATTTCACAGACGAGGACCGGCGGGCCGTGCTGGACCGCCTGATTGATCAGGAACTGCTGGCGGAGCAGACCAAGTCGGCGCTGTTCCAGCGGGCTTCCGAATCCGAAGCTCAGACCCAGGTGGCCGCCGCGCGGAAGCTGTATCCCGAAGCGGCGTCGCCGGACGGCTGGCAAGCGCTGCTGGCCCGGTTCCGGCTTTCGGAGAAAGACCTGGTCGCGCACGTACAGCAGCAGATTGATCTCATGCGGCTGTGCGACGCTCGCCTGCGGCCCGCCGTGCAGATCGAGGCCACGAGCATCGAGGCCTATTACCGGGAGAAGTTCGTGCCGCAACTGAAGCAGGCGGGCGCCGGAGACGTTCCCCTGGCCGAGGTCTCAGGCAAGATTCGCGAGCTGCTCACCCAGGAAAAAGTCAACGAGATGCTGGTTTCCTGGCTGCAGACTCTTCGCTCGGAGAGCAAGGTGAGCATCCCCGCCGCGACCGGATCTGCCGGCGAGGGAGAGCAGACGCGGTGACCGAGCTCGCCGCCAGGCCGCGACGACGCTGGTGGAAGTACCTGCTGATCGCGGGGGCCACCGGCATCTTTCTCTTTCTGGCCGGTCTCTGGTACAGCACCACGGATTCGTTCCAACGATACGTGCGCGGGCGGATGATCGCCGAATTGGAGCGCATCACCGGCGGCCGCGCCGAAATCGGCAGCTTCCACATTATTCCCTTCCACATGCAGGTTGAGGTGCGCGGCATTACCGTGCACGGGACCGAAGCGCCGGGCGAGCTTCCCCTGATCCATGCCGATCACCTCGTGGCCCAGTTGAAAGTGGTCTCGTTCCTGCGCACCGAGTTCGGTTTCCACTCCATGACTTTGGAACATCCCGTGGTTCATGTTGCCGTCGCTGCCGACGGCACGACGAACATCCCGTCGCCAAAGGTGTTAGCAACGTCGCACTCGATTTCCACCGACCAGCTCTTTGCCCTTTCGATTGACCACCTGGCGGTGCATGGCGGCGAAGTGATCTGGGCGGACCGGACGATTCCAGTTGATTTTGCGGTTCATGACACCAGCGTGCAAATGGACTACTCGTACCTGCGAGGACGATACGAAAGCCACCTCGGGATCGGCAAGGTGGATACGGCGTTCGATGATTTCCGCCCGTTTTCGTGGATGACTTCGGTTGACTTCGCGCTGGGGCCCACTTTTGTCGAGGTAAAGGCGCTGAAGGTGAACTCCGGGCGGTCGCACCTGGAGGCCAGCGGACGAATCAGTGATTTTCGGAATCCCAACGCGGCGGGAAGCTACGACGTTCATGCCGATCTGACAGACATTGCCGCGATTGCCCGCCGGCAGGATCTTCGCGAGGGCGTCGCCGATTTCAAAGGCGACGGGCAGGGGTCGCTGGAGGAGTTCTCCACCGCGGGCGTTCTTGCCTTGCGCGACCTGGGCTGGCAGAACGATCAGATTGCCCTCGGGAAGGCCAGCGCCACAACAAACTACTCGGTGACGGATCAGCAGATACAGTTATCGAAGCTGCAGGGAAAACTTTTCGGCGGCAGCATTACCGGCGACGCACAAGTGGACAACTGGCTGCACAGCATTCCGCCGCCGCCGGCGGGAAAAGGCAGGAAGAGCGGGGAAGACCTTGCCGTCATTACCGCCGCCAGGCCTCCCGCACGCAAGGGCGAGAAGCAACAGAAGTTGCCGGGCGTACAGACGGGTGCCGTACACCTTCGCCTGCGCGATGCTGCCGACGGTGAGATCGCCGCCGCCCTGGATATGCCTGCCCACCCCCTGGGCCGCTTTCGCCCGGCGGGAACAGCTTCCGGCTCCGTGGACGCGGTCTGGAAGGGATCCCCTAAGGACGCGGAAGTTTCCTTTGTCCTGGATGCAAAGCCGTCGTTGTCGCCAGCGGCGGGAGAAGTGCCGGTGACGGCGCATATCCAGGGCAAGTACAAGGCCGGACCCGACGCGCTGGAACTGGCGCAGATGAGCGTGACCACCCCGGCGTCGCGGGTTGAGGCCTCGGGAACTCTTTCGGCTTCGTCCACGCTGCACCTCACCATCTCCACGTCGAACCTTGAAGAATGGCGGCCGCTGGTGACGGGGCTGGGCGGGCCGACCAATGTGCCTTTTCGGGTGGATGGCAACGCCGCATTCAACGGCTTTGCCGGCGGCACGCTCAGGTCTCCTACCCTTGCCGGTACTCTGGTGGCGCAGGACTTCGAGTTCACCCTGCCCGCAACTTCGCGCCGGCCGGCGCAGCAGGTCCACTGGGATTCGCTGGCGGCCAGCATCCAGTATTCTGCGCATGAGGCTGTACTTCGGGGCGGCACACTGCGGCGTGGCGACACCAGCGCCGACTTCGACGTGACCGTCTCTCTGCACAACGGGCAATTTACCGAAGACAGTCCCTACTCCGCGCACGTGAATCTCCACCACGTGGACGTCGCATCTACCGCGGCTCTTGCCGGGTTCGACCAACCGGTCGCGGGAATGGCGGATGTTTCCCTGCAGATTGCCGGAACCAGATCGAATCCACAAGTGCAGGGACACATTCACGCCGCGGAGGCTTCGGCCTACCAGGAGTCCATCGAGAATTTCGACGCCGATCTTCAGATTGCCGATGGGGAGACAACTCTCAACCACATTCATCTGGCGCATCAGGATGCCGCCGTCAGCGGCACAGCCGCCTACACGCCTGGCACGCGCGGCTTCCGTCTTGACCTGAGCGGCACGAATTTTGACCTCGCCCGCATCCGGCAGATTCATTTGAACCGCCTTCCGATCGAGGGCCGCGCGGATTTTACCCTGCAGGGCTCCGGCACTCTCGACGCGCCGGTGATCAACGCCGGCGTTCACGTGCGCGACCTGACGCTGGATCACGAACTTTCCGGCGGACTTTACCTGGAAGCCGTCACGCGGGACGGCAGTCTCCGTCTCAGCGGGCACTCCGAACTCCCCCATGGCACGTTGTTCCTTGAGGGCGACGTGGGCATGCACGGCGACTATCCTGCGACCATCACTGCGCGCTTCGATCATGTGGATCTCGACGCCCTGTGGCGCGGCTACCTGGGCCAGCAGTTAACCGGGCATTCCGCGACCGCTGGGACGCTGACGATGAACGGACCTTTGCGCTATCCGCGGCAATGGACGCTGAACGGCGACTTGAGCGATGTCTCGATCGAAGTGGAATACGCCAAGCTGCACAACCAGGGTCCGGTGCGGTTTACCTATGGCCAACAGACGATCCACATCGAGCCGCTGCATATGGTGGGAGAAGGAACCGACGTCACCGGACACGGTTCCATCGGATTCGCTGGTTCGCGCGATCTGGATCTGGCGGCCGATGGTCAGATGGACCTGAGGTTTTTCAGCAGCCTTGATCCCAATATCACCGCTTCCGGTCTGACGACGGTGCACATGACCGTGGGAGGCAGCCTGAGTCAGCCCCTTCCGCAAGGCAAAATTCAGGTGCAAGGGGGGACGGTCAACTACGCCGGGTTGCCCAGCGGCCTGAGCGAGATGAATGGCGCGCTGAAGTTTACCCGCAACCGGATCTATATCGAGACCTTCACCGCCCGCACCGGCGGCGGCACGCTGGACCTGAAGGGTGAGGCCACCACCTACAATCAGCAGTTGAATTTCACCCTGACGGCCGTGGGCAAGGACGTGCGCCTGCGCTATCCGCCGGGGGTCAGTTCAACCGCCAATGCGGAATTGCACTGGGTAGGCACGCGTTCCGCGTCCACCGTTTCCGGGAACATCCTGGTTACGAAGCTGGCGGTGACGCCGGGCTTTGATTTCGGGTCGTATCTGGAACGCAGCCGGCAATCGGCCGCCATCACACCGGCCAGTTCGCCCCTGTACAACGTGAAGCTCGACGTGGCCGTGCGCACCGCGCCCGAACTGCAGATGAAAACAGCAGTGGCGCGGCTTTCCGGCGACGCCGACCTGCGCCTGCGCGGATCGGTCGCGCGGCCCAGCGTGCTTGGCCGCACCGACATTCTGGAAGGGGACGCGACTTTTAACGGCATCAAGTTCCGCCTGGAGCGCGGCGATATCACGTTCGCCAATCCTGTCGCCATTGAGCCCCAGGTCAACCTGCAGGCCACGACGCATGTTCGCAACTACGATCTCGACGTGACGGTCACCGGAACCCCCGACCGCCTGGCGGTGAACTATCGCTCCGAACCGCCCTTGCCCAAGTCGGACATCATTGCGCTGCTGGCGCTGGGGCGAACCAGCGAAGAATCGGAGCAGTTACAGCAGCAGTCCGGTCAGACCCCTTTCACCGACGAAGCCACGGCATTGATCATCAATCAGGCGATCAACTCGACGGTGAGCAGCCGCCTGCAGAAGCTGTTCGGTGTCAGCCGCATCAAGATTGATCCCCAGGGCCTGACCACGGAAACCAATCCCACCGCCCGGGGCCCGCAGGTCACCATCGAGCAGCAGTTTGCCAACAACATCTCCCTTACCTACAGCACCAACGTGTCGCAGAGTTCGCAGCAGATCATCCAGGGCGAATACTATTTCACGAAGGATATTTCCGCGGTCGGCACGCGCGATCAGAACGGCGTGGTCAGCTTCGACGTGCGTATCCGGCGGCGCAGGAAATAGAATTATCGCGGGACGCGGAATGCATTTCCAGGGCCCAGGATGACGCTACCTTCCGAAAGCGCCACATTCGCGACGTTGCGGCTGCGCATGGTCGAAAGCCAGCTGCGCGTGCGCCGCATCGCCGATGAGCGCGTGCTCACCGCCATGGCGCACGTGCCGCGGCATGAGTTCGCGCCCCAGAGTTATCGCGACCAGGCTTACGAAGATTATCCTTTGCCCATTGGCGAGAATCAGACGATTTCTCAGCCCTACATCGTTGCTTTAATGCTGGAGGCGCTGGCGCTCACGGCGGCGGATCGAGTGCTTGAGGTTGGGACGGGATCAGGCTACGTGACCGCATTGCTGGCGGAACTGGCGGCGCAGGTAGTTTCGGTTGAGCGGCACGCCTCGCTCGCCGCCGAGGCGACGGAAACACTCTCCCGTCTGGGCTATACCAACGTGAAAGTGATGGTCGGCGACGGCAGTCAGGGTTTTCCGGCGCGCGCGCCCTACGACGCCATCATCGTTTCTGCGGCGACTCCCGCGGTACCGCCCGCGCTTCTCGCGCAACTGGCCGAAGGCGGACGCATGATCATCCCCGTGGGTCTTGCGGACTCGCAGCAATTGCGGTTGATCCGTATGCAAAACGGCCGGCCGCACATTCAGTTGCGAGAACTGTGCCGCTTCGTGCCGCTCGTTTCGGGTGCTGGGTATTAGGGCGTAGGGAGGCCGACCCCTGATCCCTAATCCCTGACCCCTGCTTTACAATCTACCGGTGCCTGTTCTGCACAACCTGCGCTTGACGCTGGAGATGATCAAGTGGGAGCACTCCGTGTTTGCGCTGCCCTTCGCCCTCTGCGGCGCCATGCTCGCCGCCGGCGGATTTCCCACGCTTCACCAATTGTTGTGGATCATCGTCGCCATGGTTGCCGCACGCTCGGCGGCGATGGCCTTCAACCGCCTCGCCGACGCCTCGATTGACGCCGCTAACCCGCGCACCCGCACCCGTGCTCTGCCTGCCGGTCATCTCACGCCTGCGTTCGTGGCGACCTTCGTCGTGGTGTCGAGCGCGGTTTTTGTTCTCGCCGCCAGCCAGTTGAATCGGTTGACGCTGTGGCTTTCGCCGGTCGCTCTGGCTGTGTTGCTGGTGTATTCCTACACCAAGCGCTTCACCCGCTGGTCGCACCTGGTGCTTGGCTTTGCGCTCGGCATTGCGCCCTCCGCCGCCTGGATCGCGGTGCGCGGATCGCTCGACCCTCGCATTTTGCTGCTCACCGCGGCTGTGACGTTCTGGGTCGGAGGCTTCGACGTCCTCTACGCCTGCCAGGACTTTGACTTCGACGAGCAGGCGGGGCTGCATTCGGTTCCGCGTTACTTCGGCATCGGCCCGGCGCTCTGGATTGCGCGCGCCTTTCACCTGGTGATGGCGGGCCTGCTGGTGGCTCTACTGATTGCGTTCGGGATGGGGAAACTTGCTGCCTGCGGCGTTCTGGTCGTGGTTCTGCTGCTGCTCTACGAGCATTCCCTGGTGAAGCGGGACGACTTGTCGAAGCTCAATGCCGCATTTTTCACCATGAACGGCGTCATCTCGGTGTTGTTCTTTGTGTTCGTCGCCGGGGACGTGCTGCTTCGGAAATAGAGAATGGACCGGCGGGTCTTACGCTGGCCGCTGCTCGCATGTCATAATCCGTGACGCAATGGGAGGATCTTCATGTTTCGGACAACCTTCGCTCTTTTTCTGCTAGCTCCTCTTTCTCTCGCTCAACAGCCGGCGCCCGCGCCAGCGCCCGGAAGCGCCGCGGACCTGGTGCAACAGGGCCAAAAGCTGAGCCGCGATGGCAAGCAGGACGACGCTCTCGCTCTCTACCGCCAGGCGCTCGACAAGTCTCCGAATCTGTATGAGGCGCATCTGGGGGCGGGGATGGCGCTGGATCTCAAGGGCGATTACGCGGCGGCGCGGGAGCATCTCGCCAAGGCTATCGAAGTCGCTCCGGCAGAGTCCCGGCAGCAGGCTCTGCGTTCGATGGCAGTTTCTTACGCCTTCGAAGGCAATGTTTCCAAGGCGTCGGAGTGGGAGGTGCAGGTTTTCAACGGACGCGTGACCAGAGGCGACTGGATCCCTGCCGCGGAAATTTGCAACGAACTCGCCCGCATCTACCTCGAATCGGGTGACGCGGACCATGCCTACAAGTGGTACGAGATGGGCTATGAAACGGCGGGGCGCAAGACCGACCTTTCCGATGCCGACAAGAATCTGTGGCTGTTCCGCTGGGAAAATGCGCAGGCCCGCGTCGCCGCTCGCCGGGGCAACGCCACGGAAGCGCAATCACACGTGACCGCCGCCAAGGCCGCGCTCGACAAGGCCAATAATCCCGATCAGGCGCGCTTCTATCCGTATCTCACCGGCTATGTCGCGTTCTACACGGGAGACTACAAGACCGCGATTGCAGAATTACAGAAAGCCGACCAGCACGATCCGTTGATTCTGGCGCTGCTCGGCGAAGCCTACGAGAAATCCGGCGACGCGGCCCAGGCCAAGGATTACTACCGCAAGGTTCTGGAGGTGAACAGCCACAGCCCTACCAACGCGTTCGCGCGGCCACTGGCCAAGAAGAAACTGGCATCGGGACGTTAGGCTGGCGCTGATCGGTACTGAAACAAATTTAGATCAGTACCCGCTGATCGCAAGCTCCCGTTCTTGCCGCTCCTGCGATATCATCAAAAGGATGTCTGCTCTGCGCCAGGAACATCCATTTCAAACCGACGACCCGCGCCTTCAGCCGATCCACGCCAAAGTGATGGCCGGCGAGCGGCTCAACGCCGACGACGCCCTTGCCCTCTACCGCACCGGCGACATTCTCGCCGTGGGTTGGATGGCCAACTCCGTGCGCGAGCGGATGCACGGCGACAAGACTTACTTCAACGTCAACCGCCATATCAATCCCACGAACGTGTGCGTCGCGGCGTGCCGCCTGTGCGCGTTTGGCCGCAAGAAGGACACTCCCGGTGCCTACACGATGGCGCTCGAAGAAGCTTTCGAGACCGCCGCTTCCGGATACACCGAGGCGGTCACGGAGTTTCACATCGTCGGAGGGCTCCATCCCGACCTGCCGTTTCAGTATTTCCTCGATCTCTGTTCCGGTCTCAAGCAGCGTTTTCCGCAGGTGCACCTCAAGGCTTTCACCATGGTCGAGGTGGCGTATCTGTCGAAGCGCGCCAAGCTCTCGATTCGCGAAACGCTGGAACAGCTCAAAGCCTCAGGCGTGGATTCGCTGCCCGGCGGCGGCGCCGAGATTTTCGCCGACCGTGTGCGCCACATCATCTGCGACCACAAGATTGACGGCGGCCAGTGGCTCGAAACGGCCAAGATCGCTCACCAGATCGGGCTGAAATCGAACGCGACCATGCTCTACGGCCACGTGGAAAACGACGAAGACCGCGTGGATCACCTGCTCAAACTGCGCGCGCTGCAGGACGAAACCGGCGGCTTCCAGACGTTCATTCCGCTGGCCTTCCATCCCGACAACACGCCGCTGCAGCATCTGCCGAAGACCACCGGCATGCTCGACATCAAGCAGATCGCGGTCAGCCGGCTGGTGCTCGATAACTTCCCGCACATCAAATCGTACTGGCAGATGATGACCGCTAAGATTGCGCAGATTTCTCTGCGCTTCGGCGCCGACGACATGGATGGCACGGTGGTCGAAGAAAAGATTTACCACGATGCTGGCGCGACCACTCCGCAGGGCATGCGCCGCGAAGAATTGGAGCGCCTGATCCGCGCCGCCGGCCGCGAGCCTATCGAGCGCGACACGCTCTACCGGCCGGTGACTAGAACCGAGACTTCGGTTACGGTTGCGGTGTAGCTCGAAAGGCTCTTTCTTGTTCCTTGCTCAGATCGCTCAAAGCTTTATCGCTTCCCAACTTCCTGCAGCATTGCCGCCCGCAGAAGACAATTGAGCCGCGTCTGGTAGCCCTTGCCTTGCCGGCGCAGCCAGGCGATGACATCCGCATCCAGGCGCACGGTGACCTGCCGCTTTACCGGACGATAAAACGGATTGCGCACCGCATTCTTCCAGAAGCTTTCCGGTAGCCGCGGGATATCGGAAAAATCGATCTCGCTGTCCGGCATGGCAGCGATCACCGCAATTTCCTTGCGCTGCCGCGCAGTCAGCGGCTTACCGTTCGCGATTCTCTTGACGCGCTTTTTCATATCGCCGTCTCTCCTTGCGTTCGGCCCGTCGTGCCGAGATGATGCGGATGATCTCCCCTTCTTGCTCTTCGAATTCGACTGTGTGAGCGATGAGAAGCAATAGTGTGCCGCCCACCATACCCAGCGTTTGCCAGCGCCGCTCTCCGCGCTCAATCCGTTCGTGATTCATCAGCGCGTCAGGATCGTCGAAGGCATACCGGGCGATTTCGAAACTCACGCCGTGCTTACGCTCGTTCGCTCGCGCTTTGAGCGGATCCCACTCGAAGCGAATCATCTCCTGCGCATTGTAACATCGATTATGTAACTACAGGAACGGTACTCTTCGATGCGGCGTTCTTGGGCCCGTCAACCCGATCAATGTGCCGTCTGCTCCACCGTCAACTTCCGCAGCTCCTCCGCCGACGTATTCAGCAGATTCCTTAGCACGGCCACTTCGGCAGTGATTCCCGCGTGTAGTGCCGGATCCACATCCGGCGCAAACAGCGGTGAATGATTCGAGGGCAGCTGCGTTCCCGCGGCCTTGGCCTGCGCGAGTTTCTCGGGATCGGCCCCTCCCAGCGAGAAGTAGAAACCGGCAATGCCCTGCCCAATGAAGTATGAGAAATCCTCCGAAGGCGCGATCGGCTCGCCGGTAATAACGTTGTCTTTTCCCAACGCTGCTTCCAGTGGCGCGCGCAGGCGCTCGGCTAGCGCGGGATTGTTGTAAACCAGATCCGTGCCCTCATAACGCTCGACCGCAGGCTCGCGAGGAGCCCCGGCCGCGGCAGCCTCGCCCTTCGCAATGCGGGTGATGGCGGCGAGGACTTGACTCCGCACTTCCGACTTGAAGGTCCGCACCGTGAGCCCCATCTCCGCCTGATCCGGAATGATGTTGTTCTTCGTTCCAGCCCGGATGTAGCCCACCGTCACTACCGCCATTTCGCCCGGCTTCACTTCGCGCGAGGTAATAGTCTGCAACGCGAGAATCGTCCGCGCCGCGATCACGATGGGATCAACGGTGGTGTGCGGCAACGCACCGTGCCCGCCCTTGCCAAAGATGGTAATGCGGATCGAGTCCGAATTCGTGTTGTAGATGCCGGGAGTGATCGCGGCCGTCCCCGCGGGAAGGATATTTCCAACGTGCAAGGCCACGGCCACGTCCGGCTTGGGGAAGCGCGTGAACAGGCCGTCGCGGATCATTCCATCGGCTCCGCCAATGGTCTCCTCGGCGGGCTGGCCGATCAGCATGAGCGTTCCATGCCAGGAGTCCTTGCTGCGCGCCATAATCTCGGCTGTGCCCAGAAGCGACGCCATGTGCAAGTCGTGCCCGCAGGCGTGCATGACCGGGACGTCGCGCCCGGCATCGTCTTGGGCGTGCACTTTGCTGGCGTAGGCTAGGCCGGTCTTTTCTTCGACCGGCAGGGCATCGAGTTCTGTGCGCAGCATGATGGTGCGGCCAGCGCCATTCTTGAGAATGGCGACGATGCCCGTACCGCCCACGTGTTCGGTCACTTCATAGCCGGCGCTGCGCAGGCGCGCCGCCAATTTCTCGGCGGTCTTCGTCTCATGCGCCGAGAGTTCCGGGTTCTGGTGGAGATCGAGGTAGAGTGCGTGCGCGTCGGGGTAAACGCTTTCGACTTCCTTCGGAGTTGGAGCCTGCGCCCAGGCGGCAGCGGTGAATGATGTAAATAGCAGGAGTCTTGCGAGTCTCATAGTCCCCGGATGATAAAGCGCTTGCCGTTCGGGCCGCAACGTCTTGTCCCGTTTGGTTTTCCCGAAAATGTCTGCTCGTCTTTGCTCGATGCCGATTCTCCGCTTGCCCTCTTTCCGCCGGAGTGTACAATTTTCTCAGGTAGCACCTGGTTGCGCGACTTCGTTAGCAAGGCCGAGGCGCTCATGAACGTGCACGTTAGTTACCGTCTTTCTAAAATTCCCGCCGTAGAAAAAGACATTCAACACCAGATCGAGAAACTGCAGAAACGCCTGCAGGTGTTCCGCCCGGAACTCATCCACCTGAAAGGAGTGGTGGAGGAGGTCTCGCCGCGCGAAGGCACCAGCGTTTCCCTGAACCTGCGTCTGCCCTCGGGGCAACTGGCGGTGCAGGCCAAGGCTCCGACCGCCACGGCGGCGGTGAAGAGCGCGTTTGAAGACCTGCTGCAGCAGGTCAACAAACACAAGGAGATTCTGCGTTCGTCGCACAAATGGCAGCGCGGCAAGCGCGGCGATAGCGCCCGCCCGGGTGCAATCGTGCACGAAATTCCCTTCGAACAAACGCTGGCCGCGGTTTATGCGCCAACCATTTCCGCCGATGATGTGCGCTCTTACGTCAACGTCAATCTGGCCCGCCTGGAGCGCTTTGTGGAGCGTGAAATCTACTTTCGAGAGACCCAGGGGAACGTGGCTCCCGATACCCTGACCAAAGAGGAAGTGATTGACGAAACCATCGCCGCCGCTTTGGGCAACGGGCAGGAGAAGCCCGAGCGCCTGGCGCTGGAACCCTGGCTCTACCGGCTGGCCTTGCAGGCCCTCGATGAGCTTTCGCGTACCGACGAAACCGATGGGCACGCAGTGCCTCTGGAAGATTCGGCGCGGCAGCGCAACGTCAAGGCCAGCGACGAATCGGAACTGCAATTTCATCAGCCCGATGAATCCATTACCGGCGCGACCGTGATCCCTGACTCCCGCGTAGCTACTCCCGAGCAGATCCTGGCCTCCGACGAAATGCTGCGGCTGATCGCAACCGCGCTGCGCGATCTGGGGTCCGGCCCGCGGGAGGCATTCATTCTCCACGCCATCGAGGGGTTTGACGTGGACGAGATTGCAGTGATTACCGGTCTTCCGCCCGACCGGGTACTTACGTTTATTTCGGCGGCGCGCGACCACCTGCGCCGGTCGCCCGGCCTGGCCAGGGAATTCCAGGCCCGGCTCACCCCCACCGGCGCGGCTTAGATCCCACGGTATTTCCAGGAGGATCCGTATGAGCATCACTCGCGAACAAATCCAGGAACTGGCCGAGTTCGAAGATCCCAATTCCTGCGCCGTCACCTTTTACTTTCAGCCCTCCGCACCCCGGAACAAAGCGCACAAGGAAGACGCCATTCTGATGAAGGACCTGGCACGGGAAGCCCTGCACCGCCTCGATCGCCAGAGTCAAGAGCGTCAAGGCGTAGAGGGCAGAAGGGACGCCGCCCGCGCCGATGTAGACCGCATCCTGCAACGCTCCGCCGAATTTCGCGGCAACGGGTCGCACGCCAAAGCCGTGTTCGCTTGTGCTGCCAGCAAAGTCTGGCGCGAATTTGATTTACCTGCGACTCTGCCGGGCACGCAGTTGTTGGTGGGCCGCCATTTCCATCTCAAGCCCCTGGCGCATCTGCTTGGCGCTTTTCCGCGATTGGGCGTAGTGCTGGTGGACCGGCACCGGGCCCGCATCTTCGATCTGCGCCTGGGCGAATTGGCTGAACGCGAAGGGCTGTTCCAGTTTCTTTCCCGCAAAGGCCGCAGCGACGGTTTTGCCGGCTACGACGGCGGCCACGCGCAGCGCCGCGTAGATGACGAAGCTCGCCAGCACTTCAAGGCCGTGGCCGATGCGCTGAAACAGTCGCTGGAGAAGGGCGTGTTCGAGAAGTGGATTCTCGGTTGTCAGGAAGCCCACCGCGCGCAACTGGAGCCGCAACTGCATCCCTATGTTTCTCAAGCCCTGATCGGGCGCTTCTCCGCCGACCTGGCCCACATCACGCCCGACCTGATCCGCGCTCGCGCCCAGCAGATCGTGGAGTCCTGGCAAAGCGACCGCCGCCGAGAACTGGTCAGCCAGGTCGTGAACAAGGCACATAGCAACGGAAGAGGCGCGACCGGGCTGCGCCGTGTGCTGCGCTCGCTCGAAATGGGAGAAGTGCAGACTTTGCTGCTGGGCGAGAACTTGCAGGCGCACGCCGTCGAGTGCGGCGGCTGCGGTCACCTGGACGCGCACCTCGTCGCCACGTGCCCGGTCTGCGGGAGGGCCACGCACGAAGTGGTTGACGTCGCCGAGGCCATTCTGCCCCGGGTGATTCGCCGCGACATCGAAACCTTCTACGTCAAGGACGATCCCGAGTTCGACAAGGTGGGCAACATCGCCGCCCTGCTGCGGTTCCGTTCCGAGAATGTGCAGCCCATCAGTCCTACCGTGGCTGAGCAGTTGGGAAAAGCCGGCGCCGCCTATCCCGGCCGCCTGCGCAGGTTCGCCAGCCGCTGAGAAAGTGGAAGTTGCGGAGCACTATCAGTTTGAGGGGAGTGCTCCGTCTGCCGCTGGCGCCAGTCTCACCACCACATTCGCACCTGCCTGCCATGGTTCAGGTGCCCCGTGCATCAAGCCTTTGGCTCAGAATAAACTTGAGAGTCGTGACGGCTAAGCCCTAGAATGGGCCCGTTCTTGAGAAACCGGCGACTGTCTGCCGGAAAGGACGGGCCCCATGCCTTCATCTGAACTCCGCCGCGTAAGCTTCCGCATCTTCTTTTGGATTGCGTTCCATACCTCGTTGATCTCACTCTTGTGCTTAGCCTCGTTGGGGCAGACCACGGTCAGCCAGGGCAGCATCCAGGGGACCATTACCGACCAGACCAACGCCGTCGTGCCGGGCGCGACCATCACGATTACGTCGCGCACTACTGGGCAGACCGTCACCGTAAGAACATCCTCGGCGGGCGCTTACAACTCAGGTGGTTTGCCGGTGGGCGATTACCAGGTTCGTGTGCAAGCCACGGGATTCAAGACAGCGCAACTCAACATCCCGGTGCAGATCACCGTGACCTCCTCCGGCAACGTAAAGTTGGAGATCGGCCAGGAGACCACCACGGTTGAAGTGCAAACCACAGCCATCACCGTCAATACCGAACAATCCACGGTGCAAGGTGTGCTCAGCGGCGAACAGATTGACAATATGCCCATCAATGGACGCAGTTTTCTCGATCTGGCGCAACTCGAACCCGGCGTCCAGATGCAAGACGGCGTGGCGTTCGATCCGACGAAAGTAGGCTACAACTCACTTTCGATCAACGGAGATTTCGGACGCACGCCCCGCATCGAAGTGGACGGCCTTGACGTCAGCGACGAGACGGTGGGCACTACTACGCAAAACATCGCGTTGAGCTCGATTCAGGAATTCAATATTGGCCGCTCTTCATTTGATATTTCCTCAGAAGTTACTAGTTCCGGCACCGTCAACGTGGCCACCCGCTCGGGCACGAACGCCTACCACGGCCAGGCCTTCTACCAGTTCCGCGACTACGTTGCCGGGTTTGCCGATCTCCCCGGGGCGGTTTCTTCGCAGTTTCAGCGCAGCTATTTTGGCGGCCGTTTCGGCGGCGCCATCCTCAAGGACAAGCTCTTTTTCTTCATTGATTCCGAACGTCTCAAGCAGGACAGCCTCGGATCAGTCGTCGCCGGCACTCCTTTCCAGGCTCTGACGCGCGGCATTGACTCTCCTTTCAAGAGTTCGCAGGCCAGCGGCCGGCTCGACTGGCAAGCCCTGAAAAATGTCCGCGTATTCTATAAGTTCGCGTATGACTGGAATTTTTCTGCGGCATCGGCCAACACCGGCTTTTCCTTTTACGCCAACCGCGACTATTCTCCTTCCCATGCCCTCGGCATTGATATCAATCAGGGCAACTGGTCCCACAGTATTCGCATGGGGTATTTCAAGTTCCATAACCAGATCGTCGGCGATACCAATTCGCAACCTTCCGACATCAATCCTTTTCCCTTTGCGGAGCTACTCTTCAATGACACCGGCCTCGACACCGGACCGAACTACCTGGCGCCGCAACAAACGTTCCAGACCAACAAGCAGATCAAATACGACGCTAGCCGGGTCTGGGGCGCGCACATTATTCGCTTTGGGGCCACCGTCAATGGCATCACCACCGGCGGCTTTGCCTCTTTCAACGGCCTGGCTCCGCTGCTCTACTCCTACGTCAACGCTGCGTTTTTGCCCCAAAGCAGTGATCCCACTGTGAGCCTTCAGACCACGCCCTACTATTCCTGCAACTTTCCCAATTTTGCCGGTTGCAGTACCAACATTGGCGATTATCCGTTTACCGGCGGCTACGTCGGCAATGAGCAGGGCTTCAGCACGGAACTGCCAGCTTTCGGCTATCCCGCGGGCGGTTTGTTTGACACGCGCTTTGAGGCCTACGTAGGCGATTCCTGGAAGATTAAACCCAACCTGACCGTGAATTTCGGACTGCGCTACATTCGCGACACCGGACGCACGGACAGCGATATGGCGCCCATCCCGTGCTCGGCAAACGTGTTGATCACGTGCCCGCCAAATGTGAAAAATCTGCTAGATCTATGGGGGGCCGGTTTAGGCAACCGCGTTCGCCAGCCCAACCTGAACTTTGCTCCACAGGCAGGATTTGCATGGGATCCCTGGCACAACGGAAAAACGGCGATCCGCGGCGGGGGCGGCCTCTACTACGAAAACAACATTTTCAACAACGTGTCGTACGACCGCAGCGACAAGTTGGCTACGGGCCTCTTCAACCAGACCCCGTATCTGTACTGCGATCCCAATGCACCCTACAACCCGAGCGCCTACTTCGGAACGAACTCTTTTGCGATGCCGGGCGGTGGCTCGATTTCTTCCATTGATGGCTACGACCTGGCCACGCAGGTGTGCTACCAGCCGCTCCGCCCCAGCGCGGGCAACGCGGAAGGCGCAGCCAAGGCCATGGCCGATTTGCAGGCCGCCTACGCGGCGGCAACCGCGGCGGTGTGCAGGGCCGGCCCGAATCCGAACTTTGTGGGCAATACTCTGGAACTCGGTTATCCCTATTATCCCAATTTCCGCACCGCCCGCTCTTACCAGATGAATATTGGTGTCCAGCGCCAACTCGGCAAGGGTGGTGTCCTGACCGTGGACTACCTGCGCAACATCAGCCTGCATTTTCAGGTGGGGATTGATGTGAACCACGTCGGCGATGCGCGGTATCTTGAAAAAGACGTCAACGGCGTGCCACAAGCCGCTCTCTTTGCCATCAACAATACCGTGGCCAACGCTGGCTGCGCTCCGGCTGCGAGCGTGGCCCAGGCGCAGGCCGCCGTGGATTGCTACATCAAGGCTAACCCGGGAACCGCGAGCATCAATGATTTTGCCAGCAACGGCCTCGACTCCGGCACCGTTTTCAACGCAGGATATTCCACGCCATACTGGGGGCTCACTCCGGATACGAGTGCCGCATTTGCCGGTATTAATCCCTTACTGGGCAATTTGTACATGAACTATCCCATGGGTCGCTCGGTTTACAACGGCCTGCAAAGTGAGTATCGCCAACGAGTGGCCAATCCGTTCCGCGGCGTGGGCAGTCTCGATCTCCAGATCAACTACACGCTTTCCCGCTTCGTCGGCGACAACGGCAGCGACCAGCACTTCACTCTGAACGCCTGGGACTTCCGCAACCCCACCGCCTTCATGGGGCCAACGTCGCAGGATCGAACCCACCAGTTCAAGTTCGGCGCGATCTTTGACTTTGCCCACCACGGTCCGCGCTTCAGCCTGATTGGGGGCTTTGCCTCGCCTCAGCCATCCGACCTGACGCTCCCGGTTTACACCAGCACGGGAGAGATCTTCCGTTCCGATCTGACCGGCGATGGCACCACAGGCGACTTCCTGAACGCCGCCGCTACAGGCATCGGGCATCCGGGAACTTTCATGCGCTCGGTTTCTCCCAGCAAGCTGAATGCCTACATCCAGAACTTCAACAACACCTACGGCAACGGCAACACACTTACGCCGGCGGGGCAGACCCTGGTCAGCGCGGGTTTGTTCAGGCAAGACCAGTTGGTCACTCTGGGTGCGGTAATTCCTACAATTCAGGCTCCGCCTGCGAACAACGCCGGGAATGGGTACTACAAAGACATTGACACAACCCTGAGCTGGCCTTTCAAGTTCCACGAACGCGTGACCATTCTGCCCAGCGTCTCGTTTTTCAACGTTTTCAATTTCAAAAACTTCGGCCCTCTCGGCTCGCTGTTTGGTACAGACGGCGCCATCAACGGCACGTCGTCCGGCGTGAACTCCGGCACCAACACGGTCCGAGTCGGACGCGGTACCGGCGTTTTCGCCGTTGGCGCACCGCGCGAAACGGAGTTCGGTCTGCGCATTGATTTTTAGCCCGGCCGCCGCCCCGCGAATCGGGAGGAACTTTGACTGTTTCACGCCGTGATTTCGTCAAGAACTCAGTTCTCGGAGCTGTCGCCGCCGGAGTTGGAGCGCGCGGGATCCCCGACGCGCTCGCCGAAAATGGCGGTCCTGGCCATCCTACTCCCGCCGATTCCACCAAGCGCCCGGTCATCCTCTGCGCCAACAACGGCTATGCCTACGTGGAGGCGGCCTATGCCTTTCTCAAGGGCGGCGGCGACACGCTGGATGCCGCGATCCGCGTGGTGAAGGGCCCGGAGGACGATCCCAACGACGATAGCGTCGGCCTGGGCGGCTTGCCCAACGAAGAAGGCGTGGTCGAACTCGACGCCTGCTGCATGCACGGTCCCACGCGGCGCGCCGGTTCGGTGGGCGGCGTGCGCAACATCAAGAATGTTTCCATGGTGGCCAAAGCCGTGATGGAGCACACCGGCCACGTCATGCTGGTCGGCGAAGGCGCTGAGCGGTTCGCCGTGGCCGTCGGTTTTCCCCGCGAGAATCTGCTGACCGACCGCTCCCGCAAGATCTGGCTGCTGTGGAAGGAATATCACTCTGATCGTGACTGGTGGGGGCCGGGTATGGCCGATCCGCACTGGCATCCGCCAGTTCCGGATTCCAAGCCGCAGGCCGAGGTATGGCAGGAGAAAATTCAGCAGCTGCGGCAGCGTGCGGCCGATCTTGGCATTGAGCAGGATTTCCAGTTGGCGGCGGTGCGCCGTGTGCTGTTCCCGCCGACGGGCACCATCCATTGCTAGGCGCTGAACGAGAAGGGCGAGATGTCAGGCATCACAACCACCAGCGGGCTGGCCTTCAAACTGCCCGGCCGTTGCGGCGATTCGCCCGTGATCGGCGCCGGTTGCTATACCGATCAGGATGTGGGTTCGGCCGGCGCCACCGGCAGCGGGGAAGAGAACATCAAGGTCGCCGGCGCTCACACCATCGTCGAAAACATGCGCCGCGGCATGTCTCCGCAGGAAGCCGGCCTGGATGCGCTGAAACGGATCGTCCGCAACTACAACGGCGACATGAACAAGCTGCGCTACATGGACATGTCGTACTACATCCTGCGCAAAGACGGCGCTTATGCCGGCGTGTGCCTCTGGGAAGGGTATTCCGCCGGGCATCCGCATAAGTTCACCGTGCACGACGGCACGCTGCGGGCCGAAGCTTCAACTCCATTGCTGAAGGGATACTCGCAGGAGTGGCCGCCGTTCCCGCCCATCCCGGAGGAATTGAAGAAAGACTCGGAGTATCTGAAGTAGCCGATCTTGGGGCCCAAGTCTTGGGCCCACAACCCAAGACCTGCTGCCTATGAGAACCTCACCTTCACATCCGGCCCCTTCTCCAGGTGGATGCTCTCCACGAATCGCACCTTGCCGGTGCGCAGGGTCATAATCACCGAAGACGTCCGTGTGCCCTCGCCGAAGAAGCGCACGCCTTTGAGCAGGGCGCCTTCCGTGACGCCGGTCGCGGCGAAGATCAGTTGCTTGCCGGGAGCGAGATCTTCTGCCTCATAAATGCGTTTCTTGTCCTTGACGCCCATCTTCGCCAGGCGTTCTTCCTGCTCGGGCTTCACCACCAGGCGGCCCAGCATGTATCCGTTCAGGCAGCGAATGGCGGCCGCGGTAATCACGCCTTCCGGCGCTCCGCCCGAGCCCATGACCGCGTGCACGCCGGTTCCAATGACGGCCGCGGCGATTCCCGCCGAAAGGTCGCCATCGCCGATCAGGCGGATGCGGGCTCCGGCAGCGCGAATATCGGCAATGAGCTTTTCGTGACGCGGACGGTCGAGCACAATCACCACCAGGTCTTCCACGTCGCGTTCCAGCCGCTTCGCAATATTCTTTAGATTGTCGGCGACGGGCGCGTCCAGTTCGACCGCGTCCTTGCACGATGGCCCCACCACAATCTTTTCCATGTAGCAGTCGGGGGCGTGCAGCAGGCCGCCGCGCTCCGAAGCCGCCAGCACCGTAATCGAACCCGGTGCGCCGGTGGCGCACAGGTTCGTGCCTTCCAGCGGATCCACCGCAATGTCCACCTCGGGAACTTCAGTTCCGTCCGGAAACTTGGCGCCGACCTTCTCGCCGATGTAGAGCATGGGCGCCTCGTCGCGCTCGCCCTCGCCGATGACGATGGTGCCCCGCATGGGGATGGTCTCCATGGTCTTGCGCATGGCCTCGGTGGCCACTTCGTCGCTCAACTTGCGCTCGCCTTGGCCCATGGTCCGGGCCGAAGCAATGGCGGCTATCTCCACCACTCGCAGGAGTTCCAACGCCAGGTCGCTTTCAATGTTTTCCCCGAAATTGCGGGCCCTGCCTTCTGGACGAGTCTGCGTACTCATTGGATTCCTCTCTGCGCGCGTTTGAGCTTGCGGTCCCGCGCCGCGCTGACTATAGCGCACTCTTGGGGGAGATGAAAAGAAGTGTTGGTTCTCATCGGAATACCGGATACACGCGCTCGCCGCTGCCATGGTATCCTCCTTACCCGGATTCCCAACGCCGATTCGGAACGGAGCTCATGGCTGACGCGCGCCCCCTAACGGTCCTCTGCATCACCACCTACGAAAAGGGGCAGGAGTTCATGCGCGAGTGCAAGCTGCGAGGCTGCCGCGTGCTTCTGCTGACGGCCGAGAAACTGCGCGACGCCGACTGGCCCCGCGAGTCTCTTGAGGATACGTTCTATCTCCCGGCCGAGATTGCCCTTGCCGACATCGTGAAGGCAGTGACCCACCTGGCGCGCAACCACAAGTTGGACCGCATTGTCGCGCTCGACGAATACGACATGGAGACAGCCGCCACTCTGCGCGAACATCTGCGCATTCCGGGCATGGGTCTCACCACCATGCGCTATTTCCGCGACAAACTGGCCATGCGCATGAGGGCGCTTGATCGCGACGTACGCGTGCCCGACTTTGTGCCGGTCGTGAACCACAACGACATCCGCTACTACCTCGAACATGTCCCTGGACCGTGGGTGCTCAAACCGCGCCAGGAGGCGTCGGCGATCGGGATCAAGAAGATTCACGCCGCGTCGGAATTATGGCCGCTGCTCGAACAACTGGGTGACAAGGAGTCTTCGTATCTGGTGGAGAAGTTCGTCCCGGGCGACGTCTTTCACGTGGATTCGGTGGTGTCGGAGAGCGAGATCGTCTTTGCCAACGTCAGCAAATACGGCAAGCCTCCCATGAACGTGGCGCACGGTGGGGTCTTCTCCACGTTCACGGTGTCGCGGGGAAGCGACGCCGATGCCGGATTGCGGGCGATCAACCGCGACTTAATTGCGGCGTTGGGACTGGTGCGCGGAGTCGCCCATGCGGAATTCATCCAGGCGCACGCCGACGGGCACTTCTACTTTCTGGAATGCGCCGCACGGGTCGGCGGAGCTTACATCAACGAGATGGTCGAGGCTGCTACCGGAATCAATCTGTGGCGTGAGTGGGCGCGCATCGAAATCGCCGGCGGCGACGGCAGTTATAACCTGCCGCCCGTGCGCGGCGACTATGCCGGAGTGATTCTCTCCCTGGCCAGGCAGGAAAATCCGAATACCTCAGGCTACAACGATCCCGAAGTCTTCCTGCGCATCAAGAAACATCACCACGCCGGCCTGGTGCTGAAATCGCCGGACCCGCACCGCATTCCCGCCCTGCTGGAAAATTACGCCCGCCGCTTCGCCGAAGAATTCCTTGCGATTGAGCCTCCCCGAGACAAGCCTACTGCGTAGCCCACGTTACTACCCCAAATCAGAAGATGTACCTCGCGCTCAACTGAATCTGGCGCGGCGGTTTATTGCCATACGCATTCGCCGAGAGAACCTGTGCGAAACTTGATCCCCCGTAGGGTGGCCCGCAAGGCTGCAGCGGCAGACAGTCAAAAACGTGACCGGGACCATCGAAGTTCGGATGATTGAACAGGTTGAAGAAATCCCCTCGCAACTGCAGACGGTGGTTCTCGGCGCCCAGCGCCATGCTCTTGGACAAACCGAAATCGAGGTTCGTGAATCCAGGGCCAGTGAGAATATTTCTGCCCTCCGTACCGAAAAGGGGCAGACCGAGAGGGCCCAGCAAAGGAGCCGCAAACGCGCAGGGGTTGAACCAGCTTTCCGGCACTCTCACCTGGCTGGGACCCACGCAACCGGGGTTCGCCGCAACGTTGCCGGGCTGAAATGGATTGCCCACCAGATCCGGCCGCGCCGGATTTCCAAATGCCGCCCCTGCGGATGCGGACGCTCCGGCAAGGACTACGGTGAAAGGCGATCCCGTCTGGGCCGTCAAAATTCCTCCCGCCTGCCAGTGGTCCAGAAGACGCTCGCCCCACTTGGGGCCGTGAGCCCACATGCGTTGCAGAGGCAAGTCATAGACGAAGCTGCCCGAGAAACGGTTCACGGCGTTGAAGTCCGAAGGCCCGCGGTCCGCGCTTAAGTCCTGCGAGTTCTGGGGCAGGCCGGAGCCCACGCTTCCCCCGAACACCGATGAGATGTCGTCAAACGACTTGGAATACGTATAGGACAGCAGTAACGACAACCCCGCGCTCGTACGTTTCTCCGAGCGCAGTTGCAGGGAGTTGTAATTGCTATTCGCGTTCGACTCCACATAGAGGATCGAAGCGAACTGGGGGTACGGCGGCCCCGTGTTGGGGTCCACCTGGTTCAGATCGATCACGTTGCTCAAATGCGTCCCTTTGGAGCCGACGTAGGCCGCGTCTACCATCCAGTTTGGCAGTACCTCGTACTGCAGATCGGCGTTCCACTGCTGCATGTACCCGTCGCGGAACTTGGGAGAAATCGTGTTGTCCTGCACCAGGCCTCCAGGCGTGCTCAGAATGTCCTGCACCGTGCACAGCCCGCCCAGACAGGTCAGCGGGTTCTGCTGAGAAAACGACAGGTTGTAAAACGGAGGATTGATGCGCGGGAAAATGTTGATGTTAGCAATCGAAGAATCGTAGAAGATGCCGTAGGCCGAGCGGACCACCCAGCGCTCCGATTTCAGCGGCCGCCAGGCGATGCCTATACGGGGCGCGAAATCGGTCTTGGTGGGAGAATACGTTGCCCGCGGAACTCCATTCGTGCCCGCGATGATGAACTGGCAGTCGGGTGTGGGAGTGCAGGTCGCGGAGTTCGAGCTGAGATCGGGCACGCTGAAGCGATTCAGCGCCTCGACCGGCGGGCTGTTGTACTCGTACCGCAGCCCAACATTGAGCAGGAAGCGCGGGACCACGTGGATGTCGTCCTGCACATACGTGCTCACGCCGTGGCTGCGCAGGCTGTTATACGTGTTGCCGCTTACTCCAATGGCCGCGTCAGGGATGCCAAGCAGCAACTGCGCCAAGGGACAGGTCGAGGCGTCGCATCCCGGACCGAAAATACCAGCCCCGGTATTCCCCAGGAAAAGCCACTCGCCACGGGCGAGGAAATCGAGGTAGTTATCAATCCGGAGGCGGCGAACATCAACTCCGATCTTGAACTGGTTGCGGCCGACCGTCCACGCCACGTTGTCGGCTAACTGGATCGTGGTGTCGTGACGATCTTGTGGATAATTGACCGGCTCGCCAATGCCGTCAAAGCCGGTAATCGAGAGGTCGGGGTATCCCAAATCCACCGGATTGGTCAGAACGTCAGGGTAGCCCAGCGCCGCGTTAAAGTCCGTGCCATGATTCTGCTGCAGCACGGTGGCCCGCATGCGGTTGAAGCCCAGACGAAATTCGTTGAGCAACTTCGAATGAAACACGCGTGTCCATTCCAGCCCCGCATTCTGGCCATGATTCAGTGTGAAGCTGCCGAAGCCTGGCAGCGAGGTAAAAGCATTGACGGGATCGAAAGGACTGAAAATATTTTCGTCCACCAGCGAGTAATGGGCAGATACCGTATCCGTAGCGCTGAAGTGCTGATCGAGCTTAGCGGTGTACAGGTTATCGGAACGGCGTATGACAGGAGCGGAGCGGAACGTGTTCGAACTTGGAAGGTTAGTCGCCGCACCTACATTTGCTAGCGGATACAGACCCAAGATGGTCGGAATATAGGGGCAGGTCGGGATTGGATTAATGAAACAAAATCCGCCCGCAAGATACAGCGCTGTTCCGGGCGCTGGATTGGACGGAGTTCCGCCGGAGTCTGCTCCCCACCATTGATCCTCTGACGGTACCGTGGCCTCCCGTGTCACCGCCTGCCTTAGCCGCAATCCCTCATACGATACGAAGAAAAACGTTTTGTCCTTACGGATTGGGCCGCCCAGCGTTCCGCCAAATTGGTTGCGCTGCAGGGCCGGGATGCCTCCGCAATCGCCAGGTACCGAGGTAGGGCCGCAAGCGGGCGCGTCGAAATAGTTTTTCGCGTCCATACTCCGGTTGCGGAAGTATTCGAACAGCGTCCCATGGAACGCATTGGTGCCGCTTTTCAGCACGACGTTGATCTGGGCCCCGCCGCCCCGGCCATACTCGGCCGAATAATCGCTGGATTGAACTTTAAACTCCTCAATCGCGTCCACCGACGGCAGAGCCACGTACTGGTTAATGTAGGGATCGTTGTTGTCCACTCCGTCGAGCAGGAAATTGTTCGACTGCTCGCGCGCGCCATTGACGCTGAGCGCTCCGCCCTGGGTCGAGTTCTGCGAGCCTTCCGCCGGCAGTTGGCTCCCCGGAACCAACAGGGCGAAATCAAGGAAGTTGCGCTGGTTCAGCGGCAACTCCTGCACCAGACGATTATTCACCACCTGGCCCAGCGTCGAAGTGTCGGTCTGGATGGCCGGAGGAGTGTCTTTCACGCGCACTTCCTCCGTGGCGGCGCCGATTTCGAGCGCGAAGTCCACACGCACCGTCTGGTCCACATTCACCGTGACCTCGCTAAAGATGCTTTTCCGGAAGCCCGCACTCTCGGCCGTCACCCGGTACCGGCCCGGCGGCAGCAGCGCCACCGTGAAATCGCCATCATCGTTAGTTTCCGCGTCGCGCATGGCGTTGGTCGCCTCATTGACCACCGTGATCCGCGCCTTGCGCACCACCGCCCCCGAAGGGTCGGTGACCGTTCCGGTGATGGTCCCCGTGGGACCACTAGCGAAAACAGCAGTCGTAAGAAAAAGTCCCAGCAACGGAATTAGCAACCAGCGACGAGCCATTAGGTTCTCCTGAAGAAATGAAGAAATCGTGCCTTCGGAAGGCAAGCTGGTGCGGCCGGCAACGAGTGAGGCCGGGAGTGGATTATGAGCAGGGGCAAAGAAAACAGAATAGAGGCCGGGATCTGCTTCATCATGAGTCTCTTCACAGTCAGCAGCATTCCCATACTCCGGCTTTTTTCGCAGAGCCAGGAATCTTGCCAACGCTGGATTGTTTCTAGTCGGTTCTGAAAGCATATTGATGCCGCGACCGGCTGGGTGTCAACCGGCGAACCGGATTTTCCAGCTTGACCAAGTGTCTCCTCTGCTACTATTCGCCCATGAGTACACCAGCCAGCGAACATCCCGCCCCGGCGGGACAAATGCAGCAAGACCGCCTGCAGCCAGAACACTCGCACCCGGACCGCCTGCCGCAAGAACGCAAAGAGCCAACCTACCTCTTCACCGAGAAGCAGGTGGCCGAGAAGAGTGAGATCGCGCGCCGTTTCCTCGAAACCCGCGCCCGTCTCAACGCCAATGTGGACAAGGCCAACAACTTCCTGGTCAAGCGCTTTTACAACATTGACCACAACGCCTACCTCGAAGGCGCCCTGCCGGCTAAGACGAAAGAGTTGATGGGTTTGGTTGCCTCGGCGTGCCTGCGCTGTGACGACTGCATTGTCTACCACGCCATCCACGGCTATCGCTTGGGCGCAACCCGCGCTGAGCAGGAAGAATCGCTCAATGTCGCGCTGGTCGTGGGAGGCAGCATCGTGATCCCCCACCTGCGGCGCGCCTACGAGTTGCTGGAAGAGTTGTACGGGTAAAGCTGACCTGCCTGATTGAGGCGTTGGAGAATACAAACCCCGAAGAGGGCCGGTTTCGGGATGTGCATGCGATTGGGTACACTTGAGCAACCACGGCGGAGAATAAATCTATGTCCGCAGAGCCCACGCAGATTCCATTACTTCCCAGTATTAACACCCCACCAAGCTATTGCCAGTACGCGGAAGGGGCCTGTGACCAGAATTTTGGCACAGCAGTGAAGTCAGACGCGCTATTTCTATACGCAACTGAGCCCGCCGCAATCGCGAATCCGATCGAGAACGCGGTCCAGCACCTAAGAATAATGGCAGGAGACAAGAGTTGGGTCACGTGGAAGGATTTGGGGGTTTCTGGCCAAATCATTTTCTGTGAGGTCTGTAAGGCGATCCGATTCACACGGTTGGTCATTGCAGACGTGACAACGTTGAACTTCAACCTCATCTTTGAAATTGGGTATGCCCTCGGCCTGGGCGTGCCGATTCTGCCTATTCGGGATACCAGCTACATCCGTGACAAGAAAGTCTTCGACGAGTTGGGGATATTGGACACGTTCGGCTATTTTGATTTCCAGAACTCACAGGATTTGCAGGCAGGAATTCTTGAGAGGCAGAATCTTCCGCCCCTTGGGCTGCAACCGCCTGCCCTGAATACAGCGCAGCCCTTGTACGTGGTGAAGAGCCCCATAGAAAACGACGGCATGGTGAAGATCATGTCGATCGTCAAGAAATCTGCGCTGAAGTTTCGAACGTTCGATTCTAGGGAGGTCTCACGCATCTCCTTGCATGAAGCCTACAAGCAGGTGATGTCGAGTAGAGCCTTGGTACTCCATCTGCTTTCCCCCGAACGAGGTGAGACTGCTCACAATGCCCGGTGTGCATTTATGGCCGGGATGGGGATGGCGGCGCGGAAGCACGTGCTCATGTTGCAGGAAGGGGAGGCACAGCACGCGCTTGACTTTAGAGATGTTGTTAAACCGTATACGAGGGCGGCACAGATCCTCGATCTGATCACCCCCCTGATGAGAGCGGTGATCGAGGAGCTTCAGACCAACACCTTTGTTCCGACGACCCTGCCTCTGAAACCGCTCGAAAAGATCGATTTGGGTGATCTCGCGGCGGAAAATGAGATTAGGGCGCTGGAGAGCTACTTCGTTCCAACCGCGCAGTTTTACGAGGTGAAGAGGGGACACGCGCGGCTCGTGGTTGGACGGAAAGGTGCTGGGAAGACTGCTATTTTTTATGGAGTCAGAAGTACCTATCGCCCCAGTAGGGCCCATCTGGTGCTGGATCTAAAACCAGAGGGCCACCAGTTCGCAAAGCTCCGCGAGTCCGTCATGGCCGAAATGAGCGAGGGTGTGCAGCAGCATGTTCTCACCGCCTTTTGGAATTTCCTTCTTCTCATGGAGCTTGCGCACCAGATCGTCCACTATGAGACGGGGCTGCAGTATCGCGATCCCAAGCTAAGGGTGGCCTATGAGAACGTGGTGGCGGCTTACGGCGAAGATGAAGAAACGGAACAGGCCGACTTTTCCGAGCGGCTTCTGAAGCTTGTAGGTCAGATCGAAGAACGAAGGAAGGCGGCAGCAGAATTGCCGTCAAGTACAGGCGAAATTACTCAACTCATACACAGCCGCGACATCCGAAAACTTAACGATGCGCTGACTTCCTACTTGAGTCTTACCCGCAGAGATATCTGGTTGCTCTTCGACAACCTGGATAAGGGCTGGCCGGTTCGCGCCGCCCGACCTGAAGACATACTTCTCCTTCGCTGTCTCTTGGAGGCAACCAGAAAATTGCAGCGACAGTTCGAGTCCAGGTCAGTAGAACTGCATTCTGTGGTCTTTATTCGAAACGACATATACGAACACCTGATCATGGAACCGGCAGACCGAGGCAAGGACACGCCCGTAATCCTTGATTGGAATGATCCTGAGGTCTTCAAGGACATACTTCGACGCCGAATTGGACAAAGCACGGGGCTACAGGAGATGTCTTTTGATGAGCTATGGGGGCTCTTCTTCGACCTGCAGGTCCAAGGACAGTCGTCGTTTCATTACATCCTGGGGCGGACTCTTATGCGCCCACGTGAAGTCATCCGTTTCGTACGCGAATGCATCAACGTCGCGATTAACCGCAACCGCGACCGAGTGACCGAGAGCGACATCCTGCACGCCGAGTCCTCCTACTCAGAAGACGCTCTCGTGGACATCACATTGGAGATGAAAGACGTCAAGCCAGACTACGCCGATGTTCCGTATGCGTTTATATCGGCTCCGGCTGTCCTCTCGCGAGCACAGGTCGAAGAGAAATTGCGAGAGGCAAAGGTCCCCGCTCAAGAATTCGAGCCAGTTATTCAACTTCTCCTTTGGTTTGGCTTCCTGGGCGTTTACGTCAACGAGGATGACGAGAGATATGCGTATCTGTTCGAGCACAACCTAAAGAGGATGCAGAGCGGGTTGTCTGCTTTCGCATACTCTGTGCACCCGGCCTTCAGGGCCGCCCTAGGAGTTCGCGCCTAAACTGAAAAAACGGCGAGACTTTCCTCGCCGTTTCGAATCGCAGAACTCAACTGTCATCACATAAGTTCACCTGTGTACAGCTTTACTACAGGGTCACACTGTCCACAAAGATATCCGCAAACCTTGGTATTTGTCACTCGTTTTTTCACACACTTCGCGCACAGCGTGGGAGCAGTCGAAAATCCGAAGGCCCGATCATCCAGACGCGCCTTTGTTTTCAGTGGATTATCGACCCTCCCGAATTGGGCTCTAGTACGGGGCCGCTACGACTGTTCGTGCTGTTTTTCGGTGCCCACTAAAACGCGTCAATCCCCGTCACGTTTTGCCCGATAATCAGCGCATGTACGTCGTGCGTGCCTTCGTAGGTTTTCACCGACTCCAGATTCATCATGTGGCGCATGATGGGATAGTCGTCGGCCACGCCGTTCGCTCCCAGAATGTCGCGCGCCATGCGCGCGCACTCCAGCGCCATCCACACGTTATTGCGCTTGGCCATCGAAATATGCTGCGGCTGTACTTTCCCCGCGTCTTTCAGCCGTCCCACTTGCAGCACCAGCAGTTGCGCTTTGGTGATCTCGCTGATCATCCATACCAGCTTGTTCTGCACGAGCTGGTGCGAAGCGATGGGCTGATCGCGCCACTGCTTGCGCAGCAGCGAGTATTGCAGCGCCGTGTCGTAGCACGACATGGCCGCCCCCACCGCTCCCCACGCGATGCCGTAGCGGGCCTGGCTCAGGCACATCAGCGGAGACTTCAACCCGCCGCTTTTCGGCAGCAGGTTCGACTCCGGCACGCGCACATCCTGCAGCGACAGTCCCGAAGTCACCGACGCCCGCAGCGACCACTTGCCGTGAATGTCGTCGGCCTTGAATCCGGGACGGTCGGTCTCGACCAAAAAGCCGCGCACGCGGTCGTTTTCGTCCTCGACTTTAGCCCAGATGATCGCCACGTCGGCGATTGAGCCCGACGTAATCCACATCTTCTCGCCGTTGATCACATATTCATTGCCGACTTTGCGCGCACGAGTGCGCATCCCGCCTGGATTCGAGCCGAAATCCGGTTCGGTCAGGCCGAAACAGCCCAGCTTCTCGCCCTTCTGCATCGCCGGCAGCCAGGCCCGTTTCTGCTCTTCGCTGCCAAATTCATAAATCGGGTACATGCACAGCGCGGATTGCACGCTGACGAAGCTGCGCACGCCCGAGTCCCCACGCTCCAGTTCCTGCATGACCAGTCCGTATTCCATGTTGCCCATGCCGGCGCAGCCGTAGCCCTTGAGCGAGGCGCCGAAAAAGCCCAGCTCGGCCATGGGCTTGACCAGTTCGCGCGGAAAGCGCCCCGCCCGGTTGCACTCCTCAATGATGGGAATGAGATTTTCTTCGATGAACTTCCGCGTGGTGTCGCGCACCAGCCGCTCGTCGTCCGTGAGCAGCGAATCGAACTGGATGAAGTCAACACCGCGAAACCTGATGGCAGGCATGGAATGTCTCCGTAGTTATGGACTGGTCACGAACTGGGCCCCAGACCCAGCCGGTGCGAGCAAGGCAGACCGCGCATGGCACGCGTGCCGCAAGCAGAACGCGCCGCGAGCCGCCGGGCAAACATACGAAGGTAGCAGGGGTGGGGAAGATGGGTCAACGCTCGCGGGCGAAAATACCCATGTGGGGACAGCCGCCTCGGCTAGCTTGCCCTGAGCGAAGCCGAAGGGTCGAGCGCAGCTCGACCGCCCCTCGGTCTCCGAAAGCGAGACAGCCGGCTCAACCTTACTGTAAAATCAAGAGCGACGGAAGAACATCCAGACGCAGCTGCAAAGGTCTTCCCGAGTGGATCGCCCGCGTGGATTGCAGTCAGTTCCGGGCTGGTTTCGGACACATTCCATCCACAACTATCCGCGGCAGCAACAGAGCGGATCATGCTGCGCAAATATCGCAGAGATAGCGACAGAGATCAGGAGAGAAACCATGGCAGTAGGCGCCAAGATCGCAAAGACAGCTGACCGCAAGAAGGTCATGGACACCACCAAGAGCACGGATTGCCCCAAGTGCGGCAAGCCCACCCGCATCGTGAAGCGGGTCAAAGACCGCGAACGCGGCGTCCCCGGCGGGGTCTACATCTCGTGCTCGGCCTGCGAGTTCTTCGAGAAGCTGTAAACGACGAGAAGGCCGGCTCACTCCCGGCACGGGGAAAGTTCCTACCCGCTGATCTGCCCCAGAATCGCCCTCGCCTCCGCCGCCGGGTCGGCGGCCTCCGTGATCGGCCGGCCCACTACGATGTAGCTGGCTCCCGAGGCGATCGCCTCGGCAGGAGTGACCACGCGCACCTGATCTCCGGCGTTGCCCCCGGCCGGACGCACTCCCGGCGTGACGATGGCGAACTCTTCCCCCAGTTCCGCGCGCAAGGTGGACGCTTCGCGCGCCGAGGCAACGACGCCCCGGCATCCGTTGGCCAGCGCAATCGCGGCCAGGCGCACAACGCTGTCTTCGACCGTGCCGCGTATGCCGATTTTTTCCAGGTCGTTTCCGTCCAGGCTGGTGAGCACGGTCACCGCCAGCACCATCAATCCCGGACTGCCCTGCGCCGCTTCCACCGCCGCCCGCAGCATTTTCCCGCTGCCCGCCGCGTGCACCGTCAGCATGCTCACTCCGAGCTTGGCCGCTTCCGCCACGGCCGCTCCCACGGTATTGGGGATGTCGTGATACTTCAGGTCGAGAAACACGCCCCGCCCCGAGGCTACGAGATCGCGCACCACCTGCGGTCCTTCCGCGGTGAACAGTTGCATGCCGACTTTGTAGGTGAGGGCAGAGTCCCCCACCGCCGCCACGATTTTCTTCGCGGCGGCAGCGGTGGAGACATCCAGGGCAATGATCAGCCGTTGGCGCGGATCGCCCTGCAAACCTTGCGGTCTGAGGTTGGGGGAGGCCGCTGGCATCCCGCTTAGTCTATGTTTTTTACGGGAGTTGTGCCACCGGAACTTGATTCAAAGCAACGGTCTGGTAATGGGGCTTTTGCGAGCGGGGGTTGACCAGATCCAGCCGTACTTTCTGCAAACCGCGTCCCCGGAACTGCAGGGCCTCGGCCGCGCTGTAGGACACGTCAATGATGCGTCCGGGCACGATCGGCCCGCGATCATTTACGCGGACCACCACGGTCCGGCCATTGCGCAGGTTGGTGACTCGCACGTAGCTTCCCAAGGGAAGCGTCAGGTGAGCGGCGGTCATGTCGTACATGTCGTAAGGTTCGCCGCTGGCGGTTGGTTTTCCGTCAAAGTCCTCGCCGTACCAGGAAGCTGTCCCAATTTGATACGGCTGGGCCTTGCCTGCCTGCTTGCGGACTCCGGGCTTGTTTTGGACTGAACTAAGTGGCTTTGGTGTCGCCTCCGAGTTGTTCGGTCCCTGAGCCGCTCCCAGGCTGGCGATCAGAAAAGAGAGCGCCAATCCTTGAGCTAAACGTCTTCGCATTCAGTTCTCCTCGCATACTCAAAAAGTGCCCATGCCTAGGCTGGTATTTTGGTTGGTTTTGAAATGCTATCGGCCTGCCAAACGCGCTGTCAAGGCCAAATGGGGGGCCCAGCTATGACCTCCTAGTAATAGATTTCACACGTAACCTGTTGGTAATTTAGGCACATGGAGCGAAGGGCCTTTATTTCGCATGGGTTACACGTTTATATAGTAGTAAATACTCTTGCTCAACTAGTAGGGTATAATTTACAAACCTTTTTGAATCAGTCACTTGCGCTCCATCGTACAGACAAACATCATGGAATCAAGCGCTTACACCGTTGACTCCGAAGGCAGCACCGAAGATTATTTTCCTAAACCCGAGTGCGGAAGTGAGTTCCAATGCCAGACGATGTGAGATTCTGGTGCCGAAAGGGCTGCCCCCGGGGCGCCAGTAGGTTGTGAGGATTATGGCCGAAAGACCACCAGTCGTGCTCTCCATTGCCGGTTTCGACCCCTCGTCCGGGGCAGGCGTCTCGGCTGACATCAAGACCATTGCCGCCCATGCCTGCTACGGGGTGGCCTGCATCACCGCCCTGACCGTCCAATCCACCTCCGGGGTGCGCAGGGTGGCGGCCGTTGACCCGACCCTGGTCACCGAGACCCTGGAGGAGCTGGCTGCGGACCTGGAAATCGCTGCCGTCCGCATCGGCATGCTGGGCTCGGGAAAGGTAGTCAAGGCGGTGGCCGACTTCTTGTCCAGCTCGCCCACAGGCGCTACCAAGAACCGTGCAGAAAAAGCGCGTCTGCCCAATATTGTGCTGGACCCGATCCTCAAGTCCTCTTCCGGCGCCGACCTGCTCGACCGGGACGGAGCCCGGCTGATGATCGAGCGGCTCATTCCCCTGGCCGAGGTGGTCACTCCCAACGTGGATGAAGCCGCCTTCATTACCGGCATGAAGGTGCGGGAACTGGACGAGATGAAGGCTGCAGCCGCGAAACTACACGAGATGGGCGCCCCGGCCGTGGTTATTACCGGCGGCCATCTGGAGAAAGCGATAGACCTGTTGAGCTTCACCACCCGGCGCGGCATCGAGCAGGAAATCTTCAAAGCCGAGCGCCAGCGTTCCAACTCCACGCACGGCACGGGATGCGCTTTCGCGACCGCTATGGCCTGCCACCTGGCGCTCGACCGCGGCCTGGCCGAAGCCGCTCTGCTCGCCAAAACCTACGTCGCCGCCGCCATCTCCTACGGACAGCCGCTTGGCCGCGGCACCGGACCGGTCCACCATCTGTACCGCATGGGCCAGCAGCGCCGCGCAGTCGCCTCGGGCAATGAATCGTAGGCGGTAAGAAAGTGTGGGATTAGTCTGCGAAGTGGTTTTGGGTAGCGCTCAGGACTGATAAGAACGCGGGGCTTTAGCCCCAGAGGGTCGGATGGACAACCATTTGTAACAAGAGTTAGTTTCCGGAAGGTTTCTTCAGAAGGATTCCCGCCACAAACGACGCCGTTGCGGCCAGCAGCCATTCGGCGCGGTAAAGCTGGATGGCCTGCCAATCCACCAGAGTCTTGACCTGCAGCAGCCCGACCAGCAGGGCTCCGCCAAGGCAACCGAGGCCCATGATAAAAGCGGCCAGAGACGCCGTGGGAAGGCCCAAACGCTGTTTGATCTCGTCGAAATGCAGGTAGTGGAGCCAGGCTGGAAACTGGATTCTGCGCCAGTGGAACTTCGCTGCGACTGACTTGACCCGGAGCACCGCCCGCTCCCAAAGCCCGGCCATATCGGCGGCGTCCGCTCGGGCCGCATCGCTGATGGCCTCGGGACGACGCCGGCCGCAGGAGTGGCAGAAACGGGATCCCAGCAGAAATTCGGTCCCACAGCCGGGGCAAGCTTCCGCCATGGTGGGGAGGGCTTCGTGGACAACCATGGCATCATCCAGCACCAACGACGCCGGACGCCAGAATTCCTGCTCGGTTTGCTGCACGACTTCAGACATAATGAAAACTCACACCGGACTCAAAGAAGAGCCTCAAGCCCTTTTGGCATTCCAAGCGCCAAATCGCGGTCGCTTCTAAGTGCCGGAACAACAAATACTTGCAATTCTTGAGGCTTGGTTGCCGCGCCGCCGCAGGGCAATAATTACGCGAGCTAACGGGTAAAGATGCCTCAGTTACCGAAGGCCGAAGACCCTTGCGTGCCAGAACATAACGGCTGGAACCGGTACGACAATCCACAGCGACCGGAATCCCTGAAGCCGCATCCAAAACCACAGGGCCGAGTCCAGCCGAGCTCCATTCGGCGGACCGGGCGCCGACATTCCACAACTTCGATTCCACAACTTCGAATCAGTCTGTGGCTGGGCAAATTATAGGGAACCGCGGCGAGGCTGAGAGGTAGCAGGCAGGGTTCGGGGATGACATTCTTGATTCGGCACGGCTCGGGCGGGGTTCGTTTAGACTAGAGCCACCGACGGTTGACTAGAAGGATTCTCGATGAAGTCTGCGCGACACACGCAAGGGTTCCTGATTGTCCTGCCCCTTCTGCTCCTGCTTTGCCTGCCGGTCGTTGGTCAGGCGCCTTCCACCAACGGCAGCCCGCACGGTGCGCCTCGCGATCCCCAGACCGACGCCGCCTTTGATCACTTCTACAACATGGAATACGACCGCGCCACGCAGGAGTTCGAGAAGATCCTCGAGAAGCATCCCAACGATCCTTTCGCCGTCAACCATCTGCTGACCGAAGTGCTGATGCGCAATCTTTACGAAACCGGCGGCATGAACACCGGGGACTACTCCAACGACAGCTTCATCGGCCATGCTCCCCGCCCCACCGATCAGAAGGTGAAGGATCGAATCAAGGGCCTGGCCCATCGCGCCGAGGCCCTCGAGGAGCAGCAACTCAAGGCCAATCCGAAGGATGTGGGCGCCCTCTATTGTCGCGGCGTCACCCGGGCCCAGTTCTCCGTTTACACCGGAATCGTCGAACGAGCCTGGTTCTCGGCCCTGCGCAACGCAGTCGGAGCGCGCCACGACCATGAGCATGTGCTCGAACTGGATCCTGACTATCTGGACGCGAAGATGGTCGTGGGCACGCACAACTACGTTGTGGGCAACCTGCCCTGGACCGTGAAGGTCGCCGCCCCCCTGGCCGGATTGAGCGGGTCGAAAGACAAAGGCCTCGAATATCTGCGCGAAGTGGCGAAGAGTGACGGCGAGAATTCCGTGGACGCCAAGGTGATGCTGAGCCTGTTCCTGCGCCGCGAACATCAGTACGACGAAGCCCTGGGTGATATGCGGGAGCTGTCTGCCAAATATCCGAAAAATCATCTCTTCCTCACCGAAGTAGCGAACCTGCTTCGCTCTGCCGGCCGCCTCGACGAGGCCGAGACGGTCTATCGCACGGTGTGGCAGAACGGCCGGGAAGGGAAGTACGGCAACCTGCACTACGAAATGGCGGCGTGGGGCCTGGGGGACCTGTTGCGCAGCAAGAAAGAACTGGCCGCGGCGGCCACGGCCTATGAACTGGTGAACGACGCGCCCAACCCCGATCCCGATATCCTGCAGAAGGCGAATCTGGCGGCCGGAGAGATGTACGACCTGCTGCAGAAACGCGATCTGGCCATGAAGCGATATCAGACGGTGCTCGCCGGCAACGCCAATACCGGCCCCGCCGACCAGGCCCGCCGCTATATTCGGGAGGCGTATCGGGAGTAGTGGGGTTTTGTTGTGATATGATCAATGCATCAATTGATGATTGACGGAGCCAGCTTATGAATCGCCGTGTAGACGCCCATCTCGCCCGCACACAGTTCGGCCAGATCATGGATCGGGCTGTCGAAAACAACGAGCGTTTTGTGGTGGAGCGGCGCGGAGAACCGGCCGTGGTGATCATGAGTATCCAGGACTTTATTCGCACCGCCGCGCCCCCTCCCGACTGGCTGGAAAAAGCGTGGGGCGGCGCCAAAAAGAGGGGCCTGGACAAGCTCACCCCGCAGAACATTGACGCTGAGATTTCTTCCTACCGCCGCGAGAAGCGGAAATGATTCGCGCGGTGCTCGACACGAACGTCCGCGTGTCGGCCATGATCTCGTCCGCCGGAAATGAAGCCCTGCTGGTCCTGGCGATCAACCATCGATTAGTCAAGCCTTGCTTTTCCGCCGAGATCCTCCAGAAATACTCTGACGTTCTGCTTCGGCCGAAGTTTGGGTTTCCCGCGGATGAGGTTGACGCACTGCTCGCCTTGCTCCGCCGCCGGGGCGACTATCTTCGTCCCGTTCCGATGCCCCGTGCCTCGCCGGACCCCGGAGACGACAAGTTCATCGCTTGCGCGCGGGCGGGAAAGGTCGGCTTCCTCGTGACTGGCAACAAGCGACACTTCCCGGAAAGCCAGCTCCCCGGCACAAGGATCGTAAACGCCGGAGAACTGCTGGAGTTCATCACCCTTGAGTTGTGAGGAGTAGGGACACAGTTCGCGGCCGCGGCAGCCCCAACATGCGGCTGGTAAGATGGAACTTTCAACCTGCAATTTCCGTAGCCTACGGTAGGGAGGCGACCCATGTACTGCAACCACTGCGGCAAAGTGATCCAGGATGACGCGGCCGTCTGCGCCTACTGCGGCATTCGCGTCGGCGCCTCGCAGGCCCGGCACAAGCTCATGCGCCCGCGCGTGGGACGCAAAATCGGCGGCGTGTGCCTGGGTTTCGCTGAGTATTTCGACATAGACGTGGCTCTGGTGCGGGTGGTTTGGCTGATCACGGCGATCATGACCTGCATCGGTTTCATTCCCTACATCATCGCCTGGATCGTAATGCCGGAAGAGCCACTACTGCTTTCAGCACCGGTGGGCGCGCAGCAGGTCACGAATCCGTAGTTCATGTGGGGACAGCCGCCTCGGCTGTCCGTCGAGCGAAGCTCGACGGAGTGTGACCTCGACCTCAGGCCTGGGCCCCAGATTATGATTTAATCGCATCTGGCTGAGGTCTGACGTCTGACGACCGAGGTCTTTCTGCATGGAGCCAATTCCCTCCCAGCGCGTCAAGAGCGGTGACGCTGAAATCGCATACTGGACACTCGGCGACGGTTCCCCGGTCGTTCTGCTCCATCCTTTTCCGGCCCACCACGAATTCTGGTTGCCGGTGGCGGAAACTCTGGCCACTCGCTACAAGGTGATCCTGCCCGACCTGCGCGGCCACGGCGATTCCGGCGTGGGCGAAGGCCCGGCCACCATGGACAAACACGCGGCAGACATCGCTCGCGTCATGGACGATGCCAACATCGGCCGCGCTCCGCTGATCGGAGTTTCGATCGGGGGCTACATCCTGTTCGAATTCTGGCGCAAGCATCGGGGCCGCGTGGCCGCGCTCGGCCTGTGCAACACGAAAGCGCCAGCCGACAACCCCGAGGCTCGCGCCGGACGCTTGCAGGCCGCGAACGATGTTCTCGAGCGCGGCACCGAACCGTTTTTCGAGACCATGATCCCGCGCCTGCTGGGCAAGGCCACGCGCGAAACCCGGCCCGACCTGGTCGAGGGCGCGCTGAGCATGATGCGGAAAATGTCCCCCGAAGACGTGGCTCAGGTGCAGCGCGGCATGGCCGAGCGTCCCGACTCCGTCGAAACCTTGAAAGGCATCAACGTCCCTACGCTTCTCGTCACCGGAGACGAGGACATCCTCACCGGCGTGAACGAGGCGGAACTCATGCGCCAGCACATCTCCGGCAGCCAGCTGCGCGTGATCCCGAAAGCCGGGCACTACTCTTGCTGGGAGCAACCCGCGGAAGCGGCCAGACTCTTGCGCCAGTTTCTGGATGGGATCTGAGTTTCCGGGCGGATCTAGGAACAGTGCCTTTGGGTGGTGCAGCGCTTCAGCGTTGCGATTCGTGCCTGTTACCTGGTGGGCTTCAGCCCCTGAGGCCGCGTTGGACAAGACGTGTTGAGCTAGAATCGAGAACGTCATGAAGAGAATCTCCCTCCTGCTCATCCTGCCTCTGCTGCACTATGCTGCTGCGCAGACTCATTCCACCGAGCGTCCGCGAATTCTCGGCATTGACCATGTTTCGTTCTATACGACTGCGCCCGACGGCGTGCAGAAACTCTATGGCGACCTGCTCGGCCTCGCGTCCGCCACGCCGGTCGAACCCGGCGGCACGGTGCGCTACATGATCGGCACGCAATGGGTCGGCTACAGCCCTGCGCCCGATGCCAAGGCCACCGACCGCATGGATCACGTCGCCTTTGCCACCGACAACATCGTCGCCCTGCGCCGTTACCTGACCCGCAAGGGATTCCCGCCTTCGCAGATTCAGGGCCATTCCGACCACAGCCTGAGTTTCACGGTGAACGATCCGGAAGGGCATCGCATCGAATTCGTCGAGCGAGGCAAGAGCGCGGCCGTGCCGCCGGCTGCGTCGGCCGTGTCGCGGCGCATGATTCACGCCGGCTTCGTGGTGTACCACCAGGATGCCGAAGATCATTTCTACCGCGACATTCTCGGCTTTCGCCTCTACTGGCACGGCGCCGACAAGCCCGGCGCACCCGACGACTGGGTAGCCGTGCAGGTGCCGGACGGCACCGACTGGCTGGAGTACATGCTGAACCAGCCCGCGCACATGGACCCGCAACTGACCGGAGTGATGAACCACATCTCGCTGGGCGTCACCGACATGAAGAAGGCGCAAGCCATTCTGGAGTCGCACGGCTGGAAGCCCCACGGCGACGAACAGGCCGAGATCGGCAAAGACGGCAAGTGGCAGCTCGATGTATTTGATCCCGACCTGTCGCGCGTTGAGCTGATGGAGTTCAAGAATGTGCAGAAGCCGTGCTGCAACGACTTCACCGGGCCGCACCCGGAGGAATAATAGTATACGTACATTTATGTACGGTCTATTTTGTATGTATGCTCCTCGAAAACGTGTGGGATAAGAGTTTTGCACTTCGGACGCGTCTCCTGGAATGCCATTTCCCGAGCCGGAAAAGGCCCTGGCAACGACGATCGTTGGCGGGCACGAGGAAAGGTATCGTCCGCAACAAAATTGTGCGTCCTGCAGCCTCGCAAGACCCTTCTACGAATTTTCAACAACTTACACGAAGACTCAACGAGTTGCACGAAGACTCAACGACTTACGTTGACAGGGATCAGCCCCGCTAAAACCGGACAGCCGAGGCGGCTGTCGCCACATGAGCAGGGCCGCCCGACGGTCAGCACCAACTATGGCAGCCAGGATTTGTTAGAATCTCCGCGACGACAACTGCCATGACAACAATTAGCCTGACCGAAGCGATCCTGGTTCCTCCTCAGACTGTGGTCACCGCCAAAGGCGACGGCTCCGCCGTGGACGTTAGCGGCGCCGCGAATCGAGTTTTTCTCATCACCCTCGCCATCACCAGAATCATCGAGCAGGAATCGCTCGACGTCAGCATCTACGGCTCGCCCGATGGCGCGGCGTGGGGCGTGAAATCCATCGCCGCCTTTCCCCAGAAGTTTTATTCCGGCGAGTCCCCGTTGCTGCTCGATCTGACCGCGCACCCGGACGCGAAATTCGTGCGCGCGCACTGGGAGGTCGCCCGCTGGGGACGCGGCACCGAGACGCCCATGTTCGAGTTCGGCGTGACGCTGAAAGAAGTCCCGGCCAAGATTCTGCGAGAAGCCACCGCGGAAGCCAGAGCGATGGCGTAGGGAGATTTGATTTCTGCAATCGCCGGTCGTCCCCATTTTCCCCGAATCCCATCAGCTATATTGATCTCAGCATGAAGAATGAGTCCCACGTCGTAGTGCGTCCGGCCCGCAACGTGCGCGGCAGTGTGCGGCTGCCGGGAGACAAGTCCGTCTCGCACCGCTACGCCATGCTGGCCGGAATTGCCGAGGGACCATCGCGTCTCGAGAACTATTCCACCGGCGCGGATTGCGCCAGCACCCTGGGCTGCATGCGCGCCCTGGGAGTGGCCTGGGAGCGCGAAGCCGGCGGGGACAACGTCATCGCGGTGCAGGGAAAAGGCTTGGCGCTGGCCGCGCCCGCCGTCCCGCTCGACTGCGGAAACTCGGGCTCGACCATGCGCATGCTCTCGGGCATTGTCGCCGGACAGAAGTTCTCGAGTGAGATGATCGGTGACGAATCGCTCTCCCGCCGTCCCATGGAGCGCGTTATCAAGCCGCTTTCCGCCATGGGCGCGCACATTACGTCTCACGACGGCAAGCCGCCACTGCGCATCACCGGCGCGGCCCTGAAAGCCATTGACTACAAAATGCCGGTGGCCAGCGCGCAGGTGAAATCGTGCCTGCTGTTTGCCGGTTTGTTGGCCGAAGGTGAGACGCGAATCGAAGAATCCGTGCGCACCCGCGATCACGGGGAAGTGGCGCTGCGGGCATTCGGGGTGATGGTCCAGCGCAAAGGCGCTGGTGCAGGCGGTTCTGTTGGAAACGAAGTCCGCATTCGCGGCGGCCAGCGGCTGCGCGGCATCGAGGCCCGCATTCCCGGCGATCTTTCGAGCGCGGCATTCTTTTTGTGCGCGGCCGCGTTGTTTCCCGGCTCGCAGCTGGCGATCCCGAATCTGCTGCTGAACCCGACGCGCGCCCGCCTGCTCGATATCCTCATGCAGTTGGGCCTGCGCATCTCCGTCACCCAGCTCGAAGAGATTCACGGCGAGATGGTGGGCTCGCTGCAGATCGAAGGCGCCAAGCTAAAGGCGGCGACCATCGCTGGAGCCGACTCGGCCGCTTTGATTGACGAAATTCCCGTGCTCGCGGCCATCGCGCCTTACTCGGAACAGGGCATCGAGGTGCGTGACGCCAAAGAACTGCGCGTGAAAGAGTCGGACCGCATCGCCGCCGTGGCCAGGAATCTGCGGCTCATGGGAGCCGAGGTCGAGGAGCGCGAAGACGGGCTGAAGATTCCCGGCGGCCAGACTCTGCACGGTGCGGAGCTCGATTCCTTCGGCGATCACCGCATTGCCATGGCTTTTGCCGTCGCTGCCCTGCGCGCCCAAGGCGAAACCCTCATCCGCGGCGCGGAGTCGGCGGCTATCTCCTATCCTGCCTTCTTCCCAACGCTGGAAGAAGTGGTCGAACGCTGAAGTAGTCAAACGACAGGTATCCGCGCTTTTCATCTTTCCGCAGGTAACCTTCGCCCCATCACTGCCGTGACCTGTCATGCCCTCCCGGGGCATGGAAAGATTCTCGATAAGGCGGGGACCGCCCCATTTTGCAGTCCTCAAATTCGGGGTTCGCTTTTTCTGGAGGTACGAGTATGCGTTCGAAGGGGATGCTGTGCGCTGTGGTTGTTCTTGGCCTGGCCTCGGCCGGTTACGCCAAAGAACCCAAGGCCTATCAGAGCGGCAAGTTGTTGCAGATGGATTCGGTGCAGTGCGGCACGGCTGAGAACGGAAAGAAGAAGACTCAGGAGCTTCTGTGCCAGGAGTATGTAGTGCAGGCGGAAAGAGTGATCTACCGCATCCGTCCGCGCGACGAGAAGCATCCGGTGTTGCTCCCCGTGGGCGGGCAGGCGCAGTTCCGGCTGGAGAAGGACAAAATGCTGTTGCGCGTGCAAGATCTGGATGACAAGGAGCGCGAGTTCGTGGTGGTCTCGATGACGCCGCGTTCCGACGCCAGCACCGCCGACGCCACCCCAGCTCGGCTGAATCACCTGCAATAACCCAACCCGCAAGAGAGCAAGATTCGTGAACGGCGCGGAGCGTGATCCGCGCTGTTTCTCTTTCCTGACAACGTTTTCTGACGTTCTCAGGAAGGGTCGAAATTCGTCACGGGCGCTTGTGACTCCTGTCACGGCACAGTTTCAGCCTTGCCTTCATAGTAAGCAGTACGAAAGGCGGAGCTTTCCGCCGGCAGGGACAGGTTCAGGTGGATGCCAGTCCACAACGTTACGTGAACCCGTGGGTCGTCGCCTTCTCCGTGATGCTGGCGACCTTCATGGAAGTGCTCGATACCACCGTTGTCAACGTCTCCATTCCCCACATCGCCGGCAATCTGGCTTCGACCAACGAAGAAGGCACGTGGGTAGTCACGTCGTATCTGGTTTCCAACGCGATTGTGTTGCCCATCTCCGGCTGGCTGGCCAACCACATGGGCCGGAAGCGGCTGCTGCTGACCTGTGTGGCCGGATTCACGGTGACTTCGCTCTGCTGTGGAATGGCGAATTCCCTGACGCAATTAATCGTGTTTCGTATTCTGCAAGGTCTGACCGGTGGCGGCCTGCAACCTCTGGCCCAGGCGATTCTTCTGGAAACTTTCCCCAAGGAGCGGCACGGTCATGCCATGGCGGCCTTCGGCATCGGCATCCTGCTGGCGCCGATTCTCGGACCTACGCTCGGCGGATGGATCACCGACAACTACACCTGGCGCTGGATTTTCTATCTCAACCTGCCTGTGGGCGTTTTCTCTCTGTTCCTGATGAACCGGTTTGTATTCGATCCACACTACGTGAAGCGGAGCGGCGGCGGGGTTGATCTTTGGGGGATTGGTTTTCTGGCGCTGGGCATCGGTTCGCTGCAGGTTCTGCTGGATACGGGCCAGCGCAAGGACTGGTTCTCGTCGAACTACATTCGCACGTTCGCTATGCTGTGTGTGATTGGACTGGTCGCCCTGATCATCCGCGAGTTGATGGCCGACCATCCCGTCGTGGATTTGAGCGTGCTCAAGAACCGCTCTTTCAGCGCGGGCGTGTTTCTCATCGGCATGCTGGGCTTTATCCTCTACGCCAGTCTGGTCCTGCTGCCTCTGTATCTGCAAACGCTAATGGGCTATCCCGCCTACAACTCGGGGCTGGCATTGTCTCCGCGAGGGATTGGAGCGCTGCTGTTCACGCCTCTGGCCGGCCACTTGACCACCAAGACTGACCCGCGGCGCCTGCTGGTGGTGGGTCTGGTCCTCGGCTCGATCACGATGTTTCAGCTTTCCGGACTCAATCTCTACGCTGGGTTCTGGGACATTCTGTGGGCCCAGGTGTTGCAGGGGGTCGCGCTCAGCTTTCTTTTCATCCCGCTGATGGCGCTGGCCATGTCGCGCATTCCGCCGGAGAAGATGGGTAATGCCACCAGCATTTTCAACCTGATGCGCAACATCGGGGGCAGCGTCGGCATCGCCATCATGACCACATTCCTGGCGCGGCGCACGCAGGTGCACCAGAACCACCTGGTGGCGAACGTCACCGCAGGCAGCGCCCAGACCCTGAGACTGCTGCAGGGTCTGCGCGCGAACTTCCATGCCCACGGCGCCGACTCGGTTACCGCTTCGCACAAGGCCCTGGCGGCCATCTATAGCATGGTGCAGCAGCACGCCGCCATGCTTGCCTTTGTCGAAGCATTTTGGGTGATGGGTGTCGTGTTCCTGTTGATGCTGCCTTTCCTGCTGCTTCTGCAGTATTCCAGGCCGGCGCGTCCGGCCCAGCCTGTGGCCGAAGCTGGGAAGGGGCTCGTTCCCTCGGATGTCTCTTCCAACCTGCCGGAGGTTTGGGAGGAGACTCCAGAGCCTGTGCGCGACCAAGAGCACGATCTGGTTCTGCGCTAGTCTGTAGAGCCGTAGCTCGCTGCGTCTCTACCGAAATTCCGTACCTGTGATAAAGTATTGCCCACCGTAGGGGCTGGCCGTGGGGGCTGGCCGAATCCGCTCAGGTTTTGCTCGCATGCGCTTTTCTGTCATCCAAGGAGTCAGCCATGACCACCCTGCGCGATCTCGTGAAAGACCGCAAAGTATATTCGATTGAGGCCAGTCGCACTGTGCTGGAGGCGGCGCGCTTCATGATGGAGCACAGCGTCGGCGCCCTGCCGGTGCTGCGCAGCGGCGAACTTGCCGGCATCGTCTCGGAGCGCGACATCATGAACCGGGTAGTGGCGGCCGGGCGCACGCCGGGCACGACTTCGGTCTCGGAAATCATGACTGCGAACCCGCGCGCCGTCGCCGCCGACGAAAGCCTGGAGGAATGCCTGTTCATCATGCGCGAATTCGGCTTCCGCCATCTGCCCATCGTGGACGGCAAGGAGTTGAAGGGACTGGTCTCGCTGCGCGACATCCTCATGCAGCAGGCCGCCGAGATCGAGCGCCAGGCGCGCCGGGCGGCAAGTTAAACCGGACTCCGACCTCAGACCTCAGCGTATGAGGTGCGAGGTCTGAGGTTTGAGGTCCGACGCCGTTTATTCCCGCTTGCGCAGCAGCACTTCGCCCGGTTTGGGCGGAAGTTTGAAGGGAAACTCGAACATCTTTCCGTCGAGCGGCACGCGCAGGATGAATTCCTCCTGCCGCTTCCAGCCGCTGATCCACTTGCTGTCGGTGCTGAACAGCACCCACCCGCTGGCGTCGCCATTCGCCGGTCCCATCCGCGCCGGGCGCAGGCTGTTCTTGCCGACAAATTCCAGCAGTTCGGCGGCGTCTTTTTGGAAGGCCCGGACGTAGGTTTCGGTTTCCGCCTTCTTTTCCGGATGCTTTTGTACGTCGCGGGCGGCCTGGTGATCCACTTCGTCGGCGTCGTCCTGCACTTTTTGCGCGAAGGAATCGGGATCGAGCGCGGGCTGAACGATCTGGAAGTGTTTCACGAACTCGAGGGAAATGTTTTCGGTGGCGAGGTCGAGCGACCCCTGGCCCCGGTAACGCACCGCCAGCAGCACGCTGAAGAACGGTTCGTGCCTGCGGTGAACTTTCTCCAGTTCCTGGGAATCTACGGCCAGGGTGATACCGACATCGCCAGACCACAGTCCGTAGCGGTACTTGCCGTCGTCGCTGCGGGAAAAGGTACAGCCGGGATGGGATTCATCCCAGCGCACGGCGGGAATTTTCGACTTGTCTTTGCGCGGCGCGGCAAGTCCCGGAGCAGGCAACAGCAGCGCAGCCGCTGCCAGGGCCAGGGCCAGCCGGCTCGGCGGATAATGCCCGGTCCGGCGCATGATTCTAGTTGGCGGTCGGTGCGGTCACCGACAGGGTGACGGTGGAGGCGGAACCGGAGCCGGAAGAACCTGTGTTGCTGGAGGCCTGGCCTGCAGCGTCCACGCCGACGATGGTGAAGGTGTAGGAGTTGGCGGGAGTTATTCCGTTCGGCGTGCTGGTCGCGTTGGGGCTGGTGCCGCAGGCCGGCATCAGCAGAAAGGCTCCGCTCACGACGAAAAGAGCCAGCAGACCCCAAGCTTTCCTAGATTGTTTCCCACCCGCCGCCGCGCCCAGGCCCACCAGCGCCAACATGGGCAGGGACAGCCAGAGAGCGAAGAAACTCCGAGCGGCCCCCGCTGGGACCGGGCCGTACGTTCTGATCGTCAGGGTGGAGGTTACAGTCGCTCCTCCGGCGGGCACCATGACAGGCTGCGAGCTGAACGAACAGATGGGAGGAATTGTCACCAGGGGAGTGATCGAAGAGCACGCCAGCGTTACTCCTCCTGCCGGGCTGGAGTAGCCGAAGATGGGATTGATGTTGATCACCGCTGTGGCCCCGTTTCCGGCGGGTATGCTGGTGGGCGAGACCGCTGTTTTCACCGTAATCGTGAATTGTGGCACTGCTGGCAGCACCGACAAATCCTGCTGAACCGACACGGGCGGGAGCGAAGGTGTCCCAGGTGCGGTTCCTGTGACGGTGACGATATAGCGCCCGGTCGGCGTGGAACCCAAGGCCGTGATGGTGACGGAAGCGCCGCCCGGAGGCGTCCTGGAGGCTGGACTCACTTGGCATGCGGGAGAGGTCACCACCTGATTCGTCGCCGCCGAGGTCACCTGGCAGGCGAGATCTACCGAGCCGGTGAAACCACCAGAACTATCCAAAGTGAGGTTCGACGAGTCTGTGCCGCCGGGCTCGATGGCCGCCGGCGGAGGGAATGGAGCCATCACCAGCGTGAAGTTCTGCCCGGACGCCGACGGCAGCACAACCAGGAAGGCAGCAAGGCACAAAAGCGTGAGGCTGACGCGCACCGTCCGGAATTTCCGCCTTGATTGCAAGAATTCAGATTTCAACATGAGCAGGTTTACGTTTCAATTCACTTCGATTCCCAGCACGACGCAAAGGCTGCCCGGCGCTTCGCCCGGGCGCCCTCGATTCTGCCGGACACAGCCGGCGCACCTGCCGGCTGCGGCGAGTCACGAACTTATTCTAACCCAGCCTGTTCGTGCTTTGCGCCTCACGCACGGATCGCAGGAATCGCTTGAGAGAATCTTCCATACTACCATCAACTCCAGCAGGGTCACGAAGGCCGCGTCATGATCGGTAGTGACAAGGTCAAACCTTGTCACTACCTCATGATCTTAGGCGCGGAGCCATAAAAACTGCGGCCGCCTTCCAGGTCGGAAGACGGCCGCCGCGATTCCAAAACTGCTGTCCTAGTTGACGGTCAGAGTCACCTGGGTGGAGTGCGACAGGTTGTTCGCATCCGTTCCCGTGATGGTGACCGTGTAGCCGCCCGCAGGAGTACAACCCGTGCAGCCCCCGCCGCCTCCGCCTCCGCTGCTGCTGCTGCAGGCGGGGAGGAAGGACAACAGGGACATGACCACGCCAAGAAGCAGGAACCCGAGCAGTTTGCTGCGCCGCGATCCGTCCGTACTGAAGCGCATTCCCACCAGCGACAAGCCAACGATGGGCAGCCAGAGGGCGTAGAAGATCTTCGGCGCACCGTACAGCGCGGCTGTCTTGCCGGTCGTGGTGACGGTCAATATGGACGTGGCGCCGGGGCCGGTCGGCGTTTGTGGGTTTGTGGAGAAACTCGACGCGCTGCAAGTTGGCGCGGGCGATCCGCCTCCGCTCACGCTGCACGCCAGGTTGACCGCAAGGGTGTAACCGTTGACCGCGGTCAGGGTGACGGTTGACATGCCGGAGCTTCCGGGGCTGACCGCAGCCGGGGTGGTGGCCGAGATGCCGAAGTCCGCGGTTGTCGTCGGTGTAAATGCAGCTATGAAGGCATCCGGGCAGGGTGTGGCAGCGCCGAGAGAGTTCGTGCAGCTTCCGGTGCCGCCATAGGTACCGTCCAGCGCGGCCGTAGTGGGGAACTTTGCGGTTGAACCGTTGCCGGAGTCCGTATCGCCGGTGACGTAAACGTTGTTCGAGCCATCCAACCCGATCCCGACAGAGAAGTACTGGTCTTCGTCACCGCCGCCGCCCAGGTAAGTCGAAAACAGCAGGCTGCTTGAGCTTAAATTGAGCGTGCTCACAAAAGCGTCGGTGGGCCCGCTCAGAGACGGTCCGCTGGCGTTGGCAGTTACAGGGAACTTACTCGAACTGGTCTGCCCTGTCAGGTACACGTTGTCTGAACCGTCGAGTGCGATAGCGAACCCATAATCGGTACCGTTCCCCCCGAAGTAGGTGCTCTGGGTGGCCGCGGTTCCGGTCTTGTTCAGTTCCACGACGAACGCGTTCTGCGTGCCGGCCAGCGAACCCTGATAGGGCGTTCCGCTGAGGGGGAAATCGGAGGAGGAGGTCCTGCCGGTAAGAAACGCGTTGCCGGTGGAGTCGGCTGCGATCGCCAGAGCATCGTCAATTGCGCTTCCTCCGTAGTAGGTGGCGTAGTTATAGCCGGAGAGATTCGCCTTGATGGATACCACAAAGGCATCGTCCTGCGGATTGCCGGAGACGGGATTACAGTTCCCATCTGTGCCGCAGGTGGTCTGGACCGCGCCGGGGGTGGCAGGAAAGTCGTTGGAAATGGTTATGCCAGAGACGTAGATATTGCCGGCGCCATCCAGGGAGACACCCGTCGCCAGATCGCCGGCGCTGCCGCCAATGTAACTGACCAGCAGGTAGGCAGTGCCGTCGGACATGAGCTTGACGATGTAGCCGTCAGTTGCCCCGGAGCCCGTTCCAAGGTTGATCGCGTTTCCCTTCGGCAGAGGGTTGACCGGCCCGCCGCCCAGGTCGGAGGCAAAAGTTTGTCCGACCACATACAAGTTGTGGCCGCTGTCAACCGCAAGACCCAGGCCCGTGGTGTCGTCGCTGCCCTCGATGTAGGTGGCCCAGACAATGGCGCCGCCACTGAGCGCGAGTTTCACGGCATAGCCCGAGTTACTGCCGTTAGGCCCACCGCCCGGTCCAGGCTGCACGGCGTTGTTGGTAACCGGGAAGTCATCGGAGTCGGTCGTTCCCGCGACATAAATACCCTGGCTATCCACTGCGATGCCACCAGGAAAGTCATCGGAGCTACCGCCGAAGAACGTGGTGAAAGCGCACGTTCCGGTGGGGCTGATCTCGGTGACGAAGGTGTAAGCGAATTCTTTCTTCTGTGGCGTGAGTTGAACGGACCCGCCCTGCGAAGCCGATGCCGGAATCGTGGTGGAATCGCTCGCCCCGGCAACGTAGGAGTTGCCGGAGGAGTCTACGGCAATGGCAATTCCGTAGTCCGCGGAGCTGCCGCCGAAATACGTGGAATAGGTCACGACCGGATCAATCACCAGCTCGCGGTTGTGATCATAGGGAGCCAGGGCGAAGCCGACTTCGTTGTTGGCCTTCAGAACGAAGCGGGCGTCCACGGGCTCGCGGGTGCCGGTCTTCTCTTGGCCGATCCGGTTCTGGTAGGCGACGGGCTGGTGCAGTTGCACGGGGCCGGCGGTGGTTTCCAGAATCAGGTTTCCGGTATCGTCGGTGTGGATGCTTTGCGCGCCTTCGATGTTGAGCGCGATGGACGCTGCGTCGGCGCCGGGGCTGACCAGGTAATCGAACTCCAGTTGCTTCGACAGGCCGTGGAAGGCAAGGTCCACTCCCGGATACACGCCGCGGTAGCTGACCCGCCCGTAGAGGGGAATGTTGGAGCGCCACTTGGACTGGTCGCGTCCAATGAAATAGTTCACCTTGCCGGGCTGCAGATCCTCGGCCACGAGTTGGGCGTGCGACTTGGGTCCCAGCAGATTCATGCGCAGGACGGCGGTGGATTCGGGCGCGCGCCGCTGTGCCCGCTTTTTCCGCAGGGCTTCTGCTGCGGCCGCGCCGCGGCGCTTGTTCATCATCATGTCGAGGACTTCCGAGGGCCGTCTCTGCGACAAAGTCATGACCGCGTGCGATGAAGTGAGGAACAGCTTGTATCCCTGGCCGCGGGCCATGTATTTCACCTGGGGATCGGCCTGGCCCTGGTTGGCCTCAAAGGCCAGCGGGAGTGCGGCGTAGGTGGCTTGAATGCGGTTGCGCACGGCCGGGTTCGCTGCGGGCGTGGGCGAAGCAGCGGTGGCGGCTACGCTCGCGTGCTGACGGCGGGCCGGAAGCGGAGCGGCGACGACTACTGCCGCAACGGCGGCGATGAGGATCGCGATGATCCAGATTGCTGGGAACCAGAGGGCGGGGAAGAATGCTCTTGGGGCTGATGGTTTCGACACAACGTTCCTCCTGGAATGAGAAGCTCAGACACCGTCCTGTGAGAGGCGGCGAAAAGCGGCTGCAACCGCGCCTGATCCCAAGGGCCGAGTTTTGGCAGCTTGGGCGGAGTATGGTCTGCGGCGCGGGCATTGTCAACGACACCGGGATTGCAACCTAGATACCATCCGAACGAGTCAGGATAAAGACGACGTGGCGGCGCGAAAGGCTTCAAGAATAGCACATTTTGGGGCGGTCTGGGCTGCTGGCGCGGATTTTGGCCCGCTACGGTCAAACGGTTCTTAACCGCAGAATACGCAGAGGATTCGACGAAGAGCGCGAAGAAAAATCCTGGTCCGTGGCGCCCACGCTTCGAAAATCGCGAAGCGTGGGGCAGCCGATTTTATTTGAGACGCACGCAGGCGGTCAGGGCTTCTTCTTGAACAGTCCCGTCAATCCGCCCAGGGGGTTGTTTTGACCTGCGCCGCTCTTGCCGCCAAGAACGCCTTTCAGCAGACCGGTGGCCATTCCCTTTACGTCGGGGACGAACTTGGGATCGGAAGTGGTGCCCTCAACTCCGAACGGAATGCCCATTCCGGCCAGGTCGGCTTTCATCTTGAAGGCCAGTTCGTTGGCCGGGCTGACTGTGCCCGCGCCGGTCAGCACTCCGATGGACGGAACATTCAGGTTGATGTTGTCGGCGCGCGTGCCCTCGGGCGCAACCCGGACGTCAGAACTGAAATTCTGGATGGTGGTATCGTTGCCCGTTTTCTTGCCGGCCAACGCGGAGATCGAGGAAAGCTTGGAGCCGAGATCGAAATTGGCAAGAGAGGAATTTTCCAGGCGAATGGTTCCGGTGGTGACCAGTTTATCTACTGGGCCTACGATTGCCAGGTTCGTGTTCAGGGCGCCGCCTTTCAGCGAGGCTTTGGGAGGCAACACCACGCCCAGAGCGGGCAGCATGGCTTCCAGATCGTCCACGGGCATGCCCGGCCCGTTCAGTTTCAGGTTGACGGCGGTGACTTTGCCGCGCGCGTCGTAGGTGCCGGTGAGATGTGCGACGGCCTTGCCCATGGCAATGTCGCCCTGGGTGATCGTTCCCGCCTGCTTGACCAGATCGTGAACGACCGCGTAGGTGAGTTGCACCGGCCTGCCCGCCGGCGATCCCTTTTGGGCGACCTTGAGCTCGGTGGCTTTCAACGTGCCATTTGTCTTGGCTTCATGGCCGTCGGAGGTGAGGGTTTCGTCCAGATCGGCGATGCCTGAGATTCCTGAGGCCGGATCAACGAAGCCCGACTCGGCCAGGCTGAAATGCTGCACCGAGACTTTGGCATCGAGGGGTGTGAGCGCCGCGTTGCTGGCGTCAACCGGTCCGGCCTTGCCGTCGAGCGTCAAACTGCCTCCGCCCGGCAGGCTTGCGCTCACTTTGAAGGGGAAGGACGAGGTGAAGGAGAAGTTTGTAACCTCAATATTGACCTTGTCGTACACCCGGGCTTTGTCGGGCGAGCCGACGCGCGAGACCGTAAGGCGGCCGTTATTGACGTTCAGCTTGGCCACCGAAACATTCGGGTTGCTAGCGGAAGCGGGCGCTGCGGCCGGAGTTTCGGCCGGCTTGGTTTCGGCTGGCTTGCCCTCGGCTTTCTTGGGCTCGGGTTGCTTGGATTCCGCAGTTGGGGCTGGACTCTGGCCTCCGAGGCTCGAGAAATTCCATTTTTCGCCATTCTCGGATTTCACCAGGTTGATCTCCGGCTGGTCCAACGTGATCTCGGTGACGTTCAGCTTTTTCGAGAAGATCAGCGGCATCAACTCCACACCCACCTTGAGCGACTTGGCTTGCACAAAGGGAGTTTTGCTGAACGCGGGGTCGTCGGCGATGGAAATCTCATCGGCCGTGACGCCGCCCGAAAGCAGCGACAGCGAGAGATTCCCCACCTTGACCTGCCGGCCCAGCGCGTCGCCAAGTTCGGACTCCAGCTTGGGGCGGAAGGTGTTGACGTCAATGAGAAACGGCAACGCTACGACGATGACGATCAGAATTCCGACGATGATGGCCAGAACCTTCAGGATGCGTTTCATGGTTGGTACCTCCTGACGAAGAACTGCAAATTCGCGGTTGCGATTAGGCGGATAAACAATTGGCGACGCAAGTGTATCACTCTGGGTCGTGCAACCGTTCGGGAACGGCACGGTGTGATCAGGGCGCTTGACACTGGTTCGACTCTCTGCTGTAGTGTCCGCCAACGTTCGTCAGAAATTCAAGCGAGAGCGGCGAACTGGGAAAAATTGAAATTTCTCCGGGATGGCGGCAGATCCCGGCTCCGGTGCAAGTGTTGCGATGGTGACCATTCGTGACGTGGCGAAGAGAAGTGGTTTTTCCTCGACCACGGTGTCTATCGTTCTGAACAACGCGCCCCTGGCCCGCTACATCCCCGCCCGAACGAAAAAAAAGATTGAGCGCGCGGCGCGCAACCTGGGATACCGGCCCAACCAGTTTGCCCGCTCGCTGCGCAGCCGGCGCAGCCAGACCGTCGGGGTCATGGTCTTCGACATGACCGACCCCTATTGCACCATGGTTCTGCGCGGCATTGAAAATACGTTGTACCAGGCCTCGTTCCTTCCCATTCTCACCGATGTGCACAACGATCGGGGGCGCTTCGAGCGCTACCTGGAAATGCTGCTCAACCGCCGCATCGAAGGCCTGATCGTGCTGGCCAACTGGCTGTTCGTGGACATCCATCTGCTGGGCGACCTGGAGAAGAGCAGCATCCCCACGGCCATGATCGGCTGCGAACTGGAGACCGATTCCATCAGCTCCATCATCGTGGATAACCAGGTCGGCGGCTACGTTGCGCTGGAACATCTGCATTCGCTCGGTCACCGCAAGATCGCGTTCATTCGTGGTCCCAGGGCGCTCAGCGACAGTGCTCCGCGCTGGCGCGGCGTGCGCAAGTACGCCCGATCCTGCGATCTCGAACTCGATCCCCGCCTGATCGTGGACCTGCCCGAATCGCGCGATCCCCTGTCCAGCTTCGAGGCCGGGCAGAAGCTTACCGAAGAGCTGATCCGGCAGAAACATCCCTTCACGGCGCTGCTGGCGTTTGACGATCTCACAGCTTTCGGCGCGATTCGCGCTCTGACCCGGGCCGGCATCCGCGTGCCGGAGCAGTGTTCGGTAATTGGGTTCGATGACGTTGCGGCCTCGGCGCTTTACACACCATCGCTCACCACGGTGCGCCAACCCATGGAAGCGATGGGAGCGGCGGCCGTGGGTGTGGTGGTCGAAGGCATCAACGCCGTGCTGGAAAAACGCGAGATCGCCGCCAGCCACCGCAGGGTAGTCCCGGAGTTGGTGGTGCGGGAATCCACCCGGAGGCTGCTGCAGGCGCGTGCGACGCCTGCGCGCCGGGACGGAAGAAAGCCACGCGGAGTATGAAGGCCAGGCTCCTGGCCCAAGCTTTTTTCTTGACAGCGGAAGTGCAAAAATAGCACTATTGATACGTTTTAATACTCGAAGCGAAGCAGTGCGGGAAGAAGTGTTTTCCGCCGGGTGGGCCATCCCTTCTGGAGTTTCTTCCGTCCGGCAGGAGGTCAGTCATGGACAATGGTAAACGCTTTCGCATCGCAGTTTTTCTGATGCTGCTTGTACTGGCGCCAGGCCTCATCTGGGCAGGCATCAACGGCAGCATTTCGGGCCTGGTGACCGACGCCAGCGGCGCTGTGGTTTCCGGCGCCTCTGTGACCGCGACCAATACGCAAACCGGGGTTCAGTCGAAAGCGACTACTGACGCCAAGGGTTTCTATAATTTTCCGTCGCTGCTGATCGGAACCTACGACGTGGAGATCAGTCAGGCTGGGTTCAAGACCTACCGCCAGACCGGACTGGCGATTGATGCCAACTCCGCGCTGCGAGTGGACGCAGTTCTGCAGGTTGGTGCGATCAACGAGAAAATTGAAGTCTCCACGGACTCGGTCCACGTGGAAACCGAAAGCACGCAGATGGGCGAGGTTATCTCGGGCAAGACCATGACCGCGGTTCCGTTGAACGGTAGGTCCTACACCGATCTTCTGGCTCTGCAGCCAGGCGTTTCCCCCTACAACTCCATTGACACCGGCATGACCGGCGTCAACGATCGTCCAGTGGACGGCGGGTTAAACTCGGGCAACCAGTCGGTCAACGGACAGCGCGAGGCCTCGAACGGCTTCATGGTGAACGGATCGAACGTTGAAGAGGGTAAGACCAACGGCGCTTCCATCGTTCCGAACCTGGATTCGATCTCGGAGTTTCGCATCATCACCAACAACTTCGACGCCGAGTTGGGAAACTACAGTGGCGGACAGGTCAATGTGGTCACCAAGTCCGGCACCAACGCATTTCACGGGAGCGGGTTTGAGTTCCTGCGCAATACAGTGCTCGACGCCAAGAACTATTTTTCTCTGCCCACCGACAAGACTCCAGTATTCCGCCAGAACCAATTTGGCGGCACGGTCGGAGGACCGATCCGGAAGAATCGCACTTTCTTCTTCGCTGACTATCAGGGGACGCGGCAGGCCCAGGCGCCCACGGTGAACACGCAGATGCCGTCGGCACTCAACTTCACTGGCAACTTCCTGGATTCAGCCTCAGCCCTCGCCAACAACCTGAATGGCCCCGGCTTCGCCGCTGTTCTTAACACGAGGATGAATTTGCCAGCGGGTACGATCTTTGACGGCGAGCCCTACTACTTTTCGGGCTGCACCCAGAGCCAGTGTGTTTTTCCCAATGCTTTTATCCCCAAGGCTGCCTGGTCGCCGGTTGCCGTCAGCATGATGAACCTGCGTTTGATTCCGCAGCCGAATGCCGCCAACAACTTTTTCAATACTTCGTCTTATGCGCAGAAGTTGCGCGACGACAAGGGTGGCCTGCGGGTCGACCAGAATTCGCGCTTCGGAATGTTGTTCTTCTACTACTTCGCGGACGATTACCTGCTGAACTCCCCATTTCCGAACGGCGGGGCCTCGATTCCGGCTTCGAAGTTTGCCTACAACGCCGTTACCGCCGGGCGCTCTCAAATGATCAACCTGGGCAACACCAGAAACTTCGGGAGCTATTCGGTAAACGAGTTCCGTTTCAGCTACGTGCGCAGTTCCTTGAACCTGGCCACGCCGCAGGGTGGAGTGGGTCCCAACTACACCTTGGCTCAACTGGGCTTCGTCACGCCCTGGAATGCAGCCACCGGCGGGATCAGCCCGATCCAGCCCGCGTTAGAGGGCGTGCCCTACATGACATTTAACAATTTCAGCATCGGCGTTCCCCAGGTCAGCACGCGGCAGTACAACAACTCGTTTCAGTGGCTGGACAATTTCTCCAAAGTGATTGGGACGCACGAGCTGAAGTTCGGCGGGCAGTTCCACTACGACCAGATTGACGAGCGGAACCTGGCTGCGGAAAACGGCCAGTACGGATTTACCGGGAGCGAAACCGGCATTGATTTCGCCGATTTTCTTATTGGAGCTCCCGACAGCCTGACCCAGGCCAGTCCGCAGATCCTCGATTCCCGCAGCAAGTATTACGGTTTGTTCGCCCAGGACAGTTGGCGCGCTACCCCTAACCTGGTCTTGAACTATGGCTTGCGCTGGGAAGCCAGCCTGCCCTGGTATGACACGCAGAACAAGATCGAAACCATCATCCCGGGAAAACAGTCCGTGAAGTTTCCGGGGGCGCCCCCGGGCTACGTGGTCGCCGGCGACCCCGGGGTTCCGCGAACCCTGGCGCCCACGCAGTGGCACAACTTCTCGCCCCGGCTGGGTCTGGCTTATTCGCCCAGCGTATCGGGAGGCATTCTTGGAAAGCTGTTCGGTGGTCCGGGGCGTACCAGCATCCGGATTGGCGCGGGTCTGTACTACACCGCGGTCGAAGATCTCTCGCAGTTTCTGGAGGTCGGCGATCCACCGTATGGACTTTACTACGGAAGTTCCAGCCCGCCCTTGCTCGAAGCTCCTTATCTGACGCGCTCCAGCGGTGCGAGCGTGGGCCAGCGCTTCCCATTCCCTTTTCCCCCGACCAATGTTTCGCCGCGGAATCCCGATACGACTTTCCCCTGGCCGCAGGTCGAGCCTCTCTCCTACGACTTTTCTTTTGATGCCAGAAATAAGCTGCCCTATTCCGAGCATTACGAATTCTCGATCCAGCGCCAGATCGGGGCGAACACTGTGATGACCGCCAGTTATGTTGGAAATCAGGGGCATCGGCTGGTGACGTCAATCGAGGCGAATCCCACTAACCAGGCGATGTGTTTGTTCTTGAACAATCCGGCCAATCTTGCTCCAAGCAGCGCTGGCCCGTGTGGACCCTTCAGCGAGACGCCGCCGTTCGACTCCACCACGGGCATCAGCACGCCGTGGGTAACCGCTTTGGGGCAGACCATCAACGCGGTTCGGCCTCTGGGTCCGCTGTTTGACACCAACCCGTTTGTATCCACCGTAGCTAACTCCCGCTACAACTCGCTCCAGGCCAGCCTGAGTCATAACACAGGGTCGCTCAGTTTTCTCGCCGGTTACACCTTCAGCAAGTGCATGGATAACGCGTCCGGGCTGCAGGACTCCACCAATCCGTACGATCCGCGCCTGAGCATCTCGCTCTGCAATTTCGATGTGCAGCACAATTTCGTGTTCAGCTACAACTGGGCGCTGCCGTTTGACAAGTTGGTCACCTCGGGGGTGGCTAAGAAGGTGGTCGGGGGATGGAGCTTGTCAGGGATTACGAGGTTCGCCACCGGGCTACCGATCACCCTAGTGGAAAATGACGACAACTCGCTGATTGGCGCGAATGCCATTCCGCTGGACGTTCCTAATTTCAGCGCTGGCAAGGTATTGGCCGACACCAATCCGCGTCACGGCAATGCGTACTTCAACATCTCCTTGTTCAGCCAGGAAAACCTCGGCCAATTGGGGAATTCCCGGCGCCGCTTCTTCCATGGCCCGGGACTGAACAACTTCGACATGACGTTACTCAAGACCACCCAGATCACTGAATCCACAGAACTGCAGTTGCGCTTCGAAGCGTTCAACCTCTTCAACCATGCCCAGTTCAATAATCCCAACAGCCTCATTAATGCTGACGCGTTTAACCCTGACGGCACGCCGATGAGCGGGAGCGGGACATTTGGAGTGGTTACCAGCGCCCGTGATCCTCGCATCATGCAGATTGGGGCCAAGATTCTCTTCTAGCTTGATTCCCGAGTGCGGCTTTCAACGCATCTGCACACGCTCGGGCGCTGCCACGGCTTCGAGCGCGTGCTCGAGATCGGCGATGAGGTCGTCGGCGCTCTCGATGCCCACCGAGAGCCGCACCATCTGCTCGGTCACCCCCATCTTTTGCCGCTGCTCGGCGGAGATCATGGCGTGCGAGGTCAGCACCGGAATCGAAACCAGCGACTCGACTCCTCCGAGGCTGGTGGCCAGGGTAAACAGCCGCATGGCTTCGCTGGCGCGGCGCGCGTCTTCGCCCGAGCCTTCGACCTCAAACGTGACCATGCCCCCGCCGCCGCTCATCTGCGCGCGCGCGATGGAATATTGCGGATGGCTCTTCAGAAACGGATAGTGCACCCGCCGCACTTTGGCATGCTGCTCCAGAAACTCCGCCACGCGCAGCGCGTTCTCGTTCTGCCGGGCCACACGGACCGCCAGCGTCTTGAGCCCCCGGATCAGCAGCCACGCCGCATGCGGGTCCATGCAGTTACCCAGCGTCGTTCTGGTTTCATAGATCCGCTGCATCAGTTCTTGCCGTCCGGCCACCACGCCGCAGGTCAGGTCCGCGTGTCCGCTCAGGTATTTCGTTCCGGAATGCATCACCAGGTCAATGCCATATTCGGCGGGATGCTGGTTGACGGGCGTGCCGAAGGTGCTGTCCATCATGCTGATCAGGCCATGCTGTTTGGCGAGCGCCGCGGTCTTTTTCATATCCACGACGCGCAACGCCGGATTCGTCGGCGACTCCAGATAGAGCAGCCGCGTGTTGGGACGAATTGCCCGCGCGTGCTGCTCATAATCAGTCGTGTCCACGAAGGTGGTCTCGATGCCCATCTTGGGCAGCCACTCGGAGAAGAATTTCGTCACGCCGCCATAGATGTCGCGCTGCGCGACCACGTGATCACCTGCCTTCAGCAGCGCCAGGACGGTGGTGGTGATCGCTCCCATGCCGGAGGCAAACGTCTTGGCGGCTTCCGTTCCTTCCAGTTCCGCCACAGTCTCCTCAGCTACCGTGTTGGTCGGATTGCCCCAGCGCGTGTAGTAGCGGTCCGATGCAGTTTCGTGAACGCGCTGCTGCTCGGCATTATCGGCGACTTCGAAAGTGGACGTCTGATAGATGGGCGTAGCTACCGGACCGTTCTTCTTTTCCAGGCCGGCGGCGCCGTGTACGGCGGCGGTTTCAGGACGACGGGTGCGACGTTTCATGGGCTGCCTCATTTGCCCTTCAAGAGTAATTGCGCGGATTCGACTGCGGCAAGCGGAACAAGTGCTCCAGGCACCAGTTATAATCCATCTTCGGCAAGGACTGATTCCCTTAGAATGAAAGATTGACCACGGAAATCTCATGGCGAAAACGAAACCCAAATCCAGCTCACGATCTATAACGAAGCGGCATACTCGCGCCAAACGCGCCGCCAAACGTGCGCCGGGCAAACTGCAACTCCAATACATCCCCTGGAACACAGTTCCGCTCGAAGACCTCAACCCACTGCTGCAGCGCCAATTCGTGGTCGGGCAGGAGATCATGCTGGCGCGGGTGCTGCTGAAGAAAGGTTGCATCGTTCCCGAGCACAGCCACCACAACGAGCAACTGACGTACGTTCTCGAAGGCGCGCTCAAGTTCTGGATTGACGGCAAAGAGATCGTGGTGAACGCCGGCGAAACGCTCTGCATCCCGGCGAACATGCCGCACAAGGCCGAGGCGCTCGAAGATACGGTGGACCTGGACGCGTTCACTCCGCCCCGCGCCGACTGGATCAACAAGACCGACCAATACCTGCGGGGAAAGAAGTAAGCCCTGCCCATGCCTCCTATCTCTAGTTCTGGGCCGAGCGGGCAAGGGACGGACTTCCGCTTTCGCTGCATCGCCTGCGGAAACCTCAGCGATACCGCGAGCCAGAATTTCCGCTGCGCGGTGTGCGGCGACCTGCTCGAAATCACCTACCCGCGCTGGAAGGATGCGCCACCGGATGCCGCGAACCTGAAGTCTACCTGGCGCCAGCGGCGTCTCTCGCTCCGTCCGGTGGATCTCAGTGGAGTGTGGCGCTTCCGCGATCTGCTTCCTGACTTCGGCGACGAACAGCAAATCATCACCCTGCGCGAAGGCAACACTCCCCTGTATGAAATGCCGCAGTGCGCACGCATCGCCGGAGTCCCGCGTCTGTTGGCCAAGCACCAGGGGATGAACCCGACCAGCTCGTTCAAAGACGCGGGCATGACGGTGGCCGCAACCTTCGCCCGCCGCGCCGGATTCCGGTGGGTGGCGTGCGCCTCCACCGGCAACACGTCCGCTTCGATGGCCGCCTACGCCGCCCGCGGAGGCATGCGTAGCCTGGTGCTTGTGCCCGAAGGCAAGATTTCCTGGAGCAAACTCTCGCAGGCCCTCGACTACGGTGCGGTGACTTGCCAGTTGCGCACCGATTTCGACGGCTGCCTGCGTCTTTTGCAGGAACTGGTTCTGCGTGCGCCCGTCTACCAGTTGAATTCGATCAACCCGTTCCGCCTGGAAGGCCAGAAGACGCTGGCGCTCGAACTGCTCGAGCAACTTGACTGGCAGGCGCCCGACCACATCATCGTTCCCGGCGGCAACTTGAGCAACAGTTCCGCCATCGGCAAGGCGTTGCTTGAAATGCGCGATCTGGGCTTGATTTCGCGACTGCCCAGGCTCTCCGTGATTCAAGCCGAGGGTGCGAATGCGCTGGTGCGCACGCTGCGCGAGACCGCCGGCAAGCGCCTGGTCAGCGTGCAGGCCGAGACCCGCGCCACGGCGATCCGTATTGGCAATCCTGCTTCGTGGAAAAAAGCCGCTCATGTACTCGAGGCCACAGGCGGGGCCTGCGAGCAGGTCAGTGAAGTCGAAATCGCGCAGGCCAAGGCCGAGATCGGCGCCGAAGGCATCGGATGCGAACCGGCATCGGCCGTGACGCTGGCGGGGCTGAAGAAGCTAGTGAAGCAGAAGTTCGTGAAGCCGGAGGAGACGGTTGTGCTGGTGCTGACCGGGAATCTGCTGAAAGATCCCGACTACACCATCGGGTTCCATCGCGGCGAATTGTTCAAAGGCACTGGCGACGAGAGTGCAAGCGCCAAACTGAATCCGCTGCGGCGCGCGCCCATTGTTCTGGACGCCACGCTGGACGCCGTAATACGAACGCTGGAGCAGGCTGAGAAGTCTTAGTCAGAGCTATGCCATCTAAAACCAGAAAACGCGCTCCGCTTCGCCTCGCTCTTCCCGCCACCTCGGCCAATCTGGGTCCGGCCTTCGATGCCGCGGCGTTGGCCATGGATTTCTACATCAAGATTGAAGGCCGTGCGGCGGAGGAGTTTTCCATCACGGCCGCCGGCCGTGACCAGGAAATCTGCGGCAAGCTGGAGAATCACCTGATCCTCACCACCTACCGTGAGGTTCTTCGAGCCTCGGGCAAGGATGTCGTACCGTTGTCGCTCCAGATCACGAACGACATTCCCATCGGCAAAGGCTGCGGCTCGTCGGCTGCGGCGCGGCTGGCAGGGATCGCTCTGGCGGTCCACTTCGGCGACCTCCGCTGGAGCGATTCGCAAATCATCGGAGAAGCTTCCCGCCGCGAGCACCACCCCGACAACGCGTCTGCCTGCTGGATGGGCGGACTTACAGTGGCGCGCATGTCCGGAGACGCAGAAGCGATGGTGGTGTGCGTCCGGCCAAAAGGGAAGTGGCCGTTGCTGCTGGCTGTTCCTGAGCAGAGCCTTGCGACCGAAGAAGCGCGCCGTGTGCTTCCCGCGCGCTATTCGCGTGCCGATGCCGTGACCAACGTGCAGAATTCCATGCTGCTGCTTGCGGCCTTCACCCAGGGACGCCCCGACGTGCTTTCCGCCGCGCTCGAAGACCGCATTCACCAGCCTTATCGCGCCGCGCTGTGTCCGCTGCTGCCGTGTTTGCAGGAACTGAAAGGAAAGCAGGGCGTCCTGGGCGTAGCGCTCAGCGGCGCCGGGCCTTCGGTGTTGATGTTCCTCGATCCCCGCTCCTCAGTGCAGAAGACACGCAAACTCGTTGCCGCTCACCTACAGCGCAGCCAGCTCGCTGCAGAGTTGTTTTCGGCCGCGATCACATTGCGTGGAGCGCGGTAAGAAAGCGCGCGGCAAGAAGTGACATGCTAATCCTCACCTTGGCCTGAACGTGCCATTTACCGCGTTGCACGTTTCCAGTTAGGTTGAATCATTCCCCCGAACAATCAGGTGTGCAGATGCGGTGAGGTTGCGAGGCGCGAGCGCCGCAGCCATGGCGGCAGCCCGTCCCGCGCGGGTATTCGCGGACGCGTAGTTATGAAAGCCAGAAACCGTCCAATTCGCAGGAGAGAGAATCGAGCGCCGGATCACGGGCAAGTCCGCGTGGAAATTCGCAGCTTCCTGGAAGCTCTCGAATCTTATCCGCTGCGCTTTGCCGAGGATCGGAGCAAAGGCCGGCGCGTGAGTTTCGAGGAGCACCGCCGCAGTCTCGTCCACAGCGGCGAGTCGGTGCCCCGCAGCCGCTAGAGCGAGCCGAGCGCAGCAGGACTACCGGCTCGCCGGGGGCTTGATCCCATTCATCCGCAGATACTCCACCATCTGCCCGTAGTGGTCAAAGCCGTGGGCCGACACCATCGTGGCCAGCCCTAGGCGCGACACCGTGCCTTCTCCAAACGGGCTCTTCACCGTTTCGACGATGTTCTTTTCATTGATGGTGGCGATGGCCTTGTGTACGTACTCGAAGGACGCTCTCAAGTACTTCAGGATGTCGGCCTTGGTGGTGATGGACGCCGGCCCTGATTCGTCGCCAACGTCCACTGGCGGTTTTTCTTCCAGAATCGCGGCCGCCAGTTCGTAGTTCACGGCTGCTACATGCTTGATCTGCTGGGCATACGTCCGCACGCCGTTGAAGTCGCCGTTGGTGGGAGCGAAGCCGAACTTCTCTTCGGGCATGGCTTCGGCGGCCGGAACGAATTCCTGTTCCATGTTGCTGACGGTGCGATCGAGAACCATGGTGATCGTGCGCCGCTCCTCTTTGGGCTTGGCGGCCTGGGCCGCGGAGCTAATCGTCAGCGTCATCGTCAGCATCATTGTTGTCACCACTATCAAAGCGGATGGCACCATACTGAATGTCTTCTTCATGAATCCTCCTGAATTATTAGTCTCGCGTCCTCTCTTACCGTGCGGGGCCCATCTTCAGCTCCGCGTCAAACCCTTCCCACTCCAAACGGCCACTCTGAATCCTTCCATGCCCGAATCATATAAATAATCACGCCCGTCAGCAAAATCACTGCTGCGTACCGCATCTCCTTTTGCCAATTCTCCCGATTGAACAATATAAAGAGAAACCCGGCGCTCGCCAGCAGGGCCGGCAACGGATACAGCCACATGCGGAACGGCCGCCGCATCTCCGGCCGCCAGATCCTCAGCAAAATCACTCCCACCGCCTGCACCAGAAACTGCAGGATGAGCCGGATCACCACCAGCGCCGCGATCGCATCCTTCAACCGCAGAAAACAGAATGCCGCTGCCACCACTCCCAGGGCCAGCAGCGAAACATGCGGGAAACGGTGCACCGGATGCACTTTGGCAAAGGCTTTGAAGTAGTTGCCGTCCTTGGCCGCCGCATAAGGAACCCGCGAATACCCCAGCATCAGCGAAAACACCGAGGCAAACGCCGTTACAATCACCAGTCCCGTCACCAGTCGCGCCGCCCACGCGCCATACACCCGCTGCATAAACAGCGACACAACATACAGGCCGGTGTTGTTCTGTCCCGCTTGCAGCATCTCCCGCCACGGCACCACGGCGAGAACGCACACATTCATCATCAGATATAGACAGGCCACCAGCAGAATGGAAAGCAACAGAGCTCGCGGAATATTCTTTTCCGGGTCTTTGATCTCGTCCCCCAGAAAACTCACGTTGTAATATCCCCAATAGTCGTAGGTGGCGATGAGCATCGCTCCGCCCAGCCCGGTAAAAAAATGGCGGGACATCGTGAATGCGCCCGGAGGAAAATCGAAGGCGCGAGCGGCGTTGAAGTGGGTCAGTCCGGCGATGATGATCCAGCCAATCGTTCCCATCACGCCGAACCATAGGATTTTCGAAAGCCGCCCGATGGCCGTGATGTTGCGGTAAAGCAGCAGCACGGTAAAGAAACAAATCAATACCGCAACCGCCGTTCCCGGCGTGACGACCCAGTTCGCCTGCAGGGTCCCTACCCACGGAAGATGCGCCGCAGCTTCATGGTGCGCATACACTGTGTCCAGTTCCGGCCAGTAGTATGCTGCGTATCCCGCCAGCCCGATGCACCCGGTCGCAATCGAGAGAGGCGCGGAGAACGACACCTGCCAGATGAACAGAAACGAGATGAGCCGTCCCCATTTCTGCGGCCCATAAATCTCTCGCAAATAGCGATACGATCCGCCCGACGCAGGCAGCGCCGCGCCCAACTCCGCCGACACCAGCCCGTCGCACACGGCAAGCAGCGCGCCCACAATCCACCCCAGCAGCGCCTGCGGCCCGCCCATGGCGCTCACCACCAGTGGCATGGTAATGAACGGCCCCACGCCGATCATGTCAATCATGTTCAGCGCAGTCGCGCTCCACAGCCCCATCCCGCGGATGAGGCTGGGAGAATTCGACTCTGATTGAGAGGGCGATGGCATTCTTGAGCAGTCTGACGACCGCTATGGAAGAAGCAGGATCCTCCCGCTGACCTGGCGCCGCTCGAAAGCCGCATGCGCTTTTGCGGCCTCAGCCAGGGGATAGGTTCGATCGATCTTGATGGAAAGTTTCCCGCCCTTCACCCAGGCAACCAACTGCTCGAGATAATGAGGATATTCTTTGATGTAGGGGAGGCCGTTGGTGCGAGTCAGGAACAGCGATCCCTTCTCCTGCAGAGTCATCAGATCGAAGGGCGGCACGTATCCGCTGGATTGTCCGTAGATCACGAGATATCCGCCCGGTGCCAGGCTGTCGAGGTTGGCCGCGAATGTATCTTTCCCAACACCGTCGTAGACGACGCTCACCCCGCGCCCGTCCGTGATTCTCCGCGCTTCCCTGGCGATGTCGGACTTCGTGGAAACGATGACAGCGTCCGCGCCAGCTTCTTTGACGAACTCGGCTTTCTCCGCGGTTGAGGTAACGCCAATCACCCGCGCTCCACGAATCTTCGCCATCTGACACAACAAGAGTCCAAGGCCGCCCGCCGCGGCCTGAATCAGGCCCCATTCTCCCGACTTTATTGGATAGGCAAAATGGGTAAACGTATAAGCGAGGAAGCCCTGGTTCATTCCGGCCGCGGCCTGCTCGAAGGTGAGTCCTTCCGGTATCCGAATCAACCGCACAGCAGGGACGATGGCATGGCTGGCGTAGGAATCTCCGACAAAACTAACGCGGTCGCCTACTCGAACATTTTTGATCTCGGGACCGAGGCCCTCGACAACTCCAACGCCCTGACTGCCGAGAGTCGCGGGCAGGTCCGGTCCTCCCGCGCCGGCGCCGCGATAGAACGCCTGACCCACCAGTTCACCTCGCCGCTTCTGCACGTCGAGAAAATTGACGCTTGCCGCATGGACACGAATGAGAGCCTGCCCGGCGCCCGGAGCCAGCATGGGCATCTCCTCCAACCGCATGACCTCCGGTCCTCCATAGGCGTGAATGCGAGTGGCCCGCATTGTCGTTGCTGGCATGGGATTTACCGGTCGCGCTACGGATCTTTAATTCCTGGCCCCTGACCCCTGACCCCTGACCCCTGACCCCTGACCCCTGACCCCTGACCCCTGACCCCTGACCCCTGACCCCTGGCTACTGCTTCTCATGCCCCGCACTCAGCAAATTCACATACAACCGCACCGCTCCCGGCACGCCGGCCGGCAACTGCCGGAAGAATGCGTACCCAGTGTAAATGTATGTCCCTTTGCCGTACTGCGCCCGCAGCAGCCCGCCCTTCTGCGCGGCTTCTCCCGGATCGTGACTCGCGAGCAGCGGCTTGAAGTGCTCATCCCAACTGCTCATGAAATACAGGCCGCGCTCCTGCACCCAGCCGTCGAAATCGCGCACTGTGATGGTGTTGGGATAGTGAAAGACCGAATCCTCCGGCGCCAGAATGTCCACCGGAGCTTCCTCGACCGAGACGCGCGCCCGGCTCAGCTCCGCGGAGTACGGGGTGAATTTCCCGCTATTAAAATCTGCAGTCCCGGTGTTGTATTGCGCGACCAACGTTCCGCCGGCGGAGACGAAATCGAGCAGCTTCTGGTTGTTGGCCACAACTTCTTTCTGCGTGTCGTAAGCGCGAATCCCTACCACGATGGTTCCGTACTTGCTCAGATCTTCGGCGGCCAACGTCTCCGCGGGAATCATCGTGACATCCATCCCCACCTGCTTGAGGACGGCGGGAATGTCGTCGCCCGCGCCCATGATGTAGCCAACTTTCAAACCGTGCGGCGCCTGCACATCCACGATGCTCACGCGCTGCTGCGCGGGCTGATAGTAGTAGAAGCTGCCCAGATCTTCGCGTGTGACCAGCGTGTATCCCTCGCTGAATCTGTCGTCTTCAGACTCGAGCACCGCCCGCACCGTTGCCCGTCCTTCCTGCAGACCGGAAGGGAACACCTTAAATTGAAAGTCCCGCTTTTCTCCGCGCCGCGCACACTTCACGTCCAATTGCTCCGGCTCCGTGCGCCAGCCCTGCGGCAGTTCAAGTCGCAGCGTCCCGTGCACTTCGCGGGCGAGGTTGCTGGTTACTCCCACCGCAACAGTGGAAGTCGAACCGTTGTGTGTTGAGATCACCTGCGTGCCCGGCTCCAGTTCGACCGAGAACGCCGGGACGATTGCCAGCGGACGCGTCCGTGGCTTTCCGGCGTCGTCCAGGAAAGGCGTCACGACCACGCTGGTAATCCCGTTTCTTGTCGGCAGCGTGCCCGCCCCGCCGGCCGAGTATTCCACCCGTGCCCGCAGCGCCGGTGGCGGAAAGGGGAGCGTCGCGTACTTCTCGTTGTCAACGTGATTGATGCTTTCCGTGTCGGGATCATCGCGATGCCAGTAGGGCCGCGTGAACTCCGTATCCTTGGGCACACGTAACCGGAAATTCGCATGCAGATCTTCTCCCGGCTTCACGATCTCCGGCCTCGTTTTGCCACTGATGGTGTTCCATCCTGACGGCACTTCCAGCTTGACGTGATCAATCACCAGCGGCTGCTTCGATCCGTTGTGAAAGGTGACGGCCACCAGGAATTCCTGTCCGGGCGAAACCGTGGTCTGAGCGTCCGCCTCTTTCAGCACGTGAACATCGCGTCCGCCATCCGAGGACACATCCGCAGTAAGCCTCACCCCGAGTGCCAGATTCAGCGCTCGCTCCGCCTGCTGCTGCTTTTCCGCGAGAACTTGAAGGATGCCAGGTACGGCGAGGCTGTGTACGCCTCCATGCCGCAAGCGAGCCAGGATGCTGTCGAGTTCGCGAAGTGTGGCCATCAGTGGCTTCGCTGCACCTGCGGCGTTTCTGGCGGTTGTCGCCTCAGCAACGTGCGCGGCGGTCCTTTGCAATCCTTCCCTTAGCCACGGATCGTTCGTTCCTTCGACGCCCAGACGCTTCATAAGGCCCGGCAGCGTCGTGTCAATGCCGTCAAAGAAATCTCTTTCGTGATGGGTTTTGTCCGGCTTTTGTGGAAGCACCGAGTCCACCAGGTTGTAGAAGGAGAAGCGGTCGCCGGGTTCCACCGTCCAGTTGGCCGCGCCTTGTGACAATTGGTGCCGCAGACCGTCCATGGCAAACTGAATGTACGAGGCACCAAGATCCGCGTTGCGCTCGCCGGTGTTGAACCTCACACTCCAGTTCTCATCCAGGCACGTTTTTGCGCCCCAGTCGCACACGTTTCCGATATAAAGCTTCTTTGCCTGCCAAGGCTGGAGCCCCTCGGCAATCTGCTCGGGGAACCGCTTGGGATCGGCCGCCGCGCGGAAAGCCTCTTTCGTGAGAATGCCTGACACCTGATGATTTCCGTGCCCATCGCGCTCCGTGCCCGAGAACCTTGCCACCAGCACGTCGGGACGGAACGTCCGGATCACCCGCACCATGTCCCCGAGCGCCACGTCGTGTCCGCCCCATTTCTGCAGCGTCTCCTCCGCGGTTTTTGAGAACCCGAAGTCGGCCACGCGCGAGAACCGATCCTGAATTCCGTAATACTGATCCGAGGCCAGCAACTCCAGCGCCCGCAACACGCCCAGGGCGTCCGACAGATTGCTGCCGATCTTGTTCTGCCCGCCCTCGCCGCGATTGAGCGTCATCAGCAGCGTGCTCACGCCGTGCCCGCGCGCCTCGAGAGTCAGCACACCGCCGTCTTCGTCATCCGGATGCGCCACCGTCTGCATCAGCCGCGCCGTCGTGCCCAGGCGCAGCAATTCCAACCGCAATCCGGCCATGCCCAGATCCTGGGGAATCTCGGCAGGAACGCCCTGGTAGAGCAGTCCGGGAGGATCGGCGTTAATGTGATCGGAGTTCGAAGGAGCCCGCGCCGCGGAAGCCTTGGATGTGGGTGCTGCATCCTGGCGCGTTTTTTGCGCAACAGCCTGCCCTGATCCGGTCGAAGGACTGGGGGCCTGGGCCGTCGCGCCCAGCGCAAAAACCAGAAGGGAACAGGCGAAGCTCAGGGCAGCAGAATGTAAGCCCTGATCAATGGCAGGAAAGCCGCGCCCCATCCGCCGCGGCCAGCTGAAAGGTCCGGAATATCTCACCCTACAAGGATGGGGCCTACCCCCGCTTTGACGCAAATTGTTTCGGTAGCGCGCCACTGGGCAGCGGCAGGGACGGCGGCGCTACTCCCTACACATCGCACAAATCCACGGCCTTCCGCAGCGAAACCAGCGGATCGCCTGTGGGCTCGAATTCATGCGCCACATAGCCTTTGAACCCCGTGTCGGCGATGGCCCGCATGACCGCGTCCCACTGAATCTCCTGGTTCCCGTCCAGTTCATGGCGCCCCGGAACGCCGCCAGTGTGAAAATGTCCAATCCACTGGATGTTGCGGCGGATGGTTTCGATTAGATCGCCTTCCATGATCTGCATGTGGTAGATGTCGTACAGCAGCTTCACGTTGGGAGAGTTCACTTCCTCGGCGACGCGCACTCCCCACGCGGTGTGATCGCCCATGTAATCGGGATGATCGCGCTTGCTGTTGAGCAATTCCATGCAGATCGTCACCCCGTGATCTTCGGCGATCTTCTTGACGCGGTTCAGCCCCGCGATTGTGTTGCGAGCGCCTTCCTCGTCCGACATGCCGCCCCGGTACCCGGAAAACGTGATGACGTTGGGCACACCGGCCTTGGCTGCGTGGGGAATGTTCAGGCGGAACCCTTGCTCAATCGCCGCGTGATTCTCCACCCGGTTGAGCGCTTTCCCGATCTCCCCGCCGCCCGCGTATCCCATGGTGCAGATCAGGCCGTAGCGGCGCGGAATCGCATACTCGTCGGGCTGCAGCAGATCAACCCCGCGCAGCCCGATTTTGGCCGCGTACTCCGCCAACTGATCGAGGGGAGTGTGAGGGTAGCACCACTGGCAGACCGACTGGTGAATCCGTCCCTTGCGCGCCGGCGCTGCAGTATCAGAGGCCGAATCGAGCGACGGAATCCGCATCGCCGCCACGCCCGTCACCGAAGACTTCAGCAGCGCCCGCCGCGTAAAGTTCGCCATAAATTGAAGAGGGTTTTTCGCGAAACTGGAAACTGGGAAACTGGTTCTGACCCCTGGCTTACTGCCTGCCTTCCTTCAACACTGTCTGGCAATTGCTCGACGCCGTGAGCACTTCATTGAACGCCGTTTCCTTCCGCAAGTCCTTCAGCAGCGGATCATCCAGCAGCGCCGTATAGGCGCAATAGTTCTGCTGCACCGCCGCCTTCAGCAGTCGCAGAGCGGGCTCATTCTGTCCGCAAGCCGCCATGAGCGCCCCGGCCAGATACCATTGTTCGGCGTCAGGCTCCATCATCACCGAGGCTTCCGTCTCCCGCACGATCTTCGCCAGGTCTGCCGGACGCTGCGCCGCAGTGCAAGCCTCCATCAAATCGCGGTGATACATGGAAGACTTGCTCATGTTCTTGGCGGCCGCCCGCGCCTCGGCCAGATTTCCCTCCGCCAGGTAAACATACGGGGTAATCCACGCCGACCACTCGGTTCCGGCATCCAGGTGCACAAAGTCCATGGCCCGGTCCGTCTTGCCCATCTCCAGGAAGGAAAAGGCGCAAGTGCGGAAACTGAAGTTTCCCGGATCCAGGGAGCGTGCTGTGTTGCACTCCTGGGTGGATTTTTCCAGCATGCCCGCATAGCGGAGCACGTAGCTGAGCGCGAAGTGAGCGTCGGCGCTTTGCGGGCGCCGCCGTACCAGGTCGGTGGCCGCGTCGTAGGCCCGCCCCAGTTCTCCGCGTTCCACCCGGTTCGTAATCAGGTTGCTGGCCGCCATCACGCGGTTGGGATCGAGCGTAATCGCCCTCTCATAGGCCGAATTCGACCGCTGGAAGATTGCTTCGCCGCCTCCGCCAAACGTCGAGTCGAAATAATATCTCTGCCCCAATGCCTCCCACGCTGGTGCGTAGCTCGGATCGATCCCCACCGCCCACTCCAGCATCTTGATTGCTTCCTTATTCGGCGCCGGATCGTGGGGCACGGCTACGCTGCGCAAATAGAAGTCGTATGCCTGTTGATTCTTGGGCCGCGAGGCTGCGGCTTCCACCTCGCCGCCCCCGCCTCCCAGGATCGGAAGCAGCCCGCGCTGTACTTGGGTGGTCAGCTGCTCCTGCAGGCCGATCATGTCCTCGGCCTTGGCCGCCACCGTGGTCTGCCACAGCAGACGGTTGCTGGGCACGTCAATCGCCTCCAGCGTCACCAGCAACTGGTCGCCCTGCTTGCGGAACGATCCCGAAAGCAGCCTTCCCACCCGCAACTCCTGGCCAACCTTGTGCGGGTCCAGATCGAGCGCCACATACTTCCGCGTGACCGATGAGGGCCGCACCTCCAGCGACCGGGAGTAGGCCAGCACGCTGGTCAACTCGTCCGACAGAGCGAAGCGCAGATAGTCCACGTTGAAATCGCCGTTCAGATTCTGCAGCGGCAGCACTGCAATCGCATTCCGCTGCTCCGCGTTGGCCACTTCCCGGTGCTTGTACCACCACGCGCCCACCGAGGCCAGAACCGCCACCAGCAGCCCCGCCATGCCAAGCAGCAAATAGATCTGCAGCCGCGAACTCCGGCCAAAGGTTTTCGTCGCTGTCCGCAGCCGGGTCGTGTTGCTGCCGCTCTTGATCGTCCCGGATTCGGTCTCGCGCTTCAGCAAGGCCAGGTCGGACCGCATTTCCGCCGCGCTCTGGTAGCGGTGCGTCCGGTCTTTTTCCATCGCCTTGCCGATGATGCCTTCCAGCTCGATGGGAATCTTGGGATTCAAATCCCGCGGCGGCACTGGCTTCTGATGCAGCACCGCTTCCAGCGTCATCAGCGAGTTATTCCCGGCAAATGGCTTTTTGCCGGTGGACATCTCGTAGAGCACCACGCCGAAGGAAAACAGATCGCTGCGCGCGTCCACGGTCTCGCTGCGTGCCTGCTCCGGCGACATGTACACGGCCGTGCCCGGAATCACGCCCACCGCGGTCAGCGAATTATCGGCCCCCGCGTCGTCTTCGGTCCCGAGGTTGTGCACGAGCTTGGCCAGCCCGAAGTCGAGCACTTTCACCTGCCCGCCTGGGGTCAGAAAGATATTGGCGGGCTTGATATCGCGGTGGACAATATTCTTGGCATGCGACGCCACCAGCGCGTCCGCCACCTGCACGCCCACGTCCAGCACCTTCTCGACCTCTGACGGGTGGCCAGCGATATGCTGCTTCAGGCTCTCGCCGTCGAGCTTCTCCATCACGATGAAGGGATGGCCGTTGTTATCCTCAATGCCGTGGATGGTGCAGATATTAGGGTGGTTAAGCTGCGAAGCTGCCCGGGCCTCGCGGGTGAACCGCTCCAGCGACTTGGGGTCGTGGGCCAGATTATCGGGGATAAACTTCAGCGCGACGTGGCGGCCAAGTTTGAGATCCTCCGCCTCGTAGACCACGCCCATACCACCGCCCCCAAGTTTCCCCAGGATGCGGTAATGGGATACTGTCTGGCCAATCATGAGCGCACTAAGCCCTGCGTGGCGCTAATGTTAGGCTCCCAGCCGACTGAGGTCAACCCTGTTGTGGGCCGGGCGATAGAGCGGCGAGATTCGAGCAGAACCGCTGTCAGGACCGAGTGCTGCCCAGGCTATCGCGGGTCTCGAAAGGTTGGAAACCTCCAGGGGTGTTCAGGCTGCGTCTTGGAGGCACCCGGACTTTATACTTTAGCAATGGTCGACAACCTGACGGCGAACCAGCGGCAAGGAACATGGCCGCTATCCGATCTCGAGGCAATCGAACGACCGAGAAGGCGCTTCGATTCAGACTCGTCCGTCACGGAGTTTCTGGGTGGCGGCTGTGTGCAACCGATCTACCGGGAAAGCCAGACTTCGTTTTCCGAGCGGCCAAGCTCGCGGTGTTCGTCGACGGTTGCCATTGGCATGGGTGTCCCAGATGCTATCGGCGCCCCGCTTCCAACTCGGACTACTGGCAGATGAAATTCGAGCGGAACAAGGCCCGTGATCGGAAGGTGTCAGCTGCGCTGCGGCGAAAAGGCTGGAAGGTCCTACGTATCTGGGAACACGAATTGGAACGCACGCCAAGCGCCGCCATGAAGAGAATTACGGACCTGCTGAGGAAGATCGCCTGTCAGGTAACTAATGTTGAAAAACGAATCGGTTGAGCTCACTAATGTAGGTCGGAGATGGCCAGTGAGCCCGGTCGTTGGGGAGACGCGACTCCGGGATCGGGCCACTCAAGGCCTCGAAATATTGGAGGTCGAACGCGGCTTTCCGCGCCGCCTTCCGTATCTTGTCTGGAATGTCCAAGAGATACGTTCGCGAGGCTGCGTCAAACGTGAGGCGGAGTATCCCCTGATCAAACGCCCAGTGGCACTGCTTGCTAAGGCAGAGGCCATTTCTGACTGAGTTTATTTCGTGCGTTGACCAGGGCAGAATGTGCGCAGAGTCGACACCCGGAGACTCCGTAACCTCCAGCTTTGGAAGGCGCTGACCGCTGAATGCGCAGCGGTGCTCGTACTTAGCAGACACATCCCTTCTGAACTGAACGCCAGCCGATCCCCTGACAGCCTGTCGTCGCCACTGCTTTACCCTCTCGATCCGTGCTGCGGCGGGCGAGACGTCGTCCTCTACACCGAAGTCCGCCTGATGTGTAAATTGGGCTGGTTTAGTAAGAGGGGGAGGCTCCAGTGGAGCTTCGATTAACCCTAGTTGTTGCTCCGCGAGAGGAAGCGGGTCACCCTCGGTCCCCAGCGCCTCGGAAATTCTGGAGGCACTGCCTTCGATTGCCTTGTAGTCCGGGTCCGCAGACAACACTTTCTGACGAAGGTCCCTAACCAATTGTGCCAATGGCGTATCCGCTATCGAGGCAGCATCCCATAGGCGCACCACTCGTGACATTCTCTGTGCGAATTCGATCCGTGCCTGCAGGTGATCTGCATTTTCCAGAAGCAGATCAGTTGGGCGTAATGTTACCCCCTGCGCCGTCAGGTCCGCGATGTCTACTTTTATCGCGGTCATCGAATACGAACCCGGCTATCGAACGCGATCGCAGCCATCAAACGCGCCTCAGCTTAAGAAGCCCGTCGCCCCGGATACTGTTGAATTCTCGTTTAGATTTCGGTAAGAGCAGGAACTCAGGGAGCAGACATAGAACCGCCGAAGACACTTCACCAGCGGCGGGCTGGCGACGAATAGTAAGTCTGCTCGCTCGTGATTGTTTGTCTGCTCAGAGTCAGCACTTCGAGTGGATTGAAGAAAACCGAAATCCGCGGTACCGCTTCAAGCTGACTTACTACCGCTATGCAATAGTCGTCCTTGAATTCCTTCGCCTTGAGAAATTCCTTCTCGGTTAGGCGGATTCCACCCCTACTTCCGCGCACGCCCTTCACCTCGGCGAGAACATAGGCCGGGGCCAGCGTGATTTGGAAATCGTAGCCATCCCCGAATAACCGCGCATCCTCTAGGGTGCCGTCCTTAAGTCGCTCAATCGTTCTAAAGGTGTTCATGAAGAATAGTTCGGCCTCGCTGCCAGTTTCCTGGAGCTGACGAAACTTACTTTCTAAGATCGGAACGACTGCCCTCGGCTTCTCACCGGAAACTGGGAAGTAAGTTTGCAGGTAGCTCTCTACCATTGCGGCATAACGAACGGCATCGAGATCTCCGAAAAGCGAATCTAGGAGAATTTTCCTGTGAAGGTACCGGTCCCCGCTTTGCCACCAGCCTACCTTGGCTTTCCTCACCAGCGGATTGAATAGGTCCTGACGATTCTTTAGCGTACCTCTTTGTCTCAGCCACGCCTCGCCAAATTAGGTAGTTGAACAAGGCACTCTTGGTTTTGAAGCCAAGGGCGGCAACCAAGTCGCCCTCGAACTTGGCCAGACCGTAGCCGATAAGATTAAGGATTTCGTAGTTCTTGTGCCTGGTGCCGGAAGGCTTGTTCATCGCGATGCTCTTCCTGTAGTTCCCGGGTAAGAAACGCTTGTTCGCGGTCGAAAAAAAGGCCGCAATTATAGCAGTCGAATACCTTATCCATTTCGTCCCAGGCTACATTTCTGCTTCCGCAACCAACAAGGTCCCCGTCCCACCGGGAAAATGACGGACAAACGGGAACATCCGAGGCTGAACGCCTTGCGCCGGTTACTTCATGATTCATTTGATTTCAGCCCGACCAGAGATCCAACGCATCCGGCTCTCACACTGGACCGTTATCTCGAATCCAGCGCGTTCAAATGCAAGGTCCAAACCACCGATACCACTAAAAAAAGACGCAAACGTTGGTTTCATCCAGTTGGTTCACCCCGAACTGACGAGCCAGTTATATTCAACCCCAACGGAAGATCAAGCTGCCCATTGTGCATGTCTACGAACAATCTTTCCACCGCAAACTGAACGAGCGCCGTCTTAGTTACGCGGCGGTTCCTTGAGAGCTCGTCAAGCCTTGCCGCTTGGTCTTGCTTGAGATACACCATTAGCGCGACACCGTTTCTCCCGCTTACTGACGGACGGCGGCGTCGCGTGGCTGTATAAGACATAATATACGTGTATATACGTGTCTATATGCCGTAGTCAAGGGCAATCTGCGGAACAGCCACTTATAACAGCATCCGACTCGACCGGTTCGAACGGAGGGGTCACCCCTTGGTGCGCAAAGTTCCGCTACGGAACCGACTCCCCTCAATTCCCAATGCTGCACCACCGCACCCTTCGTGTGTCGCCAGCGCGAACCCGACGACGAATCTGCCGACTAGAATCATAGCGACCTTCCGCAGGAGATCGTCTTATGGAAAACAGGTCCCACACTGATTCTTGCACTCCCAACTCTTCAGCTCGGAGACCCTGGCCGACCGCCCCGGACGACGTGCACGAAGCCATCCGTTGCCGCGCCGAGGAAATCTATATCCGTAACGGGCGAGTTCCCGGCCACGACCTGGAAAATTGGGCGTTGGCCGAGGAAGAGATCCGGCACGAATGCGCCGCCCACCCGGCCCGCAGGACCGCCATCGTGGTCAACGTCAACGGCGTGGAGTATGTGGGCGAGTACGACTCATCCTCGGCTGCCGACTACGCTCCCGGAGAATTTGGCCCGGCCGACCCTGTCCCGGTGCGGTTCCACGGCGACAAGATGTTTGTGAAGCGTCCCAACGGAAGGGAACTGGAGACCACCATCGTCAGCAGAGTCGGGTGAGGCTACAGTCCGGCGGGTGCAACCGCGGCCGTTGCCCACTCGCTCATGGAACGGGACTGGCCGCAGTCCATGCATTTGGTCACCGGATATTGAAGGCCGCAGCCCGGACACACTGCTCCGGTCTGGAACGTGTCGAAGGCCCGGCCGCACTGCCCGCACTTCCACAGTTCCCCGACCGGCGGCGCAGCTTTGCAGGCCGGACAGGCATATCCATCGCGGCGCGGCAACTTCGCAAAGCGCAGCAGCGCCTGGGCGTGGCGCAGCCCGCCCCAGCAGTTCATCAGCATGAAAACGCCGAGAACCCCAAACCACGCGGAATGAATATACACGGCGAGCACGATGAACGCTGCCACGCCGACAAAGCCAAGGATCGTGGCCACCATCAGGCTGCGGGCGCGTCCTAACACGAACCAGAGCAGGGAGCGGAGAATCTGGCCGCCATCCAGCGGGTAGATGGGCAGCATGTTGAAAACAAGCAAGCCGATGTTGATGCCCAGAGCCGCGCGCACCAGTTTGTAGGTGTCGGGCATCGTCCCGGCCCATCCCGACGCCCGGCTGAAAAAGTACAGTGCGCCCAAAATCGGAAGCAGCGCCACATTCACCAACGGTCCGGCCGCAATGCTCCAGAGAGTGGCGCCCGGGCGCGGCGGCGGGTCCACATAGGCCACGCCACCCAGCGGCCACAGCACGATCTGGTTTGCCCTGCCTCCCACTTGCCGGCAGGCCAGCGCGTGACCGAACTCATGCAGGGTCACAATCAGGAACAGCGACAGATACTCCAGCACGTTCCAGGTGAGAGAGGAATATCTACCCGTGGCTCCCTGAATCTCATACACCGCCACCAGAAACCACGACCAATGCAGAAACAGGTCGATCCCGTTGAAACGGAACAGTCGGATTGATCCCTGGCGACTGGGCATGTGCGAGTTATAACACAGCGTGAACCACCGGCCGGTGGATCAGAAGTTGATCAGAAGCTACCCTTCCTCCACAAACAGGCCGGCCGACGCGCCCACCCACTCCATGTTCTTGTTGTGGTCCACGCCCATCATCAGCCCGCGCCCCATGCGGATAATCGTCAGCACTGGCGTCAGTTCGTCCAGCCAAACAAACATCACCCGCACTTCAGCCTTGGTTCCGCCGAATGGAGTCGCGATCACCGGCTCAAAGTGCATCCGCTCCTGCAGAATGTAATACGGTCGCTTTTCCGCCGGAATTGCCGTGATGTCTTCTTTCTTCGGCGCAATCACCACGCCCAGCCCGGCAAACGAATACAGAGGCTTGAGGGCGTAATTCTCCAGATCGGCGGGAATTTCCTCCAGCCGGTCGAGGAACCACGTCTTCGGCACCGAGGCATGCTTCAGGTAGGGAATGGAAAACTTGCTGATGCGGAAATACCAGTTGGGATGGCCCGCCCACTCGACGTCAAGCTCGTCGCGCCAGTCGAAGCTGAGCTTGACGCTCTTGCGCTCCAATTCATCCACGATCGCGCGGTTATAAATCCGCCGGATGGGAATGCGCTTTCCGCCGCGCTCGTAGTAAAGACGCGAGCCATCTTTCTTGATGTCCACAATATCCACGGCCCGCACGCCCAACATCTTCTCGGTCAGCAGAAAGTCGGGCAGGGTTTTCTGCTCTTGGGGATGGATCTCCATCAAGATCACATTCTCCGGATCATGCGTCCCCACAATCGCCCGCCGCAAAAGGTCACGATAGGAATCCGGTTCCAGTCCGCTTAGCAAATACTTGAGCCGACCGGCGGCCGGAAGCTGGAAGCCGGAAGCCGCGAGTCCATGCACGGAAATGTAGGTCTCAGCCAACTCCGGCTGATACGCATACAGGGAAGGGAACGCCTGCAATTCCACCAGCTTCGGCTGCAACTCCCCGCGCGCATCCCGCACCAGGCCAAAATCCACCTGCACAAACATCGGATGCGGAGCTTCGTTCGGAACTCTGAACTCCGGCGGCACGGCCTCATCGGACTTGGCGCGATATGCGGGGTTGTCAACGAGTTGGTGAATCAGATCTTTCCCGTCCGCTGCCATGCGCTCGAGCAGCGCCCCCGGGAAAAAGCACGGCGTCTCCGACAGCCGAAACTGCACGTGCGTTCCGCACGCGTCATCCATGCGTCGCAAGAAAGCCTGATATTTTTCAGGAGTGAAACTGTCGTTGAACGGCTGACGCAGGAAAGGAATCATCAGAAAAAAAGCCCCACTTCTGGCGCAAAGGGCGCTCCAGAAATGGGGCACCCAAGAATTTTGTCATTCCGACCGGAGCGAAGCGACGTGGAGAAACCTGCTGTTCGCCGCCAGCGCCCAACTTCCGTCCTACGCCTCCACCAGAAACTTCCCCTCGCGCATGATTTGCTCGTCATCCACCCAGATATCGAACTTCCGCCCTACCACATCAATATGCGTGGTCGAATCCCAATTTGCTCCGGTGTGCGCCCCATAGGGATTCCCAAACGCAATGTGCACGCCGGGATACTTCTCGTCCTGCAGGATCTCCCCAATCACTTCCTTGAGATCAATGTTGGTCCCAATGGCAAACTCGCCGACGCGGTCGCTGTTCTCGTCGGTATGCGTGTACTTCCAGAAATCGTCTTCCAGTTCGCGATTTTCCGAGTGCGCCTCGGTCAGCCGGTTACCCTTCATGCGCACGGTCAGCGGAGTCTCCTGCAGGTTGCCGAACTTCGCGCACAGGTAATCCCCCACCACGCCGTCAATCACAAACGTGCCATTGACCTCGCCCGGAGTCGTGAAAATCTCGCCGCCCGGCAGATTGCCCCACTTCTCCGGAGTGATAATCCCACTGGTCTTCAGCCACTTGTAGTTGGGATTCAAGTCCGCTGTCAGGTCGGTGCCGGCCGCGGTTTTCGCCCGGACCCGCGATGCCTTCCGCACCATCTCGACCACTTTCTGGCTGAGCCGGTCCACGCGCCGGAAATCCGCCCGCATCCCCTCCAGCATGATCTGCCGGTTGATGTTCACCATGTGGGCGTGCCGGATCTTCCGGCGGTTGACCACATCGGTCATCTGAATGCGCGAGCGCAGCTCATTTTTCTGCACCTGCACCGCGAAAATCGAAACCTGACTAGTCTCCAGATCCTCCAGAATCGGGCGCGGCAAATCCGTCAGCGGACGCTCGGCCAGTTCCTCCAGCACCCAGGCATGGTAGGGCGCGCCGATCTTTTCGAGTTCGGCGACGATGGCGGCCGCGATCTCGATGGTCACTTCATCGGTGATCACGCACACCTGCTCCTGCGGCTGCACCCGCAGGCACACATTTACCGCGTTGAAAGCCCCCGGCGCGTATTCGGGATCGAAGGGAATGTTAAGGCTGCCCGGTTTTTGTCGCGCGGTATGCGACTGGGCGGGGATTTTGACTTTCTCCACAGGATTGCTCATTACCCGACTTTTCTCGCGGCAGCTGGTTCTTCCTCCAGCCCCGCTTCCGTCTCCTCGATGATGTAGTCAACCACTTTCTTCAAATCGCCAGTTTCCTGGAAGACGCGCAACTGCCGGTCGGCGCCGCTGCCGGTTTTCAGAATCTCGTGGATGTAATTGAGCTCCTCGCGCGATCCCAGCTCATCCACTACATCATCCACGAACTCCAGATATTCATGCACCAGATCGCGCGCCGGAACTTCCTTCTGCTTGCCGAAATCAATCAGCTTGCCGTCGAGCCCGTAGCGGGCCGCGCGCCACTTGTTTTCCATGATGAGAGCGCGCCGGTACAGCCGGAACCCCTGGTTCGCGGTATACAGCTTGTAGAGCTTTGCCACGGTCGCCTGAATCAGCGCCGCAATCGCGATCGTCTCATCCGCGCGCATCGGAATATCGCACACCCGGAATTCAATCGTATTGAAAAACGGGTGCGGCCGGATGTCCCACCAGATCTTTTTCGCGTTATCAATGCAGTTGGTCTTGATCAGCAGCTTGATGAAGTTTTCGTACTCGCCCCAGCTGGGAAAATAGTCCGGAATATTGGTGCGGGGAAACTTGTCGAACACCTTGCAGCGGTACGATTTCAGCCCAGTATTCATTCCCAGCCAGAACGGAGAATTGGTCGAGAGCGCGAGGATGTGCGGCAAAAAATACCGCGCATGATTCATCATGTGGATCGCGGTCTCGCGATCCTCAATCCCGATGTGCACGTGCAGCCCAAAAATCAGATTGGCCCGGGCCACCAGCTGTAAGTCTTCGACAATATTCTTGTAGCGCTCGTCGGGATGAATATCCTGGGTTCGCCAGTCCGAAAACGGATGCGTTGCTACCGACGCCAGGCGCAGCCCGTTTTCCTTGGCCAGACGCCCCATGTTGCGCCGGAACATCTTTACTTCCGCCTTGGCTTCTTGGATGTTCTTGCAAATTCCGGTCCCCACCTCGACCACCGACTGGTGCATTTCCGCCTTCACCCGTTCCTGCAGCAGCATCTTGCCCTTTTCGAGCAGCTCCGCCTGAATATGCGACCGCAGATCCCGCGTGACCGGATCTACCGTCTGATATTCCTCTTCAATCCCGATGGTGAAAGTCGGCAGCATTTTATCTATGGTCTTGTCATTCCAAGCGAAGTCAAGGAACCCGCTGTTCGCCGGCAGCACCCAACCGCCGGGGCCCCGTTTCTTGCATTCCTCGCGAGAAGTGGGGAAGAACTACGCCTAGATAGTATATCAATGACCGGAAAATACTTCGGGTCAGATGAGGCTTACCTGCGCTCTTTCTCTGCCAGGCGCGCCCTCACGATCTTCTTCACGAGTGCGGCCGGCAAAGGCCTGTCCAGCGGGAAATGGATCGTGCCTTTGGAAACCGGAAAGTTCTTAAGCTCCTTCTTACACGCCTTGATCACGGCGTAGCTCATGGGAAAGAAGCTGCAGTGGTTCTTAAACGCAGCAAAGGACACCAGCCCGCCTTTGTATCGGAACATCGGGATTCGATAACTGATGGCCTCGGTTGCTTCCGCCGGCACCAAGGACCGAATCACCGCACGAACTTTCTTCAGAGTACTGCGGGCTGGTTCCGGAACACCGGCTAGATATTCGTCCATATCTTTCGGCGCGGCACCGGCCTTGGTGTTGGAATCGCGATCCTTCGAATCCATTCTTTTCATACTCCGCCTCAACGTGCCCGTTCTATTGGAGACTTGAAAAGAAGTCGCACGGCAGGTTGTTGTAGCCGTTGCTGAAGCTCGGCTGTGCGTGCTACTTCGTCGCTTTCCCCCGCTTCCGCGCCGCCACCCACGCCGGTTCCTTCTTAGCCCCGGCCCCCGCCAGGAAGCCCGCCCACCGCATTTCCTTCACCGGACTCTCCGCGCTCAGTGCCATCTTCACCGCCATCTCCGCGACGGCATTCACAATCCAGTCGAAGTTCTGCTGCCCGACGGACGTAATCTCCGCATCCGGCGCCGGATTCAGGAAATCAATCGCATACGGCACTCCGCCTTCCACCGCAAACTCCACGGTATTCAAGTCGTACCCCAAGGTCCGGCACAGACTCAAAGCGTCCTGCTCCATGCGATCGCGCAATGCCGACGACGACGGCGGAGGATTCCCCTTCACATAGCGCTCGTGATGCGGCGCCTTCGGGTCGTATTTCATGATGTGTACTTTTTCCTGCCCCACTACATAGCAGCGATAGTACTCGTCAAACTCCACCCCGCGCTGCAGCGTCATGCACAGCCGGCCTGTCTGGTTGTAGTGCAGGAAAAACTCCTCCGGAGAATGCACCTTGTAGACGTGCTTCCACCCGCCGCCGGAATAGGGCTTCAGGAAAGCCGGGAATCCGACGTAGTCGAACAAATCCTGCCAGTTTAACGGAAACATTAGGTTCCGCATGGACTGGTCCGTCGTTCCCTCGGGATGCTTGTTGTGGGGCAGGATCACGGTCGGCGGAATGGCCACGCCCATTTTGTGCGCCAGCGCGTAATTGAAGAACTTGTCGTCCGCCGTCCACCAGAACGGATTGTTCACCACAATCGTTCCATGCAGGGCGGCGTTCTTCAGATACGCGCGGTAGAACTCGATGTCCTGCGAAATCCGGTCAATGATGACGGCATATTTCTTCGGCTCATCCATGCGGATGCCGCCGATTTTCACAAACTCCCCCTCGACGCCCTCGACCTTCATGGAGTTGATCTTCTCGACCACAGCCGGCGGAAACGTATTCTCCATCCCAAACAAAATCCCAATCTTTTTCACGCTCACAAAGATTCTCCTGTAGAGACGTTGCTGGCAACGTCTCTTTCGCCATGAGCAACAAGACGTAGCAAGCTACGTCTCTACGAGAACTGTCTTCAAAAATACTTGGCCGCCATCCTCTGCCACAGCGGCCAGTCATGCTTCGAGTTGTCCCCCCAGACGTCGAGCCAGTGGGGAATCGCCTTCCTATTCAGCATCGCCGAAAACTTGATGTTCTGGTCCAGGCACATATCCCAGTCCGCCGATCCCAGAACAATCTTCATCTGCCGGTAGCGGCTCAGGAACCAGTCATCCGACATGTTGGGCAAAAAGTCCGGAGGATTGTTGAAATAGCAATCGTTGTCGTAGTACCCATCCAGAAACTGGTGGATATCGAACGCCCCGCTCATGCTCACACAGTGCGTCACCACATCGGGATGCTTCAGCGCAAAATTCACCGTGTGATACCCGCCAAAGCTGCACCCAGTGACCGCCAGTTGCCACGCCTGGTTTTTCCAGCGAATAAACGGCAGAAACTCGTGCAGAAGGTAGCGCTCGTACTGCAAATGCCGCAACACCCGCACCCGCGGATGCACGCCTTTGTTGTACCAGCTTTCGGTATCCACGCCGTCGGGGCAAAATACCTGCAGCTCGCCGCGCTCGATCTGCGATGCCAGCGCGCTGATCATCCCGCGGTCTTCGTACTCGAAGAACTTCCCCATCGAAGTCGGGAACACCAGCAGCGGCGTTCCGGCATGCCCGAAAACCAGCGCCTCCATCTCGCGATGCAGTTCCTGGCTGTAAGCTTTGTGATATTCGCGGTTCATCGTGAAGTAGAAAGTAATGCGGTTCTAAAAACGTTGCCTGGAACGTCTTTTCCGCAGCCGAAGTATCTTACCCGATGGAAGGCCGAAAACCCTAGGTTAGATGGCACCGCGGTTCTGGGTCGTCTTTTTTCGTGTCCGTCTTGGCGCCGCCTCCTGTTCCCGCATCTCGAAATCAAACAATAAAACCGCCCCTTGCGGGGCGGTTCATTTCACTCTTGGCGAAGACCAGGATCTAGCCGCCGTTGGAGCAGACCGTCAAACTAAACGGATTGCCCTGAAACGTCAGCGAGCCATTATTCGAAGTACTGGTGGGCGCTCCGAAGTACGGCAGGTAGACCAAATCCTGCAGGTTGTAGGTGAACCCGCCCAGCGTATATTTGAAACCGCCGAAGTTGGCATCGCCCTCTTCCGGATCGCCAACTTCCAGGACCCCGCACTGCACGGGGTTGCCGGTGTTTACCACCAGTGGATCGTCGGCCCACTCGCCCACTTCGTGCGACAGGGCAGAAACGTCCTGCGCGAAGGCTCCTACCTTGGAGATGTAGGTTGCGTACGCGTAAGCCTGCGGCGCGGAACTGCTGCCGTAGGAATTGTGATAGCCGCCGATGCAACAGCCGCCGCTCTGGGTCAGGTATGCCTCCCACGTGATAAAGATCGGCAGAGAGTTGGGTACGATTTGCGAGTGGGCCGTTATGTAGGCCTGTAGCTGAGTATCAAACCAGTTGATATCCGCAAGGCCGACTTTCACGCCACCTTCGGTGGCGATCTTGCCATCGGCGGCCGGAACCGTGAGCGTGAGCTCAGGCAGCACCGTCGGCGTACCCAGCAGCAGGTGATACCCAGTGTGCGACTTCACCGTGCCCCAGAAATTGCCGCGCTGAAAAGCATCAATGTATTGTGTGCTTCCCAGGTCCGTTCCGCCCTGCACGAAGTCAATGCCGCTCTGGAAAATCGGCGAGGCCAGCGTGTTCGCCTCAACTGTCTGCCCGTTCGTCAGCTTATGGGTGGCGGGATCCAACGTGGTGGTCGTGGTTCCCTTGTACACCAACTTCACCGGGATCAGGAACACCGGGACGGTGGTGGATGTGCCCGTCGAAGGCGCCGTCCCCACCATGTTGTAATGATAGGCGTGGGCCTTGTAGGTGAACGTCCCGTTCCAGGTGGTGAGCGGAGTGGCCGCGGTCATGATGTCGTTGCGGAGGTTTGGCTTGAGGTGTCCATACATCGGCCGGAATGGGAGGGTGTCTTCTTCCTGGGCAAATGCGGCGGTGGTCAGGCAGCCCGCCACGGCAAGCGCAGCCAGCAGGCTGAGCGCAGAGAGTCGCTTCATCATAGGGTTAACTTTCTCCTTAGGATTTCGATCACGTCAGGGTTCTTAGATTCAGACCAAGCGGCTTGTTGGAATCCAGAATTTACTGGACGCAGGGGACAACGAAACTGTCAACGATTCTGCTTAGCTTTGCCGCCGGTGTCAACTGTGAAAATTTCTGCAACCTCAGAACCTAGGGAGGCTCGGGGCGAGGAAAATAGATGTACTCAAGAGGGCAGGCTCCGTTGCGGGAGAACCTGTTCCGGAAGACCCTGGTCGCGGCCAAACTCCTGCTCGCCGCACAGACGCGAGTGCCGGAAGCGCGTTAGCGTTCCGGCAATCTGCAGACCGATTGCGCCTGCAGGCGCTACCGCTTGTACAAGAAAATCGCCAGCGCGACCAGAACCACGGTGATGATCCAGAGAATCGTGTTCTTATTGCTTTTGTCGTCCGCCATAGACGAAAGTACAGCACAGAGTGAAGCCGCCCATCAAGTGCCGGACTAGACGCCGGGGCGGTTTCACGGCTTGGCCGCGGCGGCGCCCACCCGCTTGTAGCCCGTGAACTTGATGATTTCACGGACGTGCACCGATTCCGCGCGGAAGTGCATGGTATCGTCCACGCGTACGTAGGCCGGGAACCAGAGGCCTTCCACCGGTTGGCGGTAACTAACAAAAGTCGGACGGAGATCCTGCGGCTGGTGTTTCTTCACGTGGATCACGTCGGGCACACTCTTGCCGCACAATTTCACGATCTGCAGATCGTGGTTGTCCACCCATATCCGCCCCTGGAAATACCGCTTGTTCTTCTCTTCTTTTTTCGGCTCAACATGGAGCACATACGTGTCGAGATCATCCACGTGCTGCTGACCGGCCCAGGTCACGTTATATTCCGCCAGGTCTTCGGTGGTCAGAATCAAAGGCATGAACACCCGGATATCTTCCATATCCTCCGCCGACAGCTGAATACCCCGCAGCGTGGACTGCTCGGCAAAGGTCACGTTTTCCGCGCGCTTGCCTTTGTTGTCGTAGGACACGGTGGTGACTTCGTGAAACTGTCCGTCCACTTTGGTGCCGTTGAGCGTTTGCACCATCACATCCTGGGTGAAGGTGTAATGTGAGCGCGCCTCTCTGACCTTCGTCTCCTGGACGCCGAGTTTCTGGATGAGTTCCGGGAGCGTCATATTCTTGGGCGGAGCCGGATCCAGCACGCCGTTGCCTTCGGCGCAGTCGGTCTGTCCTTGCGCAGGAGAAGGAAACCATACGGCAAGAATCAAAGAGAAAGCGGCAGCGAAAGCGTGCAACTGCGCAAACTTGGAGGGATTGCGGCCGATCATCTTCTTCACTCCTCACTCTATTGCGAGTGCGTGCGCAGAAACCATACACCTCAGTTCTGGCCTGCGCAACTTCGTCACCCCGGGGGGCTCGGCTTGCCTTGTCTGGCGCGGGGTTCCGGGGATAGGCGGGGGATTCCCTAAATGTGCAAAGTGTTGCGCCATTCTTTATGAATTCCCCGTAAACGCATCAATTATAAGGCACTTGGGTTGGCACGGAGGTTGCATTTACCCATAGCGGAGTCACACCAAACGCCTATGAAAATCACACTCTTGATGTTGTTTCTTTTCTGCACCGTGGCCGCCTTCGGACAGACGGCTGCCGTACTGTCCAGCCAGCCACAGGTAATGCAGGTGCCCGATCATCCGCAGCACGCTGAGACGCATGCCATGGCGCCTGAGCGGCCCATCGTCGGCGGCACGGCCGAAACGTACACCTACGCGAAAGGTGAGAGGCCGCTGTGGGAGTTCGGTCCAGTCTCGCAGCCGGTGCCGCTCGGCGACGTCGCCCGCGCCTACCGCAGAGAGAAGATGACGGGCAAGAAGGCTGAAATCGTTTTCGAAAAGCAAGGCTCGTAACGTTCGTGTGTGCGGGGCGGACACCCTTCGACTTCGCTCAGGGCCAGCCCATGTCCGCCCCGCTTCTGTCTGCCCCTCGCTCCTCTTCAACCCCCGCTGACGTACACTTCCGCCAATCCACAAGCCTGCCCAGTAAGCACTGACCCCTGGTCCTAGCCCCTGAACACTGAGTACTGGTGCGTCCCGCCGATCTTGCGCAACGCTGTGCTTGCAGTCAGAACGTGTTCCAGCAGCGGATTGTGGTAGAGCACATAGACCGGTCTCGAACTTGCGCGCAGGGATTGCTCCAGGTTCGCGACAACCTGGCGCATACCTGTTTCGGGGAAGGGATTGAAGAGATAGATCACGAGCGGTTCATCGGGGAAGAGGAAAGTGGTGGCGTCGGCGCAAAGCGATTCAAGGGCGAAGCACTGCTGCATGTCGTTTTTGTATTGGCGCAGATTGTCGCGGACGATGCGGTCGAGCGCGTGGAGAAGTTCGACGCCGAGGATGCGGCGGAAGGGATAGTCGGAGGCCATGAGCAGAGTGCGTCCCTTGCCCGAGCCGAGGTCGAGGAAAGTGAAGTCGCGGAAGTCGAGATGCGAGTTTGCGGCGAGGCCGTCGAGCATTTCGTGGAAGAGTGCGGGCTCGGTGGGTTGATAGGCAGAATGGAAAACTCCGAGGAGGCGGTCGCGCCAGCCGACGGCGCCGCTGGTGGTGTTAACGCGATGGTCCCAGTCGTAGTCGGCGTCGCCGTAGCGCTGGCGCAGACGCGCGGGGGTGGAGTCGCGGAGGAACTCCCAGAGGGCGGCGGCGAGGGCGCGAGTGGCGAAGATCCGCCCGCTGCGGGAGGCGATGTCGCGCCAGTAGCGATGGGCAGCATGCACCAGGCTAGTCTGCTCGGTTGAGTCCATGAGGGATGGCGAGCCAGTCTCCATCTTACGGCGAACAGCGCCGGCGAAGGGCAGCGGCCTCTGCCAGACAGCCGAAGCGGTTGTCCCCTGACTCGCTAGCCTTGGTTGTGGAACTTGGGCACGGGGGAGGGTTTGTAGCCGGGCGGCAGGCCCTGGGTGACAAAGGAAAAGTTGTCGGGGTTCTGGACGAGGATGCGGCCTTCGGGGGACATAGTGTAGGGATTGCCGTCGGGATCGACGGGAACGCCGGGCAGGTGTTCGGCGGCGGCGAGTTCGGCGATGCTGGAAGGCAGGCGTCCGGTGCGCTCGCCGAAGCGGGTGACGGCGGCCTGGAGGTTGGTGACGTCTTCATCCACCCGGAGGGCGCGCAGGTGCTCGATTGCGTTTTGACGGATGTCGCGGTCGTGGCTGGTCTGGAAAGTTGCGGTCCATAGCATCCGCGCCGTGGCGAAATCGCCCGCGTGTTCGGCCATCTGTGCGGCCAGCACTTTCATAAAAGGATGCGCGCCGGACACTCGCGACCCGCGGGCGAAGGCGTCAGAGGCTTTCGCGTAGTCGCGGAGTTCCATGTAGTAAACGAATCCCAGGTCGTAGTACAGGCGCCAGTCGTCGGGGTTGTGTTGGACTCCGTACTCCATCAGTCGAATGGCACGGTCGGGCTGACCCGCACCGTGGGGCGGGGGGGGCGCAAGAAAGCTGGCGCCATATTCGTAGGCTGCGACCAGGTGCGGGTCCAGGCTGGTGGTGATTTCCAGCAGAGGCGCAAGTTGATTGTAGGTGTCGGCGCCGGTGAAGTGGCGGTGCCCGAAATATTGCACGGCGCGCGTCCAGTAGATGCAGGCCGCCAGCCCGTTATAGCCGAGGCTGGCGCGCCGCACGACCGAGGGTGAATCCACATAGAGCACATCTTCCAGCGTGGCTCGCGGCCGAATCCGGTCCACACGGCGCAACAACATAACACAGGCGGTCAGCGAGAGCGCGAGGCATGTGCCGGCGATCAGCGTGGTTTGACGACCGGCATTCATCGTGGAAGGCTCATTTCAGGTTTCGGCGCTCGAAGATGAGCACGGCCGCGCTCAGCGCCATGGCCGTGTAGAACAACGCATAGAGCGTGTTGTGCAGGACAAGTTGTGCCGACACAGGTTGCCCATGAGCGACCGCGCCGACTACATTGAACGCGGAAAAATTGGGCACCAGGTAGGCGGCTCCGGTCGCCAGCCAGCGCGTGAGGCCTCGCGCCATGCCGGCGAATCCGCGCAGGTCGTCGGCGAAGCTGCCGATCACGAACAACGAAAACGCGAACACGGCAGATAGCAGGGGCGACGAGAACGACGAAAACAGCAGGGCCAGCGAGCAAACGATCAGAAACTCGAGAATGATGAAATACAGCGCGAGCAGGATGAGCGCGTCGGGGCGCGTGAACTTGTGCGAGACATAGAGCAGGGCCGCAAACACGCCGATCGCCATGAAAAAGGCGTTCACCGCCAGGGTTCCGGCGAGGCCCAAGAACTTGCCCACGATAAACTCCCAGCGCCGCACCGGGCGCGAGAGCACGGTGTAGAGGGTCCGCTTCTCGATTTCCTTCGAGACCAGGCCGATGCCGATGAAAATTGCAATGACCACGCCAAACAGCGACACCGCCGCCAGTCCGAGATTGATGACGACCAGGCGTTCGATCTCGATGGAAATCAGGCCCACCAGAATGGCCGCGCCGGAAAGCAGCAGGGCGAAGGCGATCAGGTTGTACAGCACGCGGTCGCGCACCGCTTCACGGAACGTGTTTGAGGCGATGCAGGCGATGCGCGTGTTCATGAGGTTTTCCCCGCAGAGGTTTGAGAATGTTGCAATTTCTCGACGAAGTAGGTTTC